>OHGL01000243.1_pt1 | contig 31405 bp, 26 predicted proteins | sample 1567731 | NCBI WGS metagenome assembly OHGL01 (sample SAMEA3879606, study PRJEB24766) | human gut metagenome | biome: human-associated habitat; feature: feces | place: USA | collected 1985/1987 | reverse complement strand
TGTACACGCCTCTGCTAAACCAATTCAGGCTAAATATCAATCCGGTAAAACATAATACGGCCAGCACCAATGCAGCATAAAAACCCGCAACATTATGCAGGTCGAAGTTAAGCCTTGAAAAGGTAAAGGGGCGTTTCAGAGTCAACCGTTGCACAAGTGCCTTGCGTGTCCAGCTTCTGGGCCACCAAAGTATCACTCCCGTTATCAGGGTGATGAGGAAAATCAATACACTGTAACCAACAATCGGACTCCCGATCTCCCTGGGGAGCCATAAAGTGCGATGCCCGCTAAGCACCAACCGGAAGAAATCGAAATCACCGTTATGATTCACTACCGACTTCAATACCTGTCCGCTATACGGATTGATAAAAACAGTACTCATCCCTGCTTCCGGCTGATAGTAGTCCACCCAGGCCGCATCCGATCTTTCACCGTAAGTGATGGCTGTGGCCGAAGCTCCTCCCATGACAGAATCCGCTATCGCAAGTAAGCGGGAAGGCGGCAAAAACTCTTTCTCCAATGGAGCTACAAAGCGCCAAGGTTGTGTGGCATCGGTAATTTCGTCTTTAAATGCATACATGCAGCCGGTGATGCAGACTATGAATACCACAATACCCGAAAGCAATCCAAGCCATAAATGAAGTTTCGCACAAGCCTTCCGAAAAGTCTTATTCATCTCCTATCAATCCAGACGGAAGAAACCGCCGACAAACGTGGTTGAAACTTTAGCTCCCCTGACCGCAGTAGCCGCCTGAGGATCTACCTGATAAATGTAAGTACCCTCTGAAGTAGTGACCGGACGATAAACATAACCTCCGTCTACCAGAGCGGCAAAACGCCGTCCGCCATCTCCGTTATGCACCGGAATCTCTTTAATGTCACGTACCGTTTTATTATTAAGATCGATAATGCAGCATTTCAAACTCTTATCTCCCCAACGGTCGGCGGATGTCTGCGGACTGATGGTGCTGACCTCGGCAAATACCAGACCATTACCGATATATTTGATATGGGCAGGTTTCAATCCTCCCGAAACCGTCTCAAAGTCAAAATAGTAGTCATCAAAATGCGTCTCACCTTTAGGGATACGAAGGAAAGCAGCATTCTTGGTACTTTGTGAGAATCCGTTGGCAATGGCAGAATTAGACATGATGTACATATCGCCGGACTCTACCTTAAAAATACCGTTAAATGCATTCCACGAACCGGCAGGACCGGTACGCGTATCTTTCATCAATGTCTTAAACTGCATATCCGGATAAGAGTATACCGCAACAAAAGTAGTATCGGTATATAAAGTCTCAAAAGTGGAAGGGTTCATCGGAAAATAAGTAACGTACACATTACCTTCACTATAACACATACCCGTGATACTCGGCCATTCGAGTTGATTCAGCGGAAATACCGGAGCTTTGACCTGAGAAGTGATAGAAACATCACTGATATTTACGGTATATAAGGTCATTTGATCCCCACTCTCCTTATTAGCCGGAAGTTCAAGGCCGATCATGTTCTGCCCGTCCATTTGTGTAAACGCATTCAGCGAACTGTTAAAGACAAAGTCTCCACGCTCCGTCAGATAGCCGTTTGCATCACGTACAATTCCGGTTGCACTGGTCAGTCCCAGTCCGCCAATACTGAACACCGTTTGTCCGGCCTGTTCATAATCACGATATCCATTTTGCTCGATACCTTTGGCCACCGCATTGATTGTTCCGGACATCAATTCGGGTGCAGTAACCACATAATAAGTGGTAGTCCCATTGGAATTGATACCCAGGCTGAGTACATAGGGAGCAAAAGGAGTTTCCTCATTTCCCAATCCTTCTTCTTCACATGCCGTGACACCCAATAAAAGGCAGGCAGCAAAGAGATACATATAAATTCGATACATTGTAATCATCAGACTTTTTTATTTACTAAAGAAATATCTCAGTTTCACATTAAAGGCACGCCCGGGTTTCTGCAAGCGGTAGTTATCATACAGCTTTTGATTGGTCAGATTGGTACACTCCACAACCACACTATACTTTCCGTTGTCCATTGAATACCCCAATGCCAGATCGTGTGAGAACTGTTCGGGGATTACTTTTTTAGAGCTTTTTGCACCCAAGCCCGGGAACGAAAGATAATACGAATGAATATAATTAAGATTATAGTCAAACGTCAGCACAGAGTTTCTCCAAATCAAATCGTGAAAACGAACCCCTGCATCGGCATTAGCAAACAAATAAGGGATGTTCGGCAAACGCTCTTTATAGGTAATATTCTCTGTGATACCTTCGCCGACAAAGCTGTCCTTCGTCTTCTCATATCGCTGCCGGTCGGTAATGTCCTGGTAAGTAAAACCGGCTCCCGTATGGAACAGATCTTTATAGTTATATCTGACAGCAGCCTCAACACCCTTTGTCAACACCTTACCCAGATTCTCGTAACCGGTAGTCGGGTTACTGGTCAGGCTGACCCCTTTCAGGATAAAGTCTGTCGTATAACGATAAATGAAGTTTCCATCAGCCGAAAGTTGATGGGCCCCGAAAGTTTGAATGAAGCTCAACCCCAGATTCAAATTCCGGCTGCTTTCCGGTTTTAAATCCGGATTCCGCTGCTGAATCAACCCGTCTCCAAACATTTCGATACTTTCCGGCAAACGATAGGCATGCTCGTAAGAGAACTTAGCCTGCAAAGAGGGTAAGATATAATAAGTAGCCGCCGCACCGTATCCGAAATTGGTTTTATGATCCCGCACTTTTTCCCAACGGGCATTCTCTGTATATTCATCCAACCGCTTATAAGTAGAACTGTACAACTTATACATCTTTCCGAATACATTGGCATTCCAACGATCATAGCGGATCTGCCATCCCAAGCCTGTGATATTCTTAGTCAGTTGCTGAGGTACATTGTTGTTTTCATCATCCGGCCGTACTTTATCATTCATGGTTCTCCGCATAGCAGAAACCACATGGTTCAGTATCAATGATTGGTGACCGTCGATCACGTAACTGATGTTTCCGTTTCCTAACCATTCGCGGTTCTTTATCTTGGAATCCGTATAATACCCTTCTCCTGCAGAAGTAGACGGAACGGATTCTCCCAACCAGTTGTAACGGCGGGCGATGGTATCCACATTGAAAGTATTTACAGAATTATACGTTCCGTAAAGTGACAGCGAAAGTCCGTCAAGAAACAGATCGTCTTTCTTATAACGAATAGAAGGGATCACAGATTCACTCTTCATTTTTACGCCACCGTAAACGGCATCCATCGTAGCACCAGTCTGTACATCTTTATCATTCTTCGAAAGAATAATGCCTGCAAGCAGATAGTCGGCATAAGGCTTATTGGTTATTCCCGTCTCCAGGCGGATACCTCCTGACCGGTAGGCATCATTAAAGCGCTTTACCCACCGCTCGTCTATCTTCTTATTGGTAGCCAGATCGATGATGGGCACAAACACTTTATAATCATTGTCGGAATAGTTATAGAAAGCATTGGCACGCACCGTGAAACCTGTTTTCAGATGGGTATAGGCTCCATTCACCGAGACTTTATGAGTATTGAAAGAGCCAAAAGAATAGGTCGCATCCAGATAATTGGCATCTCTACGGCTGACGATATTCACCGCTCCTCCCAAGGCATCGGCACCCAGATTTACAGGTAATACCCCTTTATATACCTCTACACGCTCAGCCATGTTAGCCGAGATATTAGCGAGGTTAAAAGACGATCCGAAATTATCCATCGGTATTCCGTCCAAAAAGAATTTCACCTGATTGCCCGAAAATCCGTTCAGGCTGAAATTATAGTTAGACCCCATACCACCTTCCTCACGGATACGGACACTCGACACATTGTTCAATAATTTGTTGAGAGGTGCAGCGCTATTATACGCTTTCTTGATGTCGAGTACCGATATGGCATACGCCTGCTCCTGCTGCCGGCGAGCTTCAGATTTTCCAATCACCTGTACTTCTTCCAGCTCTTCCGCCTGGGTATCGATCTCTATGTCCGGAATCCGGTTCACTTTTCCGGCAGTCACATGTATCGGCACCTTTTTAGTTTTCACTCCTATGCCCGATACAACTATCGTCTGACTGTCCGCCGGCACATCATTGATATGATAAACTCCATTCTCGTTGGTATATCCGCCAATATAAACACCTTCAATGGCAACTGCAACCGGATAGTAAGGTTGCTTCTGTTGGTCAACGATTCGACCTGTCACTATACCTTTACTTTGTTGTTGCTGTTCGCCGGCATGCATAAGAACGGCTGACAGCATAGAAAAAAGACAGAATAAAGCTACTCTGTACAACACTTTGTGGTTCATTAATCACTCTGTTTAATTAGTCCGCAAAGGTACGTATATCGACACCGGACGACAATCACCATATTTAGGTATTCACCGAAACTCCGATACCTAAATACAATGATAAAAAAATCTCTCTTCCAGAGGCCTGTCTCATTCGGATGAACGCTTCAATCGAATGCTGCGTGGCGAGGTACCAAATGACTTTTTACAGAAGTTTGAGAAATGCGGTAAAGATTCGAACCCGAATTTATAACAGATTTCAGAGATGGTAGCCTCTGTATTCTGAAGTTCGTAAATGATCTCCTCTTTGCGGCGGCTAAGCATCCACTCATACACCGGCTCATGAAAAACATGATCGAAAATCCTCCTGAATGTAGTCTGGCTATATCCTCCAAGTTTAGCAAACTCTTCAACAGTCTTCACCTTCTTATAGTTCTGATATACAAAGCACTCAAACGAAGAAGCATATTTTGAGAGAGGATGTACCAAGGAAGCCAGGTCATAATCCGAATAAAAATAACCGAGTATGAAAGCAAGCTCTTTCCGCTTTAATGATAAGAGATCCCGACAAATCTTCTTTTCGCTCAGATAAGTACGTGCAGACTCAAGAAAATGTTGAAGTTCGGGAATAATGGGTAAGGGTGAGGGAATTAACGGAGGATCAGTCTCCTTCATGATACGATTATACCGGATATCACAAAACAATTCAGGTTGATTAAACTGATAATAGATACATTCCACATCGGTCATGGCCAGCATTTCTATTTTCGAACTGATGGGCTGAAGCATAAATTCTCCGGCTTTAAGCATTGTTCCGGCATACTCCCGGCTATTCACCAGCATTTCTCCCTTGATAAGAAACAAAATGAAATTCTCCTCACATTTTTGTGCAGGATAATGGAAACCACGTCTATGGTAAACATGGAAAATGGCATTAGGAACTGACTTTTTGCAGTTCTGACACATCATGGGATCTCCACAAACGGAGCTGGGCATATATACGGGTGTGTTTGTTTGTATGTTTGCGACAAATGTAAGAGAATTATTTGAAAAAACAACTAACAATAACTAAAAAGTCAGTAGTACCTCCACTACACCCTTTAGAATGGAAATACTACTGACCTTTAATTAGACTTGATATATACTATTTTGCAGATTCTTCTCTAGAATCATCGGTCCAACTACCTACTGTAGGAGTGAAAGATATTGCATCTGCACCTGTCGGAAGAGTTAAAGTATACCGAATCTTCTTTCCTTCTCCCCAAGCTGTAGAATTTTTAAGTTCTACTTTTTTAGTTCCTGTAAAAGTAGTTTGTCCATTAGAAGCTGTAACAGTATATGCAACAGAAATAGCAGCTGCAGATGAATCATCAAATGACTGGGGTAATAGCATAAGTGCATTATCAGCTGTTGAAAAATCAACTGTTTCTTCAGAAGTTTCCTTCGGATTATATCCGCTAGAATTATAAGTAACATTATAAATATAGGCCTCGGAACCTTTCTGTGATGTCCATGTAGTGTTTTCAAAACCCAATGTCCCTTCATTAGCGACATTCTCTATCTTTATTTCAGTTATTTTATAAGTGAAATTTTGTACTAACTTTACTGAAAAGTTAATTTGAGTAAGTGCATGTGCAAATGCCAAAGACACTCCACCGGTATTAGCTTCTTTTAGCAGATTCGTAGCCTTTGCTATAACCAAATCCTTTTGAGAACCAACCTCTTTAATGGCATATGAAAGTGTTGGGTAGCCATTATCAGGGGTAGTATATACATCTGGTGATGATAGTTCAGGAGAGTAAGCAAAGAAACATAACTTATCAGTAGCAGATGCAGGCCAATAATAAGTATCCCCAGCCCAAGATGTATTTTTATCAGTTCTAGTATAGCTACTTCCATTAGCAATTAATGGAGTTGTAAAAGCCGAAGCATTAGAAACCTCTGTTTCTCCAATATTGTATCCATACACATGAAACGCCGTAAAGTTATCAGTCTCCAATGGAGTGACTCTTGTTGTAGTCTTTACAACTGTATTGAACCCAATCTCCGCAGTTTTCGCCGCCTTCTCAATCTCCTCATTCTGTGAGCAACCTGTGATTGCCAAGCAACTGCCGCAAATAAAATCTTTTTCATAATAGTATGTTTTATAAATTAATAATTATCTCTTTTATCTGCCTACCGGTGTCATTCCACCGGTATCACTATATCTGTTTCATCCTCCCAATCATCCACATCCCCATTCATACCGCCGTTACCATCCGGAGGAGTTTCCACATCATCTACTTTTATTTCATCTTCTATTTCAACTTCAACCAATGCCGGCGGTTTTGTTTCCTCTCCTTCTCCTCCTTCACCACCGCCGGTAGGTTCTTGTACAGCTTCCGTTATATTAATCTTAACCTCCTGTACCGAATTGTCCACCTTAATAATCATCAGGTTCATCATCACCGGAAGTTTTATTTCTAAACGGGTAATAATAGCTTCCGGTAATCCAAAAGTGGTAAATACCCCTTCTATCTTCCCGGCTTTCACATTCAGGTCAATATTAATCGGATAGTCATCGCACATAGCATAAGCTTTTCCTAAAAAATAATGATCTGCCATCCCACCAATACTCCCTATCACGTTTGAAACATTACTTAATCCCTGCACTTTGATACTAAAGGAGTAAGTTCTTATCACCAATTTTGGTTTCAGCTTCAGAATCAATGTCTCTTCACTATTCTGTATATCCAAATCATCTATATTTACCACATAAAGCGGATCCGGTCCCCAAACCATCTTTTCTGTACCTGCAATACCCAACTTACAAAAATTGGTATAAGCCTGAATGGTTTCATAAGATTCCTCTCCACGAATTAAGACCGTTTCAGTATCGTAATTGTAAATAACAACAGCGTAGTGTCCCGAAGGAACTTTTACTTCCCCACCTGTTACCGACAAATACGTATCTATCTTTCTACCTTTTTCGTCTTTCGGATAGAAAATAATCCGAACTCCTTCCGGCAACTTCTCCGTCACTCCGCTCCAATCCAGCCGCACTTCCACACCACTCACCGGATAATCGTCCAGAACATCCCGCCGGCTGCATCCCGTCACCACCAGAAACGAGAGGAGAACCATGCAAAGCAACCTTGTTATATCTTTCATTCATTATCATCTCCTTGCTGTTATAAGCCACACCAAAGATACTTTTGCCTTAGTGGGGCCTATGAAGTTATAGCGTGCACTACTTTTCCAAACCAAGTCTCCCTCATAAGGAGTGTACTTCTTGTACTCCGTAGTCAGATAACCTATGCCCAGGCTGAATTCAAACGAGAGATGCCGTGCAATCTGCTTTGCATATCCATAAGTCAGCCCTGAAGCTGCATAATATCTTCCTTGATAGCCGTCTCCTTTAAACTGGAAATCATAAATTCCCCCTTCGGCATAAGCTCCAATGAAATGTCCCGCCAAGCGGTTCCTCCGCTTCCGGTTGCCCAACCAGCAACGACCTTCAACGCCTCCCGAAAGCAATTGATAGCAAAACTCCCGGCTACTATTGAGCCACCACGGACATTTATACTCGGCATTGACCGACCAGCGTCTGTTCAATGGTATTTCCACCTCTATATTCGGTGCCAATGCCAGGTCGTATAGCAGGTTGTTTTTCAGTGCAAGCACTGTTCTCTGTTCTATTATTACTGGTGTTTCTATTTTTCCCTCTTCCGGGACCACCGGCTGAGGATGTACGAATTTCACTCGAGGCAATACATTCGCCGTACTCAAAAACACACCGGCAGCTTTATCATCCGGTATGGGTACAGGTGAATGTTCTCTGTATACATATAAAAGCGGTAAGATTTTATTCATAATATAGCGGTATGCTTCTCCACCGTTCAACCTGCGTAATAAATTCTCACATTTCATCCGGTCATCGCGGTGATAATCGATCAACATCAGCACATCCTCACGATCCGGAACGTGGAGGTCAGTCTGCACTCTTTCACGTAACAGCGACCAATCCTTCTGGTTTACACCAATCATCATTCTGGTCCAGGCATCCGGCATTGCTACCATGGCCCGGCTTTCTCCCGAAAGCAGAAAGAGAAAAACAAAAAGGGTCAGTATGCAGATACGGTTTTCCATAATTTGTCTGTTTGTGCAATACAAATATAGAAGTTCAAATCGATACATAATAATTTAATCAAAGCTAAATACAAGCTCTGAATGCTTCTGTGAAACGATTGAAAGGAATTTGCAAGTTTGGCGGTGAAGCACCCCCGCACTTGGGTAGCTTTCCGGCCAATGCCGGCCTCTAAAAGTGGGTACTGCCGTTGCTTAAATCTTCTTACTTACCACCTGACTTACTTATCCCGGCAAGAAAATAGATCTGTCTCTACGACATACGTTGTCCGACATGGGGGTGTCAGACCGTCCGACACCCCCATGTTAAACCTCCCGACATCCCCATGTCAGACTATGAAGAGTGGGAACCTAATGAAGAAAGCTTTTCAAGGAAAGTGAAGGGAGGTTAAAAGCAAAAGAGTTATTGCCGATGTTTAGCCCACTTGTAAAAGAGAACAGTAAAAAACAGTAAAAGAAACTCAAAGAGAGCCAATATTAAGAAGAATATTTGGATAATAGATAAGAGAAACCTACATTTGTACAGTGATTTTTTTCATAGTATTAGATTTAAGGTTAACAAAAGGTTGGAGTCAAGCGTGACTCCTTTTTTTTGCCTTTTTTATCTGAGTAACTGGTAAACTCCTCCTGCCAGAACCCGAATAACGCCTTTCATTTCAAGTTCAAACAGAATAGCACTGATCTTATTAATGGGAATATCGGCCTGAACCATCAATGCGTTTATTTGCAGATCGCCCAGCTTTCCGAGAATATCGACAATTCTCAGTTCCTCGGCAGACAGATCCGGAAAGAGGTTTCGCTGTACGGTTTCCGGCTTGACACTTTTCAAATCGCTGTCCCAGCCCATTGCTTTCACAAAGTCCGATGCAGACTCCAGCAAAACAGCTTTGTTATCTTGTATCAACTGGTTGCATCCCTTTGAATATTCGTCCGTGACCCGCCCGGGAAAAGCAAAACAATCGCGATGATAGCTTCCGGCAATATCCGCTGTAATCAGCGAACCGCCTTTAGCGGCAGACTCCACCACAATAGTAGCATCACTTATACCGGCAACAATGCGATTCCGACTTATGAAGTTGTGTTTATCCGGATTCGTTCCGGAAAGAAATTCTGTCAGCAATCCGCCTTGCCGAAGCATGTCGATAGCTGTCTTACGGTGAAGGGACGGATAGATGCGATCCAGCCCGTGAGCCAATACCCCCACAGTAGGAAGTTCGACAGACAGTGCTGAGCGGTGGGCATTGATATCGATTCCATAAGCCAATCCACTGACTACAAGCACATCCGGACACAGCATCTGCAACTCTTGCAGGAAGCTGACACAAATGTGCTTCCCGTAGTCTGTCGCATTACGGGTCCCCACCATATTAATAATGTGTAAGGCATTGAGATTGGCCTTCCCTTTAAAGAACAGCACGACAGGAGCATCGTCACACTCCCGTAAACGGGAAGGATAATCTTCATCTGCCAGTGTAAAACAAGAGATGCGGTTATTCCGAGCAAACTCATATTCTTGCTCGGCACGCTTCAAGGCCTGCGGGGAGTCTAATGCCGCGACTACCGCCCGGTTCACTCCGGGCAAACGGTCGGGCAGCTCAGTACGGTAGCGAAATACATCGGTAGCACTTCCCATACCGTCTACCAGGCGCTTGGCACCTATGTGCCCCACACCCGGTATTTGTGTCAGAGCAATGCTGTATATTCGCTCTTCGTCCGTACTCATTGCAGATAGGGTGCGAAGATCTGATCGAATAACTCACTGTCGCTCAAGCGTCCATTAACGACACATACGGTCTCTACGGTCGACTTAACGACTACTTTATCATCGCTTTTCCGAAAGATATCCTGATAGAATACATATTTGATGCCTTCTTTCTTCATATACAATTTGGAAACGAATTCATCGCCACTCTTCAACGGGGTTTTGAAAGCCATATTGATGCGGGCTACCACCGGATCGACTCCCTCTTCATGCAGTTTTGCAAAGCTTACGCCTACCGATGAAAGAAACTCGTGACGGGTATGCTCCAGATAATGTTGGTAATTCGCATTATTCACAATGCCTTGCAGGTCGCACTCATAGTCGCGTACCTTTAAAGTAAGTTCATAGATATACTTTTCCATTTTATTCAAGCCCTTTAAATTTTTTCAGTTCTTCGGTCGAAACCAATTTATATAACTTATCACTCGGACGTATCTTATCCAGTTTCATTGAGAAGTGTTCTCCCTTTTTCACAGTCTCCACCGGTTTCAGATCTACACGAGCTTCGTCAAGCGTAGCAAACACAGCTCCGGTAGTAGGTCCGGTAATCAACAGTTTATCACCCACACTTACCTCTGCCGCTTCAACCAAGAATTCGGCCACACCAATGTTAGAGAAGTATTTGATGCCTTTACCCACATATATCTTACGCTCAGTGGCTGCCGACCCGTAGTTCTTGGTCCATTCGCCCAAACGCTGTCCCAAATAATAGCCATCCCAGAATCCCCGGTTGAATACAGTCTTCAGACGTTCATCCCATGCCGCAATCTTCTCGTCGGTAAACGAATCATCCAGATATGCCCGGATGGCCTGCTTATAACATTCGACGACAGTACGTACGTATTCGGGACCGCGGGCTCGGCCCTCAATCTTGAACACACGTACCCCGGCATCTATCATTTTGTTCATGAAGTGAATGGTCTTCAAGTCTTTCGGCGACATGATATACTGATTGTCAACCTCAAGCTCTACATCGGTATCTTTGTCACGGACGGTGTAAGCACGGCGACAGATTTGCATGCAAGCTCCCCGGTTGGCCGAATGATTCATCTCGTGCAATGACAGATAGCATTTACCCGAAACAGCCATGCAAAGCGCACCGTGGCAGAACATCTCGATACGAATGAGCTCACCACTCGGACCGCAGATATGCTCTTCCTGAATCTGCCGGTAGATCTCCGCCACCTGCTCCAGATTCAGTTCACGAGCCAACACCACTACATCGGCAAATTGCGCATAGAACTTCAGGGCTTCCGCATTCGAAATATTCAATTGAGTAGACAGATGTACTTCCTGCCCAATCTTGTTGGCATAGCTCATCACTGCCACGTCAGCCGCAATCACGGCCGAAATGCCCGCTTCCTTGGCCGCATCGACAATGGTACGCATCAATTCGATATCCTTATCGTAAATGATGGTATTCACTGTCAGATAACTCTTCATTCCATGTTCATCACAGGTCCGGGCTATCTCGCGTAAATCTTCGATGGTAAATGTATTGGCCGAACGTGCACGCATGTTCAGGTTCTCAATACCAAAATAAATAGAATCGGCTCCTGCCTGGATAGCTGCCGCGAGCGATTCGCGTGAGCCAACCGGAGCCATTATTTCAAAATCGTTTATCTTATACATAGTCACAAATTATAAGTTACGGAGTCGTAACTACTTACTGAACATATCCTTTTTCTTTGAGGTTTGCCATTATCTCCTTGGCAATTCCCATACCGATCTGTTGGCCCGCTTCCATGGCTTCCGCAGTCATCACAGGAGTGGACTCGGCCAGCTTCTTGCCTACCGGCGATTCATAAAATGCAGTGATCTTCTTCAGGTCGCTTATCGTCAGGTATCTGTGATAGATAGACACGTATATATCCAGAAACTGGGTGTTTGCTTTCTCCGATAATTGCTCCTCGAAGCTCTTCCAGAATTCATCCGGAACATTCGAATAAGTATGTTTCATCATCCCGATCATTTGCGGAACCATCGACTTCACTGTAGTCATGGCACCCGAAGCCTCAAGCATCTTGCTTAATGCCTCTCTGTAGGCAGCATCCTGGGCCGAGACGGAAGTGGCAGACAAGATAAAAGTCAGGCACAGAGCAATGGAAAATAGTCTTTTTTTCATAATTTCTATCCAGTTAAATAAATGAATGAGGTGCAAAGGTAGGGGTTTTTTCCGTACTTTTGCAGCCAAATAATGAATAGAAAATCGTAAAAAGATGAAAATAGGCCACATAGACCTGGGCGAACGCCCTGTATTTCTGGCTCCGATGGAGGATGTCACTGACCCCGCTTTTCGCCTGATGTGCAAAAAGTTTGGAGCCGATATGGTATACACCGAGTTCGTCTCGAGTGATGCTTTGATACGTTCCGTCAATAAAACCACTCAAAAACTGACCATCTGCGATGAAGAACGCCCCGTCGCCATCCAAATATACGGTAAAGACACGGAGGCCATGGTGGGTGCCGCCCGGATTGTAGAAGAAGCACAACCGGATATATTGGATATCAACTTCGGTTGCCCGGTAAAGAAAGTAGCAGGGAAAGGGGCCGGAGCCGGCATGTTGCAGAATATCCCCAAGATGCTGGAAATAACCCGTGCCGTGGTAGATGCAGTCAAAATACCTGTCACCGTGAAAACCCGACTGGGATGGGATGCCGATCATAAAATAATAGTGGACCTGGCAGAGCAACTGCAGGATTGCGGCATTGCGGCACTGGCCATTCACGGACGTACCCGCGCGCAGATGTATACAGGCGAGGCAGACTGGACTCTGATAGGAGAAGTCAAGAATAACCCACGTATGCACATACCTATTATAGGAAACGGCGATGTGACTACGGCCACTGGTGCCAAAGAGTGCTTTGAGCGATATGGTGTAGATGCGATTATGATAGGACGCGGCAGTATCGGCCGTCCCTGGATATTCCGCGAAGTGAAGCATTATCTGGAAACCGGAGAAGAACTTCCGCGGGAATCATTCGAGTGGTACCTCGATGTGTTGCGCGAAGAGGTGCTGAACAGTGTAGCCCGACTGGACGAACGCAGAGGGATCATCCATATCCGCCGTCATCTGGCAGCAACTCCCCTATTTAAAGGAATCCCCAATTTCCGTGAGACACGCATTGCCATGCTACGCACCGAATCGGTAGAAGAACTCTTCCGGATATTCGACGGACTCACCACAGAGTAACACGGAGTTCCACAGAGTAGAGTGGACAAATCGATAGTTGATATGAGAGTTAATGTAGATTTATTTTAGTATATGTGTACGAACTTTATTTTAATAAAATTTATTTATTCTCTGTGAGACTCTGTGTTACTCTGTGGTAAGTCCACCCCATCACTTGAACATCGGCACTGCGAACCACTTCTTGAACATCTTCGTCACCAATACATACAACACGAAAGCAGAAACAAATCCTGCGATCGCATCAATCAGATAGTGTGCCTGAATGTAAACAGTAGCTCCACAAAGCAACAGATAGAACGGCATCAGGCAGGCAAACAGTTTCTTGCTGGCACGCCATGCCATAATCATCAGAATGGTCGACACGCCCACATGCGAACTGGGAAAAGCGGCAGTCGGACGTTCTCCTACTTGCTGTGAGCCCTCCACCAGGCTGTAAAAGAATCCATGCTGATAACCGGGTCCGGGAAGCAACTCCTGATTGTGATTGAAATAATCGCCAATGGAAGGAAAGACGCCCTGCGAAACCGAATCCATGCCGATGGCAGGGAAATAGAACTGAGGGCCGGCAACCGGAACGAATATATAAATAAGGTAGTAGATGAAAAAGCAGGTGACCAGTACAAAAGACATCTTCTCAAACAGGTCGAACCGATAGATGAAATAGAACAACGTCACAACCAGAATCATAGGATAATAAGCGAAATAGCCCATGTTGAACGGCTCGCTCACCCACATCTGCGGAAACGCATGACAGAACCATACGGCAGGCTGTCCGCCGAACATCCACTGCTCGGCCGTAGCAAACAAATGATCCAGATTGGGGAAGACGCGGTTGAACTCGAAAGTATCCGGATACCAGTATGATAAAAGGCTCATCTGGATGGCGATACGTACAAAAGCAGAAAACTTACACGGAGCCAGCCGATAGAGATACATCAGCAAAAAAGTCATTGCCGCAATCACCGCCCTGTCCCACAACATGTGGAGCGGATGATCCATTCGTTGAAACATGAATAAAATCAAGATAGAAGTTAACAGATTGTATATCAATGTTATCTTCTCAACAGCAAACAAGCCCTTACGGCTTTCTACACGTTTAAATAAATCTAAAGCCATCCTTCATTCTTATACCAGGCAATTGTTTCTTTCACTCCTTTTTCCAAGTCGTACTCAGGAGCATATCCCAGTTCTTTCACAGCCGGAGTTATGTCGCATTGCCAATTCCTTTGTTTCATTATTTTATATTTGTCCGAATTCAACGTGCTGCTCTTTCCCGAACGGGTCGCTATAAATTCGGCGAGCAAAGATACGACTTTTAGCACAATTAACGGACATTTGATGTGAATAACAAACGGATCACCCAATTCTTTTTGAATCAGGTCGGAGAAAGCCCGGCTTTTATATACCTTCCCGTCAGACAGAAAGTAAGCGCGGCGGGAAACCTCCTTCTCGATTCCCAGGAAAATGGCCTGTACAATATCTTTCACATATACAAATGTCAGATCTTGCCGCTTATACCCTACGGAGAAGTCCGTATGCTGCCGGATGGATTTTGCCATCAGGAAATAGTCTGCTTCCCGGGGACCGTATACCCCCGTCGGACGATAGATGACATACGGAAAACCGGGTATGCTCTGAATGTAGAGCTCTGCTTTCAGCTTGCTTAATCCGTAAGCCGTATTCGGAGCCGGAGTATCTTCTTCACTAATGGGTGAATAGTCCTTTTCGCGTATCGGACCGAATACGCTCAGGGTACTGATGTAGATGAACTGCTTGGGAATCATATTGAGCTCACGCAACGTGTCGACAAAGTATTTGGTCTGCAAATAGTTGACACGGTCAAAGTCGCTTTTGTCCGCACATTTGGTCACGCCGGCACAATGGACGATATAATCGAACTTATTATATGTCCCCTTATGCCCGGACAGTTGCGCCCGCAGTTCATTGGGATGTGCAAAGTCCAATTCAAGAAAGTGGATCTTACGTTCTTTCAGGTATTTCTTACTGCTGGATGCACGAATCCCCGCCCAGACGCCAAATCTGCGCTTCAATGCTTCCTGAACAATGAAACTGCCGATAAATCCGCTCGCTCCGGTAATTAGAATACTCTCCATAAAATTCTGGTCAAATGATAATTATTTCGTCGGTTCCACATGAATGCCTACATGGGTTCCTTTCCCAAACATCTCTTTCAGCTTGTTTTCAATGGCAGTTGCCGTACTATGTGCCTCTTCCAGAGTTATCTTCCCATCCATACGGACATGCAATTCGATGGCATAATAATTGCCGATTCTGCGGGTACGCAAATGGTGGGGCTGGCTCACTCCCGGGAAAGAGAGTACAGTCTGCTCAATCTCTTTCTCCACATCTTCCGGCAACGACTTTTCAAGCAGTTCGTCCACACACGGAATCAGCAACCGTACAGACACCTTCATGATAAAGAAACTGACTACCACCGCAGCAACCGGATCGAGCACCCGCCAATGATCTCCCAACAGGATGGCACCGCCGATACCGATGGCCGTCCCGATAGACGACAATGCATCACTCCGGTGATGCCAGGCATTGGCTATCACAGCCTGGGAGTTCAACTTCTTGCCCTGAATCACTGTATACTGATAAAGTATCTCCTTTGAAACGATCGACACCAGTGCCGCCACCAATGCCACTACACCGGGAGACTCCAACTGTCCGCCCCGCAAAAAAGTATAAATGGACGAAGCCCCATTCCAAAAGATACCGAAACCGACACACAGAAGTAACAACCCGATGATAGCCGTAGCCAAGGTTTCGTATTTGCCATGGCCGTAATCGTGACCTTTATCCTCCGGTTTCCCGGCAATGCGGACAAAGACAATGACAACAATATCGGTGATGAAATCGGATAGTGAGTGGACAGCATCGGCCAGCATAGCCGCACTATGCCCGGCAATTCCGGCAAAGAATTTAAAAACGAGCAAAAGGAAGTTCACGATACTTCCCACGATCGTTACTTTATAAATTCCCTTCTCCCTGGAAGACTTTTCACTTTCCATTTGTTAGATTATTCATAATGTGAGGGGCAAATGTACATGAAAATCTTGAATTATTAATATTTAATCGCTTACTTTGTACTGATTGATATAAAACGAACCAATTATGGCTAAAAAGAAAGAAAAAAAAGCCGGCAAAAGAATGAAGAAGAAAGAGCTGTCGAAGGCGGTTCTCGATTTCTTCCATGCCAAACAAGATGAGGTGATCAGCCTGAAATATATTTTCTCGGAACTGAAGTTAACCACTCATCCGCTAAAAATGCTTTGCATGGATATCCTGTCCGATCTCCTGGCTGATGACTACATAACCGAAGTAGATAAAAACAAATATAAGCTTAACAATCACGGCATAGAGATGACCGGAACCTTCCAGCGCAAAAGCAATGGAAAGAACTCCTTCATCCCCGAAGGAGGCGGAGATCCGATATTCGTAGCAGAGCGTAACTCCGCCCATGCGATGAATAATGATAAAGTGCGCATCGCCTTTTATGCCAAACGCCGCGGGTGCGAAGCCGAAGGGGAAGTGATTGAAATATTGCAGCGTGCCAACGATACCTTTGTCGGCACACTGGAAGTAGAGAAATCGTATGCCTTCCTCGTAACGGAGAACCGCACGCTTGCCAACGACATCTTCATCCCCAAAGATAAGCTGAAGGGCGGAAAGACCGGTGACAAAGCAGTGGTAAAAGTAACAGAATGGCCGGATAAAGCCAAAAACCCGATCGGGCAGGTGCTCGATATTCTCGGCAAAGCCGGAGATAACACTACCGAGATGCACGCCATCCTGGCCGAATTCGGATTGCCATACGTCTATCCGCAATCGGTAGAGAAAGCCGCGGATAAGATTCCGGCGGAAATTTCCGCCGAAGAAATAGCCCGCCGCGAAGATTTCCGGAAAGTAACCACTTTCACCATCGACCCGAAAGATGCCAAAGACTTTGACGATGCCCTTTCCATCCGCCCGCTGAAAGATGGGCTTTGGGAAGTCGGCGTACACATTGCCGATGTGACCCACTATGTGAAAGAGGGAAGCATCATCGACAAGGAAGCCGAAAAGCGTGCAACTTCCGTCTATCTGGTAGACCGCACCATACCGATGCTGCCCGAACGCCTGTGCAACTTCATCTGTTCGCTCCGCCCCAATGAAGAGAAACTTGCTTTTTCTGCCATATTCGATATTACGGAAAAAGGGGAAGTGAGAGACTCACGCATTGTACACACGGTCATCGAATCGGACCGCCGCTTCACTTACGAAGAGGCGCAACAAATCATCGAAACCAAAGAAGGCGACTTCAAAGACGAAATACTGATGCTCGACACCATAGCCAAGGCTCTGCGTGAAAAGCGCTTTACGGCAGGAGCCATCAACTTCGACCGCTACGAAGTGAAATTCGAGATCGACGAAAAAGGGAAACCCATCAGCGTCTACTTTAAGGAATCCAAAGACGCCAATAAGCTGGTAGAAGAGTTTATGTTGCTTGCCAACCGTACCGTAGCGGAAAAGATAGGAAAAGCTCCCAAAGGTAAAAAGCCCAAAGTGCTGCCTTACCGTATCCACGATCTTCCGGATCCGGAGAAACTGGACAATCTGGCTCAGTTCATCGCACGCTTTGGTTACAGACTCCGCACAAGCGGAACCAAGACGGATGTATCTAAATCGATCAATCATCTGCTGGACGACATACAAGGAAAGAAGGAAGAGAACCTGATTGAAACCGTATCTATCCGGGCCATGCAGAAAGCGCGCTACTCTACACACAACATCGGACACTACGGACTGGCTTTCGACTATTATACCCACTTCACCTCTCCTATCCGGCGTTTTCCGGACATGATGGTGCACCGGTTGGTGACCAGATATATGGATGGCGGACGCAGCGTGTCGGAAACGAAATACGAAGACCTGTGCGACCACAGCTCGAACATGGAGCAGATTGCAGCCAATGCCGAACGCGCTTCCATCAAATACAAACAGGTGGAGTTCATGAGCGAACGGCTGGGACAGACCTACGACGGAGTAATCTCCGGCGTAACAGAATGGGGACTGTACGTGGAACTGAACGAAAACAAGTGTGAGGGAATGATACCTATCCGTGACCTGGACGATGATTACTACGAATTCGACGAAAAGAACTACTGCCTGCGCGGTCGTCGTAAAAACCGTATCTACAGCCTGGGAGACGCAATCACCGTCAAAGTGGCACGCGCCAACCTGGAAAAGAAACAACTGGACTTCGCACTGGTAGAGTAACATTCTGTCAAAATGATAATCGTATTTGCTCAGATCGGCTTATTTACGGCCAAAAGTATGGGCACAAAGAAAAATCGCTTTCCCTACGGGTTAGCGATTTTTCTTTTTATTATCCCAATCGAAAAAGAAGCAACCTAACCGAAAGCAGAAACAGGAAAAACAAGAACAAAATAGAAGGAAGAAAGAGTATATGAAGGCATTTTATCTTTCCGGAAGCCTTCTTCATTCAAGAGCAACGGGAGGAGCATATAGCCTTATCCTACTTCAGAACCGGGATAAAGAAAGAACATGAAACCAAAGCTCCTTGTCTTTTCGAAAAAGAAGTAAGCATTTCACCCGAAAGAAGTAAGCGTTTCCGGAAAACACCTCCTTCTTTTTGCCGAAAACAAGGGACTCCGACCCGAAAAGCCCGGCTTTCCGATCCGAAAAGAGCGCTTATCGAATCCAAAAAGTCCGCCTCCGGGCTCTTTGGCTTTCTATCTGCCCCCTAAAAAAGAAAGTACATGTAAGCAGAAACAGCCATTCAGCACCTTTTTGAAATGAAATGAAGGCAAAATACATCAATTAGTCTGATGCAACAGCTCTGCCCGGTCAAACACCTTTTACCGATACATACCTTAATTCTGTAGAACACTTCCTTTTTTCATAGTCCTTGTAATAAAAGCATCTTTCAGCCGACTATAAAGTAAAGATTAAACCAAATGAAGTCGAACAAGAATGAATTTCTAAAACTACTGACGGCCTACCAGGGAATTATTCACAAAGTAAACCGGATATATTTCAGGTCGGAAGCCGACAGGGAGGACAATTTTCAGGAAACAGTCTACCTCTGGCGGTCTTTCCCGGCGTTGCAGAATAAAGAGAAACCTGCTTCGTGGATTTATACGGTGGCAATCAACACCTCCATCTCGAAAGTAAGAAAGGACAGCCGCATCGAATTTCGTGACTCGCCGCCGGATGGAGAGCCTGTTGACCCCTGGGAACAACAGGAACAGGACGAAAACTGGCAAAGACTTGTCAATGCCCTGCAAAAGCTGAATGAAATAGACAAATCCATCATGCTGCTTTATATGGAAGACTATAGTTACGAAGAGATAGCCGGAATAGTGGGGATAAGCAGCTCCGCCGTCGGCGTAAAGATTCACAGACTGAAAGGTCAGCTACAAAAACAATTTAAAAAGTAAACATAATGGAAACAAATGACATTAAAGAAACCTGGAAAGCGGGAATAGAAAGAACCATCAAACCGTATCCGGAAGAGAGACTGAATGAAATGGTCGTCAACTCTGCCAGAAAATCAATCAAGACAGTGTATCCCGGAACTGTTTTCCGGCTCGTTATCATTGCCGTGGCCGTTTTCCTCATCGTATCACAGTTCGTAAAAGAGCAAAACGCAACAAGAATGTATTTGGATATGGGCGCTTTGGCCGTGTTGTCCGTCTCTTATTTCCTCTGGGAACGCTCCGCATACAAGATGCGGAAGTATACCCATGGAATGCCCGTAAAGGAATGGTTGGAATACCGTATCAAAGAGATTGAGAAAAGCATCAGGTTCAATACCAAATATGACTGGATTGTATACACATGTTCCTTCCTTTCGGCAATCGGCTTCTACGTGTTTTACCTGATGGCAACGAACGTCGTCCCCGGCATACTGAACGTCATTGTTATTCCGCTCGGCATGTGCATTTACCTTCTGATCATCAAACGCTCTCTGAAACGGAATTACCGGAGAACCCTGCAAGAGCTGAAAGAACTGTACAGACAATTTGAGATTGAAGATCAGGAAGGGAGATGAAACGGGGGGTTACCATTCTGTCGTCACCAATCACAACAGGCACCGGGAGATTCGCATTCATCCCGAAAATCAGAACAAACAAAAAAACAATGCCTGTAAATGCCCTGTTGCTGCACGGATATCTAAAATAAATTTCCATCTTTGTAGTTCTATCAAGAGAATATAGTTATGAAGACAGTAATCATTGAAAACAAAGAGCAAGTAGAAGAAATTATCTCCCGCTGTGACATTTGCTTTGTAGGTATCACTGACCTGGAAGGAAATCCGTACGTAATTCCCATGAACTTCGGTTATCAGGACGGGGTGATCTATCTGCATTCCGGTCCCACGGGCAGCAGCATCGATATGCTGGCAAGAAACAACCGTGTTTGCATTACCTTCAGTGTAGACCACGAATTGGTATTTCAGCATCCCAAAGTGGCATGCAGTTACCGGATGCGGGCCAAGAGTGTGATTTGCAGAGGACGTGTGAACTTCATTGAAGATCCGGAAGAGAAGCGCGAGGCACTCAATATACTGATGCGCCATTACAGTAGCCGGGAATTTGTGTATTCCGATCCGGCAGTCAAGAACGTAAAAATCTGGGAGATTCCGATTGACAGCGTTACGGCAAAGGAGTACGCAGTGCCGCATACAAAATGAATTCACCACAGATTACACCGATTTACACAGAATTTTCAGCCGACAGATAAGCAGTCGGTCAGTCTGTGTCAATCAGCGTAATCTGTAATGAGAATAATCAAAGCGGATACTCTTCAAACGCATACAAGATAGTCGACAGATAGCGTTCTCCCGTATCCGGCAGCAATACAACGATCAGCTTTCCTTCATTTTCCGGCAGTTTTGCCAGCTCTGTAGCCGCATATACTGCCGCTCCCGAAGAAATGCCGACCAAAAGTCCTTCTTTAGCAGCCAACTCACGACTGGTGCGGATGGCATCGTCATTTCCCACCTGCCTGATCTCGTCTACTACGGCTGCATGATAAGTTTTAGGAATAAACCCGGCACCAATCCCCTGTATCTTGTGCGGACCGGGAGCTCCACCGGACAGCACCGGCGAATCGACAGGCTCTACGGCAACGATTCGTACGGCAGGATTATGCTCCTTTAAAGCAGCTCCTACCCCGCTTACAGTACCTCCCGTTCCCACTCCGGCTACAAAGATATCCACCTTTCCATCGGTATCTCTCCAGATCTCCTGACCCGTAGTACGGACATGGACTGCAGGGTTAGCCGGATTTTCGAACTGTTGCAGGATAACAGATCCGGGAGTGGCAGCCCTCAGTTACTCGGCCTTGGCGATGGCTCCTTTCATTCCGTTCGCTCCCGGAGTAAGCACAAGCTCCGCTCCCAGTGCTTTCAGCAGATTCCTGCGTTCCATGCTCATCGTATCGGGCATGGTCAATATCAGTTTGTAACCTTTGGCAGCTGCCACAAATGCCAGGCCGACACCTGTATTTCCACTGGTCGGCTCAATAATAGTAGCGCCGGACTTCAACGTCCCTTTGGCTTCGGCATCTTCAACCATAGCCAGAGAGATACGGTCTTTCACGCTCCCTGCCGGGTTGAAATATTCCAGTTTTGCCACTACACGAGCCTTCAGCCCATTACTTGCATTGTAATTACTCAGTTCCAGTAACGGGGTGTTACCCACTAAATCTGTCAGTTTCTTTGCTATCTTTCCCATATCTGTCTATTTAGTATATATCTGTTTATTAATAATATGACAAAGGTAGTGCAGATTTAGTTCATTCTCAATACCATAAATATGGTAAATTCATACTACGAATGAGGGAGAATCCTCCCCCTTAAAAACATCAACCGGACCGTCAGGTTACCTTCCGTCCGCAATAAAATTACGAATATAATTCGCTACCAGGCAACAGCCGGGGACGTATACCTGCCCATGATCGAACCCCTGCAATTCGTATAGCGATACCTTCTTATTTCCAATATTCTTTAGTACCGAAGCCAATAAGGCATTCTCTTCATAGCGGTCGGCCATCTCAAGATTCCGGTCGCCGGTAATCAGTACAAAAGGCGGTGTATCTTTACGGGCCTTGTTGCAAGGAGCATATTGGTCGATCACCGGAATACCCTCGGGCAACGAGCGTTCCTTACGTATCGTGAAGTGTGTCACAGTCTGTCCGCTGATAGGAAGATAAGCAGCTATGCTATCGGCATCTACCCCGTATTCCTGAAGATAAGACTTATCCAGTCCCACCATTAAAGTCAAATAGCCTCCTGCCGAATGACCGGTAACGAAAACACGTCTCGGTGAGCCTCCATACTCTTCTATATGTTTATAAGCCCAGGCCACGGCAGCGGCAGCATCCTCTGTATAAGCCGGATTCTGAGCTTTAGGACTCAGGCGGTAATTGACAGCGACGACTGCAAATCCCTGATTCATAAACATCTCGGGAACATGCTTTCCTCCTCCCTCCAATCCACCGCCATGAAACCAGACGATCGTCGGAAAGTCTTTCTTCCCGACCGGATAGTAAACATCGAGTTTGCAACGCTCTTTACGGTAACCGTCCGTTTCCCCCGCAGGAATATACGAAATGTCTTTTACTGTTTTGTACGTCTCCTGTGCCTGTAAGGTCAAGCCAATCAACAGGAGAATGAATGATAAATACTTTCTCATGCTATTAAGTGTTTGTGAATTACTTGGGCAAATATACTACAATAACGACATTGTTTGAAAAATAATGCGTTCCTTTATATACTCAATATCAAAAAAGTATAGAGAAATAACTGTATTAATCCCAATTTAATTACCTTTGTCAATATCATAACCTCCAAACACTTATTTTAATATGAGAAAGATCACCCTCATCATGTTTACGCTGCTAATCTGTGCAGCGCAACAAGTAAAGGCACAAACTGACAGTATGCTCATCCGGCCGACAGTAGATAAAAGAGTCGAACTACTTAGCATTATTTTCCGTTTAACGGGTAACCCGGAGTATAACAGAAACGATTTCAAACTCTACACAGACCGCATCGAATCGCATTTTTCTCCCTATAAAAACCACGAACTTATATCATTCGCACGCTCGTTGGTCAAGACTGACGGTGTTTCATACGATGCAGTGATGAGTATGGCCATCAATCTCGATAACCAGTTCAATCTGCCCGCAGATTATGGTTCACTGGACTCTCGCTGGAATCGGAATCAAGTAGGCCCATTCATAAAACTGCTAAAGAAGTTTGTCAAAGACAGTCGTTTCGATGCCTTTTATCACTCGAACGAGAACTTATATCAAGAGGCTGTAAGTCGTTTTATGCCTATTTACAAAAGCATAGATACCCAATGGTATAATGATTTCTACGGGCAGAAGTCCAACGACCGGTTTCACATTATACTTTCAATGTCCAATGGCCCGGGAAATTACGGACCGAGTGTCACCGACAAGGAAAACATACATAATGTCTTTTCAGTCATGGGAGCATGGGTTACCGATTCCGTAGGAATGGTTGTTTATCCGCCTGAATTAATCTTGCCGATCTTAATCCACGAATTCAACCATTCATTCATAAACTTCGACCCGGAAATGTTCCGCACAAGCGGAGAACAGATTTATGCTGCGGTTGGCGAACAGATGGCGCGCCAAGCCTATGGACAATGGTCTATTGTCCTCACCGAAGCAATGGTACGTGCGGCAGTCATAAAATACATGAAAGACCATAACTTCCCGGCTGTCGAAATCACCAAAGAAACCGTCATACAAAAAACACGTGGCTTTGTCTGGATAAGCAAGCTGGTCGATGAACTCGAGAAGTATTCCTCTGACCGCACGACATACCCGACCCTCAACAGCTATATGCCGCGGCTGGCAGAAGCTTATACAGGCTTTGCCCAATATACCGCAAACTATGATTCTATCCGTCCCAAAGTAGTTTCGATCGACGAATTTACCAACGGCGATACAACCGTTCGGAGCGACATCAAAACTATTACTGTCCACTTCGACCGTCCTTTGGTGGGCCGCGGACACTCTTTCAATTATGGTCACCTCGGAATGGAAGCAATGCCTAAAATTATAAATGTCAACTACGCCAATGACAACCGTACCGTGATTATCGGAGTAGAATTGTTACCCGGGAAAGAGTATGGAATCACTCTTTTAGGACTCTCTTTCCGCACTCCGGAAGGAGATGCCATAAAACCCTACGAAATTTCTTTCAAGACGGCAGAGTGACACAAATTCTCTCTCATTGTCTGTGATCCAGGTAATAAAAGGCAACCCCGTTTTGGACAAAAAGAGAAAGCAGATGACTGCATTAGCCTAAAATTGATTATCTTTGCACCCCAAAACGGAATATTATCAGAGTAATTGCTCTTTTTCAACTTTACAGGATTACTCTTCCATTTGATAGAAATACACAACTGATTGATAATATAAAAAAGACTATAATATTATGGCATTGCAATGTGGTATTGTCGGACTTCCAAATGTAGGTAAGTCAACACTTTTTAATTGTCTGTCCAATGCGAAAGCACAGGCGGCAAACTTCCCTTTCTGTACAATCGAACCGAACGTAGGCGTAATTACCGTGCCCGACGAACGTTTAAATAAACTGGCTGAACTGGTACACCCCAACCGCATCGTCCCCACAACAGTAGAAATCGTAGATATCGCCGGACTTGTGAAAGGTGCCAGCAAAGGTGAAGGACTGGGAAACAAGTTCCTGGCCAATATTCGGGAAACCGATGCCATCATTCACGTACTCCGTTGCTTCGACGATGACAATGTAACCCATGTGGACGGAAGTGTAAATCCGGTTCGCGACAAGGAAATCATCGATTACGAATTACAGTTAAAAGACCTGGAAACCATCGAGAGCCGTATCCAGAAAGTACAAAAACAAGCTCAGACCGGAGGAGATAAAGCCGCCAAACAAGCTTATGATGTACTTGTTCAATTCAAGGATGCGTTGGAACAGGGCAAATCGGCGCGTACGGTAACGTTCGAAACAAAAGACGAACAGAAAATAGCGAAAGAATTGTTCTTACTCACCAGTAAACCCGTAATGTATGTTTGCAATGTGGACGAAGCAAGTGCGGTAAATGGAAACAAATACGTAGACATGGTACGTGAGGCAGTAAAGGACGAAGACGCCGAAATCCTGGTAGTAGCCGGAAAAACAGAAGCTGACATCGCCGAACTGGAAACCTACGAAGACCGTCAGATGTTTCTTGCCGAAATCGGCCTGGAAGAATCGGGTGTGGCACGTCTCATTAAATCGGCCTACAAACTGTTGAACCTGGAGACTTATTTCACTGCCGGTGTACAGGAAGTACGTGCCTGGACCTACGAAAAAGGATGGAAAGCTCCACAATGTGCCGGAGTGATCCATACCGACTTTGAGAAAGGTTTTATCCGTGCCGAAGTTATCAAATACGAAGACTTCCTTCAATATGGCTCGGAGGCTGCTGTCAAAGAAGCCGGAAAATTGGGTGTTGAAGGAAAAGAATACGTAGTACAGGATGGAGATATCATGCATTTCCGTTTCAATGTATAACTCATCCGGAATCATCTATTTTCATTCATAAACCGAAGAGGAAGGGTCATAACCCTTTTCACCACTGAGTAACACGGAGTATCACAGAGTTTTTTTAAAAACCAATAATCAACAACTTTAAATCTCCTCCGTGTTACTCAGCGTCCTCTGTGGTGAGTATCGACACCTCCTCCTGTTGTTATCCCTCCTCTCTTCCAACGAAAACTCCCGGTTTTCTACTACTATCTTCAAGCAAATCATTATCTTTGCGACCGGATATCATGCCTAACAAGCAACACATAAAATATCAATAAATATGGAAAGTACCAACAGACTTCGTTATCTTATCGCAGGAACCGGAGGCGTAGGCGGAAGTATAGCCGGCTTTCTGTCACTTGCCGGAAAAGACGTCACTTGCATTGCCCGTGGAGCACATCTGCAAGCAATACAACAAGACGGGCTCAAATTGAAATCAGATTTGAAAGGTGAACATGCTCTACGGATAAATACCTGTACGGCAGAAGAATATAACGGAAAAGCTGATGTGATATTTGTATGTGTCAAAGGGTATTCCGTAGACTCTATCACAGAGCTTATCAAGCGGGCAGCCCACGACCGAACGATTGTAATTCCCATATTGAATGTATACGGCACAGGACCGCGCATCCAACGTCTCGTACCGGGAGTCACCGTACTGGACGGATGTATCTACATTGTAGGCTTTGTTTCCGGACCGGGCGAAATCACTCAGATGGGAACCATCTTTCGTCTGGTATATGGTGCACACCGGGGAATCCTTGTTCCGGCAGGGCTGATGGAGGCCGTACAGAGGGACTTGCAGGAAAGCGGCATCAAAGTAGAAATCTCTCCCGACATCAATCGGGATACCTTCATTAAATGGTCGTTTATTTCAGCCATGGCAGTCACCGGAGCTTATTTCGATGTCCCGATGGGAGAAGTTCAGAAACCCGGCAAAGTGCGCGATACTTTTATCGGACTCTCTACCGAGAGCGCTGCTCTGGGAAAGAAACTCGGAATTGAATTTAAAGAAGACATAGTCACATACAATCTGAAAGTAATTGATAAACTGGCTCCCGAAAGCACAGCATCCATGCAAAAAGATATAGCACGCGGACACGAATCAGAGGTACAAGGTCTGCTCTTTGACATGATAACAGCAGCCGAAGAGCAAGGTATCGATGTGCCTACTTATCGGGAAGTTGCTAAAAAATTCATCAAACAATAAAGAAATCAATATGAACAACCTTCTTTTATCTATCAACTGGAACCCAAATCCGGAATTATTTAATCTTTTCGGCATCTCAATCCGTTATTACGGACTATTGTGGGCTATCGGAATATTCTTTGCTTACATAGTGGTGCACTATCAATATCGTGATAAGAAGATAGACGAAAAGAAGTTCGAACCGCTTTTCTTTTACTGTTTTTTCGGCATCCTGATCGGGGCACGACTGGGACATTGCCTGTTCTATGATCCGGGATATTACCTGAATCATTTTTGGGAAATGATACTTCCGGTTAAATTTCTTCCGGGAGGTGGATGGAAGTTCACGGGTTATGAAGGACTGGCCAGTCATGGAGGTACCCTCGGGCTGATCATTTCTCTCTGGCTCTATTGCCGCAAAACGAAAATGAATTATATGGATGTGGTAGATATGATTGCCGTAGCCACTCCTATTACGGCATGTTTCATTCGCCTTGCCAATCTGATGAATTCCGAAATCATAGGTAAGGTAACCGATGTATCCTGGGCATTCGTTTTCGAACGGGTAGACATGCAACCACGGCATCCGGCACAACTTTATGAAGCAATCGCCTATTTTATCCTCTTCCTGGTAATGATGTTCCTCTATAAGAACTATAGCAAAAAACTACATCGGGGGTTCTTCTTCGGACTTTGCCTGACAGCTATCTTCACTTTCCGCTTCTTTGTAGAATTCCTGAAAGAAAATCAGGTGGACTTCGAAAATAGCATGGCACTGAACATGGGTCAATGGTTAAGCATCCCGTTCGTAATTATCGGCATTTACTTTATGTTTTTCTACGGAAAGAAAAAGAGTGTAAAATGAAACATATAATTGATATTAAAACCTGGGAAAGAAAAGAAAATTATGAATTTTTCCTTGGTTTCCAGAATCCCACTATCTCCATTACTTCAGAAGTAGAATGTTCGGGTGCCAAAACACGTGCCAAAGCCGCCGGAGAATCCTTCTTCCTGCACTACCTTTATGCCGTGTTGCGTGCTGTCAATGAAATCAAAGAGTTCCGATTCCGCATTGATTCTGAAGGACGGGTAGTTTATTTCGATACAGTGGATATGCTGACTCCCATTAAAGTGGCAGATAACGGACGTTTTTTTACAGTACGACTTCCCTGGTATCCTGATTTTAAGACTTTCTACACAGAAGCCAAAGCCATCATTAGCGGAATAGATCCGGATAAAGATCCTTATGAAGCAGAAAAGACAGGAGGTAGTGATTTACTGGATGTAGTGCTCCTCAGCGCTACTCCCGATTTATATTTCACCTCACTGACTTGTACGCAGGAACATCGTCACGGTGGTAATTACCCGTTAATGAATGCGGGTAAAGCCGTTATAAGAGGTGGTGTATTAGTGATGCCCATCGCTATGACCATTCATCATGGATTTATAGACGGCCATCACTTATCCCTGTTTTATAAAAAGGTGGAAGAGTTTCTTAAATAATTATTTTCCCCTGACTATCTTTTTGATATCATTCAGTTTGTTTAATGCCTCAATCGGAGTAAGATTATTCACATCCAGATGAAGTATTTCATCCCGGATCTGACACAAGATCGGGTCATCAAGCTGAAAGAAACTCAACTGCATACCTCCGCGATTCTCACTGACTTCTGCCAGCGGCTTACCCGAAATTCCCTGCTGGCGGTTGTCAGATTCGAGTTGCTTCAGAATTTCATTGGCACGTTTCACAATACTTTTAGGCATGCCTGCCATCTTGGCCACATGGATACCGAACGAGTGCTCACTTCCGCCCCTTTCAAGTTTCCGGAGGAAAATAACTTTATTATCCACCTCCTTAACCGATACGTTATAATTCTTAATACGCTTAAAGGATTTCTCCATTTCGTTCAGTTCATGGTAGTGAGTAGCAAAAAGTGTACGTGCCTTTGCCTTCGGATGCTCGTGGATATACTCTACAATAGCCCAAGCTATGGATATTCCGTCGTAAGTAGAAGTTCCGCGTCCCAATTCATCGAACAGGACAAGGCTTCGGGAAGAAATATTATTCAGAATATCAGACGCTTCATTCATCTCGACCATAAAAGTAGATTCTCCTACAGAGATATTGTCACTGGCACCGACCCGAGTAAAAATCTTATCTACCAATCCGATATGAGCGCTTTCGGCCGGAACGAACGAACCAATCTGGGCAAGCAGGGTGATCAATGCAGTCTGCCTTAACAGGGCCGACTTACCGGCCATATTCGGACCGGTAATAATGATAATCTGCTGGGTAGCGTTATCCAACAACACATCGTTAGCTATATATTTTTCTCCGATAGGCAGTTGCTTTTCAATTACCGGATGCCGCCCCTGACGAATATCCAATACATCATTATCTTCAATCACCGGGCGGATATAATTGTTCTCTTTGGCTACATTGGCAAATGAAAGCAGGCAGTCAATGCGGGCTATCTGGTTAGCATTGATCTGGATGGCAGGTATAAATTCACTCAATGCCTGTACAAGTTCTGTATACAGGCGAGTCTCCAATACCAGGATCTTGTCTTCGGCACCCAGAATTTTCTCTTCATATTCTTTCAGTTCCTGAGTGATATAACGCTCCGCATTTACCAACGTCTGCTTACGTATCCACTCTTGCGGCACTTTATCTTTATGCACATTCCGCACTTCAATATAGTATCCGAAAACACTGTTATAAGCAATCTTCAAACTAGGTATTCCTGTCAGTTCACTTTCACGTTGCTGTATCTTAAGCAGATAATCTTTGCCAGAATAAGCAATCTGCCGAAGCTCATCCAATTCCGTATCTACACCATCTTTTATGACTCCCCCCTTATTTATCAACAGAGGAGGATCATTATTAATCTCTTTTTCAATCCGGTCACGAATAGAAATACAAAGATTCAACTGCTCACCGATTCGGTTCAAACTCGGATTATCGGCCTGTTGACAAGCCTCTTTAATAGGTTCAATTGCTTGTAAAGCAACTTTTAACTGTACTACCTCACGAGGAGAAACACGCCCGACGGCTACTTTTGAAATGATACGTTCCAAATCTCCGATCCGATGCAGTTCGTCTTCAATCAACTCCCTGAAATCCGGTTTACGAAAGAAGTATTCTACTACATTCAGCCGGTCGTTAATGGGTTTCTCATCTTTTAAAGGAAATACCATCCAACGCTTCAACAGACGGGCTCCCATAGGACTGATAGTCTTGTCAATAACATGAAGCAAACTGCTGCCACCATCGTTCATGCTACCGATCAACTCCAGGCTGCGCACTGTAAATTTATCAAGACGCACATATTTGTCTTCCTCGATACGTGCCAGCGAAGTGATATGTCCTACCTGTGTATGTTCCGTCATATCCAGATATTGCAGGATAGCTCCGGAAGCTATAATACCATTCTTGAGATGCTCAACCCCGAATCCTTTCAGATTTTTTGTTTCAAAATGCTTCAGCAACTTCTCCCGGGAACTGGATTCGGTAAATACCCAATCATCCAGTTCAAAAGTAAAGAACTTACTTCCGAAATTTCCCTCAAACATTCCGCGTTTCCCACGTTCGAAAAGAATCTCTTTCGGAGCAAAATTATTCAGCAGCTTATCTACATAGTCAAAAGGTCCTTCAGCCGTCAGGAACTCTCCGGTAGAAATATCCAGAAATGCAATACCACAAGCCGATTTTCCAAAATGAACAGCTGCCAGAAAGTTATTTTCCTTATAATTTAAGACATTATCATTGATCGAAACACCCGGAGTAACTAACTCCGTAATGCCACGCTTCACCAATTTCTTCGTTGTCTTAGGATCTTCAAGCTGGTCACATATGGCCACCCGCTTACCTGCACGGATCAATTTCGGCAGGTATGTATCTAACGCATGATGCGGAAATCCCGCCATCTCAACGGTTTTACCCTTTCCATTGGCACGTTTTGTGAGAGTAATTCCTAATATTTCAGCTGCAATAATCGCATCGGTAGAATAAGTTTCATAGAAGTCTCCGCACCGGAACAGCATCACTGCATCCGGATGCTTAGCCTTCAGGTCAAGAAACTGTTTCATCATCGGGGTTAATTCAATATCATTGCTCACGGATAGTCTTCTTTTTAAGTTCATAAATAACAAGGCAAAGATAGCGGTTTCCCTCAAATCTACCTATCCTAACAGACAG
>OHGL01000174.1_pt1 | contig 41734 bp, 41 predicted proteins | sample 1567731 | NCBI WGS metagenome assembly OHGL01 (sample SAMEA3879606, study PRJEB24766) | human gut metagenome | biome: human-associated habitat; feature: feces | place: USA | collected 1985/1987 | reverse complement strand
GCAGGAGCCTCGCCCTCGACCTCATGGAAGAGCTGCGCACTGTTTACGCCGACCGTTTTGTGCTTTCCTGCATCAACCAGAAAATCATGACGCCGAAGCATTTCCAGAAGCAGGAGAACGGGGCCGTCCTTCTCACCGATGAGGGCCGCCGCGCCTTTCTGGGCGGGTGGCAGACCCGCAAGCAGGAGACCATCACCCACCCGTTCCTGAACGAAAAGCTCCCGTGGGGCCTCGTGCCTTATGTGCAGGCTCTGCTTCTGGCCCGCACCCTGCGGGGCGATATGGAGCTTTACCCGCCATTTTTCTGGAAGTGAGGGATGTGTATGCTGGTCCTTATCACCTACGACGTCAACACCGAAGCTCCTGCCGGGCGCAAACGTCTGCGCAAAGTCGCCAAGCGCTGTGTGGACCACGGCCAGCGGGTGCAGAACTCCGTGTTCGAGTGTCTGCTGGATGCCGCGCAGTATGCCGTTCTCAAGGCGGAGCTGACGGCCCTCATCGACCCTGCGCTGGACAGCCTGCGCTTCTACCAGCTGGGCAACAACTATAAGAGCAAGGTGGAGCATATCGGCATTCATCCGCCCTTCGAGCAGGACGGCCTGCTGTTGTTCTGAGTTTCCCGTCCCCAGTGCGAAGGGTGAGTTCTCAGCATTTTTCCGGCACCTTCGCACCGGATTTTTGTGTCATTTTGCATGATTTGGATAGTTCTTTGACCCGTTGTAAATCAAAGCTCTTCTAAATCCGTGCAGAATGTTGTATAATTTGTTTGAAAATAGAGATTTTGTCTCTGTTTTTGCTGTCGCCCTCCTCGCGGAGGGCGTGGATAGAAATTTGCTGCCGTCACGAAACTCGACGAGCACGTCGTGTCACCCTCCTCGCAGAGGGTACAGATAGAAATCAGTTTCCACCGCGAATCGGGCATCGCCACAATTTTTTCAAAAAGGAGTTTTCCATGCATACAGTTTCCCTCACCCATCAACTCGTCGCCATCCAGGACGACTTTGACCTCGACAAGATCATCGAAAGCGGCCAGTGCTTCCGGCCGCAGAAGTTGTCCGACGGGCGCTACCGTTTTCTTTCCGGCAGCGCACTTCTTTATCTGACTCCGCTGGGCGATGGTCAATACGATGCCGCATGGTATGGCTCAGATCGGGAGTACTGGGCCGACTACTTTGATTTGGGCCGGAACTATGCCGCGCTGCGGTGCAGCTTGGCGGGACAGAGCAGCTATCTGGACAAATCGCTCGATTTCGGGCAGGGCATCCGAATCCTGCATCAGGACCCATGGGAAATGCTCATCACCTTTCTCATCTCTCAGCGCAAGAGCATTCCGGCCATCCGCACCGCCGTGGAACACCTTGCCCGGTGCTGCGGCGAACCGCTCAGTGCCGGAGGCGATGAAGTTTTCCTCTTTCCTACCCCGCAGCAGCTCTGCGGCCTCTCTGAGACGCAGCTGATGGGCTGTAGTCTGGGCTACCGCACCCGTTACATCCAGAACGCTGCCGCACAGGCTTCCAGCGGCACACTCGACCTCGGTGCTCTGGCGGCGCTGCCCGACGACGCGCTCTTTTCCCGCCTCCTCGAGCTGGACGGCGTCGGCAAAAAGGTAGCAAACTGCGTCTGCCTCTTTGGCTATGGCCGTACCGCGATGGCTCCCATTGATGTCTGGATACAGCGACTCATTGATGAGGAATTCGGCGGCCGCGACCCTTTTCCTTCCTATGATCAGCAGGCTGGCATCGTACAACAGTACTTGTTCTACTACAAACGCAGCACCAGCCGCAGCGTCGCTCACAAAAAATAAAAAAGTTATTGACAACTCTCCATTTGGCTGGTATAATAACACACGTCGTCAGGGACGGCACAGGCTATGGGGGATTAGCTCAGCTGGGAGCGCGATGCACCCAGAAACACACCCCCACAGCGATGGTCGATGACGATTAAGTTCCCACTAAAGATTTTCCATTCCAGAGGCTTGCTTCTGGAATTTATGGGGGATTAGCTCAGCTGGGAGCCCAAGCAGTGCGCTCACGCACCCCCACGACTGAACTTCATAAAACGTTTCTTGTTTGAGCATCTCTTTTCCAGAGGTTTCTACTTCTGGAAAATTATGGGGGATTAGCTCAGCTGGGAGAGCGCTTGCATGGCATGCAAGAGGTCACCGGTTCGATCCCGGTATTCTCCACCATTGGCTCAAATAAGAGTTACAAACACCGTTGATTTCAAATCGAAGTCAACGGTGTTTTTGTGTTTGTCAGCAAGCAAGTTCATCGCTATTCTCCAAATACTGTGCAAGATCAAAGTTGAAGTCCACATGGATTTGGTATCCGCGATAAACTTCTACCCTGCGGATAAGCTGGCTGACGATCATCTTTTTTGCTTCAAAGCTGGCACTATCGTACAGGTCTGCGTAAGAGATCAATTCTTCGTACAGCTGCGATACATTTGCCATCAATTCAGCGTTTCGCTCCAGTTCTGCACTGGCTTCTTCACACAGAGTTTCCAACTCCGTGTGCTTCTTTTCCTGTGCTGCGATCATCTCGGCAAGAGTGTCTTTCGGAAAAGCACTCTCCCCTTTGATTACAGCCAGAATCTCAGTTTTTAAGGCGAGCAAGTCTTTTTCGGCCTTGTCGCGTTCTGCTTGAAGGGCTTGCAGATGGTTCTTGCGCTCCGCAGTTTCCTTCGCATAGCGGCTGGTGATAAGCTGCTCTTTTGGGATACCTCTCAAGCGGGAGAAAATCTGGCGAACCATCTTGTCGATGATCTCATCCAGAATGTGCATAGTGTAGCCGGTCTGCCCGGTGCAATCCGTCTGCTTGCGGAGTTTTCCGTAGCAGGTGTAGCGAATGCGGAGCGTATCGTCCAGAGTACCATCGGAGAGCTTACGCCATTTCCGGCTGGTCGTCAGGGCGAGCCTTGCACCACAGTGGCCGCAGTAAACGTTATTGGAAAGCAATGCCTGTCCACGGGTACGAAGAGGAACATGGTGTTCGGCTTCTTCCGCTGCGTGGGCAGAGCGATCTTCCCGGATACGCTGTGCAGCTTCAAACTCCTCCTGCGGGATGATCTGGAGTTCGGGCATCAATTCGGAGCGGGCATCTCCGCAGCGGAGAACGCCCATGTAGGTCAGGTTGCCGACCATTCCTCGCAAGCTGCCCGGATGCCAGCACTTTCCAGAGCGGGCACGGTATCCAGCATTGTTCAGATAGGTGGCAATCCGCTGTGCGCCGTAACCCTCGTATACATATTTATCGAAGATTAGCCGAACGATTTCGGCTTCCTGCTCATTGATATGAAGTTCGTAGAGTTCGTGCTTGCGCTTGTTGATGCGGCCACTTTTCACAAGGTCATAACCATACGGCGCACTGCCGCCCTTGAAGTGTCCTTCTTCCACAAGCTGCCGCAGGCTGGTACGGGTACGGACAGAAGTTTTTTCGCTTTCGCCGTCTGCCTGCCAGAAGCGGATGTAGTTCAGCAATTTGTCAGTGTGGTTGTCGAATCGCTGCTCACCCTCTTGGGTACTCCATACCCGGATGCCGTTTCGTACAAACCATTCTACGACAAATGGCGTTTCATCTGCGATGCGTCCGATGCGGTCAAACATGAACACCAGCAGAATATCAAACTTGCCCTTTCGGGCGTATTCCTTGATGATTTGCAGCTTGTCACGGGCTTCTGCGCGGACTTTGTGGCCAGACACGCCTTCTTCTTGTTCTTCATGGACGATGACCCAGCCCTTTGCTTCGGCAAATTTGTGACACGCCTTGCGCTGCATGGGAAGGTCTGCTTCATGGTTCGAGTTGAAATCCACCTGCTTATCGGTGGAAACACGGTACAGGCAGCAGACACGGTTTTTATTTTCAGTCATAGGGGGTTCCTCACTTTCGCTATAAAAGCGAGGATGAACGATATTCGGTTATCAAAGAACGGTTGGTCGTGGTTCATGGATTGCTCCGAATACCACTGCCATCCTCAGTATAGCGCGTTCTTTTGTCCTCGTCCACGATGTCAGCTGGTCTTTTTGGTATAGCTGGTGGCGAGCAGGATGTCACGGACACGCTCAAAGACACCCGGATTGGGTTCTTTTGCAAAATTGAGGACGACAGGATAGCCATTGATAACGGCATATCGGCGATTCGGGTCGTTATTGGTCACCGGAACGTTGCCAGCGACCTGCGAAAACTTATCGACCATTGTATCATCACTCCTATATATTGTAATTTTCAATATGTAACAAGGGACATCCGCAGCTTGCAGATGCCCCTTGGCAGAGAGAATATGTTTTAGAACTTCATCGGCAGAGCGTCCTTGCGACCTTTGCCGTTGTAGGCCATGTAGATGGGGAAAACGTATTTCTTCCATCCGGGCAGCTTGGCGGGATTATCCCTGCCGACACGGTAGATCTCCATAGGATGGACGCTGCCCAGCGCACGGATGAGCCGTTCTTCGCTGAACTCGCCGTGATACAGTTCCACGAAGTGCATCACGCCCCGCAGGACAGATGCACGGAACGAATCGGGCTTGCCCTCCCATGCGGCAACGATCAGCCGCAGCGATTCGCAGTAGATCTTCTCACCCATCTGGTTGTACAGCTTGAGCGCGGTGCCCACACAGCTGATGCGGTAGTCGCTCAGCTGCAGGCTGTCATAGTTGAACGCCAGACCAACCCGGTTGGTGGCTGCGAGAAACGCTTTGGAAGGAGCATCGCCGCCCACGACCTTGGCGCGCAGCTTGATGCCCGCTGTCAGGGGCGCGGCGTGGCCGTTCTGTTCAGCGAAGAACAGGGCTTCCTGCTCCATCGTCAGACCGGTGTAGACCTTGCAGAGAATCGGCAAATCCTTGCCGCCATTGCGGAGGATGCGCCCCTCGATGGTGTGCTGACCGTCCACTACATAATACTTGCCGTTGCGGAAGCTGACCTTCGGTTCGTTCGCAACGTATTCGTTGAAGTCGGCAGCAATCATTTCCACCCGCTTGCGTTGTACACCCCGCTGATAAAGTTCACGGGGATAAATCAGCATCTTGCTGTGAAGCACCAGCATCTGGTAAGGCGGGGTGATATTGAAAGAAGCGGCAAAATTGTTCGTGTCGTTTTTCAGGCGCATCGCATTTCCTCCTTGATTCGCCAAATGTATTTTTCGGCTTCAGTCAAAATCTCAGCCACCTGCTTCTTACGCTTCGGGCTGGTGAGCAGGCTGGGATTAAAGGTGAAGCTGTATTCGAGCCGCTGAATCATGGCATGAACAGCGGATTGCAGTTCGGTGTATAACATCATTTCTTCGACCGTCCCTGCGTCCTCAAAATCGGATTTGATGGGTGTGTAGGGATAGACGGGCGGTTTACCGTCAACCACTTCAGGCGGTGCGTAAGCCGCCGTGGAGCGGATGATGGGTTTCAGCTTTTGGATACTCCCCATCGGGTTCAGGGCAAGGCTGATCTTCACGGCATCATCGACCCGGCTCATTTCTTCCGGGGTGAGGTGTCCTGCAAAATTTTGGATACGGCTCTTGTCGATGGTGAAGATCTGTTCAGCTTGAACGATGGAAGGCTCCAGCTTTTCCGGTTCCACCAGACAATGGGTCGGCTGCGCAGCTTTCTTTTCTGTCTTACTTGTCAAAGTCGCAACGATCAAAGTCGGTGAATAGGCATTGCCCACATCGTTTTGCAGGATGACTGCAGGGCGGGTTCCGCTTTGTTCGGAACCGGTGCCGCTGCCCAGTCGAATAAAGTAGATGTCTCCGCGTTGGAATTTCAAAGTGGATTCCAATTGCGAACCTCCGTTTGGATATGTAAGAAGCCCGCTGTACCTCCTAGGCAGTGGGCTTCTGTTAAAGTATGAAAGCGGTTTTACTTATACGGTACGCATCACCTCCCCGGTGATTGGAATGAAGCACCGGCATCAGCGGTGCATGACAACGTAATCGTGACCGCGCCGGGTTTGGCAGACGGTGCAAACATCCATGCTCTTGTCTGCGCTCGGTACGAGAGCGATTTTGAAAGCCTTGGCTTCTACGAAATGCCGCAGACAGGTCGCACAGAGGGTTCGGATAGATTTGATCATTTCCGGGGTCAGTTCCATCTCCTCGTAGAGCTCCTGTTCGCGCACCGTAGGATTCAACTCGTCCATTTGAGCAGTCCTCCGTGTTAGAAAAGTGAATGGCGGATAAATATGTAAAAGAACAGGAGTGACCGGAGACCGAAAACAGCATCCGGTCACTCCTGATAAAATATGTTCAGGTCTCGCATATTCGCCCTCGGCTCCCTGCGAGTGGGGAATCATTCGGCAGCGGATTTGTACCGCTTCATTGGCATCTCAGCCACCCCGCCTACATTCTGACCGGGCCGCGAATTACGGAAGTATCATTATCTGAGTACCGAACAACTGAACTCTTCAATTTTCAAGGTTCGTGAGTGCGGACGTTTTGCCAGCGGTAAGAGCCGCTTTTTGAAATTGTCCCCTCACTTGGTAGCCGACGAAAATGCCGTTTAGACAACCCTGATTTGAAAGTTCTTGATAAAATTAGTAATTCTACGGATTTTCTTACTTATATTTTGCTTTGTTGTGCCAAACAGTTTAGAAATTTCAACAGTGTCATACTCTTCATAGGCGTACAAAGTTATAAGTTCTAAGTCAGAATCCGAGAGTTGCTCAAGTGCAGCAAGTAGATTCTCATCCTCGATTTCACCAATCCATGCAAAGCTGCGCTTGGTTTCGTGGTATGTATCTGTTGTGGTAATGGCTTCCTGATAGCGCAGCATTAGAGGTGAGGCTTCTTCCTCGGTGCTTTCATACGCAGGTGCAGTGAACTCCTGCGTTCGCTCAATGCGGGTGCGTTCGGAATTGAACTGCTGACGGTCATAGTCGTACATCTTCTGAATGGCATCCTCAGCCATTCCTGCCGCTGCGTACTCGATTCGCAACTTTTCCCAGTGCGCTTCAAACTTTTTTAACTCATAGCCTTTATTAAAAGCCATCGCAAACCTCCAAATTTTCGATAAGTCGCAAAAAATCGAAAACTTGGAGTTGCTAGGGATACCGTGCGGCCAGTTCCAGCCACGAAAAATGGGCAAAAAGAAACATGAAGTGTCCTTTCCGCCGGATGCGGAGGTTGAGGACACTTCACTGTATGACAGCTTGCGGGCTTTTCTTGGCAACAAAAAAGAGATGCACTAAAGAAAAGGGTACCGACACTGTTTTCCATCCGAGAATGGAAAGCGGTATAAGTATCCTCGGCCTTTAATGCATCTCAGGCTTCGATATGTTTTTGTTCCGACGCATCGAAGCCTATAAAAAAGAAAACCGCCGTGCGATCAGCTTACAGGGCATCGATTCGTGCCCTGTAAGCATATCACACGACGGTGTTATGAAAGTCATCTGGCGGTGTTATGAAAGTGTTATGGAGCCATTTTTGCCCCTTTCTGAAAAATTTTAGGTGTTATGAAAGTCACATGAAGGTGTTGCGAAAGTGTTATAGGAATCATTCTTACCAATTGGCTCCAAATGCAAGGATTTCCTCGTATTCTTCCGTGGTCAGATGTTCCTTTGCTGCGGCCAGCTCGTTGGTTGCAAGTTCATTCATTCCCTGTGCTTTCAGGGAGCGGATCAGCCAGCAGTATGCTTTCGGATTATCCGGAGCGATGGTCAGAGACTTCATGGCGTACTGATTGAGCAAGTCATAAGAATGCAGCGAATCCAGCTGCTTCAGCAGTTCACTGACAGCACCCATATAGGAAAGATGGTATTTTGTGGAAAACTGAATGAGCCAATGCTCCCCATCTGCGGAGGACAAGACCTTCCCATGATAGAGGTCAAGAGCATTTTTGAGAATGTCCACTTTGTTGATTACGGAGGACGCTCTGACAGCGGAAGATACAAGTTCATCAAAACGCTGATAATCTGTCATAATGTGAAGCTCCGGGTTGAGCTGATATCCGGATGCGGAGGATAAAACCAATGGTTCATCCGAAATAATACTGAACTTCTGGCGTAAACGGTAAACCAGCCCTTTGACGTTCTTGGCTGGATTGTCTGAATCATCCGACCAGAGCGTTTGGGTGATTTCCTGCGGAGAAATGGCATTTTTACGGGAAATCAGCAGGTAAGAAATCAGTCGGTTGATGCTTGGAGAGCTAAAGTCAGCTTCTTTCAGAACGCCTTTGGACGTACTGATGCTCAGTTCGCCAAACAGACTGACATAGATGTCCTTGCTGCTTTGAATCGAAGTGGGAATATACGCCATCTGGAGCCGGTTCAGCATCTTCTGTTCGTTGTACGACGCAAGCAGCACATAGGCCAGAATCCGCAGCATACTGGTCTGCTGAATATACCGCTTAGGATTCCGGATGGCAAGCAGAGCGACTGGGCGCGGCTCCAAGGAAACGGCAATAACAGACCGGATGCCAAGCCGCTGGTACAGGTTATACTCCGCAGGATAGGCTTCTTTTGTTGCTTCGGCGTCCGGGACGACCATTGGAATTCCCTTGCGGACAGTTTGTACCCACCGATCAAGAAATTCAGCGGATTCATATTCTTCGGTTAAAAGCATCGTCTTGTCTGTTGCGCCAGCGTTGAACCACCAGAATGGTGTCCACAAATTCAAATCAAGATCGACCTGAATTAAACCGCACCAGTCAGCATCGTAGAATTGGCAAGTGGCTTTCAGCACCTGCTGGGCAACTTCTTTCGGGGAAAGATGCTGGTAATACAATTGCGATTCAAGGTCATTCATACTGTTCTCAAAATCAATTGCACGTTGAATATCTCCAAAGCTCCGTTCTTCGTACTCATGATCAGGCTGACGCATAAAATTTCACCTCGTGTCAAATAAAAAAGCACAGCATCAGGGATTCACTCGCTCTGTACGGTGAATCCCAGTGCTGTGCTGGTATCAATCATGCAACCGCAAGAGCTGAATGAAATTACTTTTTTACGATGGTTTTGATAAATGCAGCAAGTGCATTTATCTGCTCGGAATCGAATTGCTGGAGTTGATCGGTAAGAGCATTCATTCCATTGGAAGGTTCCTCACTGAAATTGAAAAATTCCTGTGGAGTTACGTTGAGGTACTCACATATATAAAAGAAGTTCGACATGGCAGGAAAGGTAGTTCCACATTCGATTGCACGAATATATCCGGGATTTTGTCCAATGGAAAGACTCATGTCTCTCGCAGATACTCCCTTTTTCGTGCGCAGTTCAGCGAGCCGCTTGGAAAACTGTTCTTCGTACATGAGCAACCACCATCCTTCTTTACTCTATTGTAGCCTAACGAATAGTCAAAAATGAGCGGTTAAATCTACAATTTTTAGTTTAAATAATCAACCATGCATGATAGAATATTTATCAAGCCGATTGGATGCTTTGGAAGGGCTGGGGGAAATGATCGACTATAATGAAATAAGCTACACTGAAATTGAAGATTGTATCGAGGACGCAAAGAAAGGGTTGCTTAGTCCATATTGGCAAGGATACGCAGAAAGAGAAGTTGATTCTTTGAGACTCACTGATGGCTCGTTGCCTGAGCGAGCCGAACAGTTATATAAAGAACTGAAAATAATCCTGCATGAAGTTCACCAGATAACGGATGACTGAAGAATTTAGTTTTCTAAGATTATATCCCAAAAACGCAAAATGACGCACAGCTGTAGCTTTTTGCGCGGCGCCGGTGCGACGGACAGAAAAAATGGCTGTTCGCACAATTATGTGGAGCGCGAGTAGATTGAATTTTGTATAAAATGACGGGATGAGATCTCCTTTATAGTGGGGACATTAAGTGGATTTTTAATAAATAACGATGGTGCGACGAGATGCGAAAATTGCTATTAACCGAAAATTTTGAAAAAGAAGGCTTGACATGCGTAATTAAATGTGTTATTATTTCAATAGTTAATAATGGAAAATTGTATATTGACGGAGTGTACCCTTTTGTGGTAGAATCCAGTTGTCTTCAGGACAAGTGGATTCATTGGTGTACAAACTTGGGCCTGTAAGACAAAAAGTCTTGCAGGTCTTTTTTTGTTTCCTTTGACATCAATGCAATCGTTCCTCAGCAGAGCCGATCATCTGCGGAGGACGAAAGAGAACGGAGAGAATGCTATGATTCAGGTGTTATCCAAAAAGAAGAAGGATTTTCTGGCGTGCTGTACCTATGTGACAGAAGTGGAGTTTGAAGTTGCAGAGGCCGGGCAGCCCACACGCTGGCTGTGTTACAGCGATGCAGATTTTGCAGGTTTTGTGGTGACGGACCGCAGCTCCATGACGGACGAATCAAAGCCGCAAGAGTATTACGAACAACTGCAGGTCTTGGAGGAGTACGAGGATCTGGAGACGGCAAAAGGGTCGAAATACTATGACCTGTTTGCCCAGATGCAGGAAATTGCCGAGGAAAGCCGAAACCAGTCTATAGAAGAACGTTTTATCGGGCAGATAAAAGTGTAGAATCATGTCAGAAAATCAACCGAAAACCGTGGGAAGCGAAAAGGGGTATTGCAAATGAGCATCTTCATTGATCTGGAAATGAACACCACCGATGCACGTCTCGTGCATAAGAAAGATCTCCGGAATGAGATCATCGAGATCGGCGCAGTGCGGATGGATGATGCGTTTCATCCGCTGGATCGCTTCCGCAATTTTGTGCGGCCCCAGTATAACGGCGTAATCGAGCGCAAGATCTACAAGCTCACCGGCATCAGTAACGGGGCCGTGAGCGACGCCGTCTCGCTGCCGGAAGCACTGGATGCACTGGAAGCATGGTGCAGTTCGGACGGTTGTGAGATCTACGCATGGAGCACCAGCGACCTGTGCCAGCTGCGCAAGGAATGCGGATTTAAGGGCATCGACAGCGTTTTTCTGGACGAGATGGTGCAGTGGCACGATTTTCAGGAGGATTTCCGGCAGATACTAGGAGAGAAAAGTATCCTCTCCCTCAGCAACGCCATGCACCGGGCAGGGCTGGAACCGGAAGGATGTTTACACGATGCTTCGTTGGATGCCTACAACAGTGCCCGGTTGATGGAAACGGCTTGTTCTCCGAATTTTGCGGCAGATGTGGCAAAGGCACAGGCTGCCTGTTATCAGGAAGCTCCCAAAATGCAGGGCGGGCTTCCGCTGGATGTGATGAAAAAGCTGGCGGCGCTGCTGCAGACCAGCCAGCCGGAACCCGCTATGGCGGTGTAAAAGAAAGATGGAGCCAATGATGAGGGAACATCTTTGGAACGCGTACTACGTTAAGATGCGGATTACCTATCGGGAACATTCTCGTGACGGACAGGTGAAATCAAGAATAAGAACATTTGACTGCGACAGCCATATCGCAGAAGCCGTTCGGCTGCTCAATGAGAAAGGCTATGCAACAGGCAACTGTTGCGAAGGTCATCCCTACCGTGTTATTCCGGACAACAATCAGCGCAAATACAAGAACACGGCGTACTTTGAAGGAGGATATCTACAGTTTTGCAGCATCGAAGACAAGAAAGTTGTTCTCGCAAAACTAAAGGAAAAGAGCGATTACTTCTCAGAGGATACGCACAGCAAGATACCCGGCATTATGTCCAGCTTATATTGGGAGCCGATCCGCAGCGCAGAAGTGGATGGACACAAATATAGCGTTATGCGGTATGAGACCATGACAAAGATTTTTAAGGTCATTTATCAGGACATCTGGAAAACGCTTCTGGAGGTAGCGCAGGAGCTTCCTTATAAGGAAACGGACGACTCGTGGATCTTGAAAGCGGAAATACTGAACAGCCCCCTGAAGCCGCATTTTGCAAATGTTCAGGGGCTCAAAACAGTCGAAGAAGTATAAAAAGCACAGGAGGAATAATCATGAACGCACAGAAGTATTTTGAGCAGCATGCCGAAGAACTCATTGCCCGCTTTGTCGGCAAAAATGTGGCTCTCTTTTTCCGGGGCTTTGTACCGGCCAATGTCCGCTGGCTGGCGCAGCGGGAGGATGCTATCCTTCCGTCGAATAAGGTGCTGAATGCGGATGGCACCATCAACATTGCGAAAATTGATGCGTCCAAGCGTAAGCTGGTGCAGAGTCTGATGATGCAGGAGGAAGGCGTGATGGTCGGCATTTATGAGGAAATGCTGGCCATCCTTCAGAACGTACAGGACCCCAAGGCGATGTTCGATGCGGAGTTAATCGTGGTGGACAACAACGCCCTCCCGGCTTATGTGCCCAGTTGCATCCCGGCGGAGGATGCCGAAGTGCTGTACAAGGCTTACGAAACGGAGAAAACCGAATTCGAACCGGAGGCGGAAGTGCTCAGCCACTACTATGCGGCCGTCCGTATGCTGGATGATCGCTGCTACGTTGCCCTGCTCAACCGCCATAAGGGTGAGAACATCCGCAGCATCGACTTTTACCAGAAGAAGCAGGCAGCCTTTACGGATGCCGCAGCGACTCTGCCCAATGACGTTTCGCCCCTTGTAATGGCAGACCGCTTCTTCTGCGGCGAGGTGGAAGGTCCGCTGGTGCTGCCGGTGGAACGGGAGCAGAGTGCAAAGAACAACACCTACGATGTGCTGGCGTTTGCGGCAGAGCAGTGTGGTGTAACTTTTGCGCTGAACTGCACCAGCCACAAGGAGCAGGTGGAGTCGGAGACGGTCAATCGCTACCGTGCCATCCTCAAGCAGTACTGGGGTGCAAACGCAGACTTCCGCATGCTGGATTTCTACAAGGACCCGGCGGCAGGCACCGAGACCATGCAGATCAGTCAGGGCGAGATTATCAGCACCATTGTTAAGCAGTGCGAGCTGGCATTGGATGGCTATCAGGATTATTCCAACGTGTTCCTGACCGCTCCTACCGGTGCAGGTAAGTCGGCGTTTTATCAGGTGTCCGGCATCTATCTGGCACAGGTGCGGCAGGCGGTCGCGGTGGTGATCACGCCGCTGATCGCTCTGATGCAGGATCAGGTCAGTCAGCTGGAGGCACGAGGGGTGCACTGTGCCACCTTCCTCAACTCCAATGTGTCCCATGAGGAGCGAGAAGAACGCCTGAACGCCATCCATAAGGGCGAAAAGTCCATCCTGTACATCGCACCGGAAATGCTGCTGACCACCTCGCTGGAGACCCTGCTGGGCGGTCGCAGACTGGGACTGTTCGTGGTGGACGAAGCCCACACTGTTACCAGTTGGAGTCGCGATTTCCGTGCAGACTACTGGTTCTTGGGCGATTATCTGGAGCGCCAGCGCAAGAATGGGCTGCACTTCCCGGTGCTCTGCCTGACCGCAACGGCAGTGTACGGCGGCAAGGATGACGTGGTGCAGGATACCATCAGCACGCTGGGGCTGAACCAGCCCATCCTGTATCTGGGGCGCGTCCGCCGTGACAACATCGACTTTGATATCCACCCGCTGGACAAGCAGACCGATGAGAGCCGGGATGAGTTCAAGGTGAACCATGTGGCGCAGAAAATCGCAGAATATGTGACGGAAGGAAAAAAGACGCCGGTCTATTGCCCCTTCCGCTCTACGGTGGACAGCATTTATCAGGCAGTGCCCGTGGCAGTCAAGAACAGGGTTCGCCGTTACCATGCGGGTATGGCTAAAGAAGAAAAGAATGCGGCGCAGGAAGCTTTCAAGAACAACAGCGCCACTGTAATGATCTGCACCAAGGCCTTCGGCATGGGCGTGGATGTGCCGGACATCGTGCAGGTTTACCACTATGCACCTACCGGCAATCTGGCAGATTATGTGCAGGAGATCGGACGTTGCGCCCGTGATAAGACCCTGCGCGGTACAGCAGTGGAAGAATATCTGCCCGGTGATCTGTCGCAGCTCAAGCGCCTGCATGGCATGGGCGAACTGCGGCAGTATCAGCTGCGGGAGATGCTCCACAAGCTGTACTAGATGTACAGCCAGAAAAAGCACCGCAATCTGCTGGTTTCTCCCGACGTGTTCAGCTATCTGTTCAACTCCGGTGAGGTGGAGAACCGGGTCAAGACCGGACTGCTCCTGCTGGCCAAGGATCTGGAGGAAACATACGGTTTCCCGGTGCTGGTGGTGCGCCCCAAGGCGATGTTCACCACCTGCTACGCCAATGTGCCGGAGGAGATCGAGGAAGAGTTCCTTTCCAAGTATGGCGAGTTTGTCCGGAACCTCTATGATAATACCGTGACGGTCAATCGCAGCTTTACCACGCTGGCATCGGATGTTGTAGTGCGCAACAGCGGCAACATTTACGAGATCCGCATGGGAGATCTGTTGGAAAAGCACTTTTCTGATATGACCTTTCTGTCACCAGATTACAAATGATAACCGTGTCACTCTTTTGGCCGCGGCGGTCAATACGGCCAATGCGCTGCTCAATCGCCATAGGATTCCACGGCAGGTCATAATTGATCATAAAGTCACAGAACTGGTAGTCCAGACCCTCGCAGCCGACTTCGGTAAACAGCAGGATATCCAGCGCATTTTCGTTTGCTGCAGGCAGTTCAAAGCGCTGACGGAGTGCCAAGCGTTCCTCATCCTTCACACTGCCGTTCACCTGTGCCACGCGATATCCTTTTTCCAGAAGATGCTGCTCCACATAACGCAGGGTGTGACAGAAGGAGCTGAACAAGATGATCTTATTGTTCTCCTGATGGTTCTTATTTTCAACAACTTCCAGAAGTCTATCCAGCTTTTCATCCGTCTGCGGCAGATTTTCGGACAATTCGAGCACTCGTTTTGCCATTGTACGGAATTCAGCTTCCAGCTGCCCCATCTTGACGTTTTCAAGATCGCTGACCGTAATATTGCCATCTTCACCGCAGTAGTCGGAAAGAATATCTCCCAGTCGCCGGGACACCATACCCTTCAGCAGCGGTGCCAGACCAAAAATGCAGCTGGATGCTTGCCGCATAAGCGTGCTCATCATAAATTCCAACGGCACATTATTATGCAGATAGCTGAGTGCGTGAGCTTCAAATTCCATCAACGCATCATACAGTTCCTGCTGTTCCGGTGTGAAATGAACCGAAATGCTCTGCGGGCGGCGCACACAGAAATCGTTCTGGATGTCCTGACGGCGGGTGCGGTTGATCATTCCGGCAAAGCTATGCAAACTCTCCACATCCTGAAGGATTCCCACGCGGGCAGTCCGGTCAAGCGGCTGAGCACCCTTAAGCTGTTCCATAACCTTTTTATAGGTTGGATTATCCTCAATAACGCTGCGTCCCCAGCTGGTCTGCGCAGCACAGGACAAGTGTTCGGCAGCTTCAGAACGCCAATTCTCCACCTGATGGCGAATCAACCGCGCTGCTGCATTGATCTCGGCGTTCGGCTCTTGCATTTCCTTGAAGGTCTTCTTGTCCAGAATCACATCAGGCTGCAGCGTATTCAGCAAGGTATACAGGTCATCATCGTCGGTCTGCACCGGTGTTGCGGTCAACATCACAACAGCATCCGCATTATCGGTAAAATAACGTGCAACCTTATAGGCACCTGTATCCGAATGACGGATATGGTGCGCCTCATCAATGATTACAAGGTCAAAGTGAATCGGATCTTCCAGATCAAGCAGACCCTTTTGACGACCTTTTCCGTTAAGGAGTTCTTTCGTCATCAGCGAGTACGGAAGAACGGTCTTACGAAGCGCAGCAGGCCACGCTCCATCCTTGTCGCATTCGTTGATTGCTTCCCGGAGCGATGCACCATCCAGCTCCGTAAAGCTCTCGTCAAAGCGTTTCATCTCAGAGCGCCATTTATGCTCTGCAACCAGCGGCTTCGGGCAGATGATCAGAACCGACTCAAAGTCCTCGTCACGCGCCTGCAATTCACGCAGGATCAGACCCGCCTCGATGGTTTTACCAACACCAACGCTGTCTGCCACAAGGATACGCGGACGCTCAGAATGAATCATTTTCAGTGCCGGACGGAACTGGTAAGGAACAAAATCCACACGAGCCGCATTCAGAGAATACAGCTGGTCATTGGTGGGGTTGCAGAGTTGCTGTGCGGTCAGAAGAATCTTTAACTCATCAATCGACACATTAGAGCGCTCTGGTGTGACATCTGCCAGCAGCAGCTGATCTGCATAGAATGTGCCCAAGCCGCTATCCATGAACATAACCTGATATTCCGTGGCATCTCCGCTGCCATGGATAGCACCAATCATGCCCATAACCACCGGGTTGCTTTTACGGACGACCATAGTGCCCGCCGCAAAGGGATCAGCCATCACTTTAACTGGTTTCGGTGTAACACGCTCTTCTGCCTGTTTTTGAGATCTGTCAGACGGTTCTTTGACACGGAGAGGATTTGCGTGGGTAGGTTCGATCACCGTCACTCTAAATTCTTTCGCCTGATCGATATCGGCTTTTGCTCCATTGAACAGCTCCATGAAATTGATGTACCGAGTCAGATCCAGTTTGATGACATCAAGCGGGTATACCTCTACGGTCGTATGCGCCCAATCGTTACGAACTTCAAACATCTGACGGATTGCATCCTTCATCAGTCGATAGTCCGTAAAGTATTCATAGTTCCCCAAAGGATACAGGTTGCGCTTCAGCACACACAGAAGCGCCTGCAAATCAAGTCGTCCCAGTGTTGTAACATTATTTTGCTCAACCTTTTGCAACTGCAACTCGGACAGATTGGCACAGACAGTGGTTTTCCACCAGTTCTGCGGATCAATCTGCTTCAGGCGAGGTTCCAACCACTTGCAGCAGACCTGTCCCGCCTTGTTAAGATACACATTCATTGTGGAGATCACTTCGGTATATTCCATGGTCTATTCTCCTCACCAATATTTACACGATGTCAATTTTGACCAGCCGCTTTTCAAGCGTAACACCGGTTTCCTTGTCTGTCAGTAGGAAATAATAGTTATTTTCACGGGAATAAGGACGATTTCTCAAGGTCAGGATCACATCAGTGTAGCGCTCTGCATCGCTGCAACCAGCCATTTTATCCGCTTCGACGGTCTTTTTGGTGGAAAGCGCATCCCCGTGCTCATTGATGATGCGGACCTCATAGCTTGCCGGGAGCGTCGTATCCGTCACCGGCTCCGGCTGCAAGAATCGCAGCTGCACTTTGCGGTCCATTAGGACTTCCGGTGTAGGCAGCAGTGAGACTACCGCTTTCTGGGTCTCGACACGACCAGCCTGTGTATGCACATCCAGCACCGGAATCAGCATTTCCTGCACAGATGCGCCGCCGTGCACATAGTTCTGCCCACCGCCAGCGCACTTGAAGATCGAGCTACCAAGCGGCGTATACACAGTACGGGGGTCGGAAGTATCCAGAACCTCGCCCAACGGATAGCCCACAGCACCATCAACTGTGCCCGTTTCAGCCGATACGATGTACCGCTTGTTCTTGATTTCTGCCTGCGGCAGGTTGATGACCTTATCGCTTTCCTGAATCGGGTCATGTTTATACAAGAAACCATGGTCTGCAGTCACGATAAAATGCCGAATATTCGCACTGTCAGTAAGGCGGCGAATCTCTTTGTACAGCTCTTCCGCCGCTTCTTCGCAGGCAGAGAACACCTCATTTTCAGTCCGTGCTTCATCACCGCGGGCATCAATCTGGTTGTGGTAAACATACACCACCGTCTTGCCGGAGAAATAACTGCGCAGCTCATCACGCCGCATATTCTGCATCTGGTCAAACTGGATGCAACCACTGTTCTTCTCAGTTGCCTGCAAAATAGCTTCGCGTGCAGCAGTACCCACCGTCTTTTTGCCGAGGATAGTCACCGTACCGTCTAGCTGAAGTTCCAGACTGACATGGGGCAGCAGTGCGGCCATGCCAAGCTGGGTATAAGAGGGCACCGTACTGACCGCAGGGGTCAGCTTTGCACTACACTTGGCATCCATGACAAGCTGTTCAAACAGCTGCTGGCCTACCTCGTAGCGCATGGCGTCCGAGATAAACACCACCACGCGCTCTCGTGTTCCGCTGACATTCCGGCTGTAAAAATGGGTCTGCCGCTCTGTCTGGAAGGTGGTCAGCTGGCTGGCAAGGCTCTGGCACCAGCGCACCGCCAGAGGATCAAGGAAATAGTTGGTGTATACCCTTTCCACAAGGGCTTGCAGCTTTTCCATTTCCGGGGTGCGCAGAATCTGCCCGTAGTTCAGATAGAACTTCCGGTATGCGGTATCCACCTGCCACGCGCCGTTTTTGTACTGTGCTGCCAGTGCGTCGATGCCGTCTGCCGGGACAAAATGCCGTGCTTCCAGCACCGTGCAGGCATTTTCCAGCAATGCGTACTGGCTCTGTCGGGCAGGTTTTGCGCCAAAGTAAGTTTTGCTGCGTTCCTCGCAGATCTGCCGGATGCTATGGTCTTTCAGGGTAGCAGAGGTGTTTTCTTCCAGCAGGCGTGTCGTGATCCAGTTGCTGATCTGTTCCTCTGCAGCATCGAACACGGTGCAGTCCAGCAGCAGATCCGGGTTTGTGTGCTGCACCTGCCCCAGAACCTGCATGGCGTTCAACTCCTGTGCAGCCGTATGGGAGAAGCGTTCAAAATAGGGCTGGTCGGGCAGATAGTTCATCATGCCGTCCAAGAAGGCCAGCACCTCGCCCTCCTCCGGTAGACTGCGATCCAGCCACGCATCCGGGGCATCCACATCCATAGCGTGGGCGGCGTAGGTGGCAAAGAGGCAGGATACCAGATCCTTCAGGCTCTTTTCGGCAGGGTTATAGCCGAACAGCCGCTTGCAGACCAGCCAGAAATCCGACACCAGTCCAAACTTTGCAAAGAGCTGCAATGATTCATTTTCGGCATCCAGTGCACCGTGCAGAACCTGCCGCACCACTTCTTCCGGCTTGGGCTGACACTTGCACAGCACCGCCAGCATTGCCAGTGCAAAGGTATCCTCGGTATAGGCCGGAGTGCCCAGATCGTAGAACCGCTTGGTGCGATCCTGCGCTGCAAAGAAGTTGATATGCTCCTGCACAAAGAGCTTCGTTTTCTCGTCCAGATTGAAATCCTGTGCGATCATGGTTGCCTTGTCGGTGGAGTATTCCTGCGAGTAGCGCAGCATATCCGCAAGGTGATTTTCTTCCAGCAAAGGCTTTGCAAAGGGTGCATAGATCAAAAAGCTCTCATCCGGGTGTTCCAGTTCCAGCATCCACTTGGTGGCGAACTGGGTGCGGGGTTCCATGCGGTATACCGTCACGCCGGGGATATTCAGCTGCGATACTTCGTTTTCAAAGCTGGCAGAGTCATCGTACCAGAACACCAGTTTACGCTGCTCGCCCGGCGCAAACATTGCCCGGAGACGCTCTTCGATCTGGCGCAGTGTCGTTTTAGCCATGCGTTTTCATCTTTCCTTTTTATATTATCGTTATAAACACCAATACACCGGAGCGGTGAGGTTCACCCCGGTGTATCGGTTCTATGTTATTTAATTGGCACCAGCACGTTCAGGTTCTTGCCATCGGCGGCAGTCTGCGCCTTGACATAGTTCACCTTTACGCCATCGTCCAGATCCAGCGCAATACGCAGCGCTGCAAGGTGGGCAATGTTTTTTTCGTACTTTTCGCACTCCTCCTGCTGGAGCTTCAGTTTGTCCAGACGCTTCTGCGCCGTGGACACCGTGCGGGCATCGTTGCTGCTGGAAATGACATTATTCTCCTGCACGATCTGCTGTGCGTAGGTACGCAGCAGCGGGCTGAGGTAATTATTGTAGACACGACCTGTGGTGTCGGCATCCCAGCGGTGGAGGTAAACCAGCGCCTTGAAGCCGTTCTTCTTGCCGCTGTCAAACATCCAGTAGATAGGCCGCCTCTGGTAGATCTTGCAGTGATCCGCATAGAAGTCCTTCAGGAAGTAGTTGCGGATGACTTCACGGCTGGTGTTGCCCTTGTTGCCCAGCGCCTTGGCAATAAACGCAAGGTTTTCTTCCAGCGTATCGGCACCGTAAACCACACGGACGAACTCCACAACGCGGTTCACAAGGTCGTTATCCCCAAAGTACTCCTCATCGCACAGCGGCAGGACATTATCCTTCACCGGCTGGAGGGTCACATATTTGCTGGCATCCCATTCGCCGCCGGCATACACCAGCCCATCCACATCCAGCGAGTACCGCCCGAACAGGCAGCCCACTGCATAGGAAAGCAGGCTCTTGATCTCGCGGGTCAGGTCGGCACGGCGCACGGTCACGTCTTTGTCTTCCACTTCCGGGGTCAGCTCGTCCTGCAAGCCGTAAATATCAATAAAAATGCGGTTCAGCTCTTCTTCGTTGGCTTTGAGCTGCTGGAACCGCTGCTCACATTCTTCCTGCCATGCGGCAAATTTATCGCTAATCAGTCTTCCCATTTTTTATTCTTCCTCCGACTGTCCGGTTGCAAACGCCTTTGAACCAGTCATAAGTTGGTTGCAAGTTCGTTGCAAGTTGGTTGCAAGTTCGTTGCAAGTTCTAATCCAAATTAGGATTCCGTCACTCAACAGCAAACCATCTTGCCGCGCTTGTTTTTCCCTTGCAAACCACTTTTCCGCTGTCCCTAAGTTCCCTCATCAACACTTGAATCTGTCCACGATTCAGTCCCGGCAAAACTTGCTGCAGTTCTTTGAAAGGGGTTCCAACTGCATTATTGGCCCGGATATGCTTTAGGAGAAGTTCCTTGTTGGTATCCCGATCCAAACCAACGTGTCTTGTATGCACGCCAGTCTTGCCGGTAGCTGCATAAAGGCTTCTTGCAAGAACATACTTTTTCCGGCCGATATGCTCAACGATTCCCATCTCTGTCAGGCGACCCAGCCGGGACAGCATTTTTTCATCGAGAGGACGCTCATGGTACAGTGCATCAATCACCAAGAAATCCTCCGTAGACAGCACCGGCTCCATGAATTTATCGCTGATGCGGTGGATAACCGAAAGCATTGCTTTGTCAAGGATCAGCCCATTTAGCGTAACGCTGACAAAAAAATCATCCGTACCAGTAAAATCGGGCAGCGGCTTGGCTTCCTGCACGCTCAACTCAAACATCAGGTTCATGCCCTGTCCAGAGCGCTCCACCATGCCGCACAGAGAAAGAATCTCCGCAATACGGCGATTGCGCGGCAGCTGGCGGTCCAGTATATTATCAAGTGTGATGCCAAAAGGCAGTCCGCCGGGGCTTTCAACCACCAGTCTATCCCGGTACTGGCGTACAAAGATGCTGCCGCCAAACTGATAGTTCCTGTGGCTTACCGCATTCAGGATAGCTTCTCGCACGACACGCTCATTAAATGTGGAAATGTCGAACACAAAGAAGCCCTCTTGATAATGCTGTTTATCATTCCGCAGGTTGACCAGCTCCCAAATGCGATCGTAGCAGGTAAAGAAGCCAGACTTGAATTCTTCCCGTTGGTTTGCGGGGCCGGAGGCCTCGGAAGAGCGGTATTCAAAGATGATCTCCGCCTGTGGCAAAAATCTGACGAGTTCCTCGCTTTTTCCAAACAGGATCAATGCGGCATACGTCACCCCTGCGTCGGTCATTGCACCACAGTCAATGAGAATCTGTTCCTTTGAGCGAGTCGCAAGTTTCTTGTTTCCGCTTTTTTCGATCCACTTGGCACGGAAGGCTTCAATGGCAGTTTCATCCAAGTCTTTGATGGTTGCCCCATCGCAGATTTTGCCGGAAAAGTCCGTGCCGATTTCCTCATAGATCTTACGGCGCTTTTCCTCCGGCATCTCTTTCAGGGTATCGCCATCATAGATCCACGCAACGCCTTCATAGAGGATCGGCAGACCAATAGGGCGGCTCTTCACATCAAAAACGAGAACTCGTTTTTCCTCATAGGTGAACAACTGAAAATCCACATTGATTTTCAGCTTATCGATCAACCCCATACGGGTGCGCTCTGGCTGTTCAAAGGCACGGCTTCCCACCACACTGCGGGGTCTTTTATCGGAGATACCAAACACCAGCTTGCCGCCGCCATCATTCGCCAGAGCGCAGCAGCACCTTGCCGCCTCACCAAAGTCAAACCGATTCTTGGCTTCTTTGAACTGGACGTGTTCGCCTTCCTTCGCTTCCAGAAGTTCTTCAACACTATCTAAATATGGCATGGCGGTTCTCCTTCGTCTTAAAATAGAACTTATAATTTGAGCGTATGTTCTCCCTATAAAAACTACTGTTCCATTCGCACCACTTGGCAGTTATCTAAATTTTTGTGTAAAAAGGATATTGTCGTCAAAATATCGATTGCTTCGTCTTCTTCGATGATCCATTTGATTTTGGGTGTATGTGCGGTCACATTCCTGACCATGCTGTTTATTCCTTTCAGCATAAGGCAAAAACCTTTTTGCTGGCTTTTTTCGCTCTCCGTCTGAAGGTTGTTTAATACGAGGTATGGAGCCGAGGTCGAAAAGGCTTTGTCATATAAGGCGGTTCCATCTTCTTTTAGATTCGTCATCTGCCGAACCTGTTCTGCCAGACTTTTCGTTGCTTCAAAAACTGCATGAAAGTAGTTTTCCTTCAGCAATTCTTCGGTGCAATATTGGAGCACCCGTCCATGCACACCACGCTGGCGCAGTTTTGGCAGGATGCTCTGCACCCTTTTCTGTGCATCATCAATGGTCTTTGCAACTGTTATTCTTTCAAACTGCCCATCTGCTCTGTACTGTATTCCACTAAACGAGAGTATCCCATTCAGCCTTGAGCGCCGGTCTTCAAAGGCATCTTGGTTCTGGACATAGTTCACTGGAGCCAGCACTTCCTGAATAAACCGCAAGATCGCATTTCCTGCTCTATCACAGTTCTGGCGTTCCGTAAACGCATATTCTAACCGACGCCATTTTGTTGAAGCACCACTATTATCCTGAATTCCAACACGAGTCAATACACGACTTATTTCACTGCCAGTCATTATCTCATCGCCAAACAGGTGACTAAGCTGTGTGATTTGAGCGTTCGTAAATGAAATTACTTCTGCCATAGCTTCTCCTATATCAAAAAATAGTTTTTCTATCCACGCTTAGGCAAATAGGCTGAGCGGCGAATGAGTGTCTAGTCTTAAGACTTCTTCGTTTCTTCGTCAGCCGGAAGTTCTGGAATAAAAACTTTTATTTTCAGCATGTCACGCAATTTGTTTGCAGTACTCTCTAATTTTGAAAATGCTGAATCATCCTTCTGAAATTCAAGGATGCGTTTTTCTTCATCTTCATATTTCAAAAGATTTTCAAACGGAACCTTTCCAGAATTCAATGCCCTAATCTGGGTTACACGGGTCACTTCAACATTCACCTGTCCAGCCAACCTATAGGAATCGTTAATTTCTTTTGACAGCTCCGAATTGCCACATAGCAGTGAAATGTCTCGCTTGCTTTTTGCGAGCGTCAAATATGCCAAATTCACCTCATTAGATTCTGGCACAATTGTTTCTGAAGTTCTAATAAAGGTAGCCGTGTCCTTTGCGGTTAGCCCTTTTTCCAAGTGATGAAATGCCCATATTTGAACTTTTTGAATGTACGCCTCTAAGTCCAGCCAGTAATCCGACAATGCTCGACGTTTTGTTGTATAATAAGAAATTCCTGCCGTTGCTGCTGCCACAACTGCACTTGCAAAAACGCCAAGGACTATATTCACAAAAAAGTCCAATCCATTTGGTTCTGCTTTTTGGCATTCACCTACAACACCCACGACAAAGGCCACAACTGACAAGGCCACAAATCCTGTCAAAATGTATCTTTGCTCTTTCAACTAACTGTCCCTCCACCTTTCCGGTTATATTTCTCTGTAAATAATTTCAATCACGTAGTCTTCACTTTATCATTCCAAGTCTTCCAAAGTTCATCGATTTTGCCTTCCACAAACGCAACTGCTTCTTTTTCTCTTTTTCTTGACTCAAATTTCCCTTCAGCTATTGAACAATCTTTCAAGCCAATGCAGATTTCCTCGCCGGCATACTCCGCATGGACATGGGGAAAATGAGAATGTGGCTTTTCTGATGAGTGGAAAAAGTATCTAATTCCATCTTCTCTGCCAACTTCAACTGCATTTTGTGGTGCAACAACATCAGCATAATAAATTCTGCTTACATTCTCTAAGCTCTGCACCTCGCTGAAACATACGTGAACTCCATCTGATACGGCATACAACCTTTTCTCATCTGTTGCATTCGGATAGCCACTTTCTTGATATATTTTCAGGAGAACGCCCGATGGATTGGAAACGTCAATCTCCTTGGGTTCAATTTCTGCAATCCATTTCCTGCAAGTATTTGTATTGTAGTACAGTTCAATCATTTAAGGCGACCTTCCTTCGCATTATCTACCTTATACCAGCGGGTGCTTCTTAAAATTCCAAGAGTTTTCAAATGCATCCCAATCATCTTTTGAAAGATTTGTACAGCTAGCGGAAACTGTACAAATTTGTTCTGCATTTTTTTCGTCATATTTATACGGAACTTTTAATACTGCTCCTTCAGAATAATCAAGGGTTGGGGCAACTATATCAATAAACGATTGATACACTTTTGTATTCACATAACCAAGAACATAGTCTATATTATCTACCGGAAGCAAAACAGGGCCTTTTGATTCGTACATCATTTGATTTCCGCATTTACGAAAATGAATTTTAGAAGACGAAATAGAGGACCACGATATCGCCGGATGAAAATTTATTTGCAAATTTTGCGGACGAGATCGTAGTTTCCCTTTTTCATCAACAAAGTGCTTGATTCTAAATCCATCTTCTTCCCAGTCAACTACATATTCAAGATTTCCGTACCAGCGTCTAAAGTCTCCGCCTTTAGTGCATGGATACCATTTTCTTCCTTCAATCTTATAATAAAGACTTTCTTTTTCAATGCTAGGTTCAAACCAGAATCTTAGAAAGCGTTCATTGTCACCTGTCTTAAATCCCTGTTTTGTAGTAGCACGATTCTTCAACAGACCTTTCACATATTCCTGATATATCTCGGCACTCACCCAATACGCCACCGGGCTTCCCGGAATCTTTGCGAAGTTGTCAGTACTCTGCTCATAATAGAAGCCGCAATTATGATTTGCAATAGCTTCCAGTGTTTTTTGTCTCTGGACTTCCATACCTCCACGGAAGTTAACCAAGCGCAAATAATTGCCCTTTTTATTTACATGACGCTTTGCAAAGGTAAATGTGCAAACAGGCACGGTTGCTTCCTCAAAAGCCGAATATTCAAACTGAATCAGCGTTTCAAGCGTTGCCTGACTGTACAAATATTGACGCAACTTTTCATAGCTTTGGATGAACATCCACACATACGGCGTAAAGAATCCGCAACGTCCTTCCAGCTTTGTCATCTGGGAAGCCCGTACAACAAATGCCGAGAAGAAATCACTCTTATAATCAGCATAGTTCTGCTTGATAAATTCATTCAAACAGGGGTTCATGTTCGATGCGCCCATATACGGCGGATTCGTCACCACGGCATCATACTTCTGGGACAGCAGGATCGCCTGCTCAATGAGCTGTGCAACGGCATCCTTTGCGGCATCATACCACATTGCCATATTGACATCGTGCGCCGTAGCGGATGCGCTGGTTTCCCATGTTTCCTTCAAGCCCTCATAATCCAGCGGCTTGATCTGAAGGATGGAGCCGTACTCCTTGGCATCCACAAAGGCATCCAGCAGATAGTTGAGGGTATCCCGGTGCTGCTGCGAATTGAGGAAATTGCCCATTTCGTGCTTATAGGCACCGCCCAGCCAGTTGGACTCCTGAATGTCGTACACTCTGGGCTGGGGGATATTGCTGCGGCTGAAGAAATTGCTGTCATACTCCCGTGCCTTCATCATCACGGAGAAGTAGGCGATCTGTGCCGCACGCTTGTCGATGTCCAGACCAAAGAGGTTGTTTTCCAGAATGGAGCGCACGGCCTCCCGCTTGGAGTAGCCGTTGTCCAGATAGATCTGCATCAGCACGTCAAACAGGTAGCACAGAATATGACCGCTGCCCATGCAGGGGTCGATGACCTTGAGCTGCTCCGGCTCCATTTTGGCGTACTGGGCACGGATCTCCTGCAGCTGCTGCCCCACCTGCGGCTCCTGCGGTGCCTCATCCAGATAATACTTCCACTCGGACTTATCGAAGCCGGGGTGACCCTCGTACCACAGGCGGCCAAGGCTGTTCTCCACCATGTAACGGACGATCCAGTCCGGGGTGAACAGCTGGGTCGCCGCCGGGATATTCTGCTTGCTGATCTTGATATTCTTTTTCAGGTCGGCAAACACCTTGTCCTTGGGCTCGGTGTTGTAATACTGGTACATCCAGCCGATGATCTGCACCTGACCCATGGGTTTGCCGTCCTCATCCACGGCATGGATGTCGAACCACGGGTCTTTTACCTCATGGACCAGACGGTAGACCACACCGTTGGGGTCGTTGAAGCTGAGCGCCACCAGCAGCTCCGAAAAGCTGTTGTGCCCCTCCAGATTCTCAAACAACCGGGGCAGAATGCGGCTCAGGTCATTGCACTGCTTGAAGAACAGAAAACGGAACAGGTCATCTTCCTTGTTGGCATCCTGCAAATCGAAGATATGCTGCTTTTCGGCATCGGTAAACGCCAGATCGCCGGAAAAAGGCGATGCAACCAGATCGGGCAGCTTCTGCCCCTCAATCTCGCTGGAAAGCACCCGCACCGGGATATAGCGGTTGACCTCCATAAAGCGGATGGCGATCAAACGGTTGAACCATGTAAAGGCAATCTCCTCAATGAACTGCTCCAGCTTCTGCTTGGGGCTGCCGTCGGCATAGAAGCCCCGCACATGGGCAACAAGGTTCCTATACTGGTTCACATAGCGCTCGCCTTTAATGGTCTGGGTGTTGCCGTTGCCAAGGTCGAACACCAGCTCCTTGTCCGTGCTGGTCTGCGGCTCCACAATGCCTTTTTCGGTAATGCCGTAGCGCTCCAACTGGAACGTCACATCCGCGGTCAACTTGCGGCGTGCTTCCACCGCAAATTTTTTGATGGGTGCCTTTTCCATAGTGTTCCTCTTTTCGTTGTTCGTCTTACCAGATATCCACGTTCAGGGTATCGCCATTGTCCAGTTTCTGCTTCAGAGCATGGCGCAGCTTTTCAATATAGGCATCCAGTTCGGCAGAGTTGTTGATCTGCCACGAGGCCGGGGTCACATCCTGAATGCTCACCGTCACACGACGGCGCACCGGGGCGGGAGTGGCAACCTTTGCAGGTGCAGCGCCGCCAGCCGGACGAGCTGCCGGGATAGCAGACACCGGCGGATGGACTGCCTCGTATTGGTCGATGGTATTGATCCAGCGGATCTTGGTCTGGTTCGCGTCAGATTTCAGCAGCACAAACTCGTTCAGATCCGTAGCGGTGTCAACCTTGTGCAATGCTCCGTCCCGCTCAGTAGTAACCGCAGACCAGAAGTGATCCTTGCAGCGGACCGTGTTCAACTGCTGGAAGATACGGTTGTAGCAGCCCTCCACATACTCCCTGACGGGTGCGGCTTTTTGCTCCAGCAGGGCGTTGTACTTCTCCAGAAAATCCGTGCGCAGCGCCGACAGGTTGCGGATCTTCTCATAGGGTTCTGCCATCTCCATGATTTTGCGCATGGCATCGGCTGCATTTTTCACCGCTTCATCGGTGATCTGGCTCTGGTTGCGCTTGTAAAGTTCCACAGCATCGTGCGCCTCGCAGAATGTCTTTACCTGACCACCCTCAAAGAAGTCCCGCAGATACTCGTAGGTTTCCTTGAAATCGCTGTAATCGCCCTGTGCGTTTTCCAATGCGGTATAGAACGCATCGGTGGTCGTAGGTGCGATGAGCATATTCATCAGTGCCAGTCCCGCATCCACGGTGCTCTTGCCGGGCAGATACGGTTCCGAGCGGTAGACAGCCTGCTGCTGCCGCAGGCTGTCCAGCATGGTGCGGCACTCCTTTTGCAGTTCCCGCATCAGCTCCTCGTCATCGTCCGAAGAAACGCCCTTTTGGAACAGGTCACGCATCATATCCCGAACCAGACGCTTCTGCTTATCCGAAGCGTGCTTGCGGATATCGCACAGCAGACGCTCCTGAAATTCCACCTTGGTAAACAGCCGCTGGAACTCCTGCGGATTCCGGCTGGAAACGTTGAGCTGCTCATGGTTCAAGGTCAGGGTCAGAATGCCATCCACAAACAGACGAGCAACCAGCCACTCTACATCCACCGGCAGGAAGCCATAAGGCTCTTTGGTAAAGGTGTTCAACAGGGTTTTCAGCGATGTGACTGTCCGTGCTATGGAGTTGCGCTCGATCCTGTTGCGGACAGCTGCCAGCGCACGGCTGTTGCCAGTGCCCTCGCCGCTCAGGCGCTGCTGACCGGCTTCAGTAAAGATCTTGCTGATATCCTGCTCCGATACGGTCTTGTCCATATCGGTCAGGTGGCTGAACAGACGCTCCACCTGCTGCTTCAGCGCATCGTTCAAGCGGGTTTCAAAATCACGAGAGCCACCGGACAGCTTGGAACCGTACACATAGATATCCGCCTCGGAAAGTGCCTGTTTCAGGAACACCTTCACATTCTGGCGGCGTTCCTCCACTTCTTCCTGCTTTGCTTCGCAAATCGCCCGATATTTTGTGATACGGCCTGCTGTACCGCTGCGCAGATAGTTCTGAATTTGCAGCATGGTACGCAGCTCGTTATTCAAGCGGGTGTCATCGTGCAGCTGCACAAAGATCGTATGGTCGCCGCTGTCTCCGGCAGAAAGCATTTTCAGCCGGGTCTCGTCAGCATCATCTCCACGGGAGGTGATAATTTTGACCGTAATGGTGTTATCCGGGCGGGAAAGGGCGTCATACTCATCAATCTTGCGGTTAAAGCCAAAGGCGTACCGGTTGCCCAGATACGGATAGCGGTATTTATCCGCATGATAGTTTTCGTCAAAGATCAGCGTAGCAAGCTCCCGGTTCATCTCGGAATCCTCGACCTGACGCTGTGCGATCTCACGGTTGACTTCCTGCTCTTCGTTGGTCAGGAAAACATAGTTGTCGCCAAGGTTCTGCACCAACTGCTGCTGAACCAGCTTTTTCAAAGCCGTTTCCACGCGGTTTTCCAAGCCGTAACGGTCCTCGTCCATCCGGGATGCCATCAGCGTAGCGATATTCTGTACCGTGGGTGCCTTGAACTCCTGCACATTCTTGATCATGAACAGAACCTTAAGCACTTCTACTTCAAAACAGACCTCTGCATGGTCAGGGTTCAGGATGTTATTGCGCTGTGCATTTGTGATAGCGATGGCTGTCTCATGGTCCACCAAAGCAGACAGTCCCTGATAAAACGCATTAAACGGAACCAGAATACCTTCATCCTCATTCTGGACGCTTTTGGCAGTACTCAGGTACATACTTAGCATAGAACGCTCGCCGTAGGAACTGTTCTTGCCAGGGCTGCTGAACAGACGAACCGCATCCAGAACCTTGCCGAGCAGGTTGAACTGGTACGGCACAAAGGGGTACACCTCCGCAAAATCTGCCAGATTTTCGTACAGTTTCATTTCCGGCATATCGCCAGTAAACTTGAGAACGATGCTGAGCGCATCCATCTTATGCGGATAGGCAGCTTCCAGTTCTGCCTGCGCTGCTTCATTCTTTTTCAGGATACGCTTTTTGACGACCTCTGCCACATCGCTGGAGGACAGGGACAGCCGGGTGTCAAAGCGTCCCTGAATCTTGGAGAAGTCCACATTGTTAACGACCTGAATTTTGTCAATAGCCTCCTGTGCCGTGACCAGCATCCATGCCTTACCATGGCACTGAACAGCCAGATCGTGCTCCAGCGTCTGGAGGTCCAGCATCATGCTGGAATCATCGCCAATGTACTGACCGACCTCATCCACGCAGAAAACCACATGGTGGTCGTTGCCCTTACTCTCGATATGCTTGCGGACAAGCTTTGCGAAATCTTCCGTGCTGATACTGTATTCTTCACCCACACGGTCACACCAACTTCTGGCAGCTTCTTCGCTCATAACGTTTTGCTCGACCATTGCCTGTACAAACGAATCCTGTGCAAGGTCAATGCCAGCCACCGCATCATCCCAACTGCTGCATTCCAGCTCTTTGACGCGCTCCCTGAATTTGTCAAGCTTGCCCTCGGCATCCAGCTTGCGTTCCAGATCTGCCATGCGGGGATACTGGTAGGAATAGCCCAGCTTTTCATTGAATGCCCGCAGGAAAACCATTGTGATCACATCACGCTTGGCAGCGCTGCTGGTGCGGCTCTTGGAAGCAATATCAAACAGGATCACATCGGTATCCACACTTTCCGCAGCACGAATATCCGCCAGAACCTTGGCATCGGTGATTTTGTTGTCCTCGATAAAATAATCCAGCGCTGGCTTGCCTGCCACCTCATCGTCATCGATCAAATAGGAGAGCATCTTCAGGAAGTGAGATTTACCACTTCCAAAGAAACCAGAAATCCAAACGCCGATCCGGTCTGTATCCGCACCGATACCCAGACGATAATTGGAGAAAAATGCCGCAAAATGCTTCTGCAGTTCCTGCGTCACAACATATTCCTGAAGTTCCAGTTTAACGGTTGCTTCATCCACCTGACCGGGTTTGACCACCGGTTTGATCTCGCGATTGATGGACTTCGCAAACATCTGACCAATATTCATGTCAGTTCCTCCTACACATCCTGCTCAGATAGGCTTTGCACGATAGTTGTTGCCATCCTTGACATCCCCAAACAGGTACAGATAACCATCTTCGTACCGTCCGGGGAACATCATAAGCACAATACCATCTGCAAGCCTATCATGCAGATCATTCAAAATTTTGTGGGACCGCAGCAAGGGATAGCACTTTCCAACACCGGTCAGCAGAATAATAGCATCCTTCTTCGGGATACGATCCACAATATAATTCAGCATAAGGTCATCCGATTGACCGATATGCAGCACACTGTTTACAGCATTGACCACGCGGGTCATACTGCCTGTGCGCAGCTCCAGATCCTCATATTTCTGCCGGGGATGCTTTTCTGCCAAAAGCGCCGTCATAATCTTGTAGAGGTCAAACTCTACGACCGGCCGGTTGGACTGCTGTAAGATCTGAGTTTCGCATTCAGTCCATTGTCTGACCTTCATTTCGTCCTTTGGGTCATAGCTGAACACATAGTATCCAGCCTCTCCGCAAAGACCATCACCGGTTTCTGTAGAAAACGTATGCAGAAAGTCATCAAGTTTTTTCAGCTTCTGATCTGTACTCATTCATCTGCTCCCGTAATTGCCAGCAAATAGCCATTCATTTTGTGCACCTTCAGATAGTTTTTCAGCGCCATACCGGGCAAAGGTGCTACAATTTTGTCACCCGCAAGCAGCCCTGCGTCATTCAACAGCTTACGATAGGTCTGTGTCAGCTTACGAATCGTGATATCCTTCCATTGCGCAATTTCCTCTGACTCGTTCTGCATCAACCTGAAAAAGAAAAGGACATCACCTGATTCCAGCCTCTCCGCTCCCATGATCAGTTTATCACGGTACACCCGATACATGAACGTAAAGAACAGCTTGTCATCCGCCATAATCGACAGTAAAACCATAATTTTCTGTTCCGAAGCTGACTGTCGTGTGAAGACATCCAACCATTCCTGACCGAACTGTAGAACACGGCGTGAAACACAGGTGAGAATTTCTTTGATACGGTATTCCTTTGCGGCAGAGAACAGATTATTCTGTAGAGCATGCTCCCTGATTTCATCAGCAGAATACCCTTTTACCAGTTCGTCCACATAAGCCTTATACTCATAGAACCAGAAGGGCTTCGATACCAACCCGGCTGAATATTGATCTTGCTTCTTTTTGCTACTCATAAAACACCATCACACTTATAATGTATAATTATATTAAAGTCTACCGTTTGCAGAGAAGGTTGTCAATTCATAAAGTAGCTAAATTCTCCAAAAAAGATGGACATTCTGCACAAAACTGTCATTCTAAATTCGCACAAATCATTTCGTAGGTTCCGGATCATATCGTCTGTCATCTGCTTTTTATAAATCATCGAACTCGTCGGAACTGAAAGATTCATCTTCGGACGAATCATCCTGCACATCCCCCGAAAAATCGTCCTGCTGTTCCAAAGAATCGGAAACCTGACCCGTTCCGATAGGGTTAAAAAAGCTCATATAACCGACAAAATCAAATAAGGACTTGCCAAATCCCATAGTAAACGCTCCTTTCAGTTCTGTTCTTCCATACCAAGGGCCTGTTCCACTACTTCATCGTGGCCAAGGAAATAATCTTCCACCAGATCCCAGCGCTGCTTGCTGGTCAGGTCTTTGGTCAGGAAAGAGAGCATCATTTCTTCCGCATCCGCATGGCGGCGGTGGATCTCTACCAGCTGCATATTCTTATAGCTGCGGGATTCGGACAGGCTGCGGATCTTCTGCGGATCGTTTACACGAACGAAAATTTCCAGATTCTGACCGCCGCGCACCTCATAGCTTGCAAGCCCGAAGATCTCCAGCACAGCCAACAGGCGCATCACCGGGTTCTGCTTGCCGCCGATGGTGGCAGGGATATAGCCCATATACTCCGTTTCCTCCCGGTTAGGAGCACAGTTGACCAGCTTCTGATCCATCCAGTTAGCCATAGAGAAATAGTTGCCATTGGTCACGCGATACAAAAGGCCAATGCGATTGCCGCCGCGCTGCGTTGCCTGAATAAACTTCATGCGATCTGTCTCACGCCGGGTGGGATCCGCCTGCACATCCATCACAAACAGTTCCCGCAATGCCTTGGCAAAATCCTTGTTCAGAATTTCTGTACCCAGCTTCTCCTGCACATCCCTGCAGAAGTCCTCCACCGTAAACATTTTACGGACAGTTTCTTTTCCGTTGGCATCCACCTCATGCACACCCTTGCGGTAGGCATCGAACACCTGTGCCACCGCTTCCATATACTGGCGCAGCTTGCTACGGGTGGTGTCAAAATCCTGCTCATAGTGGATCTGGGTCTTGACCCGCACCGAGATACGGTTGGTGCCATCCTGCTCAAAAAGTTCACCCTTGAAGAACTTTGCCTTGAACATCCCAAAATGGTTTGTTTGACAGTTTCAATCCAGAAGTAGTCCAAGATTATTTTGCAAACGGTGAACCTTTTGCTAGTCTTGACCCAAGTTATATGACGGTGGGACTTCTTCGGCAGTGTGCAGCTCTTGGAATCAAAACCGTAACACTTCCCATTCCCAATGAGCTAGGCGGTGTTACTGCTGAGATCGGTTCTTACGCAATGGGAAATCGAAATACAAAGCATCCAGCAGAGGTAAAAGCACTTTTAGCTTATCTTCTTAGTGAAGAATGCCAGTCGAGTTCGGCGTTTGCAGATAAAGATATGTTTCCTGTCCGACGTGGATGTCTTAAAAAATGTATGGAAGCACAATATCAATTCAGTGTCTATGATGCGTCCCATGAAAAAATAGGGCAAGAAGATATTGAAAAACGAAAAGAGATGTATGGTGACAATTTGACTGATGCACAGCTAGATCAGCTTGAAACAATATGCGACAAGATCAATGCAGCGCAATATCACACAATTTGGTACCGTGCCTTGCAGCTTGATCAAAGCGAGGATGGAGGAAATCTTCTAAGCGAAACGATGGTTCAGTATTGGAATGATGAAATCACCCTTGATGAGCTTGTTGATCGACTTACTCCGCGGCTCAAATTGTACCTTGATGAATAAAATGAAAAAGAATCTTCAGAGCAATATACTTCTTCTGCCGGCACTTACTGCCGGATTTTTTTGCTATCTGTTTCCAATCTTGATTGCTTTTTGGAAAAGTCTCTTTCTTGGAACAGGAACTGATTTTGTCGGCATACAAAATTATGTGGATCTTTTTGAAAATGAGGCATTTTCACTTGCCGTTAGAAATCTGTTTCATTTGTGGGCTATTATTATACCCGTCAATTTGGTTATTGGCATTTTCATTGCGGAAGTTTATATAAAGTTCCGACAAGAAAAACTTTGTCTGTTCTTCCTTGTTCCTTCAATACTTCCGGCAGCTTGTGTTGTGACAATCGCATCAAGCATCTTACGAAAATCTCCTAGCCAGTGGGGTGAAACACCATTTGCATTTTATGTGTTCCTTGTAATTGTGTTATGGAAAACGCTGGGATTCTCAATTTTAATTTTTATGGTTGCTATGAAATCCATTGAATCTGAGATCATAGATGCCGCCATGCTGGATGGAGTCAACCCTTTACAATGTTTTTGGTACATAAAGCTTCCAATAATAAAGAGTTCTTTATTGATTTGTGGAATCTTGACGATTTACAATAGCTTTCGATGTTTCCGTGAAGCCTATTTGATTGGAGGAAGTCATCCGAATGAACAATTATATAGTATTCAGCACTTTCTACAAAACAATTTTATGAATATGAACTATGCACGACTGGAAGCGGCATCTGTTTTGGTTGTGCTTTTTGTTGGGGCCGTTGTGCTGATCGGAATGTACTTGGCAAGAAAAAAGAGGAATAACTGATGAACCCACGAAAAGAAGCTACATATAGGATGTTATCTTTGATAGCTGCTGTGATTTTTGTGCTGCCATGCGTATTTCTTGTTTTCCCGATATTTGATATAAACCCAGATGACTTGTGGCAGATGGATTCTCTGATGGAATTCATTTGCGCCTATAAAAATACCGCGATTCTTGCAATTGTCGGAGTGCTTTTTCAAATTGTGATTGCACTGCCTGCAGGTTATGCGATTGCCAGAATCCCATCTCCGAAAGCGCAGACATTTTTTCTTTTGACCTGTGTTTTCTTTTTGCTTTTGCCACAGCAAGCACTTATGCTCCCTCAATATCTGGTTCTGATGAATATTGGATGGTTGGATTCTCTGAAAGGGCTATTGATAATGACGGCTTTCCAGCCTTGGATGATTTTACTCTTTTGGTTCGCAGCAAAAAGAATTGACAGTAGCCTGTTCGATTCAGCAATTTGTGACGGCGCAAGCAACTGGGGGCTTTTTAGGAAAATTTATGCTCCAATTGTACGACCGTATGTTATGATTGCGGCATTCCTTTCTATCGCTGAGAGCTGGAATCTTTTGGAACAACCCATGACATTTTTGCAGAGCAAAGAAAAGTATCCGCTCTCTATGATTTTGATGCAGCTTTCAACGGATAATGCTGAATTAAAAAATGTCCTATGTTTGCTTTTTGCGATTCCGCTGATGATTTTGTTCGGTACAATGGTAAAAAAGATAATCGATACATGAAAAATAAGAATGACTAGCTTGATTTCATTTCAGCAACAGGGTGGATATTTTGATCTTTGAACAGTTCTGCAATAAATATGTTGTGCAATATGGAGAAATTTAATTATAAGTTTGGAAGTCGTTGATTTGCAACGCAAAATACGTTACAATGAGACCGAGGTGATAACCATGGAAAAAACGATGACGCTCAATCTTCGTGTCAACCCTACCGTCAAGCAGCAAGCCGAGGATGTGTTGAAGCAGCTTGGCATCCCGATGGCAACAGCTATTGATATGTACCTGCGCCAGATCACTCTGACGGGCGGCATCCCCTTCTCGCTGTCTTTGCCGAAAGCTCCTGCGGCTCTGAATGCTGACACCATGACCGATGATCAGCTTCATGCAGCCTTGCAGGTAGGCATTAAGGAGATTCAGAACGGTGATACCGTGGATGCTGCAAGCGCATTCGCACAGTTCAGGGAACAGCACCGATGAAGCAGTATGACGTAAAAATCTCCCATGCAGCCCTCAGCGATATGGAGCAGATTTACAGCTATATTGCTGACCGTCTGCTGGAGCCTGACACGGCTATGGGGCAGTATAACCGCATTGCAGAAGCCATCCAGTCGCTGAACATCCTGCCGGAACGCTGTGCGCTGGTGGAAAGCGAGCCGGAGCGCACCCAAGGGCTGCGGCAGATGCTGGTGGACAACTACTCGGTGTTCTACATTGTGGGCGAGGATACCGTGTCGGTGGCCCGTGTGCTGTACAGTGCATCCGACCTTGTGCGCCGCCTGCGGAGAATGAAGTGAAAGGGGTGTTTGCATGACCGCCGTGATCTATGCTCGCTATTCCAGCGATAACCAGCGTGAAGAATCCATCGAAGGCCAGATTCGTGAATGTACGGCTTATGCCGAAAAGAACGGCATTACCGTGGTCAAACACTACATTGACCGCGCCCTTTCCGCAAAAACCGACAACCGCCCGGATTTCCAGCAGATGATCAAGGACAGCGAAAAACGGCTGTTTGACATCGTGCTGGTCTGGAAGCTTGACCGTTTTGCCCGAAACCGCTATGATTCGGCCCACTATGAGTACCAGTTGGAACGAAATCATGTCAAGCTGGTATCTGCCACGGAGCCTATCTCTGACAGCCCTGCGGGTATCATGGTCAAGAGTATGCTCACTGGCATGGCTGAATACTATTCCGCAGAACTTTCTGAAAAGGTCGTGCGCGGCATGACCGAGAATGTTCTGAAGGGGAAGTACAACGGCGGCACGATTCCCATTGGTTTTAAGGTGGATGAGGAGAAGTTCTTTCAAGTCGACCCGCTGAAAGCTCCCTTTGTGGTAGAAGCCTTCCAGCGGTACAATGAGGGCGCGACCATGAAAGAACTGATGAACTGGCTGAACGACAGTGGTGTGACCACCAACCGCAACCAGAAGTTCACCTACAACAGTGTTCAGACGCTGCTGACGAACAAACGGTACATCGGAGAAAACCACTTCAAGGACATTGTGATGCCCGACAGCATCCCGGCCATCGTGGATAAAGATTTGTTTGAAGAAGTGCAGCTGAAAATCAAAAAGAACAGCCGCGCTCCTGCCCGCCACAAAGCCGAGGATGATTATCTGCTCACCACCAAGCTGTTCTGCGGAATGTGCGGCGCGATGATGTTCGGCGAGTGCGGTACGGGTAGAAACAAGGTCGTTCATCATTATTATAAGTGCGCCACCGCGAAGCGTTTCAAGACCTGCAAGAAAAAGACCGTCCGTAAAGAGTGGCTGGAAGATTTGGTCATAGCTGAAACCATGAAGCTGATTCAGGACGATGCCGTGATTGATGCCATCGTTGCGGAAGTGATGGAGTTGCAGGATCAGGAAAACACCACTCTCCCTTTGCTGGAAAAGCAGATGCGCGAGGTAGAGAATGGCATTGAAAATATGCTGAACGCCATTCAAGCGGGTGTGCTGACCAATTCCACCAAGTCGCGTTTGGAAAAGCTGGAAGCCCAGCAGAAAGAACTTGAGGTTCGGATTGCCGAAGAAAAAATCGCTCGGCCTCGGTTGAGTGAAAATCAGGTTCGGTTCTGGCTGACCCGGTTCCGCAAGCTCGACCCGAACGTGAAAAGCCACCGGGAAACGCTTATCAATACATTCGTGAACGCCGTTTATCTCTATGATGAAAAAGTTTTGATTACATTCAACTACAAAGACGGCACAAAAACCATCACTTTCGATGAAATCGCCGCCAAAGATGCCCCAGAGGGCAATGGTTCGGATTTAGGTTGCTTCGCTCCACCAAGAACTCCAGTGTTGTAATGACACTGGAGTTTCTGTTTTATCTGGAAGTTTGTAAAGCTCCGCAAGGGTGGATTCGAACAGCATCGGCCGCCGCTATACGTCCCGGCGGCAAAAAGGCCCCTGCGGGGCCTTTTTAGATGCGCGGCTTGCGTAATCCACCCGCGCCCACCAAAAATGCTCAGCGTACGAAAATACGCTGAGCTTTTTGTTTTGCCAGACCACAGCAAAAACCGGCTGATGTCATTCACACCAGCCGGTTTCCTTTTACACCTTCGGATTTTTCTCTTTCCTCTCAGGATAGAGGAAGAAGCAGACATTCAGCACGATGCCCACAGCGATAGAAGTGGGCGCGGCCAGACCGGTCATGGTCAGGCTGGCGTTGGGCTGGATGCTCATGATGTAAGCCATCGGCAGGCGGACCAGAAGGGTCTGCACGAGGCCCTGCACCATGACCCAGACGGTTGACGAAGGCGCAGAGCGCCAGAAAACAGAAAAGAAACCTGCGTCAGAAACTCCTGCAAAGCCAGCGGCAGGCCAATGTCCAGGAACTTGCGGCACTGGCGGTTGAGACGGAAATCAGTCTTTTGAGCTGGAAAGGCAGATGTTTTTTCAGCAGCATCGCCACAGCGCACACGACGCTGACAGCCTGCGCCGCCGCGATGATGGCGGACACCACAGTGCCGTCGACGACGACCTGCCCGATGTACTCGGGGTGCTTTTCGCCCAGATAGCGGGCGATGAGGACGGTGATGCCCATTGCAAACTGGGTCACTACAAAGGTCACGAGGTTGAGCACCTGACTGCCGGTGGAGACAGCGGAAAGACCCGAGGTGGTTCCGAAACGACCCACCACCAGCAGGTCTACCGCACCGTAGGCGGCCTGCAGCACCAGCGCGCCCAGAATGGGCAGCATAAAGAGGGCCAGCTTTTTCGGGATACTGCCCTGCGCGAAATCGCTCTTATCGCTTTTCAAGAGAAGTTCTCCTTTCGCACATAACTTGATAGAATGTCCCGATGGTGCGGATGGTACACTCCGCATCCTCTTCGGAGATGCTGTCCAGACAGGGCGCAAGCTCCCGGAAATAATCCGCATCGTATTTCTTCGAAAGCTGCCGCCCCGCCTCAGAGAGAGACAGGTATCCAGCGCTACCACGAATATTACGCCAAAGATGAAAACTGGAAAAATTTTGTGCTGCACAACAAGGGCCCGGAAGCGTGGGAGCAGGACAAGGCAGAGCGGGAAATGGTACTGACCGAGTTTATCCCGTACCTTAAACAGCATTGCAATCTTTCGGCTATGGAGCAGACCGCCGCCACCGCTTTGCAGGAGGGGCAGAACATTTCGCCGGAACAGGCTGCCTATTACAACGCTGTTGTGGCCTATGTGCAGGACTGCCGCCCACTGCTCAACCAAGGCCAGTATAACTTGCCGGAACTGCCCAAGCTGGCCGACTTTGACCAGAGCTTGCAGGATTACAAGGCGCAGGTGCAGGCCGAGATCGCGCAGGAAGCGGCTGCTGCCGGAATGACCGTAGAGGAATACGCAGCGGCAGGCTTTGAAGCACCGCAGCAGGACAGCTTTTCCATCTACCAGCTGCGCAATGAAGATTCCACCCGCGATTACCGTTTTGAGCCCTACGACCGCCTGCAGGCTGCCGGTTTGACCGTGGACAAGGCCAACTATACGGAAGTATACGCCGCGCCGCTGACTGCTGGCACCACGTTGGAGGACATCTACCGCACATTCAATATAGACCATCCAGCAGACTTCAAGGGACACTCGCTGTCTGTTTCGGATGTAGTGGTGCTGCACCAGAACGGGCAGGACACCGCCCACTACTGCGACAGTGTGGGCTTCCAGCAGGTGCCGGAGTTCTTACGGGAAAATTCGCTGCGCACCGCAGAACTTTCCACCGAACAGAACGAAAACATGATTGACGGTGTGCTGAACAATGCGCCCTCTTTAGGTGAGTTGGAAGCCAAAGCAAAGGCCGGAGAACAAATTTCTCTGACGGACCTTGCCGCTGCAGTCAAGGCCGAGGAAAAGGCACCAAAAGCCAAGAAGTCCCGCACAGCCAAGCCGAAAAAGCCGTCCATCCGGGCACAACTGGATGCCGCAAAAAAGGAGCAGAGCAAACAAACACCGCCACGGGAAAAGACAAAGGAATTGGAGGTATAAGCCGTGCAAAAATTTGAAAATATGGATGTGATCGCTGCGCTGGAAGCCATCATGCACCAGAACACCGCATACTATCACAGCGATTTTGCCTTTGACATTAAGATGCTGCGGGAGGCCGCCCGCAGCGACCAGCCGGAAGATAAGCTGTTGTTGTGGCTGTCCCGGCCCTCTGGAACATTCTGCTTCCGCGAACGGGATGTGCTGCTCAAAGATACGCAAGCCTACAACACATGGAAATTCTGCGGCGAACAGACCCATGACAGGATTCTTGCCTATGCGGTAGAGCTGACCGGCGCGGCCAACGGAACTGTGCAAGGCAATCTGTATGAACTGGACTATCAGCAGCACTTCCAGCATATCCGGGATGCAGCCCTGCCCGTGGGTGCCAATCGCCTGATCTACGAAAGTGGGATGCGGGAAATTGGCCCCAAAGAGCATTTCGACAGCCGCTCGGACAAATATTTTGGAGAGTTCGTGCGGTATGAAATGCAGCCCCGTGACCCGGAACTTCTGCAAGCGGCCATCCGGCAGGAGCAGCGCAGTCGAGAACCGGCACGGCCCGGTGACTTCAAAGAACATCTTGCGGCATTGCACACCGGGCTGATTGAGGCCGAGGCACAGCGTATCGTAGCCGATATGAAGCGTCTGGCTGCTCCCAACAGCCCGGACAAGAATCATTTCATGGTAGAGGTATCGCCCTATTTCACCAAGCTGGCATCCAGCCGGGACACGGACCAGCTGCTTGCCATGCTGCCGTATAAATCTTTACATCTGTCCAGCGTAAAAGACCGTTTTGGCATCTACGCGCTGATTGACAAAAACGAGAATCTGGACAAGGGCATTTGCAAGCCCCGCGCTTCTGTCCGCAAGCAGCTTTCCGAAACAAAGCAGGCCGCCAGCCCGAAAAAAGCAGCGGCCCGCAGCAAGCAACACGAAATGGAGGTATGACGCATGAATTTCAGCGTAGAAGAAGAAAATTTGATCTGTATGTACCACACCTCTGACCGCCGCCGCACGATGGCACGGATGCTGGCCGCCCTGCCGGATATGGACACGGAAATGCGGCGGCTGGCAAACGGTACCATTGCAAAGTTGGAGCGTATGACCGATGCTGACTTTGACGGACAGAGGTTTGATTTCACGGGTGAGTGATACCGCCAGCTTGACAACGACACATTATTTTCAATCAAAGTAATGTGTCGTTGTCAACACAGAAATAGCCGGACACGGTGGCCTTGGGGTTGCTGTGTCCGGCTATTTTTCATGTATCAGTCTTTATCTTTTTTCTCGGTGGGATTTTCCGGCAGTTCGGCGGCATCTTCTACAATGTCGGTCACAAGCTGCTGGAAGTCAAACGCATTCTTTTCTGTGATAACAGGCTTGCCGGTTTCCGCTTCAAGAGCCTGCCGCGCAATGCCGGCCACCTTGCCGCCGCGTTTGGCAACCTGCTTGTTTTCTTCAAAGGTCTGTGGCTTTGCAGTTTTGGAAATATCCGTGGTGGAGGCTTCCGCCAGCATGGTCAGCACAAGTTCCAAATCAGTCATATTGTCCCGGAGATTTTCTTTCGTCAGACCTTTCAGCCGCTTGTACTGTCCTGTGGTCATGCCGGACCATGCACGGGAGATTTCGTCGGTCAGGATAGCGTACTCCTTGCCCTTTTGCACTCCGCGCTTCTTCCATTCATCCGTCAGCTCATTTCGGATGCGGATTGCCAAAAGCCGCTGATGAATCCATTCTTCGGAGTAGCCTTTTTTCAAATAGGTATCAAGCGCACGGTCAATGGCCCGCTCCGGGTCAATGGTTTCCTCGATGCGTTCCTTGCCCACCATTGCCAGCCATGCCTTGAACGGTTCAGCTTTCGGAGACGGAATGGACTGGATGATACGTAGGAGCTGTTCGGTGTTGGCAACGTCAGTTTTACGCTTTTTTCCATCTGTTGCCGTCATTTTCAACTGCTGACAATTTGTCAGCAGTTCATCTGCGCCTTCTTCTTTCAGACGCTGTTTGAGCTTTGCCCAATAGTTACTTGCACCGCGCGCGGTCGTTTGGTCGGTCAAGACTGCAATAACATCTGTAATCGAAAAATACCATTCTTCCTTTTCTGCATCCCATGCAGTACGGATTTTCTG
>OHGL01000157.1_pt1 | contig 45136 bp, 36 predicted proteins | sample 1567731 | NCBI WGS metagenome assembly OHGL01 (sample SAMEA3879606, study PRJEB24766) | human gut metagenome | biome: human-associated habitat; feature: feces | place: USA | collected 1985/1987 | reverse complement strand
AGTTGTGGCGGCAACCGGCGCGAGCGGTCTTCCAATCCTGAAAATGTGTCTGCAGATCATCCGGGGGGATTCAGACTATGAATCCATTCTGATTTTAAGTGACAGTGCGAAAATCACATTACAGCAGGAAACAAAAGACACAGTAGAAGAAATCGAAGCACTTGCAGATCAGGTATGTGATACAAAAGATATCGGAGCCGGACCGGCAAGCGGATCCTTCCGTACGGAAGGAATGCTGATCGTTCCATGCAGTATGAAGACTGTGGCAGGTATCCACAGCGGCTATGCAGACAATCTGATCTTGCGAGCGGCAGATGTGACGATCAAGGAACAGCGGACACTGGTCCTTGCAGCAAGGGAGACTCCGCTTAGTGCGATACATCTCCGTAACCTTTCCGAACTTGCGACGATTCCGGGGGTCCGGATCATTCCGCCGATGATGACATTTTACCATCAGCCGGAGAATATCGAAGAGATGACATATCATATTGCGGCAAAGCTGGTGGAACCGTTCGGGATAGAGGCGAGAGAATACCGTCGATGGACCGGACTTGTGTAGAGAAGGGAGTGTCACAGTATGGAGACCGATAACTTCTGGGAAATAAAGAAAAAGCTGACATTTACTGAGATCTGTGTGGAAGTTCGCAGACTCGGCGATGATTACCACATATTAGTAAGCGGTGGGGAATGCCCACATATAGGCTGTACCGTCCTTGCGATTCCAAGACCGTCTCTTGACGGTAGCGGCAAGATGAGCAGCACGGCATCGGTACTGAACGTGACGGGCCATAAGGACGAGGAAGTATGTCGTTATCTTGCTGAGAAAGTATCGGCAGGAAAGAAAACGACCGTGGTGTGCACCGGAGGTATTCACATGGACGGGATCACGAAAGAACAGATTGCGGAAATTGTGGAAGCCATGCGGATAATTGCGGGGGAAATCGTGGACAAGTAATGGCCTCAAAAGGAGTAATATGTTTAATAATTACGAAATTGTAGAATACACACACAGCCTTCCATTCCAGATCCAGAACTTCACAGGCCGGACCATACAGGACGACCGGGGCGATATCAAAGACGTTCTGGAACACTGGCATCAGGAGCTAGAGATTGTATATACATTTGAAGGATATGCATTACATTACATCGATGGAAAAGTTCACCGGGCAGCACCGGGAAAATTATTCGTTACCAATTCAGAGAGTATTCATAAAGTAATATCCGATGAAGGAACACTTGGAATACCAGAAGTAATTGCAGTAGTACTTCTGGTAAATGTAGACTTTGTAAAAAAGCTGGTTCCGAACCTGGAACAGATGTATTTCCTGCCGGAGGCAGATTCGGATATGGAGAAAATCGAACAGCTGATGAAAGAATTTTCTGGCTATGCCGGGAAAGAAAAAGAGCATGAACCGTATGAAAATCTAAGACTTATGTCTATGTTGTATGAGCTGATGTATCTTTTATGCCGGGATGATCTGGTGGTAAGGGAAACGGTATTTCCAATCAATAATCAGAAGAATCTGGAGCGTTTAAGAGGAATTATGCAGTACGTGGAGGTACATTATACAGAAGAGATCACGCAGTATGAGGTAGCAAAACGATTCTATTTTACCAAAGAATATTTTTCCAGATTTTTCAAAAAGAATACGGGCATGACATTTAAGGAATATGTCATGCATTACCGTCTGAAACAGGCATATGATCCGATTGTGTATACGGAACGATCAATTCTGGATATTGCGCTGGATTGCGGATTTGCGGATGCCAGAGGACTGATCAATGCGTTCAAACGGGTGTATGGAGATACGCCGTATCAGTACCGGAAGATGCATATGCAAAAGAAAGAACATGAAACAAGATAATAGAAACATTGCCGGGAAATTGTATTTTCCGGCTTGTTTTTTATGTAAATAAAAGAGAAGATGTGCAATTTTTTGTAATTTTAAAGCTAATAATTGTAAAGAAGACATTTGCAAAAAGAGGTAAGATAATACCGTCAACAAGATGCATGCATTTCGAAATGAAAAAATAATCAGAGATTTTGAGAAAGGGAATTTTTATGAATACGAAAGTTAGCGTAAAGGAAAAGATCTGTTATGGTATCGGTTCAGGAGGCGGAAATATCATTACACAGATCCTGGGAACATTTTTAACAGCTTACTATACGGATTCAGTCGGAATCGCAGCTGCGGCAGTTGGAACGATGATGCTGGTTGCAAGACTTCTGGATGGTATCAGCGATGTCATGATGGGTGGAATCGTTGATAAGACAAGAACAAAATGGGGAAAAGCAAGACCGTGGATCCTGATCAGTGCGCCGGTTATCTGTATCGGTCTGATCCTGACATTTAACGTGCCGGAATCACTTAGCAGCTCGGCAAAACTGATCTATGCGTATATTACATATGTATTTTTGAACTGTATTGCATTTACTGCATACATGATCTCACATACGGCACTTCTGTCACGTGTGACATTAGACGTCAATGACCGTCAGAGTATGACATCCATTAACCAGATCGTCAATAACATTGTACAGCTTATCGTTACCGGATTTACGATTAAGTTCGTAACGGCAGCCGGTTGGAGAAGCGTATCTATCGTGTACGGCCTGCTCACAGCGCTGATGCTTCTGATTTGCTTCTGGGGAGTCAGAGAACATCTGGATATGGATGCAGAGACAGAAGAAGTAAAAGTAGAGACGGTTCCGTTAAAAGAAGCAGTTCCGGCTATTTTAAAGAACAAATATTTCTACCTTGTAGCAGCATTATTTATCCTGGTACTGAGCATTGCGTCAGGCAACGGATCCATGACTGTATATTATTGTGGAAATATTTTAAAAGACATGAACATGATGACACCACTTTCTATGGCACTGACACTTCCGGTTATTATTGGAAACTGTTTTGTACCTGCAATCGTTAAGAAAATGGGACATCAGAAGACACTGATCCTCAGTTCGATCCTGATGCTGGCGGGTTTCCTGATCGTGGCAATTAATCCTTACAGCGGAACACTTGCTATTGTCGGAACAGTCGTAAGAGGATTTGGAAATGGAGCAATCTTCGCTTGTGGATTCGCATTATCGGCTCAGGTTGTTGACTATGGTGAGTGGAAATTCAATGTGCGTTCCGAGGGACTTGTAAACAGCTGTGTAAGCTTTGGACAGAAAGTAGGATTAGGACTTGGAGCAGCTATCGCAAGCTGGATCATCGCAGCCGGCGGATATGTGGGAACTGCAAAAGTACAGACAGCATCTGCCAACTCAGCCATCATCTTTGCATATGTATGGTTTGGAGTAATCCTTGCAGCACTGCTTCTGGTAGTCAGCCTGCTCCTGAACATCGATAAATATGAAGGACAGATCAAGAAAGATCTGGAGCAGAGACACAAAGCGTAAGCAATCATAAAAGAATACCTATAAAAATATTTGAACAAATCAAACAGGCAGGAGAAAAGGACAATGTGTAAATTAGTATTCGATCAAGAAAAATATACAGTAGAAACTGTCACAATGGAGGGACAGACACTTACTTACCGGGCATATGAGGATATTCCGTATGTAACTAATCCGGTTGATGACAAGATGGAGAGACTCAGCATATTTGTACCGGAAGTATTCTACGAAGGAAAATCTGTGAATGGATATAACCTGGAAAATGCACCGATTTTTCTGCCGAATACAATCGGCGGATATATGCCGGGACCACAGGAACGACCGGGAAAGAATATACATGGGAAGACAAATGCAACATTTTTCGCGTTGCTTCATGGATATGTTGTAGTATCTGCGGGAGCGCGTGGAAGAGAGATGGAAGATGCAGACGGAAAGTTCTTAGGCTGTGCACCAGCAGCACTTTGCGATCTGAAAGCAGCGATCCGTTTCCTGCGCCATAATGCAGAGACCATTCCGGGAGATGTGAATAAGATCATTTCCAACGGAACCAGTGCAGGCGGGGCAATGTCTTCTCTTCTTGGGAGCACAGGTGATCATCCGGACTATGAGCCATATTTAAAAGAGCTTGGAGCAGCAGAAGAAAGCGATGCGATCTATGCAGCATCCTGCTATTGTCCGATCACCAATCTGGATCATGCCGACATGGCATATGAGTGGGAATTCTGCGGATTAAATGATTATTCCAAGAAGATCGAGATCCCTCCGCAGGAAGGGGAGACGGATCCGACATTCATCGTGGATGAAGGAACGATGACCGAAGCACAGCAGAAGATGGCAGAAGAATTAAAGTCATTATTCCCGGCTTATGTGAATGGACTTGGTCTGAAAGACACGGCGGGAAATGCACTGGAACTGGATGAGAACGGAGACGGAAACTTCAAAGAATATGTTCTTTCTTATGTGAAGAAATGTGTACAGAAAGAGTATGAAAAAGGCACCGATCTGTCAGGCCTGGACTGGATGACGATCGAAAATGGTACCGTAACAAAAGTGGATTTTGACAAATACATCAGATTCCGTACACGTATGAAAGCGACACCGGCATTTGATAACGTATCTATGGGAACGCCGGAAAATGAGCTGTTCGGAACGCCGGATACAAAATATCGTCACTTCACTGCCTTCAGTAAAGAACACAGTGCAGTGAAAGGAGAACTTGCCGACGGCCAGCAGATCAAGATGATGAATCCGATGAATTATATCGCAGATAACAAAGCAGTAAAAGCAGAACATTTCCGCATCCGTCACGGAGCAGTCGACAGAGATACATCACTGGCAATCTCAGCAATGCTGACGGCCAGCCTTGAGAATCATGGAGTAGACGTAGAACTTCAGTATCCATGGGGCATGCCGCATGCCGGAGACTACGACCTGGAAGAGTTATTCGCATGGATCGATAAGATTTGTGGATAGTGTGAATATGAAAACAGGAAGGACGTATGAAAAAACGAAAGTTTTTTCATACGTCCTTTTGTCATACCATAGTATGCAAGAGATTAATCGGGTTCCAACTTATTAGTATTCCGCCAGCTTCTTGGCGAAGTCCCATAGACATTCTTAAATGCTCTGGAAAAATGTAACTGATTTGGATATCCTACAGCATTCCCGATATCAGCAATAGACAGAGATGTTAACTTCAAAAGTTCGGCAGCTTTTGTCATACGGTAACTAATCAGAAATTCCTGTGGCGATTTTCCGATGGTATCGTGAAATATTTTCCCAAAATAACTCCGGTTCAGACCGCAAAAGGCTGCAATATCTTCAATCGTAATATTGTTCTGGAAATTCTGTTCAATATAAGATAAAGCTTCTTTTATGTAAAAATCCCTGATCTTTCCACTCTGATTCATGCGCACGGTAGCAGCGGAACGCATGAAATAATCTAAAAACAGATATAAATGGCCGATCATATGAAATGGCGACTCGGAAGAAGAACCCGGATGCCGGGCAATATATAGCATTTCGTTCATCATTTCATTGCGAAGGTCTTTTGAACCGGCGTGATAGACCGGATGATCGGGACTGAGTCCGGCGGTAGAAACAATCTCTTTAGCGCGGAGTCCGTCAAATTCAACCCAGGTATATTCCCATGGCAGATCCTGATCTGCAATATAAGTATTGATCTGATTAGGAAATAACATAAAACCCTGTCCGCTTTTTATTTGATATTCTATCGTGTTACCAGAAGAATCATTGGCCATTAAGGTACCGGTGCCGGATATTACATAATGAAAGACATAATGATTTCTGGCAGCAGGTCCGAAAGAATGTGAAGGTTCACACTGTTCCCAGCCGTACTGATACAAACCGATATCTACAAAATTCTCATTTGGAAAAACAGAAAATAAAATGTCACTCATACGACACCTCCTTTTTCATCAGTATATACCAAAATGCTAGATGACTTCAATATATAACGGGAAAAGTTGCATTTTACTATAAAACATATAAAATCAAGATATTTATAGACGCATTATGATATGTTACAATTCATTTGTAATAGATGAAAAGCAAAAACCTGACGATGAAAACAGATAAATATCCCGGGAAAGGTTCAAAATCAGGAAGGAACGGAGTAAAAAGGAGTTTTGGAACATGCATAGGAAGTACAGGAAACTGGTAAGTGCCGGACTGGTTCTTACGATGGCTGGGGCTATGATGCTGCAAGGATGCGGACAGAAAAAAGAGACAGGAAAGACAGAAATAGAACTTGTGCAGTATAAACCGGAAGCAGTAAAAACTTTTGAGAAAATAGAAGAAGAATTCAACCGCACACATGATGATATTCATCTTACGATTGAATCTCCGAATGATGCAATGACTGTTTTGAAGACAAGATTTATTCGAGAGGATAACCCGGATATCATCGGAATCGGAGGAGAGGTAAGCTATTCGAACTTTATTGATTCGGACATGTTGATGGATATCTCAGACTACAAGGGACTGGATGATATCAAAGAAGCATACAAAGAAATTGATAAAAACCTGGAGTTTGTTCCGGAAAAGGGAACTTATGCAGTCCCGTATGCGGCAAATGCAGCAGGAATTCTTTACAACAAAGCAATGTTCGAAGAACATGGATGGAAGATTCCGACAACATGGAATGAACTCATGAGCCTGTGTCAGGAAATGCAGGATGAAGGAATCCAGCCATTTTATTTTGGATTTAAAGATACATGGACCTGCCTTGCACCATGGAATGCGATCGCGGTAGACCTTGCACCGGCAGATGTATGTGCACAGGTGAATCGTGGAAAGACAACATTTTCGAAAGAATATAAAGAAGTAGCGGAACGTATGCTGGAACTACTTCCGTATGGACCGGATGACCCGTTTGCATATGATTACAACGGAGCATGTACAGCATTTGCAAAAGGTGAATCTGCAATGTATACAATCGGAAGTTACGCAATTCCACAGATCCAGACGGTGAATCCGGATATGGAGATTGATTCGTTTGTAATGCCGGCAAGTAATAACACGGAAGAAAATCAGTTGAACTCAGGAATAGATCTTCAGTTCTGCGTCATGAAAGACTGCAAGAACAAAGAGGCAGCATATGAAGTGTTAGATTTTCTATTGAAAGATGAAAACGTACAGGCGTATCTGGACGATCAGAAAGCAGTCCCTTGTAAAGAAGGAGATTTTGAACTGGCATCAACACTTGATGGAATGAAAAAATACATAAAAGAAGGAAAGATGTCTGATTTCCAGGATCATTATTATCCATCGGAAATGGCGGTAGACGCACAGATCCAGACATTTCTGATGAAAAAAGATCCAAAAGCATTTCTTAAAAAATTCGATACAGACTGGGTAAGATACAATCGTGATATTATCCGTAAAGTTGAGGATTACGAGAAATCTCATAATAACTAAGAGAAAAAAGTTACTGGTAATACGGAAATTCAAGGAGTTAGTACGATGAAAAAGAATAAATTAAATGATAGAAAGCGGACATTTCTTCTGATCACGATTCCGATTGTTGCATTATTTTTCTGCTTCAATACGCTGCCGCTGATCAAAGGAGTGATCTATAGTTTTACCAACTTTAAAGGTTATGGAAGTTATGACTGGGTAGGACTTCGGAATTATAAGGATCTGTTTACGGATTCCAGAGTCGGAGGCTCCTATATCTTTACATTTAAACTGGCAATTGCGGCGACAATCCTGACAAATGTACTGAGTCTTCTGATGGCACTCGGAACAGTAAGATTAAGTTCAAAAGTGCACTAAGGGGTGCATATTTTATCCCGAATGTACTGGGAGCACTGGTGGTAGGATATATTTTCAACTACTTCTTTACTTATATTCTTCCGGCGTTTGGAAAAATGATCGGAAGTGAGACATTTAGCTCCAGTATGCTTTCGAATACAAAGCTTGCATGGATTGCAATCGTGATCGTGTGTGCATGGCAGTCGATCGCAATGAATACAATCATTTATATTTCGGGACTTCAGACGGTTCCGGAGGATGTGTATGAAGCAGGAGCCATTGACGGTGCCACAGGATGGAAGAAATTCAAGAACCTGACATTTCCACTTATCATTCCATTTTTCTCTATTAATATGGTTCTGAGTGTAAAAAACTTCCTGATGGTATTCGACCAGATCATGGCATTGACCAAAGGTGGTCCTGCCCAGAGTACAGAATCTATTTCGTACCTGATCTATAATAACGGAATGAGCGGCGGTCAGTTCGGATTCCAGAGTGCGAATGCAGTCATTTTCTTTATTGTGATCGTAGTGATCTCGGTAGCACAGATGACCATCACCGGTAAGAAGGAGGAACAGTTGTAATGAAAAAAGTTGGGAAAGAAAGAATAAACTGGCCTGTAACGATTCTTTTGATCGCAGGGGTGATCACTGTCATATTTCCGTTATATATGACCGTTGTCATTGCACTGAAGAAGCCTTCGGAGATGACAAATGATATTGCGGGAATATTATCGCTTCCAAAGCATTTCAGCCTGAGTAATTTTGCAGAGGCAATGAAAGTAACGGATTTCTGGAATTCACTGGGAAACAGCCTGCTGATCACGATCGTGACGGTAGTGTTTGCCATTCTGATCCACTCACTGCTTGGATATGCAATTGCACGAAATAAGGCACATAGCAAATTTTATAAATTCATTTATTTTTACGTTGTCAGCGGTATGTTCGTACCATTTGCAATCCTGATGATGCCGGTGGTAAAACAGACGGCGCAGATGGGACTTGCGAACAGAGCCGGAGTTATTATCTTATATCTGGTCTTTTATATGCCGATGAATGTGCTCTTATACTCCGGTTATCTGAAAAATATTCCGCTGGCACTGGAAGAGGCTGCACATGTAGACGGGGCAACAACCTGGAAAACTTACTGGAGCGTTATTTTCCCAATCATGAAACCGATGCATGCAACAGTAGCGGTACTTACAGCACTTGGTACATGGAATGATGTTATGACACCACTTGTAATCATGTCCGGAACCGGACAGAATACGCTGCCGCTTGCACAGCTTAACTTCCAGACACAGTTTGGAACCAACTACAATCTGGCATTTGCATCATATATTCTGGCTTTGATACCGATACTTATATTCTATATAATCTGCCAGAAGCAGATATTAAACGGTGTTGCAAACGGTGCAATCAAGGGATAATTTTTAAACACTATTTTAACAATGATATGGAGTGATTTTATGGCAATTATATTTAATCCAAACAAGAAAATTTTTACTTTACAGACAGCTCACACCACATATCAGATGCAGGTGGACAGACTTGGCTATCTGCTGCATCTGTACTACGGAGCAAAAAACACATGTGATATGGACTATGTGCTGACATATGCTGACAGAGGCTTTTCAGGCAATCCTTACGCAGCAGGCATGAACCGTACATATTCGCTTGATACACTGCCACAGGAGTATCCGACACTTGGCACAGGCGATTTCAGAAATATTGCGCTTGATATCAAAAATGAACATGGCACGGAGAGTGTTGAGCTTCTTTATAAGAGTCATGAAATCAGAGACGGAAAATATGCTCTAAAGGGACTTCCGGCGGTGTGGGCATCTGATGACGAGGCACAGACTCTTGAAATAGTTCTTGGCGATGATATCGCAGGCGTTGAGGTGCATCTGCTTTATGGCGTGCTTGAGGCTTGTGATGTCATCACAAGAAGTGTGCTCATTAAAAATACAGGCAGTGGAAATATTACAATTGAAAAGGCTCATGCTGCCTGCCTGGATATGGTTTACGGAGATTATGATGTGATCAGATTCTACGGTAAGCATGCCATGGAGCGCAATCTTGAGCGCACACACTTAGGACACGGCACACTTTCATTCGGAAGCCGCAGAGGAACCTCAAGCCACCAGTACAATCCGGCGGTTATTCTCGCACAGCGAGATACTACAGAAAATGCAGGAGACTGCTATGGTATGCTTTTTGTATATAGTGGCAACTTCTCATGTGAGGCAGAGAAGGATCAGATTAACCAGACACGCCTTTTAATGGGGCTTTCCGATGAACTGTTTTCATATCCGCTTGCGGCAGGAGAGACCTTTACAGTGCCTGAGGTGATCATGTCATACTCGGCAGACGGTTTCTCACAGCTTTCCCATCAGTACCACACCTGCATCAGTGAGCATGTGTGCAGGAGCAGATTTGCACATGAGGTAAGACCGGTGCTCATCAATAGCTGGGAGGCTGCTTACTTTGACTTTACAGGCGATACGATAGTAGACCTTGCAAAGGAGGCCGCATCACTGGGCATAGATATGGTGGTCATGGATGACGGCTGGTTTGGAAAGAGAGATGATGATAATTCATCACTCGGAGACTGGTTTGTGAATGAGAAAAAGCTTGGCGGAACGCTTTCAGAGCTCATCGACAGAGTGCATGCACAGGGAGTGAAATTTGGAATATGGATTGAGCCTGAGATGGTGAATGAGGATAGTAATCTGTATAGAGAGCATCCTGACTGGGCTATCCAGATTCCGGGAAAACTTCCTGTACGCTCAAGAAACCAGCTTATTTTAGACTTTTCGAGAAAAGAAGTCAGGGACAATATTTTCGATCAGATCTGTGCAGTGTTTGACCAGGGAAAAATCGACTACGTGAAGTGGGATATGAACAGAAGCATGGCTGATGTGTATGCAGGAAATCTTGCATACGACTATGTGCTTGGAGTGTATGATTTTATGGAGCGTCTGGTGACAAGATATCCGGATATACTTCTTGAGGGCTGCAGCGGTGGCGGTGGACGATTTGATGCAGGCATGCTCTACTACAGTCCACAGATATGGTGCAGTGACAATACAGATGCAATAAACCGTACAAGAATACAGTATGGCACATCGTTCTTCTATCCGGTATCATCCATGGGAGCGCATGTATCGGCAGTGCCAAATCATCAGACAGGCAGAGTGACAAGCCTTAAAACAAGAGGCATCACAGCCATGGCAGGAACCTTTGGCTATGAGCTGAATCCGGCCCTTCTGTCGGATGAGGAAAAGGAAGAAATCAGAGAGCAGATCAAGACCTTTAAGAAGTATGAGATGCTTATAAATGAGGGCACCTACTGGCGCCTTACAAGCCCATTTGAGGATGAGGTGGCTGCTTGGATGTCTGTCTCAAGGACAAAGGACAGGGCGCTTGTGAGCGTGGTTCGTCTGTATGCGGAGGCAAATGCGGCAGCATGCTATGTGAAGCTTAAAGGCTTGGAGTCTGATGCAGTATATATTGAGGAAAATACCGGCAGGCAGTACACAGGTGCAGCACTGATGAATGCAGGAATACCGCTTCCGTTTGCCGTAAAGGAGTATGAGGCATATCAGTTTTCATTTATCAGGCTTGATGAGGCAAAGAAGCTGTATGATGAGATAAAGAAGGTGTGCGGCAATCTAAAATTAAATGAGGCTGACACTGCAGATAGTGCTTCTGATAACCGTATTGTAATAAGCATCTACGGCGGCTCAGGCTCAGGAAAGACAACGATTGCAGCAGCCCTGCAGCAGTATTTTCTTAACGATAATACAGCCTGCTATGTGCTGACCGGGGACAATTATCCACACCGTATCCCGATGAGAAACGACGAGGAACGCCTTAATGTGTATAACGAGTCCGGCGAGGATGGCTTACGTGGATATCTTGGAACACCTAAGGAGATTGACTTTGACAGGATTAACAAGGAGCTTTCAGAGTTTAAGGCAGGAAAAGATATAATTGAGATAAAGCATATGGGCCGCGAGGACGGTGATATCTCATATGACGAGACTGATTTCACAGGAATTAAAGTGCTCATCTTAGAGTGGACCCACGGAGGAAGCGAATACCTTAAGGGTGTTGATATACCTGTATTTCTGGAGAGTTCGCCTGAGGAGACAAAGGCGCGCCGCATTAAGAGAGGACGTGACGAAAACGCCGCAAGCCCTTTCATATGCCGCGTGGTAGAATTGGAGCAGGAAAAGCTTGATTTGCAGGGAAAAAATGCGCGTATCGTAGTTGGAAAGGATGGCAAAGTCTATGAACAATAAACCTATGCTTAATGCATATCCTGACAGTCTGGGCGGTAAGCTTTCCGATATCGCAGCGCTGCTAAAAAAGAAGGAAATGCAGGACACATTTTCATCATTTTATATTCTGCCAAGCCTGTATCATTCGGATTTGGACCGCGGATTTTCGGTCGTGGACTACAATCTGAATGAGGAGCTTGCGACAATAGAGGATTTATCGCAATTGAAGGAGTTGGGGATTGACCTAAAGCTTGATTTTATTTTAAACCATGCTTCGGCACAGTCACCACAGTTCAAGGATCTGGTTGAAAAGGGCGATGAGTCTGAGTACCGGGATTTTTTCATAGACTGGAACAAGTTCTGGGAAGGTCATGGAGTCATGACGGACGAGGGCTACATACAGCCTGATGAGTCATGCTTAAAGCAGATGTTTTTCAGAAAGCCGGGGCTTCCGATTCTCATGGTGGAGTTTCCGGATGGACGAAGGGTGCCATACTGGAACACATTTTACCAGGAGGTGCATGGCAGAGAATATCTGGGGCAGATGGATTTAAATATAAAGTCCGAAAAGGTATGGGATTTTTATCGTGAAACACTTGAAAAAATAGCATCCTACGGTGCGGCTATTGTGCGGCTCGATGCATTTGCCTATGCGCCTAAGGCACCGGGGAAAAAGAATTTCCTGAATGACCCTGAGACCTGGGAATTTCTACAGCAGATCCATGAGCTTGCAGCTCCGCTCGGGCTGACTCTGCTGCCTGAAATACACGCGGCATATGAGGAGAAAATATACAAAACCCTTGCAGATAAGGGCTATGCCACATATGATTTCTTTTTACCGGGACTGGTAATTGATGCGATTGAGAACAGGAGAGCAGATTACCTTGCAAAATGGGCGCGTGAGGTTGTGGATGATAAAATCTCCACTGTCAATATGCTTGGCTGCCATGACGGCATACCTCTTCTGGATTTAAAGGGTCTGCTTCCGGAGGACGATATTCGCTCGCTTATAGATTTGATTGTATCCCGTGGCGGCATGGTCAAAAATCTTCACGGACAGAAGAATATATATTATCAGGTCAATGCCACATATTACAGTGCGCTTGGTGAGTCTGACAGCAAAATGCTTCTGGCCCGTGCCATTCAGATGTTCATGCCGGGCAAGCCGCAGGTATGGTATCTGGATCTCTTTGCAGGCAAAAATGACCATGAGGCGGTAAGACGCGCAGGAGAATCAGGACACAAGGAAATCAACAGGACAAACCTCAGTGCATCCGATATTGGGGAGGCACTAAAAAAGGATGTTGTTGCAAAACAGCTTGAGCTGCTTCGCATGAGAAATACCCATAAGGCATTTGAGAAGGGGGCTGTCATAACAGTAGCAGGAGAAGGGCCAAAGCTCTCAATCCGCTATGATAACGGTGAAGCATATGCGCTTCTAACGGTGGATTTTGAAGCCGGAGCGTATGAGATAGAGCTGAGCTGATTTGTGTATTACTTATATGAAGCAGTTAGAATATATTTATCATAAAAGATGCGATATCAAAAAGGAACCGGATTTTCCGGTTCCTTTTTTGCTGCGTAGAATTATTAACATTCCAGTATTTATCAGCTGTTAAGTATGTGTAAACGATTTCATGAATTAGCTTTGAAAACCTGTACTTCTGGTGTTTATATTGCACTCAAGCAAACGAGCTACAGCCGTTGCTGGAAGAAGCAAAAGAAGTGGATGGCTCATAGAGGATAATAAAGAAAGAGAGGTTCATGATGTTAAATGTCATGGACCTCTCTTTCTTTAGGGGAAAATTATAAATGTTTCAAATAATTTTCTACATTCTGATACTCAACGCCATTTTCCATGACGGAATCTTCACCACGATAGAGCACACATCGCTTGGTAATCTGGCCAAATCTCTGACTTGTTTGATTCAGTTTCTCTTCGTCAACTAAGAAGCGGGCTTGCATTGGAACAATTTTCGAGCTGTGTTTTATTTCGTAGCATTCACATGTATTGAGTTTAGCATCGTAAATTACCATATCGTATTCGCCGACAGCAAATTGCAATTTGAAAACACGTTGATGCCTTTTAGCCGATTTGAATGTTTCTAAAAGTACGATGTCTTCCATCATACGACCACGCACTTCTTCCAAAATACGTTCAGAAACTAACATTTTTTCGTGCTCGCTCAATGTAGAGAATAATTCATCTTTTGTCAAAGAATGAACCAATGCCTGTGCCTGGCAATAACGCATGCCTGGTTGCGTGAATAAAATATTCTCTAGTGGTTCGGCACTTGGAATTACCGTTTCTCGTGGAACGTCAACAATCAGGTCAAGTGCTTTCAAATATTCTTTGATTTCCTCTATGTGAGCATTTGTAATACCAATAGATTGTTCTTCTTTATTGTGAATCTCCAACATATCCATTAATCGTTTGGTTACTGCTTCTGTATCGATTTTATCCAAAATATCTGTACGCTGTTTGGGATTACGATCTCTTCGCAAAACATCAGCAGCTGAACCCAAATCATGAGATTTGAATTTGTCGGTCAGAATACGAATAAGGAAACGATGATTCATATCCTCAATGATTCGATTGATAGCACCTGTTAGTTCACCTGCCTCATAGAGTGATTGGAGATGACGGAAATATCCTCCGTCTTGACAACAACTCAGGGAGTGCTGGATATTTTTACAGATTGCGGTATCGATATAACGCCGTGTGGATTCGTCATCACGGAACGAAGCATCCTCTGAAATAACGTCTTTATCATCAAAATCCAGTTCTCCTGCACGAAGTGTGCCGCCATAGCGAATATACTCGTCAATACTGTCGATACCGAGTAAACGACTATGTTCACGGAATGGAATAAAGGTAGTGTGAATCGTAACAGCTCGATCATAAAGTTCCTGATGAAGCGCAAACCAAAAGCCAAGAGAATCTGTTCCGGATAAAACAATTTTCATACCTTGTGCAGCGTAGATATCAGAGAATAGTGCTGCTGAATCAATAAAGTCGGGCATTAGGGTTACTTCGTCAATAAAAACATATTCATATCCCAGATCAAGGAGTTTGCCCAAATCACGATTCATCGCTGCCATGGTATCGCTCCCTTTTGCTTTGATGTATGCTGATTTTGCGGACTGTGATGGAGTCATTCCTAAAACAGCCTGACGCAGCATTGTTGTCTTTCCTGTTCGTCGCAGACCAAATACCAAGCATACACGATCTGTTTCCTCACTGTTTAAATATGCCTGTAACTGTCTGAAACAATCACGTTTTCCCCAGTTTTTTACACCTTTTGTCAGTGCCAGAAGACGTTCTCCGATAATGACAGAAGTTTCAAAATCTGTAGATTTAGATGGATCAATAGAACTGTGTTGTTTCAGTTCTTTCAATTCTTCTTGAAGCTGTTTGCGCCTTTCAACACCTGCAAAAATTTCTTCGCGTTCGTTCTTTTTAATGTACTTGCTTTTGCTTTTTCCATTCTCTGTCCATTGCAGATAAGGCTGCTCTTTGCCGTAAATTTTCTTCATGTTGATAGAACCTTGTGGTAAGGCTGCTATCTCGTTTTCTAATTCATAAATTCGTTTGTAGATATCCATAATATCACCCCGTTTCTTACAATCTATTATAACCCATTTTGAGTGAAACATCAATGGGTTATAATGGGTTATAACGTCAAAAAATGTGGAAGTGAAACGACTACTTTTTTGTCGTGAACAAAAGATTGTGAAATCAAGATGGATAAAGTATAATAATCATAAGTTATTTTTCTGGGAACTATGCGTATTGTTGTAAAAAACAACGGCATTGTAGTATAGTTAAAATGTATTGATAAGCCGGAAGAGCTGCTGCAGATATAAGAGGTAACAATATGGAATACGAACACATAACCCACTCCTTCGAGCCTGTCTATGATGAAAACAGCCGCATACTGATCCTCGGCACTCTGCCGTCCGTTGCATCAAGGGAAAACAATTTCTATTACGGACACAAGCAGAACCGTTTTTGGAAGCTGCTTGCGTATCTGTTGGATGAACCGGTGCCGGAGACGATAGATGAGAAGAAATATATGCTGTTTAAAAACCACATAGCCATATGGGATGTGATACAAAGCTGTGATATCAAGGGTTCGAGCGACAACAGCATCAAAAACGTCAGACCGACAGATATAAGGAAAATTCTTGAAACATCCGATATAAAACAGATATATGTAAACGGAAATAAAGCAGGGGCGCTTTATAAGAAATATCAGCTTCCTCTGACAGGAATGGAGGCAGTTACATTGCCGTCCACAAGCCCTGCAAATGCGGCATGGTCATTTGAAAGGCTATGCGAAGCATGGACACGGATACTTGTAAACCTTTAGAGATTTATATATAGAGGTAAAATTTACTTATGAAAACAATAGAATTTGATACAAATTTTTACAAAAAGCTGTGGACACTCATGGTCCCGATAATGGTGCAGAATCTGATGCTGGCGCTGGTGGCTGTGGCGGATGCTTTCATGCTCGGAGGACTGGACCAGAACTATATGTCAGCGGTTTCGCTTGCCACACAGATACAGTTCATCCAGAACATGTTTCTTTCAGCCGCTACAGCAGGGCTTGCAATACTCGGGGCACAGTATTGGGGCAAGCAGGACATAAAGGCGCTCGATGACATATTCGCTCTTGCAATCAGAATATGTGGCATAGTATCGGTGCTGTTTTTCGTGGCATGTGCATTTTTTCCACGATATCTGATGCTTATTTTCACAAACGAGCCGGTGCTTATAGATTATGGTGTAAGCTACCTTAAAATAGCTTCTTTTTCATATTTATTAACAGGTTTTTCGCAGTGTTATATAGTCATGATGAAGATATCAGAGCACGCGGGTACTGCGGCGGCAGTCAGCTCAATTACAGTGCTTATAAACATAATGCTCAATGCCATATTTATCTATGGTGCATTTGGCATCGAGAGCATGAATGTGAGGGGAGCGGCACTTGCCACACTCATATCAAGAGTAGTGGAGCTTATGCTTTCAATCACATTTTCGTACAGACCGGGATATATCAGGCTTAAAATTAGAGAGCTTTTTGCAAGGAACAAGGAGCTGTCAGCAGATTTTATGAAGTGCTCCGGACCGATTCTCGGAGCAAGCCTTGTATGGGGAATAGGCTTTACATCGTACTCTACATTTATGGGACACATGGGAACAGACGCAGCAGCGGCCAACTCCGTCGCAGCGGTTGTGCGTGATATCATTTGCTGTCTCAGTGCAGGTATATCAAGTGCAGCAGGCATTATGATAGGAAATGAGCTTGGCGCAGGGAATTTAAAGCGTGGAAAAGCATATGGCATCAGAATGGCAAAGCTGTCATTTTTGTGTGGAGCTGTTATGACAGTGCTTATGGCGGTTTCAGCACCGGTGATTTTACATTTTGTAAAACTCACACCGCAGGCTGCAGAGTATCTGAAGCAGTTATTCGGTGTACTTGCCTTCTACATGATTGGACGATCGGTAAATGAAATCATCATAAACGGTGTCTTTGGTTCGGGAGGAGATACGATGTTTGATATGTACTCTCTTGCTGTGACGATGTGGGGCATAGCAATACCGCTTGCAGTTGCAGGCACATATTTTTTGAACTGGCCGGTGGTTGTGGTATATGCGTGCACCTGCGTGGATGAGGTTGGAAAGATACCGTGGACACTCATACATTTTAAAAAATACAAGTGGGTAAAGGATTTGACAAGATAATGGAAAATGTATGAAAACAAGCGTGTGCACAGGGAGTAGGTCGGTTATCGGCTTAATAAAGCGAGATGACGGATTGCCTGTCAACAATCTCAACATCCATAATCTCACCCAAATTACTGTCTGATTCATTGTCATGTATTTTCTTTAGGAGAAGCTCGGTTGCAAGCCGGGCTTTTTTTGGTACATTTTGTGATACCGATGTAAGCTTCGGCACGGTGTACTGGCATAGATTCAAATTATCATAGCCTATGACAGATAAATCAATCGGGACACGGTAACCGCCGAGACGCGCACCCTCCATGATGCCGATAGCACATATATCGGCAGTTGTTACCACTGCTGTGATTGGTGACTTGCTGCCTGCAATGGCACGGCCGGCTTCGATACCGCCCTCATATGAAGGTGGATAGCTGAAAATATATTCAGGACGGAAAGGAATATGACTGTCCTCCAAAGCTTTTTTGTATCCGTTAAAACGTTTGGTGAGGACGATATTTCCCTCATAATCAGCTGCAAATGCAATCTCGGTGTGCCCGTGATTTATCATATATTTGGTCGACAAATATAAGCCCTTTTCATCATCAGATATTACATTTATGAGATTAGGGTGAGAGTAATTGCTGTCAAAGGCAGCAATAGGGCAGTTGGCTGCATCCATCAGCTTTTCAAGATTTTTGGCAGAGGTGGGGAAAACCAGAATCATCCCATCGACATTCCAGTTCTTAACCAAAGATAATATGTCTGAGCTTCTGGATACTGATTGAAGCATGGTGAAGTATCCGTTTTTGTGAAGCTCTGTCTCTATCGTACCAATCATTGTACTGACATATGGGTTCTCAAAATAATTGTATCCTGAAGCATATTCTTTCTCCTCCAGAAATGTAACAACTCCGATAATGTGTGAGGAATTGTTTGAAAGACTTCTTGCGTTCATATTCGGAACATAATTATATTCCTCTATAATTGAATTGATTTTATCCCTTGTTTTCTGTGAAACACGGCTTGTCTTTCCGTTGATTACGTTTGAGACGGTCATCGTGCTCACACCTGCCATTTCGGCAATATCCTTAAGCGTCATATTAAACTCCATTCTATTCAGTATTATAATTTTTTTACTATAAAGTTTATACATAAACCACAATAAGTTTGAACATAAACAATGATGAGTTTATACATAAACCGAATATGATTCAAAATATGGGTTTATAAATTATCTTAAGTATACATTTTTATTTTGCAAATAGCAATCGGTTTTTGCAAATATTTAGACAAAACCCTAATTTACATGTAAAAATGCACAAAAAACATATGAAAATAATATGAAAAGTGATAAAAAAACAAAAAACTATTGACGAATGTATAAGGTGGTGGTAGATTATAGTTAGATTTAGCGCTAAACTAATTTGAACGAAAAAGAGGATATTGAATTAAGAAAGTGAGGATTTCTATGAAGAAGAAACTTATTGCAACAGTTATGGCAGCTACAATGGCAGTGACAGCGCTTACAGGCTGTGGCAGCTCATCGGCTTCATCAGCTAAAAAGGACATAAAGGTACCAACAAAGCCATTTGGCGATACGGTGAAGTATGACCCTTCGGTTGAGATTAATGATGGAAAGGATATCTCAATTGACCTGTGGGAGTGGGGAAGCGATGAATTATTTCAGAAGGTTATTGACAGATACACAGCTATTCATCCTAATGTAACTATAAACCTGGTGGATAATCCATGGGAAGATTACTGGACAAAGCTTCCTCTGGCACTCGATGGTGAGGACGGACCGGCACTCTTCGATGTACATAACAGCTATCATGAGAATCTTATCAACTATATGGCTCCGCTTGATATTCCTGTTGAGGATTTGGAGCAGGACTTCAATGGAGTGAGCGCTCATGTGATTGATGGCAAGGTTTATTACATTGATTACGGAATGATGACAGGCTCTGTTTATTACAACAAGGAGATGTGGAAGGAAGCCGGACTAACAGATGATGATATTCCAAAGACCTGGGATGAAATGATTGAGGTGGCAAAGAAGCTCACAATCAAGGATGGAGACAATATAGTCCAGGCCGGACTCAATTTCAATAATGATTTCAACCAGAATTATCTGCTTGGTCTTAATTATCAGCTTGGTGAGAACCTCTTTAAGGAGGATGGAAAGACACCTAATGTCAATTCGGATGCCATGAAGAAGGTAATGCAGATGCTTGTTGATATGTACGACAAGGATCAGATTGGTTCAAAGGATTTTGGCGATAAATGCGCAGACAGCTTTGGACAGGGACAGTCGGCGATGGTTATTCAGTGGGGACATTATTACAATACACTTAAGACCACATGGAGCGATATAGATTTTGGCGTATTTGAAATTCCTACATTTGACGGAAATCCATATGCATACAATAGATATAACGGTGAGTCAACATTCGGTGTAAACAAAAAAGCACCAAAGGATCAGCAGGCAGTTGCACAGGATTTTGTAAAGTTTTTCCTCTGCGATGATGAGTCTCAGGTAGATTTCAATCTTGCTATGAGTACCTTCCCTGCAAAGAAATCCCTTGCAGACAATAAGGAAATACTTAAAAACCCATCGCTTAAGGTACTTGCAGAGCACATTGACCACTACATCTGGCCGGGTCCGATGCCTTCATGTGTTGAGGAGGATATGAAAAAGGCCGGAGAGGACATATTCTACAATGGAGTGGATATTGATACAGCTTTAGACAAGGCACAGGCTGATATTATAAAGGATATGAAGAACAGTTCATTCCAATCAGTCGAGAATCTATATGAGTTTGCAAAATAACAGGTAAAGATTCACCACGGAGGATTATTAATGTTTAAAAAATCACATCCATTACAAAGTAAGAGTGAAATAATTTTAAGAAACATAGTTGTTGTAGCTATGGTAGCTTTCTTTATAGTGTTTTTGATAATACCGATTGGTATAGCATTTGCAGGAAGCTTTCATGAGTGGAATCCGTTAAGCGGAACATACAAGTTTTTGGGTCTGGAAAATTATAAGCAGGTGTTCACGAGCAAATTGTTCGGCAAATCAATGTTCAATACCGTAATTTTTTCGGTAGTTGTAATTGTTTTCAGAGTCGGTCTGGGACTGGGAATCGCGTATGCTATTTATTCAACGCTTATAAAGCATAAGAGCTTTTTCAGGGCAGTTTACTATATGCCTGTAGTAACGCCTATGGTTGCAGTGGCATTTGTATGGAAGTTCATGTACAATCCACAGATTGGAATCATCAACAAAATATTCGGGCTCGATATCAACTGGCTGATGAATCCCAAAACTGCTCTGATTGCAGTAATTATAATGACCATCTGGAAGGATTTTGGATATGCGGTTGTCATGTATATGGCAGGCCTGTACTCACTTCCGGCAGATGTCATGGAGGCAGCACAGGTTGACGGAGCGAGTGGCTGGCAGAAATTCAGATACATTACATTGCCGTTGCTTAAGCCTATGACACTTTTTGTAGTCATTACATCAATTATTTCGTATATCCAGGCATATGTTCAGATACTCATCATGACAGAGGGTGGACCGGGAACATCAACATATCTGGCTTCTTACATTATTTACGATGAGGCCTTTGTCAAATACAACTTTGGATATGCATCAGCACTTTCATTTGTGCTTTTTGTGATTACCGCAGTGCTTACCGTGCTTTCTTTCAAAGTATCGGGCAAGGAAGAGTAGGAGGAGAATATCATGAGAAAAAAAGTAAGCAGTATAGTTTTAAATGTATTCCTTCTATTATTGGGCATTGTTACAGTTTATCCGTTTATATGGATGCTATGCTCATCATTTAAGCAGAATAAGGAAATAATGGCGTTGCAGCAACATCTGCTTCCACAAGAGTTTACAATAGACAATTACATCAGCATGAATTCGCATTTCAATTTCATGAGGTTTTTCGGAAACAGTTTGTTTATAACGATTGTTGTAACCCTGCTTGTGGTATACACCAGTACAATTTGTGGTTTTGTATTAAGCAAATATAAGTTTAAGGGCAGAAATATCCTATTTGGCTTTGTATTGGCTACTATGATGATTCCATGGTGTGTAACAATTATTCCAAAATACACTATGATTCAGAAATTCGGATGGATGGATAGCTATAAGGCACTTATTATTCCGGCTATGTTCAGCGGATTTGGAATATTTATGATGAAGCAGCACATTGAGACCATCCCGGATGAGATTATTGAAGCTGCCAGAATGGATGGCGCTAATGAGTTTTATATCTTTCACAGGATTATATTTCCGATGGCAAAAAACGGAATTTCAAGTATAGCCATTTTTCAGTTCCTGTGGACATGGGAGGACTATCTGTGGCCTTATCTTGTAATCAATACCAAGGAAAAGCAGCTATTGGCTGTGGGTCTTAAGATGTTTAACGGACAGTATTCAACAGATTATGGCGCACTTTTTGCGGCAACGGCAATATCTATCATACCGGTTTTACTGATATATCTGTTCTTCCAGAAGCAGTTTATTGCAGGAATTGCGGCATCGGCTGTCAAGGGATAGCGTAATTTATATGAGAGGGAGTATTTCATGCAGGAAATATACAGAGTAAAGACAAGTCCGGTGGCATTATCGGACAATATGATAATAGGTGAAAAATACAGGATTACAGTTCTGACAGAAGCGCTTGTCCGTCTGGAATACAGTGAAGATGGTGTATTCGAGGATAGGGCAACACAGACAGTATTGTTCAGGGATTTTCCAAAGACAGGCTATCATGTGGTGCGTAACGCTGATGGAATTGAGGTTCATACATCAATGCTGCACCTGATATATAATGAGAAGGAGTTCTCATCACACGGACTGAGTATACAGATTAAGGGAAACCTGAGCGCATATCACAGCATCTGGCATTATGGCGAGAAGGTGCATGATTTGCAGGGTACAGCGCGTACACTTGATGACGTAAACGGAGAGGTTGAGCTTGGACACGGTGTCGTTTCACGCTTTGGATATTCAATTCTTGATGACAGTAAATCACAGATTTTACTTGACGATGGATGGATTGAGCCAAGAAAAAAAGGTGTGTCTGATTTGTATTTCTTTGGATACGGACATGATTATAAACAGGCGCTCAATGATTTTTACAGGCTTTGCGGCAAGACTCCGATGCTTCCGCGATATGCACTGGGAAACTGGTGGAGCAGATATTATAAATACTCAGAAGAAAGCTATATGGAGCTGATGGACAAATTCGATGAAAAGAATATCCCATTCACAGTAGCTGTAATAGATATGGACTGGCATCAGGTTGATGTGGACCCTAAATACGGAAGCGGATGGACAGGATATACTTGGAACAAAAAGCTTTTCCCGGATCCGAAGCGCTTTCTTGGAAAGCTCCATGACAGAGGAATGCATACGACCCTGAACGTACACCCTGCGGATGGTGTGCAGGGCTGTGAAGAAATGTATGTTGATATGGCAAAGGAAATGGGCGTGGACTATGAAAATGAGGACCCGGTTGTATGTGATCCGGCAAGCCCAAAGTTTATGGATGCATATTTTAAGTATCTTCACCATCCGAGAGAGGCTGAAGGTGTGGATTTCTGGTGGATTGACTGGCAGCAGGGCAGCAACTGCAAGGTTGAAGGATTGGATCCGCTATGGATTTTTAATCATTTTCATTATCTCGATAATAAAAGAGACGGCAAGCGTCCAATGACATTTTCGCGCTATGCAGGTCCGGGAAGCCATAGATATCCGATTGGATTTTCGGGAGATACACATATTACATGGGAGTCGCTTGATTTTCAACCGTATTTTACAACGACAGCGACAAACATCGGATATGGATGGTGGAGCCATGATATTGGCGGACATATGCTTGGCTACAAGGATGATGAGCTGACAGCCAGATGGACACAATACGGTATATTCTCTCCGATAATGCGTCTGCACAGCTCATGCAGCGAATTTAACGGCAAGGAGCCGTGGCGATTTAAAAAAGAGACTGAGGAAGCGATGGAGGCAGCGCTCAGACAGAGGCATTGTATGATTCCGTATCTGTATACCATGAATTATCGCAGCTATGCCGAGAATATGCCGCTGATTGAGCCTATGTATTATGAGTATCCTGAAAATGCAGAGGCTTATGAGGTAAAGAATCAGTATTTCTTTGGCAGCCAGCTTATGGCAGCACCTGTTACAACTCCACGTATTAAGGGACTTAATGTGGCAAAAACCAAAGTATGGTTCCCGGAGGGCATCTGGTATGATATCTATACAGGCATGCGCTATGATGGTGGAAGAATGCTGGAGGTTTACAGGGATTTGAGCAGCATACCGGTGTTTGCGAAGGCGGGAGGCATACTTGTGTGTGCAGATGCTGATGAGCTTGATGCAAGATCTGTTATCAAAAATCCTGATGTATTATGTGTCAGGGTATTCCCGGAGGCTGATGGTGAGTTTGAGCTATACGAGGATGACAATGAATCCTGCGGATATGTGGATGGCAGATGTGTGACCACAGCTATGAAATATTCTGCGGATAAAGATATGTTTGTCATTTCTCCGGCAGATGGAGATACATCATTAATACCTGACAACAGAACCTATAAGCTTGTCTTTGAAAGAAGAACCGAAGCAGCAGCCGATAAGGTAAAGGTATCCGTGGATGGTAAAGAGGTATTGGCAAAGAATAAATATGATAAAGAAAACAGAAGGCTCATCGTTACTGTAAATGCATCGTCAGCGAGCAAAATAAGCGTTACAATATCGAAAGACACAGTAGCGCTTGATAATCAAATCGAAAAAAGATGCTTTGATTTCCTGAATCAGGCAGAGATAGGCTTTGTGCTAAAGGATGAAATCTACGGTCTTATTACATCGGGAAAGAAAACAACAGTGATTTTATCAGAGCTCAAGGCAAAGGAGCTTGATACAGAGTTGTATGGTGTATTGACAGAGATACTTACAGCCTGAGGCAGTCACCGGTCATACTAGGTGTGACCGGTGACTTTCTTTATTGTAAAAATAAAAAATGGATGATGCTATTATAGTAAACAGAAGTATTTTTATAAGAAACATCAGGAGAAACACTATGAACAATTGGGACAGAATGAGAGCGGGAAAGCTCTACAATGCAGACAGCACAGACATAGCAGGCTACCATGAAAGAGGAATGGGGCTGTGTGACAAATTCAACCGCACACCGATTTGGATGAAGAAGCGTAAGCAGCGTATTTTGGAGAAAATGATACCATCTGCAAAGGATGGTGGTGCATTCATTTTTGCACCATTTTACTGTGAGTATGGTGTGAATATCCACTTTGGCAAGGGCTGCTTTGTAAACTACAAATGTACATTTCTGGATTGCGCACCGATTGAGCTGGGTGACGGAGTCTGGATTGGAGCAAATGTCACTATTGCGACACCTTGCCATCCGTTTTTGTCAGAGGAGCGTCTGCCGCAGGAATATCCGGACGGCTTCCATGACCTTGAATATGCAAAGCCTATAAGGATTGGTGACGGAAGCTGGATATGCTCGAGTGCTACAATCTGTGGCGGTGTCACAATCGGAAAGAACTGCATAGTGGCAGCAGGTGCAGTTGTAAACCGCGATATACCCGATAACTGTATCGCAGCAGGTGTGCCGGCAAGGGTGTTGCGCAAGCTTGACGAGCAGGATCGCATGAATGTGTGGGACACTTACATGAAAAATGAGGTGCCGTTGTCGCAGAGGGAAAGAGAGAGGTAGTTATTGACCAACATACCAATAAATGGTACTATAGTAACAACAACGAAACAGCTCGAAACTATATAATTCAAGGGAGGATTATGCAATGGGAAATTTATATAAGAACTGTAAAATACAGGACAACACAGCAGAGCTGATCTACGAGAACGGCAGTCTGTTTGTTACCATATTTGAAAACAACATAGTGCATGTTGCACAAAAATCCGGCATCGAAAGTGTTGCAATAGAGGAGGGCTTTATTCCGAAGACCGCCACACCGGACATAACCTGCAAGGATACGTCTGATGTCAAGGGGACCGCAGCAGAAGCCGGTGTAAGCGATGCAGCAGTTAAAGCAGTCATAAGTGCAAGGGATATTACTGTAAATGTAAAGGATAACGAGAAGCTTGATATTTATTACAAAGGGAAGCTTGTGCTTTCGGATTATGAAACAGCACGCAAAAAGAGTGAGAAGAATCCGTACGAGGATCTTGCCATCGCAGAGCTTGAGGGACATACTGTCGGAAAAGATGAAGAAAAAACTGACGCTGTTACCATCATCAAAAAGCTTGGAAAGGATGATGCTATTTACGGTCTGGGAGATAAGCCGGGATGCCTCAACAAGCGTGGATATTCATATGTAAACTGGAACACAGATGATCCTGCGCCACATGTGGACAGCTTCAAATCACTGTATAAATCCATACCATTTTTTATCGTGTTGGGCGATGAATATTGCTATGGAATTTTTGCGGATAATACCTACAAGACAACCTTTGATTTCGGTTATGAAAACACAGATTACTATTTCGTCGAGCATGAGAAGGGTGAGCTGGACTACTATTTTATGCCGGGAAATGATATGGCAGAGGTGGTAGGACTTTATACATCACTGACAGGCACCACACCGCTTTATCAGAGATGGATATACGGCAGCCATCAGAGCCGCTGGGGCTATTACACACAGGATGAGGTGCTTGATATAGCTGACAAATTCCGCGAGCTTGATATCCCCTGCGATGTGATACATATGGATATCGATTACATGAACGGCTACAGGGTATTCACCTTTGATGACAAGAAATTCCCGGATGTAAAGGGCCTTTCAGAGAAGCTTGCTGACAGGGGTGTAAAGCTCATATCCATCATTGACCCGGGGGTGAAAAAGGATGAGGACTACTTCATGTACAAAGAGGGTATGGAGATGGATGCATTTGCACATGATACAGATGGCAGTGTATATGAAAATGCTGTCTGGCCGGGAACATCGGTATTTCCGGACTTCACAAAGCAAAGCGTCAGAAGCTGGTGGGGAGACAAGACAAAGATACTTCTCGAGCACGGTATCAGTGGCATATGGAATGATATGAATGAGCCTGCAAGCTTCAACGGACCACTGCCGGATGATGTGCAGTTTGAGTATGGAGCACATGAAAAGGTTCATAATATTTACGGACATTTTATGGCAAAAGCCACATATGAGGGACTTGCGAAAAATGATGGTGGAAAACGTCCGTTTGTACTTACCAGGGCTGCATATGCCGGAAGCCAGAAATACTGCGGTGGCTGGACCGGAGATAATCACAGCATCTGGGCGCATATAGCACTTTCGCTCGAGCAGGTGTGCAATCTGTCAGTCAGCGGACTTGCCATGTGCGGCAGCGATATAGGCGGTTTCGGAAGTGATACTACACCGGAGCTTCTTGTCAGATTTTATGAGGCAGCAGTATTTGTGCCGTTTTTCAGAAATCATTCAGCGATGGGAACACGCAGACAGGAGCCTTGGCAGTTTGACGAGACTACTATAGATGCAGTCAGAAAGACAGTAAAGCTCAGATACAGATTTATCCCATATATCTATGATCTGGCACATGAGTGTGAAAAGACAGGAGCACCTATCGTGCGCCCGCTCGTATACGAGTATCCTGCAGATAAGCATGTGAGAAATATTTCCGATGAATATATGCTCGGAAGCTTTGTACTGGTTGCACCTGTGATCGCACCGGGCAAGGAGGCAAGAGAGGTTTATCTGCCGGACGGCGACTGGTATGATTACTACACAGGCGAAAAATACAGTGGCGGCAGATATATTTTAGCAGATGCACCACTTGATAAAGTACCTGTCTTCATAAAAGAAGGAGCCATTATCCCTGTTGCAGACGGAGAAATCCGCTCTACAGAGGACATTACAGAGGATAAGATCAGTATACTGACATATCCGGGCAAGGGCAGCTTCGTGCATTATCAGGATGACAATGAAACGTTTGCATACAGAAACGGTGCGTACAATGCTGTTGAGTATACACTGGATGGGGATAAGCTCGAGAAGAAAGTGTTGCATAAGGGATTGTAAAAAGGAGCCCTATAAGGATAATAGAATAAAATTGTCTTTTATAAATCAATCCGCTATACTATATATTTAGTGTAGCGGATTTTTTATAGAAATATAGGTGAGTTAATGTTAAAAATAGGAATATGCGATGATGATCCGACTTTTGTTGATGACATAGAAAAGAATATAGAGCAGACGATTAAAAAACATCATTGGAAGGGCATAATAGTAAAATTTACAGATGGCAGAAAATTAGTAAGAAGTAATGAAAAAAATAAGTTTGACATAATTTTTCTGGATATTGACATGCCTGAAAAAGATGGATTTTCAGTTGCAAGAGATATACCTGAAAAAGATAGTCTTTTAGTATTTTGTACAAGTCATAATGAACTGGTATATAATTCGTTCTCATATCAGCCTTTCTGGTTTTTATGCAAAGAAAATTATGATAAACATTTAGATGAAGTTTTGACAGCAGCGCGAAAAAAAATAGCATTAAGAAATACAAATTATGAGCTTGATATTAATGGAAAGATTTATAGTGTAGATATTGAACAGATATTGTATATTGATGTCTTAAAACATAGGGTACACATTCATTTTAAAGATGGTGGAGAAATAGATTTCAGGGAAAATTTATCTACAATAGAAGAAATTTTTAGAGACTATAGTTTTGTTAAAATTAATAGCGGATGTTTAGTAAATATGTCATGGATAAAACATATTTATCAAACGGAGATCGAGCTGAAAGATGGACAGAATTTTTCTTTGAGCAGGGGAAGAAAAAATGAAGTTAGAGAAAAATTCCATCAATACATGAGGATAAGACGATGATGGATTTATTTTGGATGATATTTGAACTGGTGGTAAATTTATTTCAATCAGCTATTGTTTTACAGACGATAAGAGCAATTTTAAAGGACAAGAGAACCGGAAAGAAAGCAAATCTGGCATATATATTATTTGTAGCAATATTATTTTTGGAATTATCATTTGTAAATTTTATAGTGCCATTTGAAGGAATAGGAATTATCATATCAATACTTATCATATACATATATTCACTAATAAATTTAAAAGGAACATTTATGCAAAAAATGTTCTGGTCAATTTTTGTTATGCTGCTTATCATGGGGATTACGATAGTTGTGCTTAGCATTGAGGGATGTATTATAGGAAAGGGGTATTTGAATCTTGTGATTCAAAAGGACTTATATCGTTTTGTAGGGGTAGTTGTAATTCAGATAGTTCTGTTTTATTTGACGCGGTTTATGATAAAAAGAACAAAAAAAGACAGCACATATTCTCTGAAATGGAATGAATGGTTTGTGTTATTGATAATTCCTGTTATATCAATATTTACAATGTCTTTTGTTTCATTGATTATAATTAATATTGAAGATCAATTGTCACCGATGCAGCATATTTTTTCAATTCTATCAATATTGGGAATACTGATGACAAATTCTTTAGTATATGTACTATATGTGAATATGCAGAAGGATCATGCAAAACAGCTTGAATATAGTATTTTGCAACAGGCTTTTAAGAGCCAGGAGAAAAGTGTTGAGGAAACCAAAATACTTTATCAGTCGGTCAGAAGTATACGTCATGATCTTAAACAGCATTTTCAGGTGGCATTGACAATGCTGCATTCGGGAAAAATTAATGAAGCTGTAGATTATATGGAAAAATATAACGATACCGTATTGGATGGAATTTCGAATAAAGTCTTTTGCGATAATGATGTAGTAAATTACATTATAAACAGTAAAAGTAAGATATGCTCCGATAGACATATTAAAATATATATTTATATTGCAAATGAAATACCTGAATTTTCAGATCTGGATCTGTGTGTACTATTGGGAAATGCCTTGGACAATGCTATAGAAGGAGTTTCAGGCGAGGGTAGTAATGAAATATATTTAGAACTTAGGAATGTAGATAACTTTTTTATGATATCGGTAAAAAATACGATAATTAATTCGGTATTGGAAGATAATCCAAATTTAATATCTACAAAAAATGAAAAAGAGGTACATGGATTGGGTATTCTTTCCATGAAAGAAGTAGTACAAAAATATAATGGTTCTATTGAATTTTATGAAAGCGACAATAAATTTTGCTGTGATATGCTTTTAGATATTCCGGACAATATGCAGTTTAAGTCGAAAAATGTACATAATAGGACAAATTATTGATAAAAATCAAAAAAGAGAGTAGATATAGTATCAGCAAGCGAAAGGGAGAAATGCCATGATTGCTGAAACTGTATCTGCTTTTTTTATAGTATGGACGTAATTGATGAGGAAGAAAAAGAATTATGATAGAAATAAAAAATTTGAATGTTTCGTTAGGCGGAGCACATATTTTAAAAGATATAAATTTGTCGATAAAGGAAGAAAATTCGATTATAGGAATTTTCGGACCGAATGGTGCCGGTAAGACAACATTAATAAGTGTATTGACTGGTTCTATAAATAACTATACAGGCGTAGTAAAAGGAATCTGTGCTAAAGATATTTCTTATCTGCCGGATAAACCTTTTATATATAGATACATGAAATTAGAAGATGCGATAAAATATTATAAGGATGCTTTTAATGATTTCGACTCAGATAAAGCTGCAAAATTGTTAGGAAAACTTGGATTGAAATTGAATCAGAAAATTTCCCAGTGTTCCAAAGGTATGCTTGAACAGATACATATGGTTCTTGCACTTTCAAGAAATTCGGATGTTTATATTTTTGATGAGCCATTAGCTGCTGTTGATCCTTTGACAAGGGATGACATAATGGAAATGATCAAGAGTGAGCGAAAAAAAGGAAGTATTGTTTTTATCAGCACACATTTAATTAGTGATGTAGAGTCATTGTTCGATAGCATTATCATGGTGAAAGACGGGAAAGTTATTTTGCATGATAATGTACAAAGTCTAAAAAAAGAAAACAAAGCAGATCTTGAGACAATTTTTAAGGAGAAATTAAGATGAGCATTTGGAAAAATGAATATTTGAGATATAAATATTTCTGGGGAACAATCTTTGGGATAGAATTTTTATTAGATATACTTCATATTTTGCATATATTACCGATGGTTGATGGGGTAGATATGATTTATTCAATATGGCAAATGCTATCATGGGTAGGAATTGTATTTCTGACAATTTATGATTTATTTTCATTCTTTTATTTGAATAAAGATAGAATGTTGCATTTACTTCCGATTAGTAAATATAGGCTTTTATGGATGAAAGCAATTGTGTTTGGAACATATATGTTACTATTTTTCGTTGTTAGTATGGTACGCTATTTGATCATTCTGCCGGATAATGCAGCGAAATCTTTAATAGAAGTTGGAATGATATATTTACTTAGTAAAATGGTTGCGATATTCTCATTTTTATCATTGCTGATCATGCTTTTGATTGCTATCAAGAAAATAAATAATTCTGTACTTGGAGCAATAATAATGGCATCGCTTTTTGTTGGAATAGTAGGTGTTCAGGCATATGGCCTATTTCAGGTTGTTAGTGCAAGTCATGATATAACTTGGACAATAGGTATTGTGGATGGGGCAACAGGAATGAATCAATATGCCAATATTCTTCCAATTGTATTTACAGAAACTGATGATAAGTTTCATTATGTAGAGGATAGTTTCTACATAATATCAGTATGGTTAAATATTGGCATATCAATCATAAGTTTTATTGCTTCAAGAGTATTATTTAAAACACAGAGGTTTAACTATATTGAAAAGTAGTACATAACAGTAAATTTATAATTCAATATCAACCTCAACAGGGCAGTGGTCTGAACCGAGCACATCGGTATGGATTGCTGCCTTTTTAAGCTCATCATTGATGCGCTTTGATGTGATAAAGTAGTCGATACGCCAGCCTGCGTTCTTCTCGCGAGCCTTAAAACGGTATGACCACCAGGAATATATACCCTCGGCATCCGGATAAAAGTATCTGAAGGTATCGGTAAAGCCGGAACCTAAAAGCTCCGTCATTTTAGCACGTTCCTCGTCTGAAAAACCTGCATTCTTGCGGTTTGTTTTTGGATTTTTCAGGTCGATCTCATTGTGTGCGACATTCAGATCACCGCACAGTACGACAGGCTTTTTGGCATCGAGAGTCTTAAGGTATTCACGGAAATCATCCTCCCACTGCATACGGTACGGCAGCCTTTTCAGCTCATTCTGTGAGTTTGGAGTGTAACAGGTTACGAGATAGAAATTGTCATATTCAAGTGTGATGACACGTCCTTCCTTATCATGCTCCTCAATGCCTATGCCGTAAGACACTGATAGTGCCTTGTTTTTGGCAAAAATGGCTGTGCCGGAATAGCCTTTTTTCTCGGCGTAATTCCAGTACTGGTGGTAGCCCGGCAGGTCAAGATCAATCTGTCCCGCCTGTAGCTTGGACTCCTGAATACAAAAGAAATCAGCGTCTATACTGTTAAAAAAATCAAGGAAACCTTTCTGGACGCATGCGCGCAGTCCATTTACATTCCACGATATAAATTTCATGTCTTAATCCTCCATATAAGTGTGTGTATTAAAATCATATTTAAAAAGTATTCTTCTTACAAAAACGAAATCATGTAAGCAGGCAGACAGATTATGTCTTTGTCTTTTGAGAAATCCTTTGTATATACGAGATATTTTTGAAGAATACGGTTTGAAAATTTTATTGAAAATTCATCCAGTGACTTATGGGTTTTATAGCCACTGGATTTTACTTCAATAGGGCAAAACTTATTTTTTTTGGCAATAAGAAAATCTATTTCGTAATTATGGCGCGAACTTTCATTAAAAAAAGTATAGTAAAATAATTCGTTGCCATTACACGTTAAAAGCTGTGCAACTACATTTTCGTAAAGATAGCCTAGATTAGTTCCTAGCTTGTCATTTAACAATTTTTCATAAATTATGTTTTCTGTGAAATCTTTGTCTTTAAACATCAATGTAGTAAACAGCCCGGTATCGCATAAAAATAGTTTAAACCGGGTTAAGTCTTTGTTGGTTGACATACCGGCACTTGGGTCATTTGCATGGTATGATACCAAAACAGTTTTTGAGTCTTTTAACTCTGCAATCAGTTCCAGTGTATTATCGGCGCGATTGTTTGTCAGTACGCTTGATACCTGATATCGCGAAGCATTTTTGTTTAGCTGCGCAGGAATTGCATCAAAAAGCATAGATATTTTTCCAGTGGCATCTATTTTTTTGAAATCATCTTCATAAAGATTCAGAATATCACGCTTTACGTCATCAACCTTACGGAAGTTATTGGTTTTGATATATTCATCAACTGCCTGCGGCATTCCCCCGACAAGCATATAAAGACGGAAATCACGCATCAATTTACGATTAATCTCTTCTCCGAAGGGTTTTTGAGAATCGAATAGCTTATGGATTAGGGGGATAGTTGTTTCATCATTCAAAGCCCATAAAAATTCTTCATAATCCATAGGATACATGTTTAGCTTTCTTTCTTCGCTTGGAATAAGTATATCCTGTACGTTTTTTTTGATAGAAATCAGAGAACCGGTTTCTATATAATCATATCGGTGATCTTTTACAAGTGATTTGATAGCCTGTCTTGCGCGGGGGCATAATTGTACTTCGTCGAAAATAATCAAAGACTCTCTCTCATAGAGATCGACTTTGTATTGGAGCTGCAACTGCAAAAACAGATAATTCAGATCTGAAATATCCTCAAACAGTTCACGTATATTTTTTGAGACGATTGAGAAATCAATGATTATATAACTTTTGTATTCATTTCGTCCAAATGACTCTACGATGGTTGACTTGCCTATACGACGGGCTCCTTCGATTAAGAGTGCTGTTTTACCATCGGAATCCTTTTTCCATTGCAATAATTTATCATATATTTTTCGCTTAAACATGACATTCTCCTAATAAAATTACAAAATCGCATTTTTTATTTTGATGTTTTACTACAAAATCGCATTTTTTATTTCAACGATTTACCACAAAATCGCATTTTCTTTTTTGCTATTTTACCACAAAATCGCATTTTTTAAAAGAGGTTTGAATCTGCAGATTACACTTTTTATATAAAATCGTTACTGTTCACACCGAACAGTGTGACCAGCAACATAAAATACGTATAATAGAGGAAGAAAATACGCAAGATAATACGCAAGATGGAGTCGTTTCATAAGCTGCACCAAGCTGGTACAGAAATCAGAAATATGTGAAAATATGGCATAAATATAATAAATCCGCTACACTATATCATATGATTACGCACATGATATAATGCAGCGGATTTTATTGTTGATTATTTTAAAGCTCAAGTAAAATTTCTTATAGCACATCGCTTCCATCAGGAATCTTTGAGATAATAGTTCTGTTAATCCTGATTAAGAATAATGTCGAAACAGTAAGGGATATCACCTCTGCTATAGGAAAAGCCCACCATACAGCGTGAAGTCCACCGAGCTTTGAAAGGATGTATGCTACCGGAATTAAAACCACAAGCTGACGCATGATTGATACGATCATGGAAAAGACAGCCTTTCCCAAAGCCTGGAATACTGTGCCGACGATAATACAAAACCATGCGATGAGGAAATGCACACCGATTATTCTGAGCGCCGGAACACCGATTTTGAGCATATCGTCAGAGGCGCTGAACATTCCAAGAAGCACCTTTGGTATGAACTCAAAGCAGGCAAAGCCAACGAAGAGCAGACAGAATGCGGTTATCAGGCTGACCTTTATTGTCTTAACCATACGTTTCCTGTTCTGAGCACCGTAGTTGAAGGCGATGATAGGTGTGATTCCGTTGTTCAGTCCGAATACAGGCATAAAGAAGAAGCTCTGCAGTTTGAAATAAACGCCGAAAACAGCAGCGGCAGTCGATGAAAAGCCGATAAGTATTCTGTTCATGGAATATGTCATTACTGAGCCTATAGACTGCATGATGATCGACGGAATACCAATAGCATAAATGGTTCCCATGATTTTGAAATCCGGGCTGTAGCCCTTGAAGCTCAGCTTGATATCATGATTGAATTTGTGGTTGCAGACAAAAGCAACAACGGCGGCCACGCACTGTCCCACAACGGTTGCCACAGCAGCACCGGTAGCACCGAGCTTAGGGAAGCCAAGCAGTCCAAAGATCATGATAGGATCCAGAATGATATTTGTGATGGCACCGCAAAGCTGTGAGGTCATGCTGAAAATAGTTCTTCCTGTCGAGGTAAGCACCCTCTCAAAAAAGATTTCGGCAAAAATACCAAATGAAAAAATCATAACAGTACTCAGGTAGCTCACACCCATATCCATGATTTCGACATCAGCATTTCCAATCTGACTCATGTAAAAAGGCTTTACGATTGTAAGTCCGAGAATCAGAAATATTACATAGCTGAATGCATATAGTACGGCACCGTTGATGCCGATTTTGTTGGCCTCGTCGTATTTATGGGCGCCGAGGGACTTTGACAGCAGCGCGTTTACACCTACACCTGTACCGGTTGCGACAGCGATGATGAGTGTCTGCAAAGGGAAGGCAAGTGAAACTGCTGTGAGTGCGTTTTCGGACAGCTTTGCAACGAAAATACTGTCCACGATGTTGTATAGAGCCTGTACGAGCATGGAAATCATCATAGGCAAAGACATGTTAAATACAAGTCTGCCGATAGGCATGGTTCCCATCTTGTTCTCTGTTACAGGGGCTGAATTTGTTTCCTGACTCATAATTCCTCCTATTGTAAATGATTGTTAATTTAAAACTCCTACATTATATATGTACGAAGCTTTAGTTATTAAAATTAAAATCACCGGTAGATTAGCCGGTGTTTAAAATGTGCAACAAAGCGCCAATTACATATAATACCATGACTGCAGGATACTTTCAAGGTATTATATAACTGTTAAATCATATCATAATAGTTAATGAAAAAATGCCTCAAAAAGTATAGCATTGCAGGGTATAAATTACGATAACCGCTTGACAAAATGACAGAGAGATATATAATTAGTTCAAAAATGAATAATTCAAAAATGTATAACGAAGCAGCAAAATAGGAAAAGAAAAGAAGGAATATCACATATGAAATTTAACTTTGAGTTTGCAGAGAAAATTTCGCGAACCTACAGCGATGAGTGCAGACCACTGTGCCATGAGCTGAAGCTTCCGCAGACAGCCTTTGATATACTCATGTTTCTGGCGAACAATCCGGAATATAAGACGGCAAGGGATATAGTTGAAATAAGAAAAATCAAGGCAAATCTTGTGTCTGTAAATGTTGATAAGCTTGTGAATGAAGGCTATCTGGAGAGAAAACCTGTGGAAAATGATAGGAGGAAGACGGAGCTTGTCTGTACAAAAAAGGCCGGGACTGTCATTGAAAGAGGAAGGCGTATACAGCAGCAGTTTACAGCAAATCTGTTTGCAGGGATAGATGAGGAGCAGAAAAAGCAGCTGACGATTGTTATGGAACAGCTTGAGAATAATATGGATGAAATAATCAGGAGGAAATCACACAAATGAGCACATTAATAACTATAATAGTAACATTTTTTGCCGGTATGGGCGCAGGCCTTGGAACTGGCTTTGCGGGACTAAGCGCAGCAGCAGTAATAAGCCCTATGCTCATTACATTTTTGGGAATGGATCCTTATATGGCAGTGGGAATAGCCCTGTCGTCTGATGTACTTGCCAGCGCAGTGTCAGCCTATACATATGGAAAGAACAAGAACCTTGATGTAAAAAACGGGCTCATAATGATGGTCACGGTTTTATGCTTCACGGTTGTCGGGAGCTATGTATCAAGCCTCGTGCCGTCAGCAACAATGGGCAACTTTTCGGTATTTATGACATTTTTACTCGGAATCAAGTTTATAGTCCGTCCTGTCATGACAACAAAGGAGGCCATGCAGGGAGTTTCAGCTAAAAAGAGTGCTGTCCAGTCAATCATCTGCGGCGTGCTTATCGGATTTATCTGTGGCTTCATAGGTGCGGGAGGCGGTATGATGATGCTCCTCATCCTCACATCGGTGCTTGGCTATGAGCTTAAGACTGCAGTCGGAACGAGCGTATTTATCATGGCATTTACAGCCTTTACAGGAGCTGCCTCGCACTTTGCCATCGGTGGAAAACCGGACTGGTTTGTGCTGCTTTTATGTATTGCATTTACACTCCTTTGGGCGAGAATTGCAGCGGTCTTTGCAAACAAGGCATCCGCAAAAACCTTAAACCGTGCCACAGGTATTGTACTTGTAATACTTGGCATCGTGGTATTTGCATTTTCACTTCTGAGCTGATTTTTCTTGAATATATAACTGTGTGTGCCGGTCGGGCAGCCGGGACTTGCATCATTACATAAAACAAGATAAAAATCATCATACGTATTTTGAGGGAATTGCGAAAAAATCATACCATTTTGTGCAAAACCACATATTTAATAGAAAGATTCACATAAAGATTATTGAGAATACAGTATTGTGCCCTTAGAAAAATAGTACTATACTAAATTCATCTGACGAATTCAGACTTGAGTATAAATAATAATATGATTAAAGGGTCAAAAGGTATCATAAGATAGGAGGAAATAACAAACTATGTCTTCAAAAAAAGATGCGATGAAAAAGAAATTGGAAAACATGCATTTGGGTGAAAGGATTAACTATGGCTATAGAATGGTTATTACCATGATGCTTATTTCGGGACTGCTTTCGATTGCGGTCATTGGTGTGTTGTTTTTCAATATGTTAAACTATGTAAACAAGGTAAATGCTGCCGATCAGGCGGTTAAGACATGTAGAATAAATGTAAATGCAGCGGCTAGAAATGTAAGAGAGATGGCACTTAATCCTGACAAATCAACATATGACGACTATGAGCAGGGCGCAAAAGAAAAGCTTGAAGATGTTGATGTGCAGTTAAAAACAATAAAAAAATCAGGTATCGTTCCTGAGAATCAGTATAATGAATATTCAAAGGCTCTTTCTGACTGGGCGAATATCGGATACTCAATCATGGATAAGATTAAAGCCGGACAGAAGGATGAGGCTGTTGATCAGATTATCAATGAGTGTACACCAAAGTTAAATAAAACAGTTGAGCTTGCAAAGGAAATCAACAAGCTGACTGACGAAAGAAGCCATCAGGCAGTTGTAAGGACATATGTATGTGCTGCAGTCGGACTCATAGTCATCATTATCTGTCTGATATGTGCATGGCAGTTGACAAAGAGAACAGGAAAGATCGTGCTTGATACAATCCTTGAGCCATTACATGCAATCGAGGAAGTGGCAAAGGAGCTGACAGAAGGAAATCTTCACAGCACACTTGATTACCGTTCAGAGGATGAAATCGGTAGATTGGCACACAGCATGAGAAAGTCTATCCGTATTCTCGGCTCATATGTGGATGATATAGACAGGTCGATGAAGCTCTTTGCGGACGGACATTTTGATGCACAGCCGGAAGTAGAGTGGAGAGGCGATTTTGTAGGTATTTTACATTCATTTATGGAATTTGAAAAAAGTATGGCAGTCACCATAAAGGGAATCCAGAATGTATCAAGCGAGGTTTCAAGTGCGGCAGAGCAGGTAGCTGCAAGCTCAAATGACCTTGCAGACGGTGCAACCAATCAGGCTGCGGTTGTAGAGGAACTGACAGCGACGGTTGAGGGAGTTTCAGAGCAGGTGGAGCAGAATTCAAAGAGTGCAAAGGAAATCAGTGGAAGAGTGGATGAGCTTGGAGGTGCAATTTGGGAAAGCAATGGAAAGATGCAGGAGATGGTTACATCTATGCATGAAATAAACGAAGCCTCTAAACAGATAGATCAGATTATATCAACCATTAATGAGATTGCATCACAGACCAACCTGCTTGCATTAAACGCTTCTATTGAGGCAGCAAGAGCAGGGGAGGCAGGAAAAGGCTTTGCGGTTGTGGCAAATCAGGTAAATATGCTTGCCGATCAAAGTGCACAGGCTGCAAAGGAATCAGCTGCGCTTATAGAGACATCTGTGCAGGCTGTTGAAAAAGGCATGAATATTGCAGAGCAGACAGCTTCACAGCTTGAAGAAGTAGCAGAGAACTCTAAGGTGATTACAAAAGAGGTGACTAATATAGCTGATACACTGGAGACCCAGACCAGTGAGATCAAGCAGATTAACGAAGGAATTGAGCAGATCAATGATGTTGTACAGACCAATTCAGCAACATCACAGGAGTGTGCGGCTGCGAGCCAGCAGATGAGCAGTGAATCAGAAAATCTGAGTGAAATGATAGCAAAATTCAAAATCTCAGACATTGAAGAGTAATATAATAGAAGGTGAAATTTAATGAGGGCTTTTGATGCATATAAAATACTTGACGAGCAGGAGGCAGGAAGTCTGATAGACTTAATTGCACCTTGTATGGATGATTATCTGTATATTATAGATTTAAAGAATGATACACTGAGGATATCACAGTCAGCGGTAGAGCGTTTTATGCTTCCTGATAAATTTATGAATGATGCAACAAAGCATCTTCGTACATTGGTTTATGAGAAAGACCGTAAGCTGCTCGAAAATCACAAGCGTAAAATATATGATGGAAAAGAAAAAAGGTACAACGTGCTATGTCGTTTGATGAACAGCAAAAATCTCCCGGTATGGATTAACTGCCGTGGGGAGGTCATCAATGACGAGGCGGGGAAACCACGATATATTATAGGCTGCATGAACGAGACAGGAACAAGGCAGCGAGCTGACAATATCAGTGGGCTGTTAGGTGAAAAGGAGATGGCATCATATCTCTATTCACAGCCTAAAGAGAAGCTGTCAGGTTATTTCATACAGATTGGAATTGACGATTTTGGGATAATCAATAATGTTCAGGGTCAGATATATGGCAACTACATACTTAAAAGAGTGGCCGAATGCATAGCAGAATGTCTCTCAAGCGGTCAGAGAATATATCATCTTGTTACAGATAAGTATATGCTTGTGGATATGCTTAGCAAATCGCAGGATGATGTGGTGCAGTTGTTCAAAAGGATAGGTGAAAAAATTGATGAGTTTATAGTTGATGAAAACTATAAATCAATCTTTTCGATTTCTGCCGGAGTGACAGATATATCAACACTGGCAGAGGACGCAATAGAGTGCAGGAAAAAGTCGGATTTTTCTTTAAAATGCGCAAAAAAAAGAGGCGGAGGAAGCCTTTATTTCTTCGAGGAAGAGGATTATAAAGTGTCATTGCGCAAAAATACCATCCTGAGTGCGCTTCGTAGCGCAACTGTAAATGATTTTGAAGGCTTTGAGGTATATTATCAGCCTATCTTAGATAGTGCTGATCGAATAATCGGTGCAGAGGCACTTTTACGGTTTTTCATGCATTCGGATGAGGGCGATGAAATGATTTCCCCGGTTGAGTTTATTCCTTTACTGGAGAAGAGCAGGCTCATCATTCCGGTTGGAGAGTTTGTATTGAACGAAGCAGCAAAAATGTGCCGTGAAATGCAGCAGTATATTGCGGATTTCAGGGTAAATATCAATGTATCATATATACAGATTATGCGTGGAAGTATGGCAAATAAAATCCTTACTGCTATCCGGGCAAACAATCTGAGACCTGAATCCATCTGTATCGAAATGACAGAGAGTGGATTCATGGATATGACGCCATGTTTTTGCAGCTTCAGGAAAAAGCTTGATGAGAATAATATCCAGTTCATAATAGATGATTTTGGAACAGGCTATTCAAATCTTCGCTATATCAGTGAGATGAACCCGGACTATGTAAAGATAGATAAGGATTTTACGGCAAGGGCGATGAGCAGTGAGAAGGACTATGAGCTGTTCAGAAAGATTATAGAGATGGTTCACAGTATAAATATAAAAATCTGCATTGAGGGAATTGAGAAGGAAGAGTGGGCTTGCGCAATGAAAGAAATCCATGTAGATTATATGCAGGGATATCTGTATGGCAGACCATGCGAAAAAGGCGTGTTTTTAAACAACTATGGGATATAAGGAATATTTTCCGGGAGTTACAGACAAAAAGAATGCCAATGAAATATTTGAAAGAATATTTAAACGTACAGAAAAACTAAACATCAAGGTATTGGGCAACAGGAGGCAAATCACATGCAAAATTCCAAAGAAAAAACTCTTTCCCAAAGGATTGCAGAGAGAATTATCAAATACATACTGGAGGAAAATCTGCAGCCGGGTGACAAGCTTCCGAACGAAACCGTAATGTGTGAACGGCTGAATGTTGGAAGAAGCTCTCTGCGTGAAGCTATGCGAGCACTCGCATCACGTAATGTGATCACCATACGCCAAGGCTCCGGTTCATATGTTTCCGCCACTCCCGGGATGATTGATGATCCATTCGGCCTGACCTTTGTTGAAGATAAACAAAAGATGATTAAAGATCTGATGGAAATCAGATTTCTAATCGAACCATCCATAGCTGCCATGGCAGCTATCCGTGCAGATGAGACAGATATCAAAAACATACTTACTGCATGTGAAAATACCGAAAAGCTCCTTCTTGCAAATAAAAATCACGCTGAAAAGGATATAGCATTTCATACTGCTATTGCCTTAAGCAGCAAAAATATAGTTGTTCCAAAGCTGGTTCCTATCATCAACAGTTCAATTCCTCTGATCCGTGAGTCTGCAAAATTCACCATGCGTGATGAAACCATCGAAATTCATCGTGAAATTGCAGATGCAATTGCAGCCCACGATGCCGTCCGTGCCCACGATGCGATGTATCTGCATCTGATCTACAACCGGAAGCATATAAAATCCATAAATTAATGACTGTCCGGTTATCACCGGCCACACTGCGATGTGACCGGCAGTACCATATTTTGTGGTTCTGGCGCTTGAAATAGTCGCTCAGCAACCTGTTTACGTTATACATCATAAGTCATTTTGGTTGGGATGTTAAAGTGTTGCTAATGATAAAACATAAAGTTTATATATTACTACATAAGAAAGAAGGATGAAATTATGTATGAAATGAAACCAGAATATTATATCGGAATAGATATGATTGATGAAGAGCACAAGCAGTTATTTAAATATGCAGATGAGGCATATGAACTGCTGCATGATGAGTTTACACCGGATAAATATGATAAGATGGATATCATCTTGGAGAAGCTCCGTGACTACACAGTAAAGCACTTTGCTGACGAGGAGCAGTACATGGAATCAATACATTACAAGAAGATGTTTACACAGAAGGTTCAGCATATGGAATTTGTACAAAAGCTGGATGAGTTCATTGAGCATCATAGTGATGAGGAGATAGATCAGGATGAGCAGATCATGGGAATCCTCAAGTATCTCACAGACTGGCTGATAAACCATATCCTGTATGTTGACTGTCAGATACCGAAGCCACAATAAAGTACCTGAGTTTTAGCAAAGAGTAAGTACCGCAGGTCGCCGTCTGCCGTGGTAGCTTACGGGGAGTATGTGCGATGCCCGGCAGGCGGTGACCTGCGGTCCGTAATTTTATAGAAAAATATAGCGTAATCAGCATATATTTGGTATAATTTGGATATGAAAAATAAGCGAAGATTTGCAATGGTCTCAGTTGCAGTAATCGTAGTAGCACTGCTTCTCGAGGCGGGAATTTTGAAATATGTAAATGATGCAAATGCATATAAGCTATCAAAGGTGCTTCTGGATCGTGTTTTCACTGTGCTTGATAAAAATGACCAGAGTGAGGAGGAGCTTATAGAATCGTTAAAGGACGATTATATAGTCAGGGCAAAGGCAGTGTCATATATCGTAGATGCAAAGCCACAGGTAGAAAATGATGTGGAGGAATTGCAAAAGATAGCAAAGCTGATGTCGGTAGATGAGATACATCTGTTTGATGAAACAGGTTGTATAACCAGCGGCAGCGTGCCAAAATACTTTGGCTACAGCTTTGATTCGGGGACTCAGATGTCATATTTTAAACCAATGCTCACCGATAAGAGCCTTACGATGTGTCAGGATGTCACACCGAATACATCAGAGGGAAAGGCAATGATGTATTCCATTACCTGGAATGAGGCTGGTACAATGATGGTACAGGTGGGCTTGAAGCCGCAAAGGCTCTTAGATGAATTGAAGCAGAATGAAATATCTACGGTGGTTTCTGACATGCCTGTGTACAAGGGCATGGAACTATATGTGGCAGATGCAGATACAGAACTGGTTAAGGGGGCCACAGATTGTGACAAAATAGGAAAAACTTTCCACGATTTAGGCTTTCCAACAGATATTAAGGAAAGCGATAAGCCAACAGTAAGGCAGATTAGCGTAAATGATTCAGGCTGCAGATGTATAATCAGGAGAGGTGACAAATATATAGTGGCTGTCACCATTGACAAATCCTTTTATATGACGAACAGCGTAGTAGCACTGCTTGTAGTTGGCATATATCTTATACTCGCATCGTGCTGTATTATGTATATGTTTTCGAAGATTATGAAGGAAAAATATGAGAAAGAAAAGCTGCTGTATATATCGAATACTGATGCACTTACAGGGTGCCTGAACAGACATGCCTATGAGACAGATATCAATAAGCTTGATTTGAAAAAAGAGTGGATATATATATCACTTGATTTAAACAGCTTAAAGCACATAAACGATACATATGGACATGATGTGGGAGATGAGATGATTTGCGCAGCCGCAGCCTGCATGACGGCGAGCTTTGGTGAGTTTGGCAAGGTATACAGAATAGGCGGAGATGAGTTTGTTGTGATAGTCACTCAAAAGCCGGATGAGCTTGATGCTATGACAAAGCATTTCGACAGTAGTGTAGCCGAATGGAGAGGAAAAATCGTCGATTCCATGACCATCTCATATGGATGTGTAAGAAGTCTGGAGGAAGACTGGGAGCTTGTACACGATATTGAGAAGGAAGCAGACAGGAGAATGTATGCAAGCAAGGCACGCTATTATAGTGACAGTGGCATAGACAGGAGAAAGTAAATTAAAATAAAGATTCCATCATTCCGGATATGGTATTGATGGAATCTTTTAAGTGGGAAAATAAATAATTAGTGGAACAGCTCTACAATAAATACCGCTACACAGGAAGCCACGGCCACGGTTGTAAGCCCCTTGCCCTTTAATGCAAATATCACCGCCGCGATAAGTCCTGCTGCTGCACCAACCCACCAGTTAGTAGCATAAAACACTGCCGGAATAGTCATGGCGGTTAAAACTGCATACGGAATATAGTATAGAAAAGATCGCACGAAGCTGTTGTTGATCTTTTCTTTTATTGCGATAAAAGGAATAACGCGGATCAGATATGTGGAGCCCGCGAGTATGAGTAAATATATAAAAAATACACTGTTTTTCATTATGTAAAATCTCCTTATACGCTTATTATCAAATATTTAATAAATCATTCCTTATCAGTATCATCTGCAACCGGAAACAGCAGCGAACCGATAACTGCAGCCAAAATGGCTACAACAGTGATGGTGATACCGCTTGAAATCCTTGACAAAAACGGTACGTAGTAAAACATGCAGCTAAGCACGAGTGCAAGCAGCACAACAAACACGACCGCACGCGATTTCTTCATCTCAGGAACCACGATAGCCACAAACATGCCATAAATAGCAAGACTCAGCGCACTCATAAGCCTATCCGGCAGAATGCTTCCCAGTATAGCACCTATCAGCGTACCGACAGCCCAGCCGATGTATGGAAGAGTTGAAAGTCCTGCAAAAAAGCTTCTGCTCACAGAATCCTCCTGGCTTGCCACGGCAAAAATTTCATCAGTCATCATAAAGCCGAGTATCCATCTGGAAATTCCGCTAAATCCGGAATCCGCCTTCTGTCCAACCGAAATCGACATAAAGGAATATCTTATATTAATAGTAATCTGCGAAATAAGCATCTGGAAATACTGTCCCGGATGCATCATAATTCCAATGCCTGCAAACTGTCCGGCAGATGTGACAGTGGTCATCGAAATGAGCACAGCCTGCCACCAGGATAGTCCATATGACACCGCCATAATTCCAAAAGTAAATGAAACTGACAGATATCCCAGCGCAATCGGGATTCCTGCTGTCAGTCCTCGTTTATAGTTTTCCATTCTAAATTCTCCTTAGCATAATACAACAACATGTTATTCTAGCACAAATTTCATGAAAATGCACTTTCAAATTGTTTGTACCACTTTGCAATCTTGCAGCTGCGAACCCTGTAACTGCATAAAGACAAGAATGTTTTCTGCGTAAAGTAACTTATTGCTATATTACATCTGTATGAATAAAGAAAATATATTGACAAAAATGTGCAAATTCAATAAAATTATTAACCATAAGGGCAC
>OHGL01000133.1_pt1 | contig 51526 bp, 38 predicted proteins | sample 1567731 | NCBI WGS metagenome assembly OHGL01 (sample SAMEA3879606, study PRJEB24766) | human gut metagenome | biome: human-associated habitat; feature: feces | place: USA | collected 1985/1987 | reverse complement strand
TTGGACGTGCCAGCCAGAAAAGCCCTGTCAAAGCTTACTACGCTCTGGAGAAACCGGGCCAGAAATGGCATATCCACGGATATATCACTCTGATCGGATGCTATCTTCTGATGATGTTCTACACAACCGTTACCGGCTGGATGCTGAATTATTTTTATATGACAGCTACCGGTAAATTCCAGGGACTTGATTCTGACGGTGTTGCAGGACAGTTTACAGACATGCTTGGCCAGCCTGTTACTATGGGATTCTGGATGATCGTTGTTGTTATCGCAGGTGTTTTTGTCTGCTCCCGCGGTCTTCAGAATGGCCTTGAGAAAGTTACCAAGATCATGATGATCTCCCTTCTGGTGATCATGGTTGTCCTGGCAATCAACAGCTTTACCATGGACGGTGCAAAAGAAGGTCTGAAATTCTACCTGATCCCGGATTTTGCACGTATGAAAGAGATCGGTATCATTTCCACCATCACTGGTGCCATGAATCAGGCATTCTTTACTTTATCCCTCGGTATCGCGGCCATTGAAATTTTCGGCAGCTACATGTCTGATGAGTTTACGCTGACAGGAGAAGCGGTGCGGATTACCGCGCTTGATACCTTCGTGGCGTTTATTTCGGGACTCATTATTTTTCCCGCGTGCTTTGCATACGGTGTCCAGCCCGATCAGGGACCGGCTCTCATTTTTATTACTCTTCCGAACATCTTTGTAAATATGCCTCTCGGCCAGTTATGGGGCGCTTTGTTTTTTGTCTTCATGACCTTTGCCAGCTTTTCTACGGTGACGGCGGTCTTTGAAAACCTTATCGCCTGTTCCATTGATAATTTCGGCTGGAACCGTAAGAAAGCGGTGCTTGTCAATTTAATCATCATTTTCCTGTGCAGCATTCCCTGTGTCCTTGGGTACAATGTTCTTGCAGACATGCATTTCATCGGCAGCCGTGACGTGCTGGACAGCGAAGACTTCCTGGTAAGCAACCTGCTTCTTCCCTGCGGTGCGCTGGTTTATCTTTTATTCTGCGTCACCAAATGGGGCTGGGGCTTTGATCATTATCTGGCGGAAGTGAATAAAGGAAGAGGCATCAAAATGCCGGGTGCCATGAAACCATACTTCCAATATGTCCTGCCGGTGCTGATCCTTGTCATTTTAATCCGCGGACTGATGTAGGATGGGAAATATAAAGCCGGTTATGGAAAAGCATTTTGGAGGAAAGAAGTATGGAAGAAAGAGACAGTTTTAAATCCCGCCTCGGTTTCATCCTGGTCAGTGCGGGCTGTGCCATCGGTATCGGGAATGTGTGGAAGTTTCCATATATTACCGGAGAATATGGCGGTGCTGTTTTTGTACTGTTTTATCTGGCGTTTTTAATCCTTCTCGGGATTCCGGTGGTTACGATGGAACTGGCTGTCGGCCGTTCAAGCCGCAAAAGCGTGCTCCGCGGTTTTGAAACGTTGGAACCGAAAGGAACGTACTGGCATCTGCACGGATGGGTGTGTCTCATCGGCAGCTATATCCTTATGGTTTATTACACCACCATTTCCGGATGGATGGTTGATTATTTCTGGAAATTCCTGAGGGGTTCCTTTGTGGAAGCATCGCCCGGCAGGGTAGCGGATATTTTCGGACAGATGGTTTCCAGTCCGATGGAACTCATGTTTTTTATGGGACTTACTGTACTTGTAGGGTTTGCGGTCTGTGCAGGCGGTGTGCAGGGCAGTCTCGAAAAAGTGACAAAGTTCATGATGCTCGGACTTTTGGGGCTGATTATCCTTTTGGCGGTGAACAGCGTCATGATTCCCGGCGGTGAAAAAGGGATTGCGTTTTACCTGCTTCCCGACTGGGGGCGGGCGGTTGAGGCCGGTCTCGGCAATGTGGCGGCAGCCGCTATGAATCAGGCATTTTTCACTTTGTCTGTCGGCCAGGGTTCCATGGAAATATTTGCGAGTTACATGGATAAGAAGAACAGTCTTGGCGGAGAAGCGGTACGAATTACAGCGCTTGATACCTTCGTGGCGCTTCTCGCCGGCCTTATTATTTTTCCGGCGTGCTTTGCGTACGGTGTGGAACCGGATCAGGGGCCGTCCCTGATTTTCGTTACGCTTCCGAATATTTTTATCAATATGCCTATGGGGCAGATCTGGGGCGGACTGTTCTTTGTTTTTATGACCTTTGCCAGTTTTTCCACGGTGACCGCTGTATTTGAAGCACTTATCGGCAACTGTATGGATAACTTCGGATGGGGCCGCAAAAAGGCTGTTTATATCCTTTTACCGCTTGTGTTTTTCGGCAGTATCCCCTGTGTTCTCGGATTTAATATGTGGTCTGATGTACAGATTTTGGGATCAAAAGGGATCCTTGATACAGAAGATTTCATTGTAAGTAATCTTGTGCTTCCCATCGGTTCCCTGATTTTTGCCCTTTTCTGCGTGTCGAAATACGGCTGGGGATTCGACCATTATCTGAAAGAAGTGAATACCGGCGACGGCATGAAGATTCCCCGCTGGCTGAAACCGTATTTTCAAATTGTCCTGCCGCTTCTGATTACAGTCATTGCAGCGCGCAGTCTGCTCGGATGATTTGATTTCATGACTCTCCTCAGGGGGAGTTTTTGTTTTGCTGATAGGGTATACTTAAAGCAATGAAAATAAATGGTTTATCCTGTTTATGAAAAAGAGGTGCTGAATGACAAAAGAAGAACGGGCTGAAAAATGGAGCCGGGGCATACCGGAAATGGAGTGCCTGACGCAGCAGGAAAAAGAAGAGATATGCCGGCGCGTTACTTTCCAATTATTGGTTTTAACAGGGCTTCTGGCAGGTGCCGCCCTTTGCTGTCTTTCTTTCCTTTCGCTGGAAGATCCGGCGTTTTTTGATGTGTTGAACCACAGTGCGGACAAAGTGAATGAGATTCATAAAAACGTGCACTCCATGGCAAAGCGGCAAGGTGCGGCCGTTATGAGCCTTCCTTATGTGCTTCCCCTTGTTTTGCCGATCGTGATTCCGGTGCTTGCCGTCGTTTATTTTCTGAAGAAGCCGCTGTTGAGAAGGGAAGCGGGGAAATTATCACAACGGTGGCGCCTGGAAACGGATGTGAATACGACTGTGCAGTTTGCCTCGGAAGACATCAAAAAAACAATGGAGCTTCTGCAAAAAGATGATGTGCAGTATCTGATCCTGACGCCGCCTGCGCCCGTCATGGGCAGCCTTTTCATGCAGACCGCTCATGATGAGGGGAATCTGTTTACTCTGGAAATCAGCAAGGCGGAAGAAAGTGGAAGCGTCATTTACGGAAAAGAGAGGCAGACCGGGGAGCAGGTACTGTATGCGCTGCAAAATTACAGGAACCGGAATATCATTCCCGATACCTCCGGCTGGGAAAAGCTGTACACACTTAAAGATACACCGGATAAAGGAAATGGCGGGGAGCCGGCTCATACGCCTGCAGGCGGACAAGATGGAGCAGATACATTCCTTCATAAATTTCGTGAAGAGGGAGAACTGCTGAATTATATTTATTGGGCCTTTGATGAAAAACCATATACATCACCGGCTGCCTTTTCTGAAGATGTGAAAAATTATATAGAAGACAACCGCAAGAACTGGAAACCGGAGGAAACTGCTGTGAAAGCGGGAAAAGTCTATATTGTCTATGAAGCGTTTCTTTCCGGAAAAGAAGAACTGCTTGCCAATGAAAGGGTGATCGATGAATCTGATTTGGACGAGGAGAATCGGATAGACGGCCTGTTTCAGGCGGATATAGAAGCCCTGCTGTCCGCAAATAATGGAAGCTTTTTCACGAGCGGGGAGCTTTTGATGAAAGTGCACAACCAGCTGGCAGAGAAAGATTTAGGCGATCATTATTTTTTCGAAGGACTGGAATGGGTAGAGATGGAGGATGGCATTCCCCGCTGGCGGGTTCGGCTCGGCTCATGAAAATCATGTAGAAATGTTTGATTGACTTTCTGTCATCATAAACATTTATATTATACAAATAAAGTATAATATGACGATTTAAGTGTAATCCTGAAAGCAAAGTGGTATATTTATCTAAGATGTTCATTTTATTTTTATCTTTGAGGTGATGAAATGGCAAACTACAATCCTTATGAAAATATGCTCCATGTTTTGGACAAGGCAGCCGAAGTTTTAGGTTACGAAAAGAATGACTATGAATTCGTACGTTATCCGGAAAGGGAACTGACTGTGAGCATCCCGATCACCATGGATGACGGACATGTGGAAGTATTTTCGGGATACCGTGTACAGCACAATACAGCCCGCGGCGCGGCGAAAGGCGGCATCCGCTTTCATCCCGCCTCTGACGAGAATGAAGTAAAAGCTCTTGCCGCATGGATGACCATAAAGAACGCTATCGGAAACATTCCTTACGGCGGCGCTAAAGGCGGTATCAAGGTGGATCCCCATAAACTGTCCCAACGCGAACTCCAGCGTTTGGCACGCGGTTATGTGCGCAAAATTTTCCCGATTATCGGACCTGATAAAGATGTGCCTGCTCCTGATGTAAACACAAACGGCCAGGTCATGGCATGGATTGCTGATGAATACGCCGCGCTTTCAGGGAAATGGGAACCGGGGGTCGTTACCGGTAAACCGCTGGCGACCGGCGGCTCTCTCGGCAGAAATGAAGCGACCGGAAGAGGACTTCTCTTTACACTGGAAACCTGGTGCGAAAAGAATCATAAAAAAATGGACGGACTCACCATGGCTGTACAGGGATTCGGCAATGTAGGTTCTGTCGGTTCCCTCCTGATCCACCGGCAGGGGGTGAAAGTGATCTGTGTCGGTGATATTAACGGTACCTGGTACAACCCGAACGGTCTTGATATCGAAGCGATGTATGTATACGCAAATTCCCACGGAAGATCCCTGAAAGGCTATACCGAAGCGGGGGCAACCGTCATTCCGGATATGGACCTTTTCTCTCAGGACGTGGATGTGCTCTTTATGGCGGCAATGGAAAACCAGCTTAATGAAAAGACAATGGAACTGGTGAAAGCGAAACTGGTACTGGAAGGCGCTAACGGCCCGACCACCGAAGAAGCGGATATCTGTTTTGAAAAGAAAGGCATCGAAGTGCTGCCTGATGTCATGTCCAATGTAGGCGGTGTGGTCGGTTCTTACTTTGAATGGGTACAGAACCGCACCGGTTATTACTGGACAGAAGACGAATACAATGAACGGTTGAAAATTAAAATGCGCCAGGGCTATGAAGATGTACTGGAACTGAAAGAAAAATATAAAGTCACTTATCGACTTGCTGCGTATATGCTTGCACTCCGCCGTGTAGTAGAAGCGCAGAATACAAGAGGCTTTCTTGGATAATTGAAGAGCACACAAAAGAACCGGCCTCCATAAGGAGGTCGGTCTTTTATGGTAACAGGGACAAATACGGATTTAATACGGAGAAGGATAGATTTTATAATCTGTGGCGCTATGGAATTCGCTGCTTCCATTCGCTTTGCATGGATCTGCTTTTTTCGGATATTTCCTTCTTATCTTTGACGGAGGCCGGCGCGTATCATATGATATAAAAGTTATGACGGGTTTTATAAAATATAGGACGAAAGGGGCTGTCTTATGATGGTTGCTTTGGGAGATTGTATGCCTATGACATCCTGGCTTGTGCTGACTATGTATTTTTGCTTTTTCTGTCTTACTTGCCGGTATGTCATCGAAGGGCCGGGCGGGAAGATCTTTTCCGTCATCTCTTTTATAATAGGCGGTACTGTCATTGCCATGGATACGGGAGAAGGCACTGCGGGAGGCATCATCTGTCTGCTGGGTGTATTGAACCTGGCCAGCCATAGACCATATTTTGGCCGTAAAGTTGCTCCGCGGTATGTTACGTCATTTTTTCTACAGATCTGGAATATGATCGGAGGAAGCTGTTTTTCGCCAGTATACTGCTGGCAGTTCCGGTTGTACTTTTTTGCCGCTTCCTGCTTAACACGGAATCATTATGGCTGATGGCCGTGTGTGCTTTCCTTTCCGTGTTCTGCATGCGTGACATCCTTCTCCATTGGGTGGATCCGTTTTGTATCCATGGGAAAGAAAGCAGAATTTTTACACTCCGTGATTACCAGACACGGCGGTTATCTGCCGGATATCGCAACCGTTGGGCAAATACACATTTTTTCTGGTTTAAGGAAAGCGGGCCTTATGTGGCGGATGCATGGCGCCAGCGGCTGTTTGTTGATCATATTGATTCAAAATACCAATGTGTAACGGGAAAGGGCCTTTTTGGAACGGAATATATCGTTCGTGTGCAGATGGCGGAAGACCATGGAATCCGGTCTCCGGAGCCAATGGGGTATGGGAAAGGGTGGCGTCTTACGAGGCAGACGTATTCCAACTATTTCATGCTTCCTTTTCTGCTCATGGGGATACTGCTCATCATCTTGCCGGTGATGGAACTGGTCGTGCTATCTGCGGTAGAGGTATCATTTCCTCCCGATTATCTTCTGTTTTATGCGGGGCTGCCTTTTCTTCTGGGGGTAATGAGTCTCTTTCTGGGGCTGTGGGTGCGGCGCAGGCAGTCGCGGAATCTGGTTCATCTGGGAACAGGGCGGGAAAAAACATTTCTCCAGTGGGAGCAGATCATGCCGGAATTGCAGGAGCTTACAGAAGGAGAAAAAGCGCGTATTTATGATGAAGTAGTATGGAAGATCAGGATACTTGTTCTTGTTGTATTGATCCTGCTGGCGGGGATTCTGCTGCTTGCCCTTCCTGCGGCGTGGAAATGGTTTGTGGAAGTGTATTTCCCTTTGCTGCGATATATTGTGGATTCTGCGGCAGAGATGCCCGATTTGTATAGCGGTTATGGAGTCAGACTGTTTGCTTCATCCCTGTCGCTTCCGGCCATGTTCTTTATTCTGCATTTGGTAGTGAAAAAGATTTTTTTGCGGAGTTTTCTTCATACAGCATGGGAACATGTGAAAAACAAGACATAGTATAAGTTGGATATGGAAAACTTCATTTTATGCAGCAGGGGTCAGGGATTTTCTTGGATAAACAGATCAGGAAAAGAAATCAGCCCCGCAAGCGGAGGATATATTTTCTGCAAAAGAACGTAGCCGGAATGGGATACCGGTATCAGAACGGATTTGAGAAAGGAAAGGGACATCATGGATCCTTTTTTGTGGCTTGTGGGATTTGTCATCTTTGCAGAGAGTGTATTTTTTCTTGGCATTTTGTTTGTACTTGCCTTTTACGGCTGGCGTCTGCTCCGCCATATCTGGCAGGGGACAGCGTTTACCGCTTATCATATAGAAAATGAGATACTGTATATCCATAATGTGTTTGAAACTTCTTGTCCCCTGTCCGATATAGAACGGGTGGAAGCAAGGAAAGTACTACTATACCGCCGCCCGCTGAGTGGGGGCGCCAAGTACTTTATTCGTCTGTATCGAAAAAACGGCAGGAAGACAGGCATGATAATCTGGAGAGAGGGATTTAAGCGTCAAAATTATGAAAGTGCCGAGGAAAAAGTAAAAGAGTTTTTTCAATTGATGGAGTCTCGGGGGATTCCCTGCCGTATGATGGATGGGATTGGTTTTTCCATGTATAAAAGAAACAGGAGATGCATTTTCGGAATGAATTTTACTGATGCGGTAAAGCGGTATCGGCATGGAAAGAAAAGGTAAAGCCGCCTGTATACTGCTCTTTATTATCTCATTTCCGTGTAGAGAGGAAATGCTTCCCGCAATAAGACATGCAAAGGTATCCGCTATCCCCGGCGGGTGCTTTTTTGTTGGACAGAGCTATCTTTTCCTTTAGGTGCAGCAGAGAAATATGTCTCTGCGGAAATAAAAGGCGCATGCGGGGAAACATGAGGACGGCGGGGAAAGCTTTGTGGTAATATAAGTGTGTATAAACAGGTTTGTTCCATTTATTTTCGTTCTGTCATTTGGAAAATATATGAAAGAGAAGGTGTGCACTTTGTCTGACATTAGACGGCTTTACGTGAGAAAGAAAGAAAACTTCCGGCAGGGAGAAGAAAGTCTGACTGCCCAGCTGAAAGAAATTCTCGATGAAAGGATTCATGAAACGGCCATTTACCACCGTTATGATGTGGATCATCTGAGTAGTGACGATTATGAAAAGGCGGTGGCGACCGTTTTCTCCGAACCGCCGGTAGACTCCGTGCAGGCGGAATTACCGAAAGGGGATATGGTGATTGCCGTGGAATTCCTTCCCGGCCAGTATGATCAGCGGGCGGACTCGGCAGAACAGTGCCTTGCTATTGTTACAGGCCGTGACGGTGCCCGTGTACGGTGTGCTCTGGTGTATGTTTTCCATGGTGATTTTACAGACGGAGATCGGGAAAAAATTTTGAAATTTCTTGTAAATCCTGTGGAATCAAGAGAAGCATCTCTGGAAGAAGCGGAAACCCTGGATCTGCCGGTTGAAGAGCCGAAGCCTGTAGCGGTTGTAGAGGGTGTCCGTAAATTGGATGATGACGGGATCGACAGACTGATTAAAGACATGGGACTTGCCATGAGCCATGATGATCTGGCTATGATCCGTGAATATTTCAGGACGGAAGAAAAGCGCGATCCGACAGTCACTGAGATTCGTGTACTTGACACTTACTGGTCCGATCACTGCCGTCATACCACGTTTTCCACGGAACTTACCGAAGTAGGAATTGAAGACGGCATTTTCACCAAACCGATCAAAGAGGCATGGAATGAGTACGCAGATGCCCGTCTCCAAATGTACGGTGAAAAGACCGGCCGTCCTGTGACACTCATGGATATGGCGACGGTGGCCGTGAAGGCGCTTCGCAAAGAAGGCCGCCTGGAAAATCTGGACTCTTCCGAAGAAATCAATGCGTGTACAATCAAAGTGACGATTGACACTGTCGATGGAGAAGAAGACTGGCTCCTTCTCTTTAAGAATGAAACGCATAACCATCCTACGGAAATCGAACCTTTCGGCGGTGCGGCGACCTGTCTCGGCGGCTGCATCAGAGACCCGCTGTCCGGACGTTCTTATGTATACCAGGCGATGCGTGTCACCGGCGCTGCGGATCCGCACACACCGCTTTCCGAAACACTTACGGGCAAATTACCGCAGAAGAAAATCGTTGTGGAAGCGGCGAAAGGGTATAGCTCTTACGGGAACCAGATCGGTCTGGCAACTGGTGAAGTGAAAGAGTATTATCATCCCGGATTCATGGCAAAACGCATGGAAATCGGCGCTGTTATAGCAGGGGCTCCGGAAAGCCATGTCATTCGTGAACGGCCGCAGGCCAGTGATGTGGTCATCCTTGTGGGCGGCAGGACAGGCCGTGACGGCATGGGCGGCGCGACAGGATCTTCTAAAGAATTGAATACGGAATCCATCGAAACCTGCGGTGCGGAAGTGCAGAAAGGCAATCCGCTGACGGAGAGAAAAATCCAGTGCCTTTTCCGCCGCGGCGAAGTGACCCGTCTGATCAAGCGGTGCAACGACTTTGGCGCGGGCGGCGTATCCGTGGCGGTAGGGGAACTGACAGACGGTCTTTCCATCAACTTGGACAGCATGCCGAAGAAATATGAAGGCCTTGACGGTACGGAACTGGCGATTTCCGAATCACAGGAAAGGATGGCGGTGGTTGTCAGGAAAGAAGACGCCGATCGTTTTATTTCCTATGCAGCGGAAGAAAATCTGGAAGCGACAGTCATTGCCGATGTGAATGACAGCGGCCGGCTTGTCATGACCTGGCGGGGCGATAAGATCGTTGATATTTCCCGTGCCTTCCTTAATACAAACGGGGCGTCCCAAAGAAAAGATGTATATATTGCAAAACCGGATGAAGAAGGCTTTTTTGTTCGTCCTGAAATCAAAGATATCCGTGCGATGTGGTTAGAAGCCATGGGTGACCTGAATAATGCGTCCCAGCAGGGACTTGCGGAACGTTTTGATTCTACTGTCGGAGCGGGGACGGTTCTTATGCCTTTTGGAGGCAGGTACCAGAAGACGCCCGCTGACGGAATGGCGGCTAAATTTCCTGTACGACGGGGCCAGACGGACAGCGCAAGCTTCATGGCACACGGCTTTGATCCGGATCTGGCGGAATGGAGCCCTTTCCATGGCGCCGTATATGCGGTTCTTCTTTCCGTGACACGCCTCGTGGCGATGGGGGTGGATTGGAGTAAAGCATACCTTACGCTCCAGGAATATTTTGAAAAACTGACAGACAGGACAAGCTGGGGAAAACCTGCTGCTGCTCTTCTTGGTGCATTCCATATGCAGGCGGCTCTCGGTCTTGGCGCCATCGGGGGCAAAGATTCCATGAGCGGTACGTTTAATGATCTCCATGTACCGCCGACGCTTGTTTCCTTTGCTGTTGCTCCCGGAAAGGCTTCTGAAGCGGTCAGCCAAGAGTTGAAACGGGAAGGAAATACCCTCATGCTTTTCGGGATGCCCAAGGATGAGACGGGAATGCCGAACCTTGACGTATTCAAGCTGCATGCCGATTTCCTGTATCAGGAAGTGAAGAAAGGAAATATTGCGGCTATGAAAGCCGTAGGACACGGCGGTGTCGCTGTGACTGCCGCGGAGATGGCTTTCGGCAATAAGCTGGGGGTGGACTTCACGACGGGGACTTTGCCTCTGCCGAAGTATTTTGGAAACTTCTATGGGGCGATCATTGTGGAAACTGCGCCGGAATTGGCGGAAGAGTACACAAAGCAGCCGCACACGAGAATTCTCGGCACCATCGGCGGAGATGTGATGAAAGTGGCGGATACGGAAATTTCTCTGGAAGACCTTCTTCGTGCGTATGAGAAGACTTTGGATCCTATTTTCCCAAGGTGTGCGGAAGATCTTACGGGAACTATTCCGGTCATTGCCGAAACGGAACCGAAATTCCGCTTTGCCGTGAAAACCGCCATTACAAAACCGAAAGTATTTATTCCCACGATGCCGGGTACCAACTGCGAAGTAGACAGTGCAAGAGCCTTCGAACGGGCAGGCGCCGATACAGACATCTTCATCATGAGAAACAGAGATGCGGCGGAACTGAAAGAATCCGTGGAAGAAATGGCAAGACGTATTTCCAGATCACAGATCGTCATGTTTCCCGGCGGCTTTTCCGCGGGGGATGAACCGGATGGAAGCGGCAAGTTTATTGCGGCCGTATTCCGCAATGCAAAACTCATGGAGGCCATGGAAGAACTTCTCCATATAAGAGACGGATTAGTTCTCGGTATCTGCAATGGGTTCCAGGCTCTGATCAAACTGGGGCTTGTTCCGTACGGTGAATTTAAGCCACTGACAGAAGAGGCGCCGACGCTGACATTCAATACCATCGGACGCCATTTGTCCCATTATGTAACGACAAAAGTGGTTTCCACGAAATCTCCATGGCTGTCTTTATGCCGGCCGGGTGATCTGCACAGTATTCCCATAAGCCATGGGGAAGGCCGCTTCATTGCGTCTGATGAACAGATCAGAGCGCTTATTGCCAATGGACAGGTAGCGACACTTTATACAGACAGTGAAGGCCACCCGACTTATGACAGCCGGTACAACCTGAACGGGTCAAATTGGTCCGTTGAGGGCATTACCAGTCCTGACGGCAGAGTTCTGGGAAAGATGGGGCATACGGAAAGAAACGGTGCGAATATCGCGAAAAATATTTACGGCAATAAATTCCAGCCTTTGCTGGAAGCAGGCGTGAAATATTTTAAGGGATAGTTCTTACTTTTGATGAAAAGGGTCTCCTTCGGGAGGCTCTTTTTTGCGGGCGTGGACATTCGAGAAAAGAGAATGATAGAATTAAATCATATAATAAAGATGATATCGGAAAGGCGGGATAGGGATGTCGGATGAAGGAAAATGGGTAAAAGCATATGAAAAATTAAAGAAGGAAGGAATGCTGGCGCCTGCTGTCGATTATGAAGAGTTGTTTGCAAAAAGTGAGTTTCAGGGTAAGAAACTGTTTTTATTTTCCATGGGAACCGTAACTTTCCCTACAGGGAAGATCATTGTATGCGACCCTCTTGTGTATCTGGATAAAAACACTGTGCCGTATAGGGAGAAAGTTCCTGTCGGAACGTTTATGCTGGAAACACTGGCGGCAGAAATGGAAGAAGGAAATTTCCGCTACATTGCCACACGGATCCGTTTCGCTGAGGAAGAAGCGGCTTACTATGAGTTGGCGCTGACCGGTACAGAAGATTTGTCTGATTGGAAAAATTTTGATTATATCGGATTCGCTGTTGATGCAGGGCTGGCGACCGTGGCAGATGTCAAAGTAAGGGACGCTTATTGCAAATTTGAAAGTGACTGGTATGAAAAGAATCCGGAAGGAAATATATATGATGATTTCTTTGCAGATATATTTGCAAAGAGCTATGAAGCAGCGCCCCGGTTCCAGAGAGAAGGGGGCGACTGGATCAATTTCACGATACCGGGGACTTCATACCGGCTTCCCATGATACAGAGCGGATTCGGAGACGGCTGCTATCCCGTGTACTTTGGTTACGACAGGGCGGGAAATCTCTGCCGGATGGTCATGGAGTATATCTGCTGTGAAGCGGAGGAGGAGTATACACCGGAAGAGGAGGCTTATTTTGATAAGAACCGGCCGTTTCTGGAACAGATTGGAGAATGGTACGTAAATGACGAACCGCAGAAAGTCATAAAGGCCATTACCTCTCTTCCTAAAGAAGAACAGACGGATCTCCTGATGGGTGAGCTGGCCGTGGCTTATAATAATACGGAGCAGTATGAAAAGGCGCTGGAAATTCTGAAAGAACGCATGGATCGGAATAGGGAAAACTATGAATGGCATTACCGGCTCGGGTTTGCCCTGTATTACTGCGCGGAGCAGGAAGAGGATGTAGAAAAAGCGGAGAATTTAAGCCGGCGTGCGGAAAAAGAGTTCCGATGCGCCCTGGCATTGAAACCTTCTCCTGCGTTCAAGGCGGAATGTAAAGAGTTTTTGGCATGGATAAAGGAAGATTTCTCCAGTTATGAGAAAGGGAGCAAACCAGCTAAAAGGGAATAGTGTGATCAGGAGATTCTTTCGGGAATCTCTTTTTTACGGACGGCTCTGCGGCGTGTAATTACAGGAGATGGATTTTTAAGGAGAAGGATATGGGGTTGGAAGAAAAAGTATTTGAACGGAAAAAACCGGATTTCGAGAAACTGGCGGAGTTCGGGTTTCAGAAGGACAAAGAAGGGTACCATTATTCCCAATTATTTATGGATGGAGATTTCAGGGCGGATATTTCTATCAGCCTTGAAGGGAACGTTTTCGGGCGCGTTTTTGATACGGCGGCGGGAGAGGAGTATCTGCCCGTCCATGTGGCGTATCAGACGGGGGCCTTTGTGAATACGGTCAGGGCCCGTTATGTGGAAATATTGGAAACGATAGGCGCCGGATGCTTTACTGACAGACTTTTTCTTTTCGACCAGTCGGAGCGGATTGCGGAGATGATTAGGATGCGGTATGGCGACCGTCCGGATTTTCCATGGAGAAAATATCCCGGATATGGCGTATTCAGAAATCATGAAAATAAAAAATGGTACGGAATCATTGTGGCAATTCCGAAAAATAAATTGGATGGTAGAAAAGACGGGGCGGTCATAGAAGTGATCAATGTGAAAATTCCGCCGGAAAAGGGAAAAAAGTTCTGCGGAACGGAAGGTATTTATCCCGCCTGGCATATGAATAAAAAGAGCTGGGTGAGTCTGATTCTGGATGATACACTGCCGGATGGTCAGATTATGGAATTTCTGTATGAAAGTTACCGATTGACGCAGAAAAAGAAGAGCGGGTCAAAACAGGACACCGCGCCCCATACATGGATCATACCTGCCAATCCGTATTACTATGACATCATTTCCGCATTCCGGAAGACGGATGTTGTGGAATGGAAGCAGGCAGGACATATCGAGAAGGGAGACACGGTGTACATGTATATGGCGGCGCCTTATTCTGCTATCCTGTACCGATGTGAAGCGGTGGAAGTCGATATTCCCTGCCGAAAAGAAGATAAGAAACGGGAACGGTACTGTATGCGTATCAGGCGGAATAAAACCTATGACCGGTCATTCTGTCCTCTTTCTGAGATGAGAAAGCGGGGCGTACCGGGTGTCAGAGGACTGCGCACAATAACGGCAGAGCTAAAAAGATATTTAGATGAAGCGAAATAAAAATTTCTAAATGATAATATATTTCAAGTATTGGAAACGCGATGAATACTGATTATTTTACTTGACAGACAGCAGGCTTGGTGATATTATTCTCAATAAGTGGGGGAGTAGCAAGCATCCTGTGCAGTAAGTCAACATGCTGACCTTATGGTCTGGCTCTACTTTAAAATGCGAGACTCACGTGTTTAGCAAAAGCTATGCGCGGGATCTCTGATTAGGAAATTTACCGGGCATAGCGTTCCGGTTTTTTATTTTCCGAAAGAGAGAAAATATGGACTTTGTATTTCTGCTGAGCAGCGTGCTCCTCGGTGCCGGTCTTGCGATGGATGCTTTTTCTGTTTCTCTGGCGAACGGTTTTCATGAACCGGGCATGGGATGGAAAAAAATCAGTTTTATGGCGGGCATTTTTGCATTTTTCCAGTGGCTTATGCCTATGGCGGGATGGATCTGTGTGCATATCATTGTGGAGGTATTCCAATTCTTTGCGTCCTATATCCCATGGATTGCCTGTTTTCTTCTTTGCTTTATCGGCGTAAGCATGGTGAAAGAAGGATTTTCCGGTGATGCGGGACATATCCGGGCCGGCGTGGGGAAAAAAGCGCTTTTGCTACAAGGCGTCGCGACTTCCATCGATGCACTTTCCGTAGGGTTTACCAATGAGAAAATGGACTTGGCGGCCGCATTTGTCTGTGCTCTCATTATTGCGGCAGTAACATTTGCGGTTTGTGTGGCTGGCGTGATGATTGGCAGGAAATTTGGCGTGCGGCTGGCAGATAAGGCTGTTGTCCTCGGCGGAATTATTCTCATTTCCATCGGATTGAAAATGGTGCTGCTGTAGCAGACCGGAAGAAATATTTTGTTATCGATACAGCTTTGGACGAAAGGCTTCAAGCTGTTTTTATTTTAGGGCAAATCTTGTTATAATGGGTGAAAACGTAAAGGGGGATTTTCGGATGGGGTATCGGCACAAAAAGGAAGGAGCGCTCTCTCTTCTGCCTTTTTTAATTTTTATCGTCATTTATCTCGGCGCGGGGATTTATTTTCAGATTCATGGCGTGGAAATGGCATTTTACCAGTTTCCATCGGTGACAGCCATGTTTATTGCGGTTCTTTCCGCTTTCTTTATGGGAGATGAAACACTCCAGGTAAAATTCGGCATTTTCTCACGAGGCGCGGGCAACGAAAATGTCATGACCATGCTCATGATCTACATCCTTGCCGGTGCATTTTCCGCCGTGGCAGCCGCTATGGGCGGCCGTGACGCAACAGTAAATCTGGGGATCAGTTTTGTTCCTGCCCAATACCTGACGGCAGGCATTTTCATTATTTCTGCGTTTATGGGTACGGCCACGGGGACTTCTATGGGAACCATTGCGGCCATCGTGCCCATTGCAGCGGGAATTTCCGTGAAGAGCGGAATTTCTGAAGCGCTCATGGTGGCGGCCTGTGTGGGCGGCGCTATGTTCGGAGATAATTTATCCATGATTTCTGATACCACGATTGCAGCGACACGGACGCAGGGCTGTGAATTGAAAGATAAATTTAAAATGAACTTCAGAATTGCCCTTCCGGCGGCAGTTCTCACGATTTTTCTTCTCCTTGTTATTGGCCAGCCGTCAGCGGCAGCTGATTTGCAGGAGCTTGATTACAGCCTGCTTAAAGTATTTCCTTATATTGCCGTTCTTGGACTGGCGCTCCTTGGGGCAAATGTATTCCTCGTACTCACTGCAGGAATATTCCTTGCCGGATTTATTGGCATGGCATCGACGGAGCTTACGGTTATTACTTTCGCACAGAATATCTGGAACGGCTTTATGGGGATGGGGGAAGCATTCTTCCTTGCTCTTTTCTGCGGCGGTATTTCGGAAATGATCGCTTACTATGGCGGTATCGAATGGCTTATTTCCAAACTGCGCAAAATGATCAAAGGGAATAAATCCGCCCAGCTGGGCATCGCGGCGCTCGTGTCCCTAACGGACTGTGCCACAGCAAATAATACGGTGGCAATCATTATCAGCGGCGGTGTGGCAAAAGATATCAGCAATGAATATGGGATAGACTCCCGCAGAAGCGCGTCGCTTTTGGATATTTTTTCCTGTGTGTTTCAGGGAATTATTCCCTATGGTGCCCAGCTTCTGACCGCTTCCGCGCTGGCGTCGAAAAATGGTACTGTGATAAATGCGATGGAAATCATTCCTCATATGTGGTATTGCTGGCTCCTGGCCATTTTTGGGATCCTTTCCATCTATATCCCTTACGCCGATGGCGGCTTGAAAAAAGAGCGTGCGAAAGAATAAATACGTTTGTTTCGGGAGACGGCGGTGTGTAAACTGCGTGACGTGGAAATAAATATATCTTATGTCTGATTATTTATTAAGTATTAACAATCAGTTTCTGTTGTGCTATTTTATATCTAAGAATCCTGTCAGCAGAAGTAAAGGGGGTAAAGATGATGAAAAGTAAAAAGTATGGAATGATGTTGGCTGTATTGGCAGCCGCGGGCGGTGTGAGCGCAAGTGCGGCGCCTTTGCCGGTGTATGAACTGAAAGGGCTCACCGTCACGGCGACCCGGCAGGCAGAAACGACAAAGGATGTTCCTGCGAATGTACAGATCGTGACAGAAAAGGAAATTAAGGACCGCAATGTGCAGAATGCGGCACAGGCCGTCGCTTTGGCGACCGGTGTGCAGGTGGATACTACGGTGGAAGGCAGCGTGAACCTCCGTGGATATAATTCCAAGAATATCCTTGTCCTCGTCGACGGACAGCAGATGAATACCGCCTGGAACAGCACAGTGGACTGGAATATGATTCCTGTGGAAAATATCCGCAAAGTGGAAGTGGTCAGCGGCGGGCAGTCGGCGCTCTATGGCGGTCGTGCGGTTGGCGGCGTCATCAATATTATGACAAAGTCGGCGAAAGAAAATGGCGTCCACGGTGCTGTAAACTTGGGCTACGGCAGCCACAACACGGTGAAGCAGAGTTACATGGCAAGCGGACGGAAGGATCGATTGAACTGGGGCATCTTTTATGAAAGTAAAATAACGGACGGCTGGCGTTCGTACCTCTCCTCTTATGCCATAAAGAATAGCAAGGGGAAAAATAATTTTACCGGCGTGGATACTTCCTCTCTGGACACGACTGCTGACGGGAAAGAATATATCATCGGCGACCGGGGGAAGAAGGAAGTCATGTCCGAAAGCTATGGCTTCAATCTGGGCTATGATTTCACGGAAGACAGAAAGCTCACTTATAAATTCACCCATTCCAACTATACATGGAAATATACGGATCCCCATTCGTACCTGTCTGCGGGTTTCAGCAAACCGTCAGGCGTACCGGCGTCCACGTTTTTCGGCAACAGGGGTTGGCGCGTCTATGACATGCACAGTCTTACCTACAATGATCAGAAGGATAAAATCCATGCCCATTTCGGCATGACCGACTACACAAAAAGCGGATACATTACGCCTGATAAGACGGTCAAGGCAAGCCGCACTTTTGACGGTGCCGGCAGCAAGACATCCTATCCTTCAAAATCGTGGGATTTTGATCTGAATAAACGCTGGACCGCAGGCAGCCATACCATCCTTTTCGGCGGTTCTTACGGGAAGGATCGGTTTGATGAAACCATTTGGAAGACTGTTTCCGACTGGAAATCATGGGACAGTGCCGTGAGAGGAAATAAAGATGACCAATGGCTCGGCGGCAAGGCGAAGTCCTGGGCTTTATATATTCAGGACAAATGGAAACTCAGCAGCCGCTGGGCAGCGTACATCGGCGGACGGTACGACTATTATGAAAAATATGGCGGTTATAATTATTACAGAGGAAAGGCGCCGACAAGACTGGAATCTGATTCCTACCACCAGTTCTCGCCCAAGTTGTCTGCCAGTTATGCGTTGGATAATCATACCAATCTGTACCTGTCTTTTGGGAAATCGTTTGCGCCGCCCCTTCTCTACCAGCTCTACCGGTATGCGGAACCGTCCTATGGCGGCCGTTATGAGCCGAATCCTTCTTTAAAACCAGAAACTACGACGAATTGGGAGCTGGGAATCAAAAAAGACCTGGGAAAAACAAAAATTTCCGCAGACCTGTTCTATGCGAGGACAAAGGACTACATTGACCTCGTTACTATCGGAAAAACTGCTAAAGGTGCTGATATAAAGACATATAAAAATGTAGGAGAGGCAAGGACCCATGGGGCGGAACTGTCCGTCACCCATAAGTTCAGCAGTCTGTGGTCGGTTTATGCTAATTATACCTGGCAGCTTGGCAAAGTGGCCGATGCGGATAATGGCTATGCCATGGGAAGAGATTATGAAATTCCCCGCCACCTTTTCCATTCCGGTGTGACGTACACAAATCATCCTTGGACCGTGAATGTGGACAGTATGTTCGTTTCCGCAAGGAATGAGCCGGGCTGGAAAAGCGGCAAATTCAAATCCCGTGATGCCTACTTCCTTTTGAACATGGATACCGCTTATGCGGTGAACAAAAATCTTTCTGTCCAGTTCAGCATTTACAACATCCTTGACAGGGAATACTATGATCAGGAATCCGCCTCTGATAAGTATTATGCGGGTGACGGGAGGACATTTACCCTTTCTGCGCGATACTCTTTCTAAAAATAAATTTTGGATAAGACCGTTTGTTCTTTGAAACAGGCGGTTTTATTTTGTTTTTGTTTTATTTATAATGAAGAAATAGAAATGCAGCAGCGTAAGGATATCTCATGAAAAAGAAAATAGCCCTTATACAAATGCAGGCGGTTCTTGCCGATGTGGAAACGAATTACCGCCATGCGGAAGAATTGATGGAACAGGCGATGGAGGGAAATCCGGATATTCTTGTCCTTCCTGAAACGTGGAACACGGGGTTTTATATTTCCCGCAAACTGAAATCAATTGCTGATGAAGGTGGAAAGCGGACGGAAACGTTCTTGTCTTCTTTCGCAAAAAAACACCATGTGAATGTCGTAGGCGGTTCGGCAGCTGTTCTTTGTGGGGACGATGTATATAACCGTTCTTTCGTTTTTGACAGGGAAGGACGGAAAATTGCTGAATACGATAAAGTTCACGGGTTTTCCTATGCCCATGAACCGATGTATTTCAAAGGCGGTGATCATGCGGTTTCCTTTACATTGGATGATATTTCCTGCTCCATGGTCATTTGTTATGATATCCGTTTTCCCGAGCTTGTGCGCCGTTCTGTCCTGGAAGGGAAAACGGATTTATTTTTTGTCCCTGCCGCCTGGCCGAAGGCGCGTCTTTTCCATTGGACGCTTTTGGGACAGGCAAGAGCGGTGGAAAACCAGGTTTACCTGTGTGCCGTCAACCAAGGCGGAATTTCAGGGAGAACGGAGTACGCGGGAAACTCGGTGCTTCTCGATCCCTGGGGGAATGACGTCTGTCGTCTGGGAACGGAAGAAGGGATTGCTTTCGGGGAGATAGATACGGATATACTTCAACAAATCAGGGATACCATCCATGTATTCAGGGACCGCCGGCCTGAAATCGATGTGGTGCGGTGATTGCAAAAAAAGCATATGAGAGTATAAGCAGACGGATAAATTTGCATAAAGGGAAAGATGTTTCCTGCCGGATAGAAATGAAGGAGGGATGATATGGCATCGAGTAAAGAATATTTAAATTTTATTTTGGCACAGTTGTCTGATTTGGAGGATGTAAGCTGCAGGGTCATGATGGGAGAATATATTCTGTACTACAAGGGCAAAATTGTTGGAGGGATATATGATGACAGGCTGCTTGTAAAATCTGTAAAATCAGCAGTACGGTATATGCCGGATGCGGAGTATGCGCTGCCTTATGAAGGCGCGGGGAAAATGTTACTGGTGGATCATGTGGATGATCAGGATTATTTAACGGGATTGTTCAAGACGATGTTTGATGAATTGCCTGCGCCTAAAAGCAAAAAGAAAATATAATAGGAATGAAACTGCCTCTATAAGCCGAATTTTTCGGATCTGACTTATAGGGGCAGTTTCGTTATTTGGAAATATTCTTTTTTGAAGCGTCATTTGATGGCAATCATCTGTCCCCAGTGGAAAGACCACAGGTATGCGCCGATAACCGGCTTGCCGAGAAGCTGCTCTGCTGCGTCTTTATAGACGAGAAGCTGGGTTCTGTAATGGCTTTGCAGTTCTTCAACGGAGCCGGTACGATCCGTTTTATAGTCAATGATAACGATATGGCCGTCACGCTCAATGAGGCAGTCCATGATGCCCTGCATGAAAACCTTTTCTCCTTCTTCGCATCCCGGGTAGAAACGTTTCGCGGGAAGAAGAAGGGAGAAAGGCATTTCTTTCCGGATTACCGCGGCTTTTTTCATGGCGCGGCCTAAGGCGCTTTCCGTGAACTGCCGGATATCACGGAGCGGCGCGCGGTACTTTGAATCCTGGAGCAGGGCGTTCTTTTCTTCTTCCGTAAAACCTTTTTCTTCATAAATGCGTTCCACTTCTTTCCTAAGATCTGAAATGCCGTCATACGGTTTGGTGAGATCTATGAGTTCCATGGCTTTATGCATGAGGGTGCCGTAAGATGTACCCGTGAAGGCAGGAGTTTCTGCAAGGAATGTGGGCGGGTCTTCATAGCCCGGCAGAAGGGAGGACTCTTCGTCGGAAGGAATGCTTTCCATGGCAGGAGCCAGCGTTTCCGATGAAAAGGGTTCTATGCCTTCGGCGCCGGATTCCTGCTGCTCTTTCAGGGCAACCGCGGCGGTAGCGGTGAGCTTGGCAGGCGTTTGAACGGCTCCATTGAAACTGTACTGCCAGCGCAGCTGCTTTTCCATCCAGTCCGGCACGTCTGAAGCGGGAGCCGTAAGAAAAGCTTTTATGTTGTCAATATCTTTTGCTTCTTTTTGTTTCTTTTTCTCTTCCCATTCTTCGAAGTTCATTTCTCCGTTTATTTCTTCTGTCCGCCGTTCTTCCACGGTGAGCAGTTCCTGCCACGGTGTGATGGTGAAACGAAATGCAGATGAGCTGTCGTTTATGTCAGGTGCGAGATAAGAGGGGATCTTTCCCACTGTGTCCCACAGATAGGCAGCGCTTCTGTGGCGGGCGGCAGCCGGAAGAATCCAGGAAAGATAAGATTTCCCGCCGGCCGTTATGTGGGCTGGCAGGCGGCTTTCCGCTTCCGTCAGGGAGGAAAGCGGGGTCAGACAGGAAGAAATATAAGGAATGAAGTTTTTTCTGAAAGCGGTGATACAGAGCAAATCCCGCGCTCGTGTCATGGCGACATAGAGAAGGCGCGCTTCTTCCGCCTGGGCTTCACGGCCGGCGGCGGTACGGATCGCCATCCAGTAAAGAGACGGCCAGTGTGCCATATGTTCTTTATCAAAGTAATGGATACCGAGTCCCATTTCCCGATGAAAGATGACAGTCCGATCCAGATCTTTCACATTGAAAGACTTTGCCGCGTCCGCCAGAAAAACCACGGGGAATTCAAGCCCCTTGCTTTTGTGGATGGACATGATCTGTACGGCATTTCCTTTGGCAGACGTGGAAATTGTCTTAAAATCTTTCTGCGCCCGCCGTAAGTATTCCAGGAAGGAAAAGAGGCCGTTTACTGTGGCGGAGTCTCTTGTCTTTGCCAGTTCATAGAAGGAAAGGACATGGGATTTGCCGGCGGTGCCGTTAGGCAGTCCCGCCACCCATGACAGATAGTCCGTATCTTCAATGATCCTGCGGAGAAGGGGGGCGACGCCGTCTTTTCGTGCTTCTTTCCTCCACGTTTCATAAAGTGAAAGAAAACGGGAAAGACGGAGGGCTTTTTCTTCGGAGATAATTCCTCTGGCCCACGGGAGAATATCCCAGAGAGAATCTTCCTCCGGCGCGAGGGCAAGGCGGAGACGGGCGAAATCTTCTTCGTCAAGTCTCGCAAGAAAAGAGCGTAGCACCGCAAGAAGAGGTAAGTCCTGCCGCGGATTGTCTAAAATTTTCAGGAGCGACCAAAGGATCTGCACTTCCATGGAGCGGATAAAATCATCATCTTTATCAGCGGTGGCAGGAATATGTTCCTCGTTCAATACTTTGAGGAGCGCAGGCGCTTTTTTATCGATACTGCGGAGGAGGATGACGATATCGCTGTAATCTGTGGAACGGAAGGTGCCGTCTTTGTTCATGACCTGCCGCTTTTCTTCCATAAGGGCGCGGATCTTTTTGGCAATGAGCCGGCCTTCAAAGGTGATGCTCGTGATATCATTGACGGACTCATCCATGGGAACAATATTTTCATCGGTTACTTTATCAATAAATTCCACTTCGACTGCACCGCCTGCGTAGGCAGCGGGACGGGGGTCTTCATGGCGCCCCGGATAAAGCGCTTCTCGATCGCCGTAATCGAGCTCCAGCAGCTTTTCACTCATAAGCTGGCGGAAAATATAATTGATTGACGCGAGAATCGCGGAGTCACTGCGGAAGTTCCGGTTGAGATCGATGCGCCTGTCTTCCGCATTTTCATCAGAGGAAAAAGTTCTGTATTTCTTTTGGAAAATGGTAGGGTCAGCCTGGCGGAAACGATAGATGGACTGCTTGACATCGCCTACCATGAAACGGTTCCTGCCATTGGAGAGAAGCGTGGCGATCAGTTCCTGCACATCATTGGTGTCCTGGTATTCATCAATCATGATCTCTTTATATTTTTTTTGCAGCTCCCGTGCCGCCGATGACGGGAATTCTCCTGCCCGCTCCGGTGTGAATCCTTCCGCAGTTTTGTCTACAAGGATGTCTAAGACGTAATGTTCCATGTCGGTGAATTCCATAAGGCCTTCCTGCTTTTTGCGGTTGGCATAAGCACGGGAAAAAGCAATGGTCACATCCGACAGGGCACGGACGATGGGATACATCCGGATCACGTCATGGAGCCATTGCTCCTCCGAAATCGCAAAGAAGGGGATGAGTCTTTCGGAGACTTCCTTTTTCACACTGTTTCGAATTGCCTGGACATTGTTTTTTATTTCTTCAAAGCGGATAGGATCTTCAGAAGAGGATTTCTTCACCGCTTTTAGTTTGGCAAAAGAAATATTCGGCGCGTCTTTGTACCATTCATCCCATGTTTCTGCTTTTGAGAGGATGGTGAAGGCGTCAAATTCATCAGACAGCGTTTCCGCATACGGCGCGAGGGCCGGTTCGTTTTCCAGAAAAGTGAAAATCTGGCGGTAGGAATCAGCCCAGCTCTGGGCACGGCGCCGGAAATCTTCAAGAATGTCTTTTGTCCATGGAAGATCGCTTAAGGCAGCTGCGCCGTTTTCGCCGTAAGGACGGGAAAGGCTGCCGAGCCAGTTTTCCGGGAAGGGCATGGAACAGGAAAAGTGATAGAGGGAAAGAATGGTATCTTTAAAACCGCTGTCCTCAAACCCGCCGGAAAGCAGATCCGCGCAGTCAAGGAAAGCGGGTTCACCCCTTTCATAGTACGTTTCCAGGACTTCTGAAAGCACGTCCTGCTCCAGGGCATATATTTCATTGCTGTCTGTCAGCATTTTCGTGTTCGGATCGAGGTCGATCAGGTAAAAATACCGGCGGATTAGGGTCTGGAAAAATGAATCAAGTGTGGAAATCTGTGCGCTTGACATCAGCGCGAGCTGGCGGGACAAATGACGGGCGAGAGGCGTATTTCGCTCCTGCTCCGCTTCCGAAAGGGCCTTTGCAATGCCTGAAGAAATGCGGGTTTTCATTTCCCCTGCCGACGCGCGGGTGAATGTAAGAACCAGAAGTTCCGTAATGTCGGCAGGATCATCCATATCGGTAATCAGTTTTTTGATACGCTCCGTGAGTACCGCCGTCTTACCGCTTCCGGCGGCGGCGGAAAGGAGAAGGTTCTGTCTGCGGGCGTCAATAGCTGCCTGCTGCGCGGTTGTCCATGTCATTTGACTCATAGGTTCTCCTTTCCGTTCCTTTTCATTTCCTCGTCCAGTTTTTCCCGGATCGTTTTGTCAGAAACTTTGGAAATGTAATCAAAACTGTTTTCGGGCAGTGCAGGATCAAAGCGGCAGATACTCCGATAGGGACAGTATGAGCAGGGCGACAGCGTTCCGTTCTTGACGGGATGGATGGCAATTTCCCCGCTTTCAAGGCGGCTGTACAGCCTGATCAGTATTTTTTCCGTCAGTGCTTTCAGTGCTTCAAACTCCTCTGCCGTAAGGACGGGAGAGGTTTTCTTTACACTGCCGTCTTTTACATAAGAAACACCGATAAATCCGTCATCCGTGCCTGATTGGGAGTCAAGCGTGCGGAGCACATCCGGGTCATTTAAGAAAATACCGTTGGTGTTTTCCTTTTCTTTGGGATGGGGAATTCCGTTGGGCGGTACGCTTATGGATTTCGGCCGCCCGTGGAGATAGATATACATCATGGCGGCAGGAAGCAGATCTTTCGTATCCTTTGTTTTTGAAAGCGCCAGCAGGTAGGTAATAAGCTGGAGAGAGAGACCTTCCATGATTTCATTCAGGGAGAGCTTCGGCGAGCCTGTCTTGTAGTCGCAGACCACGGCGTACCTGCCGTCTGTATCTACACGGTCTATTTTCCCTGTAAGGGTAAAGCTGTCAGTGGGACTTGCAGAAATACGGAGATAGAATTCTTTTTCCATATCCAGCGTGTCGAAACCGCTCTGCCGGCTCCATTGACGGAATCTTTGAAGTGCCCGCCGGAAGGTCTGATCCAGAACGCGGCGGGTATACTTTGCCGACTGATCCGAGGAAAGGGCATCCGCCTTGATGCGCGGCGTGATTTTTTCCGTGATGTCTTCGGAAATCTTTTCAATTTCTTCATCCGTCGTCTGCCGCCACTGGCGGTTCTGCGATTTCAGGACTTCGCCGAATTGGTGGAGCCCCGCGTGGAGATAATTGCCATAGTCCAAATAATCCGCTTCGCCTGTATTCCGCTCTTCTACGCCAATTCCGTAGCGGAGGAAGTACTGGTAGGGACAGCTTCTGTAATTTTGCAGTTTTGTGACGGAACCGTAAAAGCGTCCTCCTTTCATGAAAAGTTTGCGCGCAAGCATTTTTGGCAGACGGGCGGCGGTATTTTGATACCGGAGCCCTGCCAGTTTACTTTCCATGAGCTCTCTGTATTCATTTCCTTCTGCCCAGTCTTTAAGCGCTGCCCAGTTGCTCACCGGTGAGGGACGGCCTTCACGGAGTATTTCGGGAAGGAGGGACAGGGCCTGGTTGGGGTTGGCAAAAAACGAGGGGTCGTCATGATGGGGAGCGGGCGGGAGTATTTCCATGTTTTCCGTATAATAGCCGAGGGCTTTCAACCGCTCCAGCAGGAAGGACGGTTCTGCGGCGCTTCCGTCGGCAGCAGCGGCGGGGTACGACAGATAGAGTGTGTCCGATGCCCGTGTCAGGGCGAGATACGTATAAAATTGTTCTTCCTGTACCAGCTCCATCAGGTTGTTTCCAAGATTGATGCGGGCGGATTTCAGAAGGACCTGTTTTTCCGTTTCCGTGAAAAATCCTGAGTCATCAATTTTTTTAGGGAAAGAGCCTTCTAATGCGCCGGGGATGAAGACCACTTTCGCTTCTGCCGCGTATCCTCTGTCCATGGAGGTGACCGTCACATGGTCAAGAGTGGGAGGAATCATGGAGAAGGTAAGGGCGGAAAGACCATCAGCAAGAATACCGCAAAGTTCCTCTTCGGGGAGGATGTCTTTTCCTGTGACATGGACGATTTCGTCAAGAAGAGAAAGCACTTTTTTCCAAACCTGGAGATGGGGACGCTTTTTTGTTTTTTCAAATTCCAGTTCATCCCAGACGGAAAGCGTTTCAGGGATTTGCTGCTCTGTTAACCACCGATAAAGAAAGGCGCATTTATCTTCTGCGGAGAGAGCTCCCTTCCAGCCTGCGAGAAAAGGATTCAAAAGGGAAAGGACCTTTTCTCTCCATGTATTGGCGGTATTCTGCTTTGTAATTTCTTTATCCGAAAGAGGGGCCGGTTCCTGATCAATGCTCCGGTAATCGCGGAAGGCCCAGGGCTTTTGCCACGTGGAAAAACGGATATGGTATTTCAAAACGTAATTTTCCAGCTTATCTATCATATCCGTAGGGAAAGAAGGAAATATTTCCGTTTTTAAGATGCGGAAAATATGCTCTCTTGTAAATCCCCTGTTCTTGCCCCGGCTTTCCGCTTTTATGAAATGGAGAAGCCCGTCAAGGAGCATGACAAGGGGGTGGTTATTCATGGGCTGTTTTTCGTCTGTAAAGACCGGAATCCCGTAGCGTGAAAAGCTTCTTTCCAGCGGGTCCGTATAAGTGTCGGTGGAACGAAGAAGGACGAGGATATCCCGCCAGCGGAGATTTTTATCGCGGACAAGTGACAGAATCCGGCGGGAAATGAAGTCCGCCTCCGCATGGCTGTCCGGTGCGGAAACGATATGGATGCCCTTTTCAGGAACCGGGGAAGTCTCTTTCGGAAGCGGACAGGGAGAAGGAACATTTTGGAAATAGTCTGCTGCGAGACAACGGAGACGGGGACAGCGGAACCGTTTCATTTCGGGGAGTGTGAGGCTCTTTTTCCGAAAGGAGAGCATATAAATTGGCAGGGCGGGCGAATATTTCATTGGACAATCCTTCTTTTGCGTCCGGGAGGGGAAGTGTGAATGTCACTTCTTCCGCCGTGTGGATAAGGGCGGATACGATGCGTATCTTTTGGGGTGTCATACCGTTGAAGCCGTCAATCCATATACGGGATCGGCGGAGTATTTCCGATTTCGGTATTTCCCCGGCAAGCAGGTCAAAAAGACTGCCTTCATAAGAAAAGCGGGTATGGAGGTAGTCATGGTAATTTTTATATAAGAGGGAAAGATCCGCCAGTTTGCGTCCCAGTGGTGTCCCTTCTTCGGCAAGAGAGGCATCATGGAGCGCCGTTTCAGAAATGCAGAACATATCAAGCTGATGAAAAAGGTTCATGAGATTTTCCGCAAAATGAGGCTGAGTGGAAATTTTCATGAGCATTTGCAGCTCGTTCCTGTGTTCCGCAAGGATGCGGCTGATGATAATCTGCTGGCCCAACGGAGAAAGAGCATCTTGCACAGGGGAGCGGAGCTCATTAAAAACGCGGTAGGCAAGACGCGAAAAACCGCAGACCGTGGCATCGATAAAACCGTGGCCTGGGAAAATATCCGCCAGCATACGTTCTGCGGTATATGTCTCCTGATCAGGCACGAGGAAAAAGGCGGAGCGCCCTTTTTTACCGGTGACATAGTCGCGTATTTCTTCACAGCAGCGCCGAGTTTTGCCTGTTCCCGCCGCGCCGAAAATAAAATGGAGTCCCATGAGTATCCTTCCTGTCATTTAAGCAATATATTCTTTTTTCTATTATAAAGGGAAAGGATAAAAAGGGAAAATATTTTACAAAGACAAAGGAGAAATATTATTTTCGTAAAATATGGCACGAAAAAGACAATTTGGATATTGACATATTTAGATATAGTTGATACAATGAGTACATAAGCAAGTTAAAACTGTTTTAATATTTGAAGGAGGAATTTTAAATGTCTTTAAACGGGAAAAAAGTAAGCGAATTTACAGCAGATGCATATCTTAACGGAGAATTTATCAAGGTATCCGATAAGGATCTGCAGGGAAAATGGAGTGTTCTCTTCTTTTATCCGGCGGATTTCACTTTTGTCTGCCCGACTGAGCTGGAAGATCTCCAGAGACTTTATGACGATTTCAAAAAAGAAGGGTGCGAGATTTATTCCGTATCCTGCGATACCCACTTTGTGCACAAAGCCTGGCATGACTCTTCGGAAAAAATCGGCAAGGTTACCTATCCGATGATTGGCGATCCGACGGCACAGCTTGCAAAAGATCTGGATGTATATATTGAAGCTGATGGCATGACCGAGCGCGGCACTTTCGTTATCAATCCTGACGGAGAAGTTGTTCTTTATGAAATAAGCGCCGGCAATATCGGCCGTAATGCTGATGAACTGCTCCGCAAGGTAAGGGCTGCCAAGTTTGTTTATGAACATGGCGATGAAGTCTGCCCGGCCAAGTGGGAACCGGGGGCGGCGACATTGAAACCGTCCTTCGATCTTGTCGGTAAACTTTAATAAGAGAGGGCATCATGGAAAAAATGTATGATGCCATAGTGGTCGGCGGAGGTCCTGCAGGGCTTTCCGCCGCTATTTATATGGCAAGAGCGCGTTTCCGCGTATTGGTTATTGAAAAAGAAAAAGTCGGCGGCCAGATCACTATCACATCTGAAGTGGTGAACTATCCCGGCATTATTATGACAGACGGGGAACAGCTGACCGGTAAGATGCGTCAGCAGGCGGAAAATTTCGGAGCCGAGTTTTTATCGGCGGAAGTAACCGGCCTTGATTTGGACGGCGACTATAAAACAGTTCATACCGATCGGGGAGATTTCAAGGCGCCCGGCATCATTTATGCGGCAGGCGCTCATCCCCGGCTGGCCGGATTTGAGGGGGAAAGTGAATTCCGAGGACACGGTGTGGCATACTGCGCGACCTGCGACGGCGAATTTTTCTCCGGCAAGGATATTTTTGTCATCGGTGGGGGATATGCAGCGGTGGAAGAAGGACTCTTCCTCACCCGGTATGGAAAGAAGATCATGATGGTCGTCAGACGCGACCGCTGCTCCATTGAAAATGCGGAAGTCGATGAATTGAAAGAACATCCGAATGTAGAAATGATGTTCAACACTGAAGTGGTAAGAGTGGAAGGCGATTCCGCCATCCGTAAAGTTGTTTTGAGAAACCGGGTGACCGGGAAAGAAACAATCTATACTGCCCCAGAAAATGATTTTTGCGGCGTATTTGTCTTTGTCGGCTATGCGCCGGAAAACGAACTGGTTAAGGGAAAAGTGGAACTGGATCCCCAGGGGTATATCATCACTGACCGTGATCAGAAAACGAATATTGATGGCGTTTATGCGGCAGGCGACATCTGCGTGAAAAATCTCCGCCAGGTGGTTACCGCTGTTTCGGATGGAGCCGTGGCGGCCACATCTATGGAAAAATACCTTGGGCAGCTCTACAGAAAGTTAGGCATCAAGAGAACTTATGTAAAAAGGGAAATGAAGGAAGCTGCCAAAGCGGAAAATGCCCCGAAAGCGGAGGCGGGTGCTTTTCTTGATGATGCGACCCGTCAGGCGCTGGCTCCCGTACTTGCCCGCTTTACCCGTCCGATCCGTCTCCGTCTGTATACGGATGACAGCCAAATGACGGAAGAAAACCGCCGCATGGTGATGGAGCTTGCATCTCTTTCTGATAAGGTGGAAGCGGAATTTGTCTCGTCCGCGAGAGAAGAAGACAACCATACCATTTCTATCTGTGACGCGGAAGGAAATGAAAAAGGACTTCGTTTCCACGGCGTACCCGGCGGACATGAATTTAATTCCTTTATTCTTGCCATGTACAATGCGGCAGGTCCGGGACAGGATGTAGGTGAAGCGCTGCAGAAACGTATCGAAAACATCAGCAAGCCTCTCCATGTGAAGATTGCCGTATCCCTTTCCTGCACAATGTGTCCCGACCTCGTAGCGGCGGCGCAGCGTATCGCGGCAGACAATAAAAATGTGACCGTCGATGTTTATGATTTCCAATACTATCCTGTACTTCGGGAGAAGTATAATATCATGAGCGTTCCCTGTCTCATCATCAATGATGACGAAGTGCATTTCGGAAAGAAAAGCGTGTCCGACCTGCTTGATATTTTTCAGGCATAAGGACCGGAAAAGATTTCTGTTATAAAAAAATAAAGCCCCCATACGTTAGATCTGAAATCTGGCTTATGAGGGTTTTATTTTGTTTGAAAATGTCAGGATCAAGTAAGCTCATTGGTTAAAAGATCCGTGTGCCGTATGACCCTTGCGGCGAGCAGCAGTCCCGCCAAACTGAAAAGCAGGACATACATGACGGAAACTTCACTCACCGTCCCGAACGCGGCCGCCCGCATAGCATTTAACTGATAAGTCAGTGGATTTATCAGGGCGAGTATCTGTATAAAAGAAGGCGCATCGTGCAATACATAAAAAGAAGGGGCGCTGAAAGAAAGGGGCATAATCAGAAAGGTCAGAACCATATCACGCATTTGATATGTTTTTATGAACATTGTGATGACGGTACCCAAACTGATCCAGAAAAACAAACTGATCAGTCCGATTCCCCACATACATATAAAGGGGAATAAAGTAAAATGCAGGTGAAAAGCCAGGATAATGAGGTAGAAGATGATGGCTTGCGTGGCATATCCTAAAACAGCGCCGGTACTCATCGAAAGAATATAGAAGAACGGTTTTATGCCCGCCTGCATCTTCAAGGCGAAAAAGCCGTATCTTCGGTCGACAGTCATGCGATAGATGACCCGCGACATCTGTCCCATCATGCTCATCGTCAGGATTCCGACAAGGGCGTATTCATTGTAAGGAATCAGGACATCGTTTATTGTTATATTTCCGATTGTTTCAGACAAGGCAGTCACGATGAAAATGAAATAGAGCAGAGGTGTCAATAATTGGGAGATTAGCATGGGACGCGTCTGAAAGAAAATTTTTGCTTCCATGTACATTATGGAGAGAACGGCAGGTATGTTTAATGCCGCGTAGTGCCTGAATAATAAAGGATTCATGGTTATTCCTCCGTGCCGGATGTAAAGAAACTCCGCAGTCCGTTTTCTGCCAGGTTCTTTATGTTCTGGATATCATTTTTCTGCGCGATTTCCGCAAGCGCTGCCGACAGTGAGCAGCCTTTTTTCAATTCAATTTCTATGCAGTTGAGATCCTTACCCGCTGCGGGGGTTCTTATGAAATAGGAAGCCGATATGTCGTCATTCGGCCGGTACTTTTCTTTTAGATGGATGTGGTACCTCAGGACAGGCGTATTTTTATCCAAAAAATTATTCAAGTCTCCAAAGTAGTTCAGCTTTCCATTTTCCAGATAAATCAGTTTGGTGCAGTATTTTTCCAACAGATACAAATCATGAGAAGATACAATGATGGTTTTTCCCCGGCGCCGTTCCGTTTCAAGAAAGGAAAAGAGATTTTCCGCATATTGCGCGTCAAGTCCGGTGGTCGGCTCGTCTAAGATGTAAAGCTGCGGTCCGTGTACGATAGAACGCGCGATTTGGATACGCTGCTGCTGGCCTCCGGACAGGGTATCTAGCTGGCAGTCCGCCTTATCAATCAGACCGACTCGGTTTAATGCGGATTCAGTCATTATTTTGGCTTCCCTGTGTGAGATGCCAGCCAATATGCACCCCATAAATACATTGTCCCAGGCAGTCAAAAACCAGTCCGCAACAAGACGCTGTGCACTGAATCCGATGGAGGCATACGGATTTTTCCTGTTGATATATTTATCGTTAAAATATACTTCCCCTTGACAGGGGGAAAGCGTGCCGTGGAGGATATTCAGCAGCGTGGATTTTCCCGCGCCGTTTACGCCCATGAGCGCAACAAAATCGCCGGGATTCACCAAAAATGAAATATCTTTCAGCGCCTGCAGGTTTTTATAGAAAAAATTTATATTGTTTACGGTGATGATGGAATCCATAAGCGTCCTTTCTTAAATGAATACCATTTAAATATTAAATATATTTCAATTATATATTAATTTTGATGCAATTCCTATATATAAAGCTGGTTCGGTTTTAACCGAAAGAAAGTGTGGCTTTATACCATTGGTATAATTGTGTCTTGCAAATGTCCTGAAGAAAATCACAGGTGCATTTATAAAATGTAGAGGCGGTTTAATACTGTAATTTAGGGAAATGTAAAGTTCAGGAGTAAAGTGTCAGTGAAAGTAAGTGGGAAGATAAAGATTTCTGTCTGTTTTTGCAAGCTGTAGGATAATTTTCAGTGCAATATATGGTATCAAAAATAGTAAAAATGTTTATTCGGCAGGACAAGCTGAAAAAAATATCCTGCTTTATCAAAGATTGGAAATAAAATTGGAATCAAAAAAAGTGTTGCGAACTCAGGGTAATTTGTCTATACTATATAAAATATATTCATCTATAAATTACAATTAAATATATATAGTATACTCTTATATAAAGGGGTGGGGATGATGTGGATATTGGGATTATTAGTGTTCTTGCCTCTGTTGACGGCAGGTCTGCTGTTTTTTATACAGGGGGACAAGCTTCGGGATGCGGTGGTGAAAGTGTCAGCTGCTGCTATTGCGATGTTGTCTCTTTTCGTGGCATTTACTTATTTTGGAAATAAGGTGGTCTTCCGTTTGGGAGATTCTTTTCTGGCGCAAGGTGCAATATTAGTGGATATCCTCGTTGCTCTTGCGGTTTTTTATTATACCTGCGTCCGGTTTCACCGGTATTGGATAGCGCTTTTGGAAGCAATTCAGCTGGGAGCGGTTCTATGGTTTGAATATGTCAGTCATGGGACGCTTGATTATTATGCCGATATCGTTGTTGACAACTTTACCCTGATCATGATTCTTATCGCCGGTGTCATCGGCAGCTTGATCGCCGTTTTTTCTCTGGGGTACATGGAGGCCTTTCAAAAGGAACATCGTGATGTTCGTGACAGAAGGAATTTTTTCTTTTTCGTCCTGTTTCTTTTCCTTTCTGCCATGTTCGGATTGGTTGTTTCCAATAATCTTTTATATATGTATACCTTCTGGGAAATCACCAGCGTCTGTTCTTTTCTTCTCATCGGCTATACGGAATCCCGTGTGGCTGTAAATAATTCGTTCAAAGCGCTTTGGATGAATCTTCTCGGCGGGGCGGCTTTTGCGGCAGCGATTATCGTCATGGGGCTGACTTACCACAGTACGGCGCTTTCCCATCTGGTAGGGCTGGCATTGGCGGGAATGCCTGTGACAGTTATTCTTGCGCTTCTCCTGCTTTGCGGTTTTACTAAATCGGCGATGATGCCTTTTTCCGGCTGGCTTCTTGGGGCGATGGTGGCGCCCACACCCACTTCTGCGTTTCTCCATTCTTCTACGATGGTGAAAGCAGGGGTGTTTCTGATTATCAAACTTTGTCCCGCCCTTGGAAATAATCATGCGGGAACGATGGCGATGTTTGTCGGCGGCATTACCTTCTTTTTTGCGTCCTGTGCCGCTATTTCACAGTCCGATGGGAAAAAGGTTCTTGCCTATTCCACAATTTCCAATTTGGGACTGATCGTCTGCTGTGCGGGTATAGGTTCTTATGAGGCGGCATGGACAGCCATTATGATTGTTATCTTCCATGCGGTCGCCAAATCGCTCTTGTTTCTTTCTGTCGGGACGGCGGAACAGCAGCTCGGCAGCCGCGACATTGAAAGGTTTGACGGACTTTTCAATGCGATGCCCCATCTGTGTCTCTGCATGGTGATCGGTATCAGCGGTATGTTCCTCGCGCCTTTCGGCATGCTCATTTCTAAATGGGCGGCGATGAAAGCTTTTATTGATGCGGGACACCCCATGCTGCTTCTTCTTTTAGTTTTCGGTTCAGCGACAACCATATTTTACTGGGCCAAGTGGCTCGGAAAAATCTTGTCCGTCATGAACGGGCAGGAAAGACGGGAGCAGGGGATTACCAAAGGAGAATGGTTTACCCTGAAGACACTTTCCTGGATGACGATCATCGTCTGTATCCTTTTCCCTCTGATTTCAAGCTATGGCGTTCTGCCGTACCTGCGGATCACCTACGGGTTTACCCGTGATGTTATTGCCCAGAGCAACCTGATCATTATGTCGCTTATGGTGGTGCTTCTTGTTATTCTTCCTTCCCGCTACGGGAAAGGACAGCCTAAAAGGAAGGTAGGGGCTCTTCTTGCCGGGGTTAATACGGGGGATGATCGTAACTATCGAGGCGCGGGAGATAATATCATTCCTGTGGAGCTTCGGAACTGGTACATGGAAGAATGGTTCGGTGAAAAGAAAATGAAATTGTCCGGCTTTGCTCTCTGCATGGCGTGTATTTTCATTCAGTTTGCCATTATACTGGGAGGTGTGTATCGTGGATGAAATGGGAATGAATATTTTATACGCGCTGCTTTACCTCTTTTTGGCGCCTGTCGGTGGAGGGCTTCTTGCCGGTCTTGACCGCAAGCTGGCGGCCCGTATGCAGCGAAGGATAGGCCCTCCTGTGGTCCAGCCGTTCTATGACGTGCTGAAACTTTTTGAGAAAGAACGGATTGCCGTGAATGAAGCGCAAGGCTTTTATTTGGCAGGCTTCCTGTTTTTCATGATTTTGTCAGGCATATTCTTTTTTGCGCAGGGCGATATCCTTCTTGTCATTTTCACACTCACCATGGCGGGCATTTGCCTTGTGGTGGCGTCCTTTTCATCATCGTCACCCTGCAGCCAGATGGGGGCGGAACGGGAACTTCTTCAGATTATGGCGTATGAACCCATGCTTCTCTTTGTGGCGATTGCTTTCTACCTGAAATGCAACACTTTCGATCTTTCAAAAATCATGGCTTCGCCGGAAAGCAATTTTCTTTACATGCCGGGGATCTTCATCGGGTTTCTTTTTGTACTCCAGATTAAATTCAGGAAATCGCCATTTGATCTTTCTATGAGCCATGAAATTCATCAGGAGCTCGTGCAGGGAATCAAGACAGAATTTTCCGGCGGCATGCTTGCTCTTTTTGAAATTGCCGAATGGTATGAAAAGATATTTCTTCTTGGCTTCGTTTATCTGTTTTTTAAATGGCGGGATCCGTGGAGCGGTGTTACGGGTATTCTTGTATGCGCGGCGGTTCTTTTCCTCAGCACCCTTATAGATAACTGTACTGCCCGTATGAAATGGCGGCATCTCCTCGGTTCCGCCTGGCTCGTTACTTTGGTAGCAGGTTTTATCAATATTGTCTTTTTAATGTATATCCGCTGAAAGGAGAGGAAATATGGCTTATATCAGAAAATCCGCCTGGCTCATCCACTATGACGGCTCCAGCTGCAACGGCTGCGATATTGAAGTCCTTGCCTGTCTTATGCCTCTCTATGATGTGGAACGTTTCGGCATTATCAATACAGGGGATCCGAAGCATGCTGATGTATTTCTTGTCACCGGCGGCGTGAATGTACAGAATTTGCCTGTGGTGCGCCAGATTTATGAACAGATGCCGGAACCGAAGGTCGTGGTGGCGGTAGGAACCTGTGCCTGTACAGGCGGCATTTTCAAAGACTGTTACAACATGATCGGAGGCATGGATCATGCTGTTCCTGTAGATGTCTATGTTCCCGGGTGTGCCGCGCGTCCGGAAGCCATCATTGACGGCGTTGTGAAAGGATTGGGGATTCTTGAAGAAAAGCGGGCGGAATATAAAAGGCTCGTTGCCCGGCGAAAATCGGCGCAGCGAAAGGAGGCAACCTGATGAACCAGCAAATAATTGAAATCAAATCTGCGGATATTTTAAAACAGGTAAGCCGCTTTAAAAGGGAACATGCCCGTCTGGTGCAGATACTTTGTACCCGCGTGGAAGAAGGATATGAACTGACTTATACATTTGATAAGGACTATTTCATGTACCATCTCCGCTGCCTCGTTCCGGTCTACCGTTCCGTCATGAGTATCACGGGGCAGTACTGGTATGCTTTTGTATGGGAAAATGAAATACACGATTTATTCGGATTGAAGATAGACTTCATTGAACATGATGTGGACTATGGCGGACATTTCTACCATCTGGCGGAAAAGACACCATGGCATGACCTGCCCGGTGAGAAAGATGCCGATCAGGCGATTAAAGTACAGCTCCGCAGCGGACTCGGGATAGACGCTTCCGCCGTAGCAGGGGCGAAACCGGAAGGAGGGAAAGAAAATGGGTAAAAGCACAGTGATTCCTTTCGGCCCGCAGCATCCCGTTCTTCCCGAACCGATCCATCTGGATCTGGAATTGCAGGATGAAAAGGTTGTCCGTGCGGTTCCCTCTATCGGTTATGTACACCGCGGGCTGGAAAAACTTGTGGAACTTCGTGACTTCCAGCAGTATGTCTATGTGGCGGAACGGGTTTGCGGGATTTGTTCTTTCGGCCATGGCTGGGGATACAGCCGCGCTGTAGAAGAAATGATGGAAATAGAAGTGCCGCCCCGGGCGGAATGGCTCCGCACCATCTGGCACGAATTGTCCCGTATCCATTCCCATCTTCTCTGGCTGGGCCTTGCTGCGGACGCTATGGGGTTTGAAAGTCTTTTTATGGAAGCCTGGCGCCTTCGGGAGATAGATTTGGATCTTATTGAACAGACGACCGGCGGGCGTATTATTTTCTCCGTCTGTAAAGTGGGCGGCGTTCGTCGTGATATTGACGGTGCTGTGTTAAAGGAAATGAAACGGGTCTTAAAAGATTTATCTGAAAAATTTCTTCCCATGCTGAATGTTTTTATGGATGACGATACCGTTCACAGCCGTTTGAAGGGTGTGGGAAAGCTTACTATGGAAGAGGCTCTGGAACTGGGCTGCATCGGCCCCATGGCAAGAGCATCCGGCATTCTCACCGATATTCGTGCTGCTGAAAAAGACAGCGTTTACGGACAGCTTCATTTCCAGCCCGTTATTGAAACGGACGGAGACTGTTACGCGCGGGCAAGAGTACGGCTGAGAGAAGTTCTCCGGTCTGTTGAGATTATTGAGGGCTGTATCGATAATATCCCTGACGGGCCTATTGACGTGAAAGTGCGGGGCGTGCCGCCGAAAAGAGAATGCTTTGTCCGTGTGGAACAGCCGAGAGGAGAAGCGCTTTACTATGTAAAAGGAAACGGAACCAAATTCCTGGAACGGTTCCGTCTGAGGACACCGACAAATGCCAATCTGCCTGCACTCGTAAAGATGCTTCAGGGCTGTGACCTGGCAGATGTGCCGAATATTATCCTGACCATCGATCCCTGTATCAGTTGTTGTGAAAGATAGGAGAGCGTTATGGGCTATATGACCTTTGTGAAAAGGATAGTTGCCAATCTTTTCAAACCGCCTGTGACATCTTCTTATCCTCTGCAGCCGCGGACGCCGCTCCCTATTGACCGCGGACACATTGTCAATCAATGGGAAAAGTGTATTCTCTGCGGTGCCTGTGAACGGGCGTGCCCTTCGGGAGCGATACGGATTGACAGGAAGAACAGGAAGTGGATTATCAATCCCTATGCCTGTGTGCAATGCGGTGCCTGTGTAGAACAGTGCCCTATGAAATGTCTTGCCATGGAAGGCATGTATACGGAACCTTCCACAGAAAAGTCGGAGATCGTCCACACGCCGCCCCCGCCCAAACCGAGACGGGGACCGGCGGCAAGACCTCCGGCAGAAAAAGAAATAAAAGCGGAAGAGAATATTCGGGAAGAAATTTCGATGGATGCGGCGGCTGAAAACGCGGAAGAAGTATTGCCGGCAGCGCATCCGCAACCGGAATCGGAACCCGGTAAAACGGAAGCGCCGAAAGGGAAGTCGGTTCCTGCGGAAATGCCGAAGACGGTGGTGACGGAAGAAGAGTTGAAAAAGGCGCCTGTCATCAATGACGTTTCAGAATGCGTTCTTTGCGGGATGTGTCTTCGCGGCTGTGTCGGCGGAGCACTGGAGATTGACAGGAAGAATCGTACATGGACTATTGATCCGGCAGCTTGCGTGCAGTGCGACATATGCGTGGAGAATTGTCCGAAGCAATGTTTGTCCATGAATAAAGAATACGTTCTTGGGGCGGATGATGATATACCCGAACCGATTTCTTTCGCTTTGCCGGAGCGGAAAAGGTCTTCCCCTGGAAAGCCTGCGGTGAAACCTGATGCATGAATATCCCGTGACTCTGGAAATCATCAGGCTGGCGGAAAAAACGGCGGAAGAAAATCATGGCAGGGTCAGAGGGATACACCTTGTCATCGGAGAAGATTCGGGATTTATCGGAGAATCGATCCAGATGTACTTTGATGTCCTTGCCGCAGGAACCCTGTGTGAGGGCGCGCAGGTGACAATTGAAGGCGTAAAGCCGAAATTGTCCTGTGAAAAATGCGGGAAACTTTTTGAACGGAAACGGTTTTCCTTCACCTGCCCGTTCTGCGGCGGGAGTGGAAACCCGACGGAAACAGGGAAAGAATTTTATATAAAAGATGTAGAATTATTCGTGGAGGATGAAAGCGATGCACATGGTGAAAAAGGAGGTCCTGCTTGATATCAACGGCAGGAATGACCATATGGCGCAGCATGTAAAAGAACATCTGGAAGAAAGACATATTTTTGCGGTAAATATTATGGGGGCGCCGGGAGCAGGAAAGACGACCTCCCTGGAAAACCTGATCCGCGACCTTCCGGTGAAGTCTTATGTCATTGAAGGGGATATCGAATCGGATATAGATACGGAACGGTTAAAAAAACAGGGGATTTCCGCAGCGCAGATCAATACCTTCGGCGCCTGTCATCTTGATGCGCCTCTCATGCACAATGCTGTTCATAATATGGAGATGGACGCAGGCGGCATACTTTTTATTGAGAATGTAGGGAATCTTGTATGTCCTGCGGAATTTTCCATCGGTGAACATATAAAAATGCTCATCGTTTCGGTGACGGACGGAAGCGATAAGCCTTATAAATATCCGCTCGCCTTTGAAAAAGCGGATATGATTCTGCTCAATAAGGTGGATTTGCTTCCTTATCTTGATTTTGATGAAGCGTTTTTTATGGAAGGTGTCCGCCATTTGAATAAAGATGCTCCCGTATTTAAAGTGTGCGGGAAAACGGGAGAAGGATATGATGCTGCGGCGGAATGGCTTATAAAGATTTCAAAGAAATAATTTTTTGGGAGGCGTGTATGAAACATGAGGTGACGGAACGGCTCAGCGTGGCCGGCAGAGTGCAGGGTGTCGGTTTCCGTCCGTCCGTCTGCCGCATGGCAAAAGAATTGAAACTGACAGGCACGGTACAGAACCTCGGCGGCGAAGTGGAAATATATATCACTGGAACAAGGGAAAAGATAGACGCTTTCCTTTGCGGGCTTAAGCAAATGGAACGGCCTGCCCTTGTGGAGTGCGTAAAGAGAGAAGAAAGACCGCTTACGCCTTTTTCCGCTTTTACTTCCATTCCCAGCAGGGAAAGCGAAAATAAAATTCTTGCACCTGCCGATATTTCCGTCTGCTCCGCCTGCCTTAAAGAAATGAAGACGCAGGGAAACCGGCGCTGTCATTATCCTTACATTTCGTGCACCGCCTGCGGTCCCCGGTATACTGTTCTGAAAAAACTTCCTTATGACAGGGAAAATACCGCTTTTGATGCATATCCTCTTTGTGATAAATGTTATGAGGAGTACAGGGATATGAATAACAGACGGTGTCATGGAGAAACCATCGCCTGTCATGACTGCGGCCCCCGGCTTTTGGCGAAAATGAGGGGAAGTCTTTCTGCCGGACCATGGAATCAGGAAGAACTTTTACAATCAGCCAAAGATTTACTCTTTCATGGGGAAATTATCATGGTGAAATCGGTCGGCGGATATAATCTGGTCTGCCGCGGAGACAGAGATGATGCCGTTCAGCGTTTGAGAGTATTGAAACAAAGACGGGACAAGCCTTTTGCGCTTCTTGTTGCAACCGTGGGAGAGGCGGAAAAACTCTGCCATATAAGCAGGGAAGAAAAGGAACTCCTTGAGTCGCCGCAAAAACCGATCGTTCTCTTAAAAAGAAGAAAGAAAAGTATGCCGCTCATCAGCCCTGCGGTAACGGAGCTTACGGAAAGTCTCGGCGTGTTTCTGCCGCCTTTCGGATTGTATGCCCTTCTGGCGGAAATAAAAATTCCTCTCGTTGTGACCAGCTGCAATTTCACCGGAGAGCCTATCATTTACAAACAGGCTGATGCTTTTGCTTTTTATGAAAGTCATGAAAGTATTTCCGCTCTGTTTTACGATGAAAGAGAGATTCTCCGTCCTGCCGATGATTCTGTTACCCGTATCGCGGCGGGAGCTGTGCAGATTCTCCGCCGTACCCGCGGGTATATGCCGGAACCGGTTGCCGTAGAGAAGAAGGGAATGCGCGTTCTGGCACTGGGCGGCGAAGTGGAGCCGTCTTTTGCGCTTTCCGTGAATGATTTGATTTATTCCGCCCAGGTGCCTTCGGATCTCACGCTGGAAAAATCATCCGCTTTTTACCGCCGTCTTGTTGCTGATTGGGAAGAACTTCTCCATATCAGTCCCGACATCCTTGTCTGTGACCTTCATCCCTGCTATACTACGGCGGAAGAATCACGGAAGCTGGCAAAAGAATTGGATATTCCCGTTTTGGAAGTGCAGCACCATCATGGACATGCTCTTTCCGTTATGGCCGAACATCATTTGGACGGGAAATGTCTTGCCGTAATCTTTGACGGTACGGGATTCGGTACGGACGGTACTGTGTGGGGCGGAGAATTTCTTCTCTGTGAAGACCGATCTTTTATCCGTGTCGGCGCAGTGAAACCGATTTCGATGATAAGCGGTGACGAATCCGTCAGGCAGGCATGGAAAAGTCTTTTATGCCACCTGGCGCACAGCGGTATACCATCGGAGGATAAGAGGGAGGCTGTTGTGAAAGCTGTCATTGCGGGCGGAGTGAATACAGTAAAAAGTTCAAGCATGGGGCGCCTTTTTGATGCGGTGAGCGCTGCCTTGGGTCTTGCCGACTATAATACTTATCAGGGGCGGTGTGCCATGCTTCTTGAAAATCAGGCGGCGCTTGCGAAACGTGAAAGAAAAATACCGACAGAGCTTTCCTTTAACGAGGAAGTCGTGGAAACAGAAAACGGCAGCGTTACATTTTTTGATCCTGCCCCGCTATGGGAAAAAGTCATGGGAGAAGATAAAGCTGCTGCCGCTCTTGGCTTTCATGAGGCAGTCATACGGATTGTGGAACGGATGGCGGAAAAAACAGGTGTGGAAACAGTTATTCTCTCGGGAGGATGTTTTGCAAACCGTCTTCTTTTGGAAGGCTGCGTGGAAGCTTTGAAGGGAAAAGGCCATGCTGTGTATTGGAATCAGGCGCTTCCTCCCGGAGACGGAGGGCTTGCTTTCGGCCAGGCATGGTATGGTATGAATACAGCAAACGAAAGGAAATCATATGTGCGTAGCATATCCGGGTCGTGTGGAAACCATTGAGGGGGCACATGGGATCGTTAATTTTTCAGGAAATAAAGTACGGGTGAACCTGTCCATGGTTTCCGTGGAGACAGGTGACTATGTCCTTGTTCATGCAGGCATGGCGATACAGAAAGTGGAAAAGAAAGAAGCTCTTGACTGGATCGGGCTTTTTAAAGAAATAGAGGAACTGCGCCGTGGAGAAAAATGAAATCATCCGCTGGCTTCGCGAGTATGACGGCAGACCCGTAAAAATTATGGAAGTCTGCGGCACGCATACATCCGCTCTGTACAAGACCGGACTGCGCCAGATCCTGTCACCGAAGATACAGCTTCTGTCGGGGCCGGGGTGCCCTGTCTGTGTGACACCGACTGCATACATTGATAAATTGGTGGAAATTTCTTTTAGAAGCGGGCACAGAGTCCTTGCTTTCGGCGATATGCTTGCTGTGCCGGGAACGGAAATGTCTCTTGCCGAGGCGCGGGACAGAGGCGCTTCTGTTGATTTCTTTTATAATCCCGAAGACGCTTTGAAAAAAGCGGAAGGGGAAAAAGAAACAATATTTGTCCTGGCAGCAGTGGGATTTGAAACGACAGCACCCGTTTGGGCGACTGTCGTGAAAGAAGCGGATGAAAGACATATTTTAAACCTCAAACTTCTCACCGCGCTGAAAACGATGCCTGAAACACTGGGAGAGCTTTGTACCGCAGGAAATATCGACGGATTTCTCTGTCCGGGGCACGTGGCGGTCATTACAGGGGCGGAACGGTACAGGGCACTTTCAGAAACATATGGTAAACCCATGGTCATTGGCGGATTTACTGCCGACCTTCTCCTCAGCGCTGTGGCTCGGCTTGTCCTTGCTGTCAATAAGGGGCAGGGCGGTTTCTGGAATGATTACGGAAGCGTGGTCACGGAAGAAGGAAATGTGAAAGCGTGGGAACGGGTAGGAGCCTTTTTTGAAAAAGGAGATGCCCTGTGGCGCGGTCTGGGTGTTGTGAAGAATTCGGGGTTTTACTTGAAAGAAAAATATCATTTGTATGATGCAGGAAGCAGAGGTCTGGTAAAAGACCATATTCCCGCAGGCTGCCGGTGCGGGAATATACTTTTGGGCAAGAATATGCCGAGGGACTGCCCCCATTTCGGGAGAACCTGTACGCCTTCCCACCCTGTCGGCGCGTGCATGGTCTCCTCAGAAGGGGCGTGCTGCATTACCCTGCGGGAAGAAGGGGTGGAAGGATTGTGAAAATTACGTTAAAGCATGGAAGCGGCGGAGAGGAAAGCGGAAGACTGATCAAAGATATTTTCGCTTCCGTTTTTGATGACGAGATACTTCTGAAAATGGAAGACAGCGCGGTTCTTCCTCCCCTGCATGGAAATCCGGTACTCACATCCGATTCCTTTGTCGTGGAACCGCTCTTTTTTAAAGGCGGGGATATCGGGAAACTTTCCGTTTGCGGGACAGTGAATGATTTGTCATCCATGGGCGCGAGACCTCTTTATCTGACCGCTTCGTTCATACTGGAGACAGGACTGGATGCAGATATTTTAGGAAAGATTGTGCAGTCTATGAAAAAAACGGCAGAAGAAGCAGGTGTGCGTATCGTTGCAGGAGACACGAAAGTGATAGAAGGGAAAGGCGGGCTGTACATCAATACGGCAGGTGTCGGCGAACGTCCTTCCTCGCGGGATATTTCCTGCAGGAATATGAAATCGGGGGATGCCCTTATTCTCACCGGAACATTGGGAGATCATCACACTGCTGTTTTGACAAATCGTCTGGGCATTGAAAGTGGAATCGAAAGCGACTGCGCGCCGTTGAATCACATGGTAGAAGAACTGCTTGAGGAAAATATATCCGTCCATACTGTTCGGGATATTACGCGGGGCGGACTTGCCACTGTGGCAAATGAACTGGCCGTAGCTTCATCAGTGCGGATAGAACTGGAAGAGGAACTGATCCCTGTTTCGGATATTGTACAGGGCTTTACAGGGATTCTTGGCCTTGATCCGCTTACTATGGGGAACGAAGGAAAAATGATCATTGCCGTTTCCCCAAAAGATGCGGAAAAAGCGGTGGGTATCTTAAGAAGAAATAAATATGGAAGAAATGCCGTTGCTGCGGGGCAGGTGCTGGAGGGGAAAGGCGTATACCTGCGGACAGCTCTTGGCGGACTGCGCCGTGTCCTCCCGCTTAGGGGAGAAGGACTGCCCCGCATCTGCTGAGGCAGTCAGGCTTGTTTATATTATTCCGTAAAGAGGTTGTTATTCTATTTATAGGGACCGGTATGTTAAAGATACCGGTTTTTTGCGTTCCTGTTTTCCGCCTTTTGGAAAACCGATTCCTATAAATACAAAAACAATTAGCTCTGTATAGAAGATGCAGAGGATGCTTATCTGCGAATGATTTGTGTATTATGGAAAAATAAAGGATAAATTAGTTTTGACTGTTGAAAATATAATGAATAATGAGTATATTAAAGGGAGAGCAGATGTATTATTTCTGTGATGGATATATTTAAGCGAAGGAGTTTATTATGGGGCGAACAGCACTAAAAATCACTTTGTCAGTGGCACTGGCGGCAGGCCTTTTATTGGAGATATCCGGCTGCGGAAAATCTGCGGAGACGGAAAAGCAGGCGCCCGCTCCAAAAGCAGGAACGGAGAAAGTACTTCGTGTGGGTGGAGAAGCCACATATCCGCCCTTTTTATTTAAAGACGATCATGGACACTATGTCGGATTTGAAATGGATCTTATTAAAGCGGTGGCAAAAGAAATCGGTGTCGAGGTTGCATATACAGATATGCCGTTTGCCCGGTTTATGACAGCAGTGGAAAATAAAAAAGTCGATGTGGTTATCTCGGCGGTGGAAGGCACGGCGGAACGTGCTGAAAAAGCGGCTTTCAGCGATGTATATTATAAGAAAGGCGTATACTGCATACTTGTACGAAAAGATGATAATCAGATTCATAAGGCGGATGATTTGAAAGGAAAGACGGTAACCGCCGTTAAAGGTTCAACCAACGAGGCGATGGCAAAGAAACTGGGGGCGGCTCAAATTGTAGGAACCGACTATAATATAGATATATTTAAAAATCTGGAAGCAGGAAAGGCTGATGCAGTGATTACTGATGAACCGCTTGCCTATTACTATTTAGGGCATGGCGGAGCGGAGAAGGCGAAGACGGTTGCGACAGTGCCTTCTGATGATGGCTTCGTTATTCTTATGAACAAAGAAGATATGAAAATGCAGCAGGACATCAATGGCGCACTGAAGAAAGTGATGGAAAACGGTGTATATGACCAGCTGTTCCATAAATGGTTCAATGTATCCGTCAGCGGTAAATAATACGACTGTGTAAAAGAAGCCTAAAAATCCGCGCTGTATGGAATCGGAAACGGTTCTGTACAGCGCGGATTTTTGCTGTGATGATCCGTTTTGGCGGAGAGTTCGGAAATATTTTCAGACATTACCTTTTATCCCTATCCCGGCGGTTTATTTACATATATCGAAAAATACTGTAAAATAAAAAAAGATTTTAATTGTATATACAATTACGTGTATACATGTTTACAATATAGAGGTGATTATATGAGCGAATTACTTCGCGTGGAGAACCTTCACGTGGCAGTAGGCGGCAAGACGCTCCTTCACGGCATAAACCTTACGGTGAATACGGGTGAAGTTCATGTCATTATGGGGGTGAACGGGGCGGGAAAATCTACGCTGCTCCATGCCATTATGGGAAATCCTGCCTATGAAATTACCGAGGGGCATGTTTATTTTGAAGGGGAAGATATTACGGAAATTTCCACGGATAAGCGGGCCAGGCTTGGTATTTTTTTATCTTTTCAGAATCCTGTTTCTATTGCGGGGATTACGACAGAAAATTTCATCCGTACGGCAAAGACGACCATTTCCGGGAAGCAGCAGCGCCTGTTTCCTTTTAAGCGTCTTTTGAAGTCCCGTATGGAGGGGCTTGCCATGGATCCGTCCTGTGGAGACCGTTATCTGAATGACGGTTTCTCCGGCGGCGAACGGAAGAAGAGTGAAATTCTTCAAATGCGTATCCTGGAGCCGAAACTGGCTATGCTTGACGAGACCGATTCCGGACTTGATGTGGATGCAGTGCGTATCGTTTCCAGAAATATTTCCGAATTCCATAATGAAAATAATTCGCTGCTTCTGATTACTCACCTGAACCAGATCCTGAAATTTATCCGTCCTGAGTTCGTCCATGTGCTGATTGACGGGCGGATTGTAAAGGAAGGCGGTCCTGAGCTGGTGAGTGAAATCGAAGCAAACGGCTTTGACGCGTATCGCAAAGAGGTGTAAGCCATGGCTGAAGAAAAGAAGAAAAGCCGTGTCGATGACATCAATCGAAGCGTGTACGATATCAAGGATGAGGTGGAATTTTCTTACAAAGCGGATCGGGGACTGACAGAGGATATTATTCGAAAGATTTCTGCGGAAAAGGAAGAGCCTGCATGGATGCTGGAAAAGCGTCTTCAGGCGCTCCGTATTTACGAGTCTCTCGACGTGCCACCCTGGGCGCCCGATATTTCTGAGCTCGATATGGATCACATCGACACATATATCCGTCCGAAAACGGACATGAAAGCGCGGTGGGAAGATTTGCCTCAGAATATCCGGGATACCTTTGACCGCCTCGGTATTCCGGAAGCGGAAAAGAAATCTCTTGCCGGCGTAGGCGCCCAGTACGATTCTGAAGTGGTGTATCACAATGTGCAGAAAGAATTGAAAGAGCAGGGTGTCATTTATGTAGATTTTGAAACGGCCGTCAAAGAATATGAAGATTTGATCAAACCGTACTTCGGTCAATTGATTACTCCGAATTACCATAAGTTTGCAGCGCTCCATTATGCGGTATGGTCGGGCGGTTCTTTTGTTTATGTGCCGAAAGGCGTTCATGTACGTATGCCGCTGCAAAGTTATTTCCGTTTGAATGCGCCCGGCGCAGGCCAGTTTGAGCATACCCTGATTATTGTCGAAGAAGGGGCAGACTGCCATTTCATTGAAGGCTGTTCGGCGCCACGGTATAATGTGGCCAATCTTCATGCAGGAGCGGTGGAGCTTTTCGTGAAGAAAGGGGCCAGTCTCCGCTATTCGACAATTGAGAACTGGTCAAAGAATATGTACAACCTGAATACGAAGAAAGCTGTCGTGGAAGAAGACGGATCCATGGTATGGGTGAGCGGTTCGTTCGGGTCCCATACGTCCTGTCTTTATCCGGATACGATCCTCAGAGGAAATCATTCGACCTGCGAATTTACGGGAATCACTTTTGCAGGAAAAGGACAGTTTCTTGATACAGGGTCAAAAGTGGAAGCCTTGGGAAAGAATACGCATGTCACTATCAATTCGAAATCCATTTCCAAAGCGGGTGGCACTGCGCTTTACAGAGGTGCTGTGTTCATCGGGTCGGAGGCATCGGGGATGAAAGGCGCAATCAGCTGTGAATCCCTCATGCTGGATAATGAATCCCGCTCTGATACGATTCCCGCCATTATTATTGAAAATTCCGATATCGATCTCGGACATGAGGCAAAAATCGGCCGGATTTCCGAAGAAGATATTTATTATCTGATGAGCCGCGGCATGTCGGAAGAAGACGCGAGGGCGATGCTTGTCCGCGGGTTTGCCGAACCGATTTCCAAAGCGCTGCCCCTGGAGTATGCTGTGGAAATGAACCGTCTCATTGATCTTGAGTTTGAAGGGGCTATCGGGTAAGGAGGCAGTCATGGAAGAAATAAGAGTAAACCGGCTGCCGGCGATTACCTGGCGGTACCTGCATGTGAACGACAGTCCGGATCAGTTTGAATTTCCCGGAAGTTCGGCATCGGCTGTTTTTTCTGATAAACGGTATGTGTCGGAAGGCGGCACGCTTCCTGCCGATTTCTGCGGGGCATCGGCGGAAACATTGGCGGCGGCGGAAAAAGGACAGGCATATACTGTCATCATTCCTGAAAATACGGAGGTCGAGCTGACGATTTCTATCACAGCGGAAGAAGAACGTCCGGATTTTGCGGGATGTTTCATCTTCAAACTGGAAAAGGACGCAAAACTGAATTTGATCTGGCGGCTGTCAGGAGATAGGAAGCATTCTGTTTTTGCTACAGCGTCCTTTTATGAACTGATGAAAAACGCGGCGCTTTCCGTTTCCTATCTTGAAACGGGACTGCCGGCTTCCTCTCTTTATGAACAGCGGTATGCGGTTCTTGGGGATGATGCAAAGCTTGATTTTGTTTCCGCCGAATTGGGCGGGGAGAAGGTTATTGTCCACAGCTACGGGAAACTGGCGGGCAGCCGGTCTGAAATGAGGGAAACCGCCCTTTATGCAGCGACAGGCAGACAGTCTTTGGACCTTTTTTACCACATCGACCATATCGGCAAAGAATCCAATGCGGTGATTGATGTGAAAGGGGCTTTATCGGATACGGCGAAGAAAATCTTCCGCGGCACTTTGGATTTCAAACGGGGCTGCAGCGGGTCTGTGGGGGATGAAGGGGATTACGCTATCCAGCTTTCACCGAAGACAAAAAATATTTCACTTCCCCTGCTGCTATGCACGGAAGATGATGTATCAGGGAATCATGCGTCCAGTGCGGGCCAGCTCGATATGAATACGATTTATTTCCTGATGACGAGAGGCTTTTCTTTGGAAGACGCCCGGCTTATCGTTGTAGAGGCGCTGATCCGGCCGTTGATTGACCGATTGGATGAAAGCGTCCGTGAGGAAGTGCTTGCTGAAGTCCGGAGAAAACTGGATACGAAGGAGAAATAATGAATAGTGAGTTAATCAGAAAAGATTTTCCAATTTTGGAAACGAAGGTGAACGGCCATCCGGTTGTTTATTTTGATAACGGCGCTACGACGCAGCGGCCGCTCCCTGTCATGCGGGCGGTCATGGATTATGTAACCCGGAATAACGGAAATCCCCATCGCGGCGCCCACATTTTTGCCATGTCCGCATCGGAAGCATATGATACGTCTAAAACGGTGATAAAAGATTTCATCGGAGCGAAAAGTGAAAAAGAAATCATTTACACAAGAAATACGTCGGAAAGTTTGAATCTTGTGGCGCGTTCATACGGGGAAACCCATTTAAAAGAAGGCGACCGCATCCTCATTCCCATTTCGGAACACCACTCGAACCTCGTCCCCTGGCAGCGGGCGGCAAAAAAGACAGGGGCTGTTCTTGAGTATATGTATGTGGATAAGGAAACAGGGCGTCTTCCGGAAGAAGAATTGAAAAAGATTGATGATCCCCGTGTAAAGATCCTTGCCTTTGCCCAGGTAAGCAATGTCCTCGGTCTTTCTATCGATGCGGGGGCTTTGATCCGTCGGGCGCATAAACACGGGGCGGTGGTTGTTCTTGACGGTGCGCAGAGTACTCCCCATAAAAAGGTGGACGTGCAGGAACTCGGCTGTGATTTCTTCGCGTTTTCAGGGCATAAAATGTGTTCTATGGGCGGTATCGGCGTTCTTTACGGCAGAGAAGAATTGCTGAAGGACATGGAGCCGTTCCTTTTGGGCGGTGATATGATTGAAAATGTATATGAGCAGGAAAGCACCTATGCGGAACTTCCTGCCAGGTTTGAGGCGGGGACGCAGTATGTGGAAGGCGCTGTGGGCTTGGTGGCGGCTGTCCGCTATATCGAAGGCGTCGGGTTTGACGAAATAAGGGCACAGGAAAAGAAACTTGTCACCCGCGCGATAGAAGGCATGAAAAAACTTCCTTTCATCCATATTGTAGGAAGTACGGATCCGGAAGAGAAAGAAGGCCTTGTGGCGTTTACCGTGGAAGGCGTGCATCCTCATGATGTGGCGCAGATTTTGTCCAATGGCGGCATATGCATCCGTACGGGGCATCATTGCGCGCAGCCGCTCCATATATATCTGGGAATCAATGCGACCTGCAGGGCAAGCTTCTATTTCTATAATACAGAAGAGGAAGTAGATTATTTCCTTGAAAAGTTAAAAGGTGTCCGAAAAGTAATGGGGTATGACGACTGATGGATCTGCAGCAGCTTTATACAGATTTGATTCTGGAATATAACAGAGACAAGACAAATAAAAGAAAAGTGGAAGCGCCCACTGTTCATGAGCATGGGCATAATCCCAGCTGCGGCGACGATATCGATGTGGAAGTGAAAGTGGATGGCGGTATTATTAAAGATCTTGCTTATACGGGTACGGGATGCGCCATCAGCCAGGCATCCACGGCCATGATGGCGGAGCTTCTGCAGGACCGCACCGTAGATGAAGCAATCCGGCTGTGTAAACTTTTCCTTGCCATGATCCGCGGCGATGTGAAAGATGAAGCGGCATTGGAAGAACTGGAAGCGGCATACACGCTGAAAGATATTTCTCAGATGCCGGTCCGCGTGAAGTGCGCCACTCTCGGCTGGCATACCCTGGAAGTAGCTCTTGAAAAAATCGCCGCCGATTTAGAAACTAAATAAGGAAATCAAAAAGCACTTGTTTCCTCTTGTGAGGGCAAGTGCTTTTTGATTTACAAGATATCCAAATCGTCATAAGCGGGAGGGCAGATCCATTTTCCCGCGCCGTCAATCAGTCCCCATTTACCGTCTGTCTTAACACCGGCTCTTCCTTTTCTGAACGCGGTGACATCTTCCGCATCCTTTTCAAAGGTAATTGCTTTTTTGCCTGCATAGTCAAGATACAGCCAGCCGTCTTTTGCCTTTGCGGGAATGCGGTTGTCTTCCGCGTTTCCGATGCTTTTATAAAGCGGTTCCGTCAGCGGTGTCCCCACCGTATCCATAAGGCCCCATCTGCCGTCTTCCTTGTAGGCAATCATGCCGTTTCCTTTATATTTGAGATCATCATATCGAAAAGGGGCCAGTTCTTTTCCATCGGTCATGGAAAGCATGCCCCACTTCTTGTTTTCATCTTTGGCAAGGAGGACTTTTGCGTCTTCAGCAGGGATGATCGTACGGTAAATCGTGTGGGCGGCGTATGTTCCCTTACGGTCAACCCAGCCGTAGCGGGAATTGTTGTAAATGAGGATGCCATTTTCCGTAGCAGGAAATACATGGTCGTTGGATGTGGCGGCAATCACTTTGCCCGTATTGTCGATATATCCCCGTTTGACCTCTACGGCAGGAATGATTTCTTCATAGCCGTAGTCCGGCCACCAGAGAGGGAATCCGATGCCCCAGCCAAAATGGGAGTGATGGTAACAGCAGGGGTAAAACCAATGTCCCCAGCCGATGCCGATGGAAATAGGGAAGCCGCGGCGGATATGCTCTTTGGAGACGGCTCCTTTTCTGACTTCGGCGATTCCTTTCTCAAACGGATAGAGCTGATCATAGTCCGCCATGAAGGCAATCGTGCCGTCTGTTTTGGCATAAGCCTTTCCGTCGATGGTCCTGACACCGGCGAGGCCTTCGGAAAACGGTGTGAGGACTGCCTTGAACTGCGGCTCTGCCGTTACATTTCCTGTATTGTCCACGAATCCCCAAAGTTTATTTTCCACCTGTACGGCAGTCATACTTTCATGGAAAAGGGGATGGACACTTTTATATTGGAAAGGAATGACTGTCCGCCCTTCTTTGTCAATGAATCCCCATTTTTCTTTATTATCCCGGACAGCAAGAAGTCCGTCAGAATAAGCGGGGCCCGCATTGCTGTACGTCGGGGCAATAACATAGGCACCTGTTTCATCGATAACGCCCCATTTGTTTTTTTCCTTTACCGCTGCCAGTCCGTCCGCAAAGAACCGGGCCTCCTGATACAGGGGGGCGATTTCTTTTCCCTTTTTGTCAATGTAGCCGTACTTGCCTCCTGACTTGACGATTGCCATCCCCTGTTCAAAATCAGATACCGATTCGTAAACGGGATCCGTCAGCTTTGTACCGTCTTTCTTGTAGAAACCGATTTTTTTATCACGGCCCTCTACAGCAAGAAATCCTTCCTTCCAGAAAGAACGTGTTTCATAAGAAACGGGGATGATTCTTTTACCGCTTCTGTCGTAAAAACCGCGGAGATTTTTCTGCTTCACTTCAACCAGACTAGCGCGGTCATCTTCGCTTGCCAGATCCGCTGCCCGGATTTCCTCATCGGAAAGAGAAAGAGCGATCTTGTCATAAGTAATAGGAATGACTGTTTTTCCCTCGCCATTGACGGCGCCCCACTTGCCGTTCTGCTTTACGGCGGCAGTGAAAGGAAACTCTGCATCTTGGGAAATACCGTTTCCTGCCGGCTCATAGGAATCGGGAAAAGCGGTATCCGATGCGTAAACGGATGCGGACAGCACCATGGCGGCAATGAGCAGGATTGTTTTTCTGTACTTCATGGA
>OHGL01000070.1_pt1 | contig 78720 bp, 63 predicted proteins | sample 1567731 | NCBI WGS metagenome assembly OHGL01 (sample SAMEA3879606, study PRJEB24766) | human gut metagenome | biome: human-associated habitat; feature: feces | place: USA | collected 1985/1987 | reverse complement strand
GGCGAGGTCACCCCGCACATCGGACGCCACGCATTTGCCGTTCTGGCCATACTCACTCTTGCAGCTGCAATGACAGGATGTATCAATGATGCAGATGTTCCCTCAGGAAACGGAGACAATCCGGCTACCGGAGCCAGAGGAGGGAACATGGAGATTTCATTTCTAGTTCCCAACTCTTCCAACGGCAGCCGTGCCGCTTCCGCCGAAGACTCCGGAGTTTACGAAGACGGAACCGCCGAAGAATACAAGGTGAGCAATGTAACCCTCTATCTGTTTGACTCTTCCAGCAAGAATCTGGTTACTACCATCAATGTAGCCCAAAGCGATCTGGGCGCAGGCACTTCCAGCGGAGAGAGCAGCAAAGAAGGACAAACCATTGTCTATCCTTGCAACAAGGAAATCACAGTAAAACCGGGCAACTATGACATCCTTGCCGTAGCCAACGGTTCACAGACCTTCGAAATAGGTCAGGAATCCACATTATTGGGACAGATTGACGCCTCCACCTATGGAAACGGCATGATAACCAGCGTACCCGGAAGCGGTTTCATCATGTCCAACCGCGGCTCGGCCAATATGAACATCACCGTAGAGTCTCCCGAAGAAAGCGACACCAAAGCACACGTCAGAATCAATCTGGAACGTGCCGTTGCCAAACTGATGGTCAGAAATGACAGCAAGGAAATCTACACGTTGAAGAATTCTGCCGGAGTGACTTACGCCACAGTCCGTCTGAACAACTACAAATTCATCAACCTGGCAAACAAGTTCTACACCTTCCGTCATGTCGCTACACTGGATAACGCCCCTGAGACTCCGTCAGCTCCGTCATCTTACAGCGTGGAAGCAGGAAACTTCGGTAACATCGCCGACAACAACGGTTACCTTATCGACCCCTATTTCTTCGACAAGACCGTAGCTGGAGCCACTACCAATTTCACAGGCGGTTCATTCTACACCAACCACCTGTCAAAACAGACAGACAGCAACTGGTCGGGCCTGGCCGATGCAGGAAAGTACGTTTCCATGTACTGTCTTGAAAACTGTATGTTCCGTCCGGCACAGAACACAGTATACACCACCGGTATCATGCTGAAAGGTACATTTACCCCCGAAGCTTCACAGACCATCGGTAACAACGGTAATCCGGTAGAAGACCCGCTTGTATTCAACACACTGTATTATTTCAACTATAAGTTCTACACCACACTGGCAGCTGTAGGCAAATATGGCGATGCCAATATTGATGGTTTGACAGAAGAATCCAGTGATGCAGAACTGGCAGCCAAGCAGATTACCCGTTTCACCAAGAACGGAGGCAATTTCTCTACCTTCTACAATTACTGGATCAAACATCTTGACAACAACAACCCCACCGTCATGGGCGTCATGGAGTTCGGTATTGTACGTAACAACATCTACTCTGTCAACATCACCAGCATCAAGAACCTGGGTCCCGGCACTCCGGATACCAAACCCGATCCGGATGAAAACAAAGCATTCCTGGACGTAGAATTCGGAGTATATCCGTGGATTGTCCGTGACCAAGATGCCGACCTTGAATAAAACAGTCTCAAAATAGAAAAACAATGAGTAAAACTGCTACTATCCTCTTCGCCCTATGTACTCTTTTCTGTAGTGCATGTTCCTGGGTGGACGATGACCAATCCGATTGCCCCACAGGCTGTTGGTTAAAGTTATCCTATACCTATAACATGCTGAATGTAGATGCCGTGACCACTCAGGTAAAAGATGTCACGCTATTTATTCTCGACCAGGAAGGAAACTATATAGTCCGGGAGGAAGTAGACAGTCTTACATTCCATCAAAATGAATGTACAATCCAAGTCCCCTCCCTGCCTCAGGGAGATTACACCTTTCTGGTCTGGGCAGGATTGGCGGACTCACTTTACCGGCATACTCCCACCTCACTGACACTGTTACGCAATGAGGCGGGAGAACAATCCGAAAAACTTTCATCTCTATTCCACGGGCGGCTGGACAACGTGCATATCAGCGGCGAATATCAGGTTTTGGCTCTCTCTCTTACTAAAAACACGAATATTCTGAGCTGCATATTGCAAAGCCAGTCGGCCGCCCCTCTGGATACAGATGATTTCCGTCTGGAGCTGACAGCCCGCAACGGATGCATGGATCACCGGAACACTCCGACAGACTCCGTTTTCACCTGCTATCTTCCCTTCATGCAGGAAAGCGCCAACTTGGAAGACATACAGGTAGTACATGCCGGAATGAATACATTGAGACTGATGGAGAATGACGACACCCGCCTACGGTTAATCTATCAACCTAGTGGAAAAGAGATTTTCGATATTCCGCTGACCCCCTATCTGCTTCTGTTGCGTAATGTCGAAACAACCTACATGCCTCCACAAGAATATCTTGACAGGCAAGACCGCTATAACCTGATATTTTTCCTGAGCCCGACAGAGGATCCGCAGAAACCTTACATATGTTTACAAATGCAAGTAAACGGCTGGATAATACGTATAAATGATGCAGAATTAGATAAATAATCTTTCTGTTTTGAACATTTCAATCTATATTCGATTCCGTTATGAAAATTACTTATTATGTAAAATCTATAATACGGAACCTTATGAGAAATAAAAAAAAATTCAACGAGTTTATGAACAAAACGATTGAAGAACTGAAAGACGAGAAACGTTATGGCACGGCACACGTCTACCAAAGTACCTTGAACGCTTTCTGCGAATTCTGCGGATGCAAGATTGTTTACTTCCACCAGCTCAACAGAGCCACACTGAAAGAATTTGAGACCCACCTGCGCGACAAGCAGCTGAGCTGGAACACCGTTTCCACCTATATGCGGACACTGCGCGGCGCCTACAACAAAGCGGTGGACCAGAAAATAACCACCGGCAACTCCCGCCTGTTCAATCACGTCTATACCGGAGTGAAAAACGATGTCAAGCGTGCGCTGGAAGTGGAGGAGATAAACAAGCTGCTGAACGAAGTTCCTCTGAAAAGACTACCGGAAGACCTGGTACGATGCAGGGTTTGGGCAAACCTGATGTTCCAACTGCGCGGGATGCCTTTTGTTGATCTGGCCTTTCTTCACAAAAGTGACTTGAAAGGTAACACACTTTCTTACCGCCGGCATAAAACGGGCGGCCAAATGATAGTGGATATTCCGCCAACAGCAATGGAACTGATCAGACAATATCAGAATACCGACTGCAACTCTCCCTATCTTTTCCCTATCCTGAGCGGCACCAAAACCGGAGAAGAGCTGTATATAGAGTATCAGCAGGCGCTACGGATCATGAATTATAATCTGGGCAGACTGGCAAGACGATGTGGAGTGATAACCAAGGTCAGTTCATACACCACGCGCCATACCTGGGCCACCCTTGCCAAATATTGTAATTTCTCTGAACAACTAATCTGTGAGGCTTTTGGACATTCGTCAGTGAAAGTTACAGAAACATATTTGAAAAACTTCAAATATGAAGAGATAAAAAAAGCTAATGATGCAATAATTCTATACGTTTCAAAAAATGGAAAGAAAAGGGCATGAATAGATAAAAAGTTGATTATCAAGCTATTTAAATTCCGTTACTTTGTAAGTAACAGAATTTATTCGGCAGCAAAAATAGACAATAAATCGATAGCAAACAAGAAACAACCCGCTTCTTTTTTTTAAAATTAATAAAAAAGACGGTCTAATAGATAAAAAGTAATAATAAAAAGAACATTTTTAATTATATAAAAAAGAGAAAATATAGTAACACACATCACGTTTTACACAGTCAACGCAATGCATTAAAATATTATATTTCAGAATATTATATCTTATCCGCTATAAAATAGTGAGATATAAATTATACAATATGTTTATTGATAAATTTTCTGTTACTTACAAAGTAACAGAAGAGCAGAAAAAAGAAAAAAAGCGACATAGTTGAAACATAGTTAAAAAAAACATCATATAGATCTGACATATAAAAAGTTTTACCTATGATACAAGTCCAGAGATTTAACAAAGTACTTAAATTAGCAGTCATTCTAGGAGATTTAGTCATTCTGAATGTACTTTTCATCTCATTTAATTCAATATGGAACGAGTTGTTTGGGGAAAGAGCCTGTAGCGGCACTTTACCCCAAATTCTAACTCTGTTCAGCGTATGTTATTTTGCATGCACTATTTCAGGAGGTGTCATACTGCATCGTCGGGGAGCCCGTGCCGACCAAATTGTATTCCGGGTACTCCGCAACGTGTTCTATTTCTCTTTTTTATCGACCGGACTGATGGTATTATCCGAACTTGAGATATATTCCAAACGCTTTTTTATCTATTATTTCATTCTGCTCATCCTCTGTATCACTGTCTATCGCCTGCTTTTCCGTTTCTGCATACAGCTATACAGAAGCCATGGAGGAAATTTCCGTACGGTCCTCTATTTGGGAAGCACCGAAAATATAGCCGAGCTGTACCATGAAATGACCTCCGATGCCACTACCGGCTACCGGGTACTGGGCTACTTCGACACCACCCCCAATGCCAAGTTCCCCGCCAGCTGTACCTATCTGGGAAAACCGGAGCAAGCCATTGACTACCTGGCACAGCACAAGGTGAACCAGCTTTACTGCTGCCTGCCCTCGGCATTGAGCGAACAGATCGTGCCGGTCATCAACTATTGCGAGAACAACCTGATACATTTCTACAGCGTGCCCAATGTGCGCAACTACCTGCGTCACCGCATGCACTTTGAAATGATAGGCAGCGTACCCATCCTCAGCATCCGCAAGGAACCCTTGGGAAAAATAGAGAACAGGCTGATAAAACGCATATTCGATGTAATCTTCTCGCTGCTCTTTTTATGCACATTATTCCCCATTATATTCCTTATTGTAGGAGTGACCATCAAAATCACTTCTTCGGGTCCCATATTCTTCCGTCAGAAACGTAACGGATTGAACAACAAGGAATTCTGGTGTTATAAATTCCGTTCCATGAAAGTAAACAAGGAATCGGACACCTTACAGGCCACCCTCAACGATCCCAGGAAAACCAAATTCGGCGATTTCATGCGCCGGACCAATATTGACGAACTTCCGCAATTCATCAATGTATTGCTGGGAGATATGTCCATTGTAGGGCCACGCCCCCACATGTTGAAACACACGGAAGAATATTCCAAGATAATCAATAAATACATGGTCCGCCATTTCATCAAGCCCGGTATCACGGGATGGGCGCAGGTGACCGGTTTCCGTGGCGAAACCCGCGAACTGGAAGACATGGAAGGACGTGTGAAAGCCGATATATGGTATATGGAGCACTGGTCTTTCCTGCTCGACCTTTATATCATGTACAAAACCGTGGCAAACGTGCTGCACAAAGACAAGCAAGCTTATTAGAACAAGACCTGAAAACTGAAAATTTTTAAATAACAGAGAGCCAAAAAATGAGAAGATTAAAATTTACCCTATTCGCGCTGGCTTCCCTGCTGCTATGCAGTTGCAGCGCCTACAAAAAGGTACCCTACCTGCAAGGTTCCGAGTACCTGAACATGGCAAATGTCCAAACACCCCTGTATGATGCACACATCATGCCCAAAGATTTGCTGACCATCACGGTGAACACCAGTGATCCCGATGCCGCCATTCCTTTTAACCTGACGGTAGCCACCCCTATCACGGCAAACAGCAAAAGCCTTTCCAGCCAACCGGCATTGCAGCAGTATCTGGTAGACAATAACGGAAACATTGATTTCCCGGTCTTGGGCACACTGCACATCGGCGGCCTCACCAAAAGCCAGGCGGAAAACATGATAAAGGAAAAACTGAAAACCTATATCAAGGAAAACCCTATTGTGAATGTACGCATGACAAACTACAAAATCTCCGTGATGGGAGAAGTTGCCCAACCCGGCACATTCACCATCACCAATGAAAAAGTAAACATCATGGAAGCGCTCGCCATGGCGGGAGACATGACCGTATACGGACAACGCGACAAAGTGAAACTGATCCGTGAAGATGCGCAAGGCAACCGCCAGGTGATTCCGCTGAACCTGAACGATGCCGACATCATCGTATCTCCTTACTACTACCTCCAGCAGAACGATGTGGTGTATGTCATCCCCAATAAGACCAAAGCCAAGAACGCAAGTATCAGCAACAGCACCACCATCTGGTTCTCGGTAGTAGGAACTCTGGTCGCACTGGCCAGCCTGATAGTAACCATTGCCAAATAAACAGAATTATGAAAGAAGACTTATACGACGACCTCTATCTGGAAGAAAAAGAAGAAAAGACCGATTTCAAAGCGATTCTTTTCAAATACGCCATCCATTGGCCCTGGTTCGTGGCATGCACCCTGCTGTGCATAGCAGGAGCCTGGCTTTATTTACGTTACACCCCGCCGGTGTACAACATCTCGGCATCCGTCATCATCAAGGACAATGACAAGAACAGCAAAGCAAGCAGCGGCATGGCCGACCTGGAAGACTTGGGCTTCTACTCCTCCATCAATAACTTTGACAATGAAGTGGAAATCCTGCAATCACGCACGCTTATCAAAAAAGTGGTGGAAGAGCTGGATCTTTACATCAGCTATGCCACAAAGAGCAGTTTCCATGACATCGAACTTTACAAAAGTTCCCCTGTGAAAGTATGGATTACCCCCGAAGAAGCCCAGAAACTGCCCGCCCCCGCGCGTCTTCACCTGACCTTGCAGCCGGGCAACAAGCTGAATGTGAAACTCCGGATAGGAGAAGAGGAATACAACAAGCAGTTCGACAAGCTGCCCGCCTTGCTGACCACCCCGTCGGGCACGTTCAGCTTTACCCCTAAAGACTCCGCAACCGTCCAAAGCACGCAGGAAATCATGGCTACGGTTTCTTCCCCCCGCAGTGTGGCAAACGCCTACCGGGGAGCATTAAGCATAGAGCCTACTTCCAAATCCACCACTATCGCACAGATCTCTGTCAAGAGCACGCATACGCAGCGCGGCATGGATTTCATCAACAAGCTGGTGGAAGTCTACAACCGGGATGCCAACGATGACAAAAACGAAGTGGCTACCAAGACCGCGGAATTTATTGATGAACGTATCAAAATCATCAACGGCGAACTGGGAACCACGGAACAGGAACTGGAAACCTTCAAGCGCGATGCCGGGCTCACCGACTTGAAAAGCGACGCCCAACTGGCATTGAGTGAAAACTCGGAATACGAAAAGAAACGTGCCGAAAACAGCACCCAGCTCCGGCTGGTACAATTCCTGGCCGGCTATGCCAACAATCCGGATCATGCCTACGAAGTACTTCCGGTCAATGTGGGCCTGACAGATACCGGTCTTGCCGAGCTGATCAACCGCTACAACGAGATGCTGCTGGAACGCAAGCGCCTGCTCCGTTCCTCCCAGGAAAACAACCCGGTGGTAGTCAATCTGGATGCCAGCATCCGCGCCATGCGCAGCAATGTGCTGACCACCATCAACAGCGTACAAAGAGGTTTGGCCATCACCCAGGCGGATCTGGAACGTCAGGCAGGCAAATACGCCGGACGCATCACCAATGCTCCGGGACAGGAACGCCAGCTGGTCAGCATCTCGCGCCAGCAGGAAATCAAAGCCGGCCTTTACCTGATGCTGCTGCAAAAGCGTGAAGAAAACGCCATCACTCTGGCATCTACCGCCAACAACGCCCGCATGGTGGACGAAGCACTGGCAGACGCCATCCCCGTATCTCCCAAAGGAAAGATGATTTATCTGGTAGCACTGATTCTGGGAATCGCCCTGCCGGTAGTTGTCATCTATATCATCGAACTCTTAAAATACAAGATAGAGGGCCGCGCCGATGTGGAAAAAATCACCTCCCTTCCCATTGTGGGCGATGTACCCCTGTCGGAAGATAAAGGAAAAGAAGAAAGCATTGTAGTACACGAAAACCAAAACGACCTGATGGCCGAAACCTTCCGTAATGTACGCACCAATGTACTTTATATGATGAGGAGCGACGAGAAAGTCATATTGGTTACCTCCACCACCACAGGAGAAGGCAAAACCTTTATCGCTTCCAATCTGGCTGTCAGTCTGGCTTTATTAGGAAAGAAAATCGTGATCGTGGGGCTTGACATCCGCAAGCCGAGCCTGAACAAAGCTTTCAACTTATCACACAGGGAACAAGGCATCAGCCAGTTCCTCGCCAATCCGGAACATACCGACCTGATGTCGCTGGTACAAGTTTCACGCATCAATGCCAACTTGTCCATTCTGCCCGGAGGGCCTATTCCTCCCAACCCGACCGAACTGGTGGCACGTGAATCTTTGCCTCAGGCTATCGACATACTGAAAAAGCATTTTGACTATATCATTCTGGATACCGCCCCCATCGGCATGGTGACCGATACCCTGCTGATTTCGCGCGTAGCCAACGCCAGCATCTATGTGTGCCGGGCAGACTACACCCACAAGGCAGATTATACTTTAATCAACGAACTGAGCGAACAGAAAAAACTGCCCAACCTATGTACCCTTATCAACGGACTGGACATGAAGAAAAAGAAGTACGGATATTACTATGGATACGGCAAGTATGGCAAGTATTACGGATACGGTAAAAAATACGGTTACGGCTATGGATATGGCACTGAAAATGTAAACAAAAAGTAATTTCAAAAGTAATTACATAATAACATAAGACTAATCCTCTTTCTGAAATGTTAATATTTTAACAAATTCAGAAGAGAATTAGTCTTATTACGTTTTAATATATAAATATTATTTACTATATTTTTCTTTCGAAACATCAAAACAGGGACACTGTTTCACCCATTCCTCAGGCTCTATCTCGCCATTTCCGTTCAAATCCGGACTTAAATCCCGATGACCGCAAACCTTGCAACCGGGATAATCCACCAGCAACGCCCTGACCAGTACACGCAACGAATGTTTCTGCCACACCGTCCGCGTATCCGCCGGCCTGCCCCGCTCACTGATTCCCCCCTCATAGCATATCCCGATACTCTGCACATTATGTCCACGCGCATGCGCCCCTATTTTCTCTATGGGACGGGTTGTTTTTATATCCCCGTTCTTGCGGATATAAAAATGATATCCGGGTCCGTTCATTCCACGCCTGCGGTGGCACACCTCCAAATCCTGTTCGGTAAAGTCCCTGTCCGCCTTTGTGGCGGAACAGTGGACAACAATCAGATTAATCACCCTCATCCCCCTATGCACGAGCTGATTCCTACTACACCCGCAATAGCCGTAGCTACTGCAATCACCACTTTCAAAATAGTGCTCCAAACAGATTTACCTTTCATCCTACAGTTTTTTTTTAAATTAAACACTTGTCCGCCATCTACTTAAGCAGGCTTTTGCTCTTCTTTCGTTTTCACCGGCAATTTATCCACCTTCGTATATTTCAGTGCTGCCAGAATACCGCTTAGCGCAATACCCGGACGGAAATTGATACGCGCTTTTCTAATCATCGACACATCATACGTATCCTCCGTTTCCGCACCTCTTCCGCTCAGACCTATCTGGAAAGTGCCCAGATCGGCAAGCCTTACAATCTCGCCCCCTTCCAGAGCCTCCATAATCACATCCTCCAAGGCAACAAGCACAGCCATTACATCCGCACGCGTCACCGTACAGGTTTTCTGAATACGATCCGCCATTTCGCGAATCTCTACATGGCCATTGGCCTGAGCTTGTGCATAGAACTTAGGCAGCGCGTCCTGATCAAGCGGATTATTACGCTTTACTACCGAATAAGAAACTGTTCTTCCCATACTTTTTCAAATTAAAAATTAAAACTTGCAAATTAAGAAACACACTGGCAATCAAGCGTTAACCACTAAGCCGGCTATGATTGACTTTTGATTACACTACAAAGATACGATGAACCGGAAGCCCCGTGTAGACATTTGTAGAGAAGCGTAGAAGATTGTCGGGAAATGTCGAGAATAACTTACAGAGAGAGTAGGAAAACAAGGACATTTTGCGTATCTTTACCCTATAATCAAAACGATAAAAGAACATGAACCAAGAAGAAAAAGCATTCATTATCAGAGCGTATGACAAAGCGGAACTGGCAGGACTATACAGCCCGGGGCGAACTGCCGCGGCAGCCCTGCAAACCCTGTATCGCTGGATGCGGAGAAACATGCTGCTACAGGAAGAATTGAACGAAGCGGGCTACAACAAATTCCGCCACAGCTTTCTGAAGCATGAAGTGGCAATCATAGTGAAACATCTGGGAGAACCTTAGGACATACGCTTCCCAAAGAACCTGTTGTTTATCTCGAAAGACCTTGTTGTTTTTTTAAAATTCCCTGTTGTTTTACCGGAAAGGTCCTGTTGTTTTTTGAAAACAACAGGACCTTTTTCACCTGCATTTAAGGCTCACAAGGCTCAGGGCTCACTTAGGCGGTTTTCTGAGCCAAGATTTACCGGTCTTTCTATACTTACCATCCTCTTTCTCAACGATTTGATAATACACCAAACGCAACAAATAACGTTTCACGGATGCTGTAGGCAAACCGGCTTCATTGGCAGCCGCCATCAGCTCCGAATAGGTGAACTCGCGCGGCATTTTTTTCAAGACGGGACGCAGTTTGAAAAAAGCCTTTACCGGCCTGATTCTTCCGGCAGTATCATCCATGGAAGTGGAAAGCAGCAAACTGTGTTCCAGCAACACATCCACTATCTGCATCGCCGTATGGAAATCCTCATCCGAACACTTCCACTCCGATGTATTCCATTGCGGCTCACACTTACGCAATGCAGTCAGCACCATGGCAATACGAGCCATCATCAGTCCGTGGCGCAGCACAATGGCCCCCGGAGAATCATCATCTTCCGCCACTACCTCACGCAGATACGTTCTGAAACGCTCCGTATGCTCTTTCCATTGTTCCTCGGTGAAAACCACCTCGGTAGGCGATCCGGAGAGAAAGATGAACATACGCAGCAGCTCCTCGCCCATCCCTTTGAAATAAGCGCGCATATCCAACCGGGCCTTGCCGGGATTTGCCGACTTATACTCCCAGTGGGCCTGTCCCACATAGAAAGCCACACGGCTGTACATTCCATTCTCCAGCGAAGAAATAAATTTATGCAACTGGGCGGGAGTGCCCGAAGCGCATAATGCCAGATGAGGGTCACTCACAACAACAAGCCGGTGATCCGTCTTGAAATAAGAAGACACCTCCTCGTGCTGGGAGGCGGCACGCATCACATCATCATGTTTTCCATACTCCTGGTGCATGGCAGAACTTATCATGTCCAGCTCGGAGGCATTCATCACCAAGCCGACCGCTCCACCCGCCTCCAAAGCCAGTATCAACTGGCTTTTCGAAATATTGGGAGCCACCTTCAGGATGCGTTCCACCGGCATCTCCGGGCATTGGTCCAAATCGGGAACCCTCTTTTCCTGAGCGGCAAGCCGTTCCTCCAGATTCCACTTCAGCAGCTTCTGCCGGTACTCACGCTCATCCTTCCTGTTCAATTCATCGTAATACTCCTGAATGGCTGCGGGTAGAATTGCCGCCAGCTGCATCACCCCCTTTCCTCTGCCCGAACCGGCCAAAGCCACCAGGTAGAGATCGGCGGAATAAACCATTCCTCCATAATTCATCCTCACCCCCGGCAGACAACCGCTGATGTTGGTAATCATGGAAAGCAACAGAATATCCCTCTCGCGCTTGTTGCGGACGTGCGTCAAACCACGCTTCAAAAAGTCGGGCAAACGGTCGAACAGTTCATCCGGAAGACACGGAACTTCACGACGCAACTTGTCAGCCTCAAGTTTCTCTAACTCAACCTCTTCCTCCCCCTCATTGGGCTCAGAATACCGCATAGGTGAGCCCTGAGCCTTGTGAGCCCTGGAAGCAGGTGTTTCGGGCCCCTTGTTCATGTCGGCATACCGGTATCCGGAGTCTATGCGCGGAGGTATATCCCCGGCGGCACACCCCATACCCGCCAACCTTTCCACCGCCAGCGTTTTCAGCCGTGCCAACTCTTCCTCGCCCACTCCTTTATAGCGGGCGATACGTCCCAGCTTCAACAAAAACTCATTCTTTTTGCCATCCACAAAGGGATTCTGCTCCAGGAACTCGTTGAAGAATGTGTGCAACATGCCCGAAGCCGCAACGGGAGGCTTGGACGCACTTGCCGGGGTCTTCACTTTCAGTTCCGCCAGAATCTCCCCCACCCTGTCGGGATGCTCCGTTACAAAGCGCCGCCAGGGAAAAACTTCGGTATCCGGACGAAAAAAAGCCTCCGGATCATACGATGCAAAGCAAGGACGGGTGGGATTCTTGCAACTCATGTCACAGGGAAAGGCAAGAAGCTGCGCCACGTGCCATGCCACCAACGCGTATGCCAGACGATACTCGTCCACACTCTCCGCTTCCACACGCACCACCAGTTTCAGCCCGTCGTACGAAACGCTGCGCCATGCCGCCTTCACCCAAGGAGTGTCCTTCAAGACCTGCAAGAACTCAGACACACGGCCGTTACATTTATCCACATCCAGCATGGCATCCCCGCTCCACTGCTTCAGGTTGGTTTCGGCATGGCTCCCATCGCAACGCCCGGCTATCACCAGCGCGGCCAGTTTTCTCTTTAACTTCTTGGCCTCTGTCTCCCTGCCCGAAGCCTTCAGGCGCTGATACTCTTCCACTTGCACCTTCCAGCGTTCGCCACGCAGAAGCTTCACAAACTCTTCCAATGTCATATCCACGGCATGTTCATCGAACACCGAGAAATAGAAAGAGCATAAATCGGTATAAACCATTCATGTATGAATTTAAATTATCAAAAGGAGGGCATTTCCCTCCACCATGAAAGCAAAAGTATATTGCAAACCCATACAATCAAAAGTTAAAATTGTACACTTATCCAATGTAAAACATTGATTTACAACACCCATTTATGATACAAGTGTACAAATAACCGGGAGACTCCCTTTTAATGTCTTTTCACATTTTGCTCCTTATTTCCTTTCTTTCCTCTTTTTCTTCTCTTTCCGTTCTTTCTTCTTCTTTTCCTCCTTTTTCCGCAGAAACTCATCTATATCAGCCAACATACTTTTGCACATACGCTTCAGAACTCTCATTTCCTCATCAGTGTAACCTTCACCGGACAGGCGATATCCGGCCATGATTTTCTCCAACTCTTGAAGGAAGCTCAATCTGCCACTATTTTTCTTATAAATCTTGATTTTTCCACAATGTTAATATCATTTAAAATATAAAAAGCACAAAAGTATAAATAAATACGTCATTCTTGTTAATTTTTTCATTTTTTGCAAACAAATAGCTTGTTATCGTAAAAAAATGTCTATATTTGCATCAGAATTTAACGACAAGCTTACCTGGGAATGACACAGGTAACAGCGTAGCGTGCTCAAGAGGCATCATTTCTTTCATTTTTTAGAACATCTAACATTACTTTTCCTTCCTCCGAATATGAAAAAATGGCTAGTGGCGTATGTCCGCCTTCACCACGAAAAGAAGACGGCCGAACGGCTGACCGCAATGAATATAGAGAACTTCCTGCCCGTACAAGAAGAAATCCGCCAATGGACTTACCGGAAAAAGAAAATAGAACGGGTGGTTATCCCCATGATGATTTTTGTCCATGTGGATGCAGCCGAACGTTCGCAGGTGCTCACGCTGTCGGCCATCAGCCGGTATATGGTGCTGCATGGCGAACATACTCCGGCGGTGATTCCGGACGAACAGATGGAACGGTTCAAATTTATGCTGGATTATTCGGACGAGGCGGTGGAGATGTGTGCCGCGCCATTGGCTCCGGGAGAATTGATACGGGTGGTCAAAGGTCCGCTAAAGGGGCTGGAAGGAGAACTGGTGGAAATGGATGGAAAAGCGAAAGTGGTGGTAAGACTGGATTTGCTGGGATGTGCGGGGGTTGATATGCCGGTGGGGTTTGTGGAGAAGATAAAATAAGGATGGCGGACGCTAGGAAATGTGGAGGGGAAACAGACCATCATCCAAATAGCCAAAGATATTTATGGTGAAACAGTGCAGGTATATCTCTTCGGTTCCCGTCTGAATGACGAAAAGCGCGGAGGAGATATTGATTTATTAGTCCGCAGCACGGGAGAAAAGAAGGGGGTATTGGCACGCATCCGCATGACCGCACGCTTGAAACTGCATTTGGGCGACCAAAAGATTGACGTCATCGGTGACCATGAGGATTCACCGGTAGTGCAGGAAGCCTTGAAAAACGGAATACAACTGATATGACAGAAAAGAAAATTCACAGGATTATTCTTTGCTTGAAACAGATGTTGCCGCCATTTTGAATGAACAGTTTTCCAAAAGTGCCTTCAAAGGCAACAAACACGCTTGAGTTGTGATACAGGCTATTCTTTTCTTTCCCGATATTTTTTCGGAACACAAACTTCGAAACGAAATTATCTAGAAGAAACAAACGCCCAGAAATTCACGCTGAATGAGATTTTCTCTGTCGTCTACCAATTTTATAAAGAAAGCAATTTTTAAATCCGTAATAGTGATAAGAGAATAAGGCTCATATCTATCTTTGGTCTGAAGTATAGAATTCTATAAGAAATGGTTACTCTAAAAGATGAAAGGCAACCGTACTTTATACGAAAAAAATGTTCAAGACCGTAATCTGTTACACTACCTTATAGGTCTTATCGTACGATGGAAACAAAACTTCAAATATGCACGTGCAAGAAGAATCGCACGTAAGCGTGGAGCGACCATCGGTGAAGGAGTAATCATGTCTTTGAAACTGGCCAAAAAAGCAAACAGTAACTTGTCTATCGGTAATCATACTTCTATCCAAACGGATCAGTTGGATATGCGTTCCCCCATTACAATAGGCAATCACGTAATTATCGGAAAAGACACGGAAATTATTACAACCTCACACAATATAGATTCACGAGACTGGGAACATAAAAATTACAGCATAGAAATTGAAGACTACGCATGGATTCCCACTAAAATCCTCATACTGCCCAGTTGCAGGGAAATAGGTTATGGCGCCGTAATAGGTAGCGGAAGTGTGGTAGTAAAAAACGTAGAGCCTATGTCTGTGGTCAGCGGTAATCCAGCTAAAGAATTCAAGAAAAGAAAATGCGTGCATACTGATCTTGTAGTAGAATCATTATTGGGAGGAGATTATTATGTATATAAGCAAACTAGAAAAAATCCCATTCTAAAAAATAATCGAAATTTTCAGTAAGCACTCAGAAAAAAGGCTTATAATTAAATAATACATTCGTTGCAAATAATATTTAAACGTATATATACAACGATGATTTCGAAAGACTTTTCATTTCCCTATAAGACGGAGGTAATGCCTTAGAAAGAAGGCATATAGGACTTCTATTTGAAAAAACAAAATCACCCTACATTTTTACAAATGGGCATTATGATTTAGACAGCTTAATAGCTGAGCATTTCATCCGTTCTCTGGCGGTAAGCATAAAAACTATTGCTCTTTAATCGTATAACAAATGTATCAGCTACTTATCACACGCTAATATCTACCTGTCATATATAAATGGTTTGTCAACATTGGAATATATAAAAATATTTTTCCATGAAGTTATAAATGGTCGAAAGAATTATGAGAGCATATTGCCAATAACAATCGGAATCAGCACCAATAATCAGAAAATCAACCTTACTTTTTTGATTTATTTGCAAAAATCTAAAAGAATATTTCCATATATAATGTATTAAAACTGAACGACAACTTTTTTCCTCTTCATATTACAATATTTATAATTTATGACTTCTTCTCAAAATAATAAAAGGATAGCAAAGAATACAATAGCATTAACACTACGCATGTTTTTTACCATGTCTATAGGTATATATTCAAGTAGAATACTTCTTGCTAATCTAGGAGTTACTGATTATGGTATTAACAATGTAGTTGCAGGAATTATTACAATGTTTATGTTTCTAAATACATCCCTTATTAATGGAACACAGCGATATTTAAATTTTTATCTTGGCAAAAATAATATAGAAACTTTAAACAAGGTTTTTTCAACAAGCATACATATATTTTTACTTTTAGCTATATTTGTAGCTGTATTAGGAGAAACTGCAGGAATTTATTTTCTTAACACTAAATTAGATATTCCCAAAGATAGATTAATTGCAGCCAATTGGCTTTTTCAATTAACCATTATAAGTACTTTCATTAATATCATCAGTACCCCATATAATGCTTTAATCATTGCAAAAGAAAAAATGACAATATTTGCTTATGTTTCAATAGCAAATTCTATATATTTACTATTAGCTGCATTAGCTATACCATATATACCTTATGATCATTTAATAGGATATGCAATATTAATAGTAACATGGCATATTATTATTCGTCTGTTTTATAGTTGGTATTGCAGTTCTCACTTTAAAACGATCAAATATAAGTTCATTTTTGATAAATCCTTATTTAAAGAAATGTTTGTATTCTCAGGATGGACATTAACAGGAACATTTACTTATATGACCTATACCCAAGGATTAACTTTCTTAATAAATATATTTTTCGGTCCATCTGTTAACGCAGCACAAGCATTAGCCCAACAAGTAAATGGCTCTTTAAATGCTTTCAGTGCTAACTTTATGATAGCTACTAAACCTCAAATTACTAAATATTATGCAGAAGGCAATCTCAATGAAATGCATAAACTTATATTTTTCAGCAGCAAAATGTCTTATGCCATCATGGCTATAGTATCTTTGCCTTTTATTATACGTACTGACTATATATTAGGACTATGGCTTAAAGAAATACCTAAGCATACAGCGTTCTTTTTACAATTATATTTGATTATTGCAATCATAAACACTTTATCCTCACCAGCTATTACTGCAATTCACTCAACAGGTAAGATAAAGTGGTTTCAAATTTACGAATCATTAGTATTAATCTTAATTCTTCCATTTTCCTACTTAGCAATTCAAATATGGAATATACCAGAATCTTGTTATATAGTTACATTGATACTAATAATATTAGCTCAATTTATTCGTATTTATTTTATGAAACAATTAATAGAATTATGTATTACAGAATATCTAAAAAACATTTTTTGTAGAATGATTCTAAGTACATTAATAACATTAGGATTATCCCTTTCTATAAATATCTTAATTCCAAATAACTTTATAGGTTTCTGTGTTGAGAGCTGTATATGCATTTCTATTTTTTCTATAAATTTCTTTTTTATAGGACTTACAAAAGCAGAACAAAATATAGGAATAAAATTTATACAAAAAAAAATATTTAGAAAATGATTTCTATAATAATTCCACTATATAATAAAGCCACGAGTATTAAAAGAACTATTCATTCTGTTTTATCTCAGAGTTATACAGATTTTGAACTTATTATCATAAATGACGGTTCTACAGACAATAGTGCAGAAATTGTTAATAAACAATTTTATGACAAACGCATAAGATATATTTATCAAGATAATGCCGGTGTTTCTTCCGCAAGGAATCGTGGAATAAAAGAAGCTATAGGAGAATGGATTCTTTTTTTAGATGCCGATGACATTTTATATCCTAATGCCTTAAAAATTTTAATTTCTAAATCTGTTTTTAATACTAATATTATATCTGGCAATTTTTATAGTACAGATGGAAACAACAAAAAAACAGGTGTAAAATTATGCAAAGAAGGAATAATACAGAACAATTATTTTTCATATTATTGGAAACTCTTTTCTATTAGAGCAGGATGTGCATTAATAAATAAGAACTTACTAATTAAATATCAATTTGATGAATCTTTATCAAGATTTGAAGATTTAAAATTTATAGTAGATATTTTACAAGAAGCAAAAATCTATAATACAAAACATTATGTATTAGAATATAGACAGGAAAATAGTTGCGCAAAACACCCATCTCTTAATACAACTAAAGACTACACTTTTAATATGAATTTTTGTAAATACCCGTTTTGGGGTAAATGTTTATTAGGTGATTTACTATTTTTAGCAAGTTTTGATTTTCCAAAGGAAACACAAAAACTTCAACGTCAATACGGATTTTATTATATCTACAGATATATTTCTGCATTTCTAATTAGAACTCAGCATATAATAAGTAATTTAAAATGAATATAGTAGATTTTATATTTAAAGCTCATTGTAAAATAAAATTTATTTATCACAAACTATTGATCAAGTGCGAAAAGAGAAAATTAGGATTTTGCGGTCAACGTGTGAAAATTGAATGGCCAAATTCTCTTAATTCAAAGATGTTTTTGTACGATGATGTCTACATTTATGGTCACGCAAAATTTATCATAAATAGAGGCGGTAGATTTATAATGAAGCATCATTCAGGATGCTCCCAAGGGCTAACTGTTATAACAGGGCACCATGGTAAAAAAATAGGTGAATGGTTTCATAACACAATGTGGACAGGTGAACTTGATACAGAAACAACAATTATGGTAGAAGAAGATGCTTGCATTGGAGCAAATGTAACTATATTACCGGCCGTTACAATAGGTAGAGGAGCCCAAATTGGAGCTTGTTCTGTTGTTACAAAAAGCATTCCTCCATATTCTGTTGCTGCTGGCATCCCAGCAAAAGTCATTAAATTTATATTTACTCCTGAAGAAATTATAGAACATGAAAGACTATTATATCCTAAATCAGAACGATTTACATTGGAAGCAATGATAGAAATTCAAAAAAAATATTCTAAATAAGTACATCATGCAAAAAGTAAAAGTTACAATATCAACCCTTGGTCCTCTTCATCTAATAAAAAGTGCAGAATACCTGTCACAAATAGTAGATGTGACTGTAGTCCAAGGATGGATACCCACATGGTGGAATAGTTGGGGATTAAAATTAGCAAGTAAAATCGCCAAATATGATTTGGAGCATACATTCAAGAAACGTACTCCATCATGCTTGAACGGAAAAAATCACGGTTGTTTTCTTCCTGAATTTTTAAATGTTGTGGCAAGAAAGCTAAACGGAGAAAGGGCCATTACACTAAATGTTAAATCACATGAGCTATTTGGTAAATTCTCAAAGAAATACACGATCAAAGGAGATATATTACATGTGCGTAGTGGGTCTGGTCGCGGTGGTGCAATTATTTACGCCCAAAATAAAGGGATTAAAGTTTTAGTAGATCATAGTATTGCGCATCCAGCATATATGGAAAAACATTTGAGAAATGAATTTGAAAAAAACAACACACCATTTAATTTGGGAATCTCTAATCCATTATGGAAGGAAATCATGTACGATTGCGAAGAAGGTGATCGTCTACTTGTTAATTCTGATTTTGTAAAAAATACTTTTATTGAATATGGTTTTGACACAAATAAAATAGATGTAGTGTATTTAGGTGTTCGTTCAGATTTTTTTGGCTTAAAGAAATCATACGAGCTAACCGGACCTTTAAAAATTCTTTTCACCGGTGGTTTCGGTTTCCGTAAAGGTGCGGAATACTCGCTACGTGCCATGCAAAAATTAGATGAATTAAAAGTTGATTATGAATATATTGTTGTAGGCAGTAATGCTGAAGCTCAAACATTATTAAAGCAATATCCTATCAAACATCTTAAACTCATTGGCATGGTACCTCAGGACAATCTTAAACAATATTTATCCGAAGCTGATATATATCTGTTCCCATCATTATGTGAAGGTTGTGCAAGTAGTGGTATGGAAGCAATGGCTGCAGGGCTACCTGTTATTGCTACTATAGAAAGTGGATTACCTATTACAAATGAAAAAAATGGACTTGTGATTGAATCTAAACGTGTTGATGATATAGTTGATGCTATTTTAAAATTACGCAATAATCAAATTATGCGCACACAACTCGGTATAGCCGCTTCAAAACTGATTTCAAATAACTACACATGGGAAAAATATGCAGCAAATGTTGCTGACATATATAATAAAATGATATGAATAAATTTATATTTTCTCCTATATTTGCTCTCATATTAGGTCTTGCCAATAACCTTATTGTGCCTTTTGTGGGAGAAGTTACGGGTTCGTTTATATTAATTATACTAACAATGCCTTTTTGGTTATCTCAAATAGACCAAAATGACAAAATTATAAAATGGGCACTAAAATTATTCTTATGTTTATTATTGGTTCAATTTATCACAGAGTTGTTCCATGATCGTAACATGATATTGGATAAGGTTAAAGGTATTGCTGTGACAATCACAGGTATAGTACATTTTTTCTTTTTCTATACCATTTATTCAAAAGACATCAAAACAATACAATGGTATGTTTTAGGTCTTATACTATCTCCATATTTATTTCCATCCGAATTTCAACAGAACCTGGATAGTGGATATTCAGAAGAAAATGTAACATATTTCAAGTTTTTTGTAGTTCCAGCTATTACAAACGTTTTAATGCTACTGACATTATTCATCAAAAAACAGTATTGGCATAAAACGATAGCGTTAACAATGACTTATTTAGGAGCATTGTTTATAGTGATGGGAGCTAGAAGTGGAGGGCTGACACTATTTATAGTAGGTGGCATTTACATATATGTATCAAATAATAAAATCCGAATTCCTCAACTAAAGAAAAGACTACTGACTATCTTCACATGCACCTTGCTACTTTATGAATGTGTCTATGTGCCAATGGTAATGACAGGAAATATAAAAGCAGGAAATACAGAACAATTACTAAAAAGTTCAAATCCTTATAATCCAATAGAGATACTAAAAATGGGAAGAACTGATTCTTTAATTCCATTTTATGCTTTTATGGATAGTCCGTTGGTTGGATGGGGATATTGGGCAACAGATGTTGGGCATAAATATGCCAAAATGCTATTCAACATGAGCGGGGGGGATGATAAACATTATGAGAAAATTATCAACCATTATAAACGCATACCTGGTCATAGTATATTGTTCTACTTTGCGTGTGCATTTGGTGTTGGAGCATTGATATGTGTTTTCCTTTTATGGTATAAATCAGCAAAATATACTTTTTATTCATTGATGTGCAATGATAGGTATCAGTTATATAGAATTTTTTGCCTAATGAACATAACATGGCATCTGCTATTCTCCCCTATACCTCACTTCAAATATCTTCCTGCATATATGGCATTTCTAATAATTTCATCAAGAAGTGCATTAAGAACAAAAAAAAAGATACAATATAAAAAAAACAGTAACTTATAATGGTTAATGCTCTATTATTTCTATTAGTTATTATACTTGTTGTAGTATTATCTGGTATATATCCTAAACAAACAATCACAACTACCTCTTTTCCTACTGAAATATTATCAAGAGATAACACACAAATTATAAAAGGGTTAGCAATGATTATGATACTAACCCAACATATTTGTGGTAACTGGACAAATATATTCACACCATTTGGAGGAATAGGAGTAGCTCTATTTTTATTTTTTTCAGGTTTTGGACTTAATCAATCATATAAAAAAAATGGTATAAAGTCTTTTTGGAAAAAGAAAATTATAAGGGTAATTTGCCCATACGCATTGTTTAGAATTCTTTGTGTGATGGTCTATAACAATGTGAACTTATGGGATTTTTTACTTGATATTATTTGTTATAAATCAGAATATTGGTACATAGACTACTTAATAAGATGCTATATCGTCTTTTGGATAGCTAAGCGTTTCTTTGGTAGATATCAATTTATTATATTGATATGTTTTGCAATATATACATTCCTTTTCATGAGTAGTACACGTTCTGAGCAATCATTAAGTTTCCTAATTGGTGTATTAAGTTCTGAATATTACAACATAATCTTGAAATGGAATAGAAAGAGGTGGTTAATAATTATGTGTTTATCAGGCGTTTTTGGTATTTCTTGTTTACTTATTAAACAAATACCACTAGTAAGAGAGTATATGGGAACATACATATATTCTATTGTCGAACTTGGCATAAAACTACCATTGGGCATAGCTTTTTCTATAGCTTTATTACAATCACCAGCTATAATAAAAAATAGTTCATTATTGTCTATATGTGGATTATGCAGTCTTGAATTGTATCTTGTACATATGCAAATACGAATGCTTATAATTAAAGATTCATTTATTCAAGGCATAGCTATAGTTATTATAAGTTTATTAATAGCATACAGTTTCCATAAAATGACAAATGTATTGTTTAAGACGAAATTTTGATATTACAGCTATAAAATGTCTTAATTTAAATAATATTATTATGAAAATTTGTTTTATCACAACCGGTGATATAAAGAATATTGCAACAGCAAAAAGAGCACTGGGACTAGCAAATCCCCTGGCTGATTTAGGATGGGAAGTTTCCATTATTATGGAAAATTGCGAAGAAAACAAACATAGAACAATGATGGAATGTGACTCTCGCATTAATCTCCATTTTTTTAATAAATGTTCGATGACACAAGAACGTAAGAAAAAAGACGACTTAATAAAAGAAATTAATCCAGACTTTTTGTATATATGTGCATTTGTTACACGCAATATTGTTGGAATAAAGCATAAATGTAAGAAAATAGTTGAACATTCCGAACTCCAATCGGGCATACCGGACATGAAAGGATTACGTAAACTTTTTTGCTATATTTATGAGTATTATTCCATAATATATAGTGATGGATTGCTAAATGCTAGTAAATATCTTCAAAATATTTACAGAAGACGATCTAAAAAAGTATTTAAGGAAAAAATACCTATGCTTTATTATCCTTATGCCTTTAATACCAATGTGGTTAAAGTAATAGAAAAAGAAAATATTAAAGATAAATTTAAAAAATATTTATCCCAACCAACATTAGTATTTTTAGGGACTGTTACTAGAAATTATGGGGTCTTTACTATTATTGACGCAGTTAAGCAACTCAAAGATCAAACCCGCCCTTTTAATGTACTGATACTGGGCAAAGGTCGTCATTATCAAGATGCAAAAACATATGTATCTGAAAATTATTTAAGTGATATAATAGAGATGCCTGGTTTTGTAGACGAAGAGGATATTTCTCAATACTTTAGCGTTGCATCTGCATTCATATCTCCAATGAATGATACAATTCAGGATTGGGCACGTTGCCCAAGCAAAATGTATTTGTATCTACCTTATAAAAAACCAATTATCACATGTAAGATAGGTGAACCATATGAAATACTTCAGGACAAAGGATTTTATTATGCTTCAGGTAATGCAAAAGATATGGCTACACAAATGAAGAAGATCATAGAAAACAATAAATATACAGCTGATGCACATGCAGAAAAACACTCTTGGAATGTTCGAGCACAAGAATTAGACAATTGGATAAAGTTAACATGGAAATAGTTTTATTATGGAACAAATAATCAGAGCTACCAATGGCCCCAAACATCACCTCTTTGGATTTCATGATTTGGTTGCATTTAACCAAACTGGTGAAAAATTACTTTCTTTAGAGGCAGATATTATTAATAGGCCTCCATTACCCGGTGAACAGTTTGGTGTGGGATATGTATTATGGGAAAAACAAGAATTTGTCAAACTTGGTGAAACATGTGCGATGAATTATCCTCAAGGAGCACGCCAGCAATGGATAGACAATACACATTTTATTGTCAATAATAGAGTTGACGATCATTGGGGAGCAGACATTTACAATGTGGAAAGTGGGAAAAAAGTAAAAAGTATAGATTCTACCTGCCATATTTTAAGCGCAGACAAAAAGAAATGTTTTGGTATAAATTATGCTCGTCTCCACAGGTTGGGGGGGTATGGATATATAGGTATTGACGATCCATATTGCAATGAAGAAATACCTGAAAAGGATGGCATATATGTGACAGATATTGAAAATAATACAACAAAACTATTGGTAAGCATTCAAGATATAAGTAAATGTGATGCTGCCACATCTGCACACAATGGATTCCATCATTATGTTACTCATCTAGTTTTGAGTCCAAACGGAAAACGTATTGCTTTCTTACATAGATCATTTCTTTCCGATGGAGGTTTACGCACAAGACTTATGACAATAGGTGTAGACGGTAAAGATTTAAGATGCTTAGCTGTAGGCTTCCTAAGTCATTTCGATTGGAGAAATGACAATTCAATCTTTATTTGGGGACGTGCAGGAGGAAATATAGATGCTATGCGCAGTAATCCTTTCTTTTCAAATCCGCTCATAAAACCATTTATGGGAGTAGCTAAGAGCTTGGCGAGAAAGGTATTAAAACGTTCAAAAGGTATGTCTATGAGTTTTTTAATGTGCATGGATAAAGATATTAAAGATATCAAACCTTTTGCCCTTGGAATTATTACAGAGGATGGTCATCCCATGTGTTGTCCGACAGACCGGAATATTGCTATTTGCGATAATTATCCGGATAAGTTAACACACTGTCGTACATTGTTCTTTTATGATTTTGAAAAAAATGAACGCACGAATTTAGGAACATTTAGGATGTCTGATGAACAGCCTGTTACAAATAATTTTGTACAATTTTCTCAAGGTGTGAACCCAGAGATAATGAAATTCTTTTCACCTTCTTTATTCAGTTTTACACGTTCAGGCTTACATTGCGATCTACATCCTCGTTGGGATGCCAATGGAAAGATGGTGGCGTTTGATAGTATACATGAAGGAACTAGACAAATTTATATATGCAAAAGATAAGAAAGCCTGTAAATATGGCAATTTTACAACCAGAAGTACCTCATTATAGGACTGAATTTTTCCAAAAATTGGCTAATAATATGAAGAAATTGGATATTTTTATATTCAATCCATTATCTTCTACCAAACAATCCGGCTTTAAGGTTGATTTTGAAAATCTGATATATATTGCAAACAAGAAAATAAAAGGAGTACTCATATATAATCCATTTCCTATCCTATGGAAATATGACACTTTGGTATTGATGCTACATTTTGCACATCTGACAACGTGGCTATTGCTACTGACTAAATTTATTCATCGCCGCCAAATCATATTATGGGGACAGGGCATCAGTGTAAAAAGATATTTACAGGAAGAAAAACAACCAGACTGGAAGTTGAAATTGCAGATCCGTCTTGCTGATGGCGTTTGGATTTATACAGAAAAAGATGCCAATCAATGGAAAAAGATTTTCCCAAACAAACCTATTGTAGCCTTAAATAATACATTAACAGGTGTAACAGAAATGGTAGAGTACAAGCCTGTAAATTCAAAAAATGAATTAAAATGTAAATATAATATCACACAAGAAAATATACTGATTTTTTGTGCACGTTTTGAAAACAATTATCGCCGGACAGATTTATTAATAGAAACCATTAAACAGCTAAATACAAAAAAATATGGTTTCATTATAATAGGCGCAGGAAAAAACAAACCCGATTTTTCCCTTTATAATAATGTGTATGATTTTGGTGCCATATATGACACTAATATCAAATGCGAATTATTCTACATTGCAGATTTATATTTTCAACCAGGATGGGTAGGTCTGTCTATTGTAGAGGCTATGGCATATGGTAAACCCATTTGCACATTTATACGCTCAGAGGAAACTAAGCAATGTGTGGAATATTCTTATATTGAGAATAATACAAACGGATTAATATTTACGAATATTGACGATTGCATAACACGAATATCGCAATTGACGAATGATGAGATAAAACAATTAGGAGCGAATGCTAAAAAAAAGGTAGCACAATTATTAACTCCTCAAAACATGGTAGCAAATGCTTTAAGTATTCTTTAAATAACTAATATAATATGGATATGAAAATAGCAGTAGCCGGAACTGGTTATGTCGGATTAAGTATAGCCACTCTTTTAGCTCAACACAACAAAGTCTATGCTGTTGATATAATAGCCGAAAAAGTAGAAAAAATAAACAATAGGATTTCTCCTATACAAGATGAGTATATTGAAAAATATCTAAAAGAAAAGGAGCTAAATCTTACCGCCACTCTTGATGGAGCAAAAGCATATAAAGATGCGGATTTTGTTGTGATTGCTGCTCCGACTAATTATGACCCAGCAAAAAATTTCTTTGATACTCATCATATAGAGGAAGTAATAGACCTCGTTTTAAGCGTAAATCCTAATGCCATAATGGTAATTAAGAGCACTATTCCTGTTGGGTATTGCCGCAATCTATATGTAAAATATGCCAAAATATTTACAGAAACGCCGCAGTTACAAGGCAAAAAGTTCAATTTGCTTTTTTCGCCTGAATTCCTTCGAGAAAGCAAAGCTCTTTATGATAATTTATACCCAAGTCGCATTATCGTTGGCTATCCCAAAATAATCACAGAGAAACAATTTGATGAAGAAAATTCAGCTATCCGTGCCATAGCTGATATTTCCACTTTAGAACAGGCAGCAAAAACATTCGCAGCCCTGCTTCAGGAAGGAGCCATTAAAGAAAACATAGATACACTGTTTATGGGGCTAAAAGAGGCAGAAGCCGTTAAACTATTTGCCAATACATATCTTGCACTTCGCGTCAGCTATTTCAATGAATTGGATACATATGCAGAAGTGAAGGGACTTGATACACAAGCTATAATCAACGGAGTAAGTCTTGATCCACGCATCGGACAGCATTATAACAATCCTTCATTTGGTTATGGCGGTTATTGTTTGCCTAAAGATACAAAGCAGTTACTTGCCAATTATGCAGACGTTCCGGAAAATCTGATAGAAGCCATTGTTGAAAGCAATCGTACTCGCAAGGATTTCATAGCCGACAGAGTATTAAATAAGGCAGGCTATTATGACTATTACAATCATGGCAAATTTAGCCCTTCGGATGAGAAACGTTGTATTATTGGTGTTTATCGCCTTACCATGAAATCAAATTCTGATAATTTCCGCCAATCATCAATTCAAGGTGTAATGAAACGTATAAAGGCAAAGGGTGCAGAAGTAATCATTTATGAACCTACACTTGAAAATGGTTCGACATTCTTTGGCAGCCGTGTGGTTAATGAACTAACATCATTTAAAGCCCAGTCTGATGCAATCATTGCCAACCGTTATGATATCTGCCTAGATGATGTACAGGATAAGGTTTATACCCGAGATATATTCAGACGGGATTAGTTAAACTTTCAAGATATGGCAAATATCAACTGATATAAAAATACTACATTACATCCCTAGTATTGATCGCACATCAGGTGGTGCCGGCGCATACATGCAACTACTAACAACCGAATTGGGAAAATTGGGAAACTCCACGTTGTAACCCATCGCGAGGCAAATCCGTAAACTTGGGAAAACTGCACCGTTCACTATATACCGAAAAACAACAATCCTTTCTCAAACAAAGGAAAAAAACAGAATTTCCGACTTTGTTTTACTCCCCAAATATATATTATACAAGCCGAAGATAAAAAATTATATTATGAAAATCATTCATTTTATAACAGCAATAGATCGCTCTTTAGGAGGAGTATCTATGTATATTCAGTTACTAGCTAAAGAATTAGGGAAAAAATCTAATCTAATTATAGTAACTCGACCTACTGCCAACCCATTACCTATAGAAAATGCTAAAATAATCTATTTGCCCTTACCATTAAAAGAAATAAGAAATTTTAAAAACCAATGGATAAAAATTTTAGAAGAAGAAAAGCCTGATGTCGTTCATATAAACGGAATATGGATGATTCAGACATGGATTATACAAAAAGAAGCACTAAAAAAAAATATCAAAACTTACATAACACCACATGGTATGTTAGAACCATGGATAATAAATCGGCATTATCTAAAAAAAAAATTAGCACTTACTTTGTTTCAAAAAAAAGCACTGCAAAAAGCAATTGCATTAGTGGCTACAGCAAAAAGTGAAAAGAAGAACATTTTAAAATTAAAATATAATAATAACGTTTTCGTCATTCCCAATGGTATAGATATTGAATCTATAAAAATAAAAACGAATTGGGATAAAAGAAAAAAAATTCTTTTCTTATCTAGAATACATGTAAAAAAAGGAATAGAATTATTTCTTGAAACGATTTATTCCTTAAAGAAAAAATTAGAAGGGTATGAAATTATTATCGCAGGAGAAGGAGAAGAAAACTACATTCAAACACTAAAGCAAATCAATGAAGACAAAGGTTGCAACAATATGGTCAAATTCATTGGAGGTGTATATGGCGAAACCAAATGGGAATTATTCCACGAAGCTGATTTCTTTGTTTTACCAACTCATAGTGAAAATTTTGGCTATGTCATTGCAGAGGCATTGGCATGTGGTACTCCTGTAATTACAACTAAAGGTGCTCCATGGGAAGACATTAATATATACCATTGTGGCTATTGGATAGATAGGACCCACAATGCTCTAAAAACAGCTTTATTAGATTTAACTAGTAAAAGCCCGGCAGAACTCAAAAACATGGGAATCAATGGTCGTAAACTTATTCAAAACAAATATTCATCAAAAATAATGGCTGATAAACTGATCGAATTATATAATAAAAGATAACTATGGAAAAAGAACTCTTTTACAAACGAAACTCTGCAACCAATGACTCTGCTAACAAACTAAAATACCACATTTGGAAATTTGTAGATGCATATTTATTCAAAACAAGTTTGAATTGCATGAGTAAATGGAGAATTTTATTATTGCGAATTTTTGGAGCCCAAATAGGTAAAGGTTGTTATATTGCTCCTAAAGTAACAATCACAAAACCTTGGAATTTTAAAATGGGAAATGTCAGTTCCATTGATGAATACTGCTATATCATTCCCCCTATTACTATTGGCGATTATGTTAGTATAGGCAACAATTGTCATTTAATAGCTGGAGGGCATGATATTTGGAGCCGAGGATTTGAAATTAGACACAAAACTATCTCTATTGGAAATTGCGCCTTCATCGGTGCTGGAACATATATTGGCATAGGATGTAATATAGGACAAATGAGTGTTATTGGCGCACATTCATATATAGTAAAAGATGTACAAGAGAACACTGTTGTTACAATGTATCCAATGAAACAAATAGTTTGCCAAAGATTGAAAAAAGAAGAATACGAAAAATATAGATATCATTTTAATAATTAAAAAATAAGAAATATGGAATTACAAGAATTTATTGAAAAATTTGCAGAAGCAATTGAAGTTGAAAATATTGAAGTTTTAACAGGAAATTCCAAATTCCGAGAATTAGATGAATGGAGTTCATTATCTATCATGTTGCTTATTGCTTTTTATGACGAAACTTTTGAAAAAGAAATAGGAGAAAGTGATATACGTAGTTGCACCACAATACAAGATTTATTTAACTTAATATAACCAATGGCTAAATTATTTTTTCAAGGAATCGGCATTACTGCAATGGCTGCTGCTGTACCAAAACATATTATCAACAACTACCACTATACTGACCATTGGTCTGTAGAAGAAATCAAACAAGTTGTCGATAAAATAGGAATCTTTGAACGTAGATTTGCTGACGAAAACACCTGCTCATCTGATTTATGTTTTGCAGCAGCTGAAAAATTAATTACAGACAATAATATTAACAGGGACGAAATTGATTTATTAGTATTTCTTTCACAAACACCTGACTATAGGATGCCTGCTAGTTCCATTATTTTACAACATAAACTTCAATTAAAAAGCTCTTGCATTGCTTTTGATATAACTTTAGGATGTGCCGGATTCGCTTATGCAGTTTCTGTTGTATATGGAATGATGCAATCTGGTACAATCAGAAAAGCTCTAATTCTTAATGGTGAAACAAGAAGTAAAGTTTATTCTCCAAAAGATCGTCGTAGTGCTTTCATTTTTGGCGATGGTGGAATTGCAGCTTTAATTGAATGTAATGAAAAATTCGACAAAAGCTATTTTTCTCTAAACTCAGATGGTTCACGTTACGATCTTATTATGATTGAAGGTGGAGGCTATAGACACATGAGTTCTCTTGAAACCCTTAAAGAAAGAGTAGTAGATGAATACGGTAATATTAGAAGTATGGAGCAAGGATTTATGAAAGGAGGTGATGTCTTCAATTTCGTAATTCGCGAGATTCCAAAAGATATTAAAGCTACACTTGAATGGGCTGACATGAATAAAGATACTTTGGATTATATTGTATTCCATCAAGCAAATAATTTTATCAATACATACATTGCAAAAAAAATGAAGCTTGACATTTCTAAAATACCTCATACTATAGAAAAATATGGTAACACATCATCTGTTTCTGTACCATTGACAATCGTTAGTGAATTAAAAAATAAATTATATGGCACCAAACATATTTTAATGTCTGCCTTTGGAGTCGGCATGTCATGGTCTACAGCAATTTTACCATTTGTTGATTGTAAAATCAGTGACATAGTAGAAGTTAAAAACGGAAAAGTTACAGAATAATTATGGAATCATTCAATCCTTTTTCATTAGAAGGTAGAACAATCATTATTACCGGTGCCTCTTCAGGCATCGGTAAACAATGTGCTATTGACTGTAGTAAAATGGGAGCTAAAATAATTCTCATTGCTCGCAATGAAGAAAGACTAAAAGAAACTCTATCTCTAATGAACAATAGAGATAATCATGCCTATTACCTAGCTGATTTTACCCAATTAACTAATATAGCAGACTTAATAAAAGAAATAGTTTCTGCAAATGGCAAAATATCTGGATTTATCCATGCAGCAGGCATAGAATTAACCAAACCACTTAAACTTATTTCAATAGAAGACTATGAAAAGATATTTCGGATTAATACTTTAAGTGGTTTTGAGTTTATACATCAATTTAGTAATAAAAAAAATTTTGAAGATGGTGGTCATATCGTATTAATATCATCAATAACATCTATTATAGGAAGAGGAGGAGTTGCTGCTTATTCTGCATCAAAAGGAGCAATGATTAGTGCCATACGTTCTATGGCTATAGAATTATCCAAAAAGAAAATTTGTATTAATTGTATTTCTCCAGGAACAATATTAACCCCATTAATGGCAAATTTTCTGTCTACATTATCAGAAGAACAATATCTAAAACGTGTAAGTGGTTTTCCTTTAGGTCTTGGAAAATGTACTGATATATCAAATGCATGTATATATCTTCTATCAGATGCATCTCAATGGATTACAGGGCAAAATTTCATTATTGACGGTGGTTATACTATTCTATAAAGAGAAATTTTAATCAAAAAAAAATAAAACAAAGAATTTATTCCCGTCATATATAGAGTATACAATAATTGAAATTTAATAAAAAACACTTATTCTATTAACACATGGTGAAAACTTCAACATATCGGAGAAGTACTTATATATGGCATATGTAAAACGTATACTGTGGACATTCGGAAAATTCTTTTTCCGTAATTCTCCCCGTATAACTTTCGGATACAGAAACACGAAACCACGCCTATTCGAAGCTAAAATAGGAAAACATTCTCCATACAAAAAAGGCTCAAAGATGCCAAACAAACTGAACGGGCTCACTAATTCTGTAAAAGAGACATACCACAATTTGAACATTAATAAAAAAATATAGTTCAATATAAAATATATTCAAATTACAAATAATGATAGACAATACTATTAAATCCAATTATACCAATTTTATATCTCCTTATTCTACAAGAAATCGAATTAAAAGAATGATGTGGACTATTTGCTGGACTATTTTTGCTCGTCCCTTTCCTAAAAGTTTAGCAAATGGTTGGAAGTGCTTTTTACTACGATTATTCGGTGCAAAAATAGCCAAAACAGCGTATGTATATTCTTCTGCCAAAATTTTCATGCCATGGAATTTAGAAATGAAAGCTCATGCTTGCATAGCATCGGAAGTAGACTGCTATAATGCTGCTCCTATTATTATTGGAGTCAACGCCACAATTTCACAAAGAGCTTATCTTTGTACAGCTTCACATAACATATCATCATCTAGACATGAGCAAATTGAAAAAACTATAGTTATTAAAGATAGAGCATGGGTGGCTGCTGAAGCCTTTATTGGACCAGGCGTTACTATTGGAGAAGGAGCTGTAGTAGGCGCAAGAGGGTGTGTGTTTAAAGATGTAGACCCATGGACTGTAGTGGGGGGAAATCCCGCAAAATTTATAAAAAAAAGAATTATCAACTAATTTATTTTATTAGGATGTTAGATATTTCAGTTATTATATTGACATACAACGAAGAAATCCATATTGAACGTTGTTTAAAAAACGCAAGAAAATTCGCGAAAGAAATTTTCATCGTTGATTCATTCTCTACAGACAAGACTATTGAAATAGCAGAAAAAATGGGAGCTAAAGTCTATCAACATACGTGGGAAAACTATTCTAAACAATTCAATTGGGGATTACAGAATTTACCAATTCATACAGAATGGGTATGGAGAATGGATGCGGATGAATATTTATCTGATAGTTTAATTAATGAGCTCCACCAACGCTTACCTAATTTAACCGGTGAGATAAATGGTTTTACAGTTCCTTGTTTGCGTATTTTCATGGGAAAATATATAAAACATGGAATTATACCTCTTATACTATTACGCCTGTTCAAAATAAAATATGCTACATGTGAAAACCGCTATATGGATGAACATATTCAATTATCAGAAGGGATTATTGACAGTTTAAAAAATCCATTTTATGATGATAATTTAAATGATTTATCATGGTGGACAAATAAACATAACGGATATGCAACCCGAGAAGCCATTGACCTGTTAATGACTGAATATGAATTATTACCGCAGGATACAGTCGTAAATTCAGGCTCTCATTCCGCTTCGATAAGACAAAAAAAACTTAAGTATATTCAAATGCCCCTATTTTGGAGAGCCTTCGCCTTTTTCTGCTTCAGATACATATTTCGCCTAGGTTTTTTAGATGGTAAAGAAGGTTTTTTATGGCACTTTCTACAAGGATTTTGGTATAGAACCCTAGCTGATGCTAAAGTTTATGAAATTAAAAAACGCTTTGGATGGAATGACAAGAGAATCAAGGCATTTATAAAAGAAACGTATTTAGATAAATAACCACTTACATTATAAAAGCATCAACATTATGAAAGTTTCAATTATCACTTCCTGCTACAACCGGGAAGCCACTATTCGTGGAGCAATAGAAAGTGTGCTGGAACAGGATTATCCCGACATAGAATACATTGTGGTGGACGGAGCGTCGAAAGATAACTCGCTGGCTGTCATCAATGAATATAAAAACGGGATAGATACAATTATTTCCGAACCGGATAAAGGTATGTATGAAGCGATCAACAAAGGAATACGTGCAGCAACAGGAGATATTATAGGCCTGATTCACTCCGATGATTTCCTGTTCTCATCTCACACCATCTCCGACATAGTGAAAACATTCAAGGAACAAGATGCGGATATGATATACGGCAACGGGGTCTTTGTAGATTATGACGACACCAACCAGATGATACGAAACTGGATAAGCGGACGGTACAGTAAAGAGAATGTGAAAAACGGATGGCTCCCACTCCACCCCACTGTCTATATAAAGAAGGAGTGTATGGATAAATGGGGGCTTTACGACGAAAGTTATAAGATAGCCGCCGACTCGGATTTGCTGGTGCGCTATCTGTATGAAGCCGATCTGAAAGTATATTACCTGAACAAATACATTGTGAAAATGAGAATGGGGGGGCTTTCTACCGATGCGGGAAAAAGCAAACTGAAATGGACGGAGGACTTGAGAATGTATAAAAGTCACGGCATAAAACCCATCTCGGCACTGAAAGGCAAAATTCTTTCAAAGATTCCACAGTTCATTGAAGCCAGACTGCCGTGGAGTGAAATACCGGAAGCAGAGGAAGAGAGCCTGATACAACCTGACGCCGCAAATAAAAAAGAATGAGAATACGTTTACTGATTCTAACCTTGCTGATTATCGGAGTTCATCAGCATATACAAGCACAATATATGCTGGGAACTACCGGTATGATGAATATTCCTACCGCCGACAGGCAGAAGCCGGGAACAGTGATGCTGGGAGGAAATTATCTGCCCAAACAGATGATGCCTGCACGATTCGACTACAACACGGGAAATTACTTTGTGAGCATCAGTTTCTTTTCCTTTCTGGAACTTGCCTATCGGGAAACTTTAGCAAAAGGGGACTATGTATCATCCAAGCCTAAATACAATCAGCAGGATCGTTCCTACTCCATCCGGCTGTGTGTGTGGAAAGAAGGAAAGTTTCTGCCGGGAATAGCACTGGGAGCCAATGACCCGATAGCGGATAAAGGAGCCAATACTTTTCAATCTTACTATGGGGTGATAACGAAAGGATTTCATCTGGGAGGAGAGCATTATCTCTCGGCTTCTTTGGGATATTATCTGGAAGGCGGGAAGAACAGTAATACCAAATGGTTCGGCAATAAATACAAAGGTGTATTCGGAGGGATAAGCTATATACCCGCTTTTTGCAAAGAGTTGAAAATGATGGCCGAATATGACTCGGACGGGGTGAATGTGGGAGCAGCTGTCAGGCTGTGGAAACATTTGTCCATGCATGCTTTTACCCACGATTTTACTTGCGTATCGGGTGGTATACGCTATGAGTGTACCCTAATACATTGACACAATGAGCAGATATTTAATAGTAATCCTCCTTTCGGCATGGAGCATCTCCCTCCGGGCACAAATGGCCGAGAAACTACAGCAACTGGGAATGGAGAACATACAAACGGTAACGGAGGTGAACGGCAACACGACGATTACTTTTGAGGACAATGTATATAGAGGCACTTACCGGGGTATAGGCAAAGCCATCGAAGCTGCCATGGAAGGAATGCACGGGGGAAATCTGCAAATGGTGGTACTGGAACACAGTATCCCCCAGCTATGCATTACGCTGACCGAGAAGGTGATAACCGAATATAAAGAGAAACAGATTACCATAGGGGAAGTGTACCGGCAGATGGGAATCAGCTATGATACCGATGAAGCGATGGAGGTACTGAAAAAGAGACACCGGACACTCAATTCATCGGCAGGGAAAGTAGACATTGTGGTCTATCCGGAAGTAAAACTGGAAAACTCCAGCTTTGACCGACTTTATACGTACTATGTCAACCTGGCTCCTGCCGTAGAGATAGCTTTATGGAAAGGGGCGGAACTGACGGCGCAAGTGGTATTCCCGGTAGCGACCAACCTAAAAGGACAGTATAAGAAGATACGTCCCGGAGTAATTGCACTGTCGCAAGAGTTTTGCTTAGGCAAAGGATTTTTAGGGCGAGTAACAGCAGGAAACTTTACCAACAACCGCATGGGGGCACAAGCGGAAATGAAATACCGCACAGCGAATGGCAGACTGGAACTGGGAGCTGTGGCAGGAGGTACCGTGCAATCTGTGCTGACCGACGATGAAGGATGGTATATCAGCCGGAAACTGCGGATGAATGCCGCACTGAAAGCATCTGTGTATGAACCTCGCTTCAATTTGCAATTTGATTTGCAAGCTGCACGTTATCTATATGGAGATTATGGAGTAAGAGGCGACTGCACCCGCCATTTCGGAGAATATGCCATCGGCGTGTATGGAATGTATACCGACGGGGAAATAAACGGTGGATTCCATTTTGCCATCCCGCTGCCGGGCAAGAAGTGGAGCCGTAACCGGGGGATACGTGTCAGGCAAGCGGATTATTTTGCCATGGAATACAGTATGGAATCCTGGGGCAGATATGCGGATGAAAAAATGGGGGAAACTTACCGTACCCGACCTGACGAGAATCGGAGCAACCGGTTTTTCCAACCGGAATATATACGCTATTTCCTGATAAAGGAAGCAAATAAATAGATTACTAATTTTTAAAAACGAAGAAAAATGAGAACAAGCAAGTTTTTTAAAACAGGTTTGCTGCTGTTTGTAGCAAGTTGGGGATTAATAAGCTGCGGGGATGACGACAAAGAACCGGAAATTGTAGTTGACCCTGTAAGCGAAAATGTGGAATATTACATTGAAGGTAAAGTAGTAGCGGATAATGCCGCACTGGAAGGAGTCAGCGTTACAGCAGGAGAGACTACCGCAACCACAGACGAAAACGGTCAATATTCATTGACGGTAAAAGATAAGAAAACTTATACGGTGAGCTTTGCCAAGAAGGGATATAAAACTGTTTCTGACGCATCAGTGGAAATAGCCAGCAACGCTACCAACAAGAGTCTGATAGCATTGAACGTAACCATGAACAAGGAAGGCGTGGCTGTGACTGTTGATCCTGAAAGTGATAAAGTGATTACAGAAAAAGGAGAAGGGGAAACTGAAGATGCCCAGACTGTCTTGACTATTCCCGTTGGTGCCGTATCAACCGCTACCGACGTAACTCTTACTCCGTATCTAGAGGCTGTTGCAACCGATGTGACTCCGGGCAGCAAGGAAGAAGCGATTCCCATGACTAATATTGCTATCAGTTCCAGCCAGGATGCAGCCTTAAATCAGGATGTTACCTTGTCTGTAGCCAATGCTAGTTCCAGCGATTATTATTTTGACGAAGTAGAGGTGTACGAAAAAACTAATGCACGTGCTATCGGTGACTGGAAGAAATATGCCGACGCCGCTTTTGATAAAGCGACCAACAGCTACATAGCTGCCATCAAAAAGGGAAGTTCTCTGAATCAGGATTATTCTATCCGTGTAAAGAGTGAAAAGAATGTCAGCGAAACCAAGAACGATGAAATATTGAAAGAAGACAGTTACAGTAACGCAGGAAATATGAACGCTACTACTTATGATATTCCTTATACTGCCAAATTAGGATGGGAAATCTCTGCATCCGGACTGGATGAAGGTGCTCTTTCATTGGTGAAAGCTGCCATAGCCGCACAAGAAGGTGGATCGGAAGGTGTATACACCGTAAACAAAACCTTTACAGCCCACGTAAGCGGTGACTATATTCTGTATTTCTCTTGCAAAGCCAAATATGTAGAAAAAGAATACACTTTCTCTATTGCCGGTAAAAAAGCAGTTGCCAAAGTGAAACACTACTTGGGAACAGAATTTATTTATACCAACCAAAGCGCAAGTATGCACGGCGGCGGTTCTATGGAATAATACATTCTTTCTAGAATAATACAAAATATGAGTAAAAAAGTAGCATTGATTTCAGGTATCACAGGACAGGACGGTTCGTTCCTGGCCGAGTTCCTGATAGAAAAAGGATACGAGGTACATGGTATTCTGAGACGTTCTTCTTCATTTAACACTGCACGTATAGAACATCTGTATCTGGACGAATGGGTACGGGATATGAAGCAGAACCGACTGGTGAACCTGCATTGGGGGGATATGACGGACAGTAGCTCACTGATACGTATCATACAGTCCGTACAACCTGACGAGATTTATAATCTGGCCGCACAAAGCCATGTAAAAGTAAGCTTCGACGTGCCCGAATACACAGCGGAAGCGGATGCGGTAGGTACGCTGCGCATGCTGGAGGCGGTACGTATATTGGGGCTGGAAAAGAAAACCAAGATTTATCAGGCATCTACTTCGGAACTTTTCGGACTGGTGCAGGAAGTTCCTCAGAAAGAGACTACTCCTTTCTATCCCCGTTCTCCATACGGAGTAGCCAAGCAATATGGTTTCTGGATAACCAAGAATTACCGCGAAAGCTATGGCATGTTTGCCGTAAACGGTATTTTGTTCAATCACGAAAGTGAACGCCGGGGCGAAACTTTTGTTACCCGGAAAATTACCCTGGCGGCGGCACGCATCGCACAAGGATTCCAAGATAAACTGTACTTGGGGAATCTGAACTCCCTGCGCGACTGGGGATATGCCAAAGACTATGTGGAATGTATGTGGCTGATTCTGCAACACGATACGCCCGAAGACTTTGTTATAGCCACCGGAGAATATCACACTGTACGCGAATTTGCTACCCTTGCTTTCAAGGAAGCGGGCATCGACTTGCGCTGGGAAGGTGAAGGTGTGAACGAGAAAGGTATTGACACAGCTACAGGCAAGGTGCTGGTAGAGGTGGATCCCAAATATTTCCGCCCGGCAGAGGTGGAACAATTACTGGGAGATCCTACCAAAGCCAAAACGTTACTGGGATGGAATCCCCGCAAGACTTCATTCGAGGAACTGGTGAAAATCATGGTGAAACACGATATGAAATTCGTGAAGAAACTTCATCTCAAAGCAAGCTGTTAAATCATTAGTCAAGAATTTCAATGGAGAAATCAGCCAAAATTTATATAGCAGGGCACCACGGACTCGTGGGCTCCGCTATTTGGCGTAACCTGCAAGAAAAGGGCTACACCAACCTGACCGGCAGAAGCCACAAGGAACTGGACTTGCTGGACGGAGTTGCCGTAAAGGACTTCTTTGACCAAGAAAGACCGGAATATGTAATCCTTGCCGCCGCCCACGTGGGAGGTATCATGGCAAACAGCACATACAGGGCGGACTTTATCTACAAGAACCTGCAAATACAACAGAACGTGATAGGGGAAAGCTTCCGTCACGGAGTGAAGAAATTATTGTTTCTGGGAAGTACCTGCATTTATCCCAGAGATGCACAGCAGCCGATGAAGGAGGATGCTCTCCTCACCTCCCCGCTGGAATATACGAATGAGCCATACGCCATCGCCAAAATAGCGGGGCTGAAAATGTGCGAGAGTTTCAACCTGCAATATGGTACCAACTATATCGCTGTAATGCCCACGAACCTGTATGGCCCCAATGATAACTTTGATTTGGAACGCAGCCATGTGCTGCCTGCCATGATCAGGAAAATACATCTTGCCAAATGCCTGAACGAGGGTGACTGGGAGAACATACGCTATGATCTGGATATGCGCCCGGTGGAAGGTATAAACGGAGAGAGCAGAACAGAGGAGATACTGGCTGTCCTGAAAAACTACGGCATCAGCAAGGACGGGGTGGAACTGTGGGGAACAGGCACGCCGCTGCGCGAATTCTTATGGAGTGAGGAGATGGCGGATGCCAGTGTTTTCATCATGGAGCATGTGGACTTTAAAGATACTTACCGTCCCGGCACAAAAGAGATACGCAACTGCCACATCAACATCGGCACGGGAAAAGAAATATCCATCGCCGACCTGGCGCATCTGATAGTAAAGGAAACGGGATATAAAGGCAGCATTACATTCAATCCGGAGAAACCGGACGGGACCATGCGCAAACTGACCGATGTGACCAAATTGCATGAACTGGGATGGCATCACAAAATAGACATAGAGGAAGGGGTGCACAAGATGTACCAATGGTATCTGGAATATAAAAAGAAATAAAAAGCATACGTGTTATGGAAACTCATATCGTTATCATGGCAGGCGGCATAGGAAGCCGCTTCTGGCCCATGAGTACGCCGGAATGTCCCAAACAGTTCATTGATGTGACGGGATGTGGCAAAAGCCTGATACAACTGACAGTGGAACGCTTTAAAGGGTTGTGCATTCCGGATAATATATGGATAGTGACTTCGGATAAGTATAAGGAGACGGTAAGGAAACAATTGCCATCCGTGCCGCCTCATCATATACTGACGGAGCCGGTTGCACGTAACACGGCACCCTGCATCACATACGCTTGCTGGAAAATCAAGAAACACCACCCGCACGCCAATATCGTAGTGACTCCTGCGGATGCATTGGTTATCAATACGGATGAATTCCGCCGGGTGATAGCCAAGGCACTGCTGATGACAGATCAAAGCAAGGCTATTGTAACCATAGGTATCAGACCTTGCCGCCCGGAAACGGGATACGGATATATAGCCGCGGGAGAAGAGGTGGATCAGGATATACGGAAAGTGGATGAATTCAAAGAGAAACCGGACTTGAAAACGGCACGGCACTATGTGGACGCCGGGAATTATTTCTGGAATGCAGGGATCTTTGTATGGAATGTAAAGACCATAGAAGAGGCTATACGCCGTTATGCACCGGGCATTGCCGAGGTGTTCGACAGGATTTATCCGGAGTTCTATACCGAAAGAGAGAAAGAAACCATAGAAGAGCTGTTCCCTGCTTGTGAAAGTATATCCATAGATTATGCCGTAATGGAAAAAGCGGAACGGATTTATGTATTGCCGGCAGAGTTCGGATGGTCTGATCTGGGTAGCTGGGGCTCATTGCATTCCTTGCTGCCCAAAGATGAACGGAACAATGCCGTTGTAGGCGAGAATGTCCGAATGTATGAATGCAATAACTGCATTGTACACACACCGCATTTGAAACAGGCGGTAATACAAGGACTGGACGGGTATATCATAGCCGAGAAAGAGGGAACCCTGCTGATATGCAGACTGGCAGAGGAGCAGCGTATTAAAGAATTTTCGAAAATATAAGGAATGATTATAGCAGTTGACTTTGACGGCACAATAGTGGAGCATAAATATCCCGAAATAGGCAGGGAACTACCATTTGCCATAGAAACGCTGAAAAAACTACAACAGGAACGGCATCGCCTTATCCTGTGGAGTGTGCGGGAAGGTAAATTATTACAGGAGGCAGTGGATTTCTGCCGGGAGCGTGGACTGGAGTTTTATGCCGTAAACAGCAATTATGCGGAAGAAACCCTGGAAAGTAATCATTACTCCAGAAAACTGAAGGCGGATTTGTTTATTGATGACCGTAATCTGGGAGGACTGCCCGAATGGGGGATGATTTACAGAATGATCCATGACAAATGGGGATACGAAGATATTTATCAAAGTTCAGGTAATAAAGAAGAGACTAAAAAGCGAAGCTTTTGGAAGATACTTTTTTCCAAGATGTAGAATCTCCGCTTCCTAATGTAGTGATACAGGCGGAAGCCCATAAGAAAACTAATGTTAGATCAGAGGTAAGTACTGTTATCAGCGGATAACGGGAACTTACGAAACAGTGTTGGTGATACCCGCCTGGGAAGGTAGGTATCACCTTTTTTTTGATCTATTCCATCAGTATTTGAAGACTTGTTCTTCTCCGGGTTCTATGGTCATGGCTTTCATTCCTTTCCGGGTTGGAATGTTCAGCACTCCCTTTCCGCCGTCGGACTTGATACGGATCTCTTTCTTATCCATATAGATATGGATATTGCCGTATGGAGTGGGCACGGTTCCTTCCATCCATTTCAAGCCGCCCAGACAAGGGGTGACGGAGTATTCCTCGTAACCGGGTTTGGTGGGTTTTACTCCCAGATAGTATTTGCCCAGCAAATAGATGGGGCTGGCTCCCCATGCATGGCAGAGGCTTTTGCCGTATGGACGTCCGTACATGGCCAGATGCCGGATACCTGTTTCTTCGGGATTGTATTTCTCCCAGAAACTGGTAGCTCCTTCTTTCAACATACCGCCCCAATAGGCTTTCATTTCTTTCATCACCGATTCTTGTTCGCCCAAGGCGCACAGTGCTTCCAGTTCATAGAAACGCATATAAGGAGTGGTGATTTTCAATATACTGTCATTCTGCAATACGGTGTGTTTGATGGTCTGCTGTTTATCGGCATTCAGATAATTGAAGAAGACAGAGAACATATTGGCGTAGCGGGTAACGGACTCACTCTGCTTGCCCTGAACGCGGTTGTGTACCATCGCCTGTTTCTGCTCATTCCAGAAAGCGGGTTCCAGCTTGGAACGTAAAGCGGAAGCCAGTTTCTCATACTTGGTTTTGTCTGCCGTATTGCCGGCCAGACCGGCACAAAGCGCCATGGTTTCCAAACTTTTGCAGAACAAGACTTGCTCAAAGGAGAGTTCGCCTTTCTTGTCCAGATAACCGTCTGCCCAGTCTACGAATACCCAGTCACCGGTCATGCCTTCCACCATACCGTTGGCATTGGTGCGTCCCAATACATAGTCCATCATGCTTTGCATACGCGGATAGAGTTGGGTTACAAAGTCTTTGTCACCGGAATACATATAGTAATCGTAAATACTGAGGAACCAATAGAAGGTGTAGTCCATAATGGTATTGCTGTGGCTGGTCACAGGGTCTTTTCCACGAAGCAGCCAGATGGTACGCTTCACGGTTTCATTATCGAAGAACAGATAGTAGTTCATCAGGTAACTCTGGATGGCATCGCCACTCCATACCCAACGGTCGCGCTTGATGCCGTCGATAAAGAATTCACGGGTAGTAAGGTGCATGGTGTATGCTCCTACTTCCCAGATGCGGTTCAGCTCTTCGTCATTGCATTTGAATGAGCCCCGGTACTCTTCGGGCAGGTATTCGTATTGCATGGAAACGTCCTGTATCGTTACTCCCGGATCGCAAGTGACATAGACATAACGGAAGGCCTTGCTGTTGTCCAACGTGTATTCATCGTATAGTTTCCGTGTATTCCGGATGGCCAGATCGGTTATCTGCCCCGGCTCTGCCAGCAATTTGTCCAATGTTTCGCAATATTCCGTATCCAAGGCTTCTTCAGGACTTTCACCGTAATAGATATGGATCGTTCCTTTTCCCTTTACCTCTTTCAGAGTGATATAACCAAAGGTTTCTTTTCCGAAGTCGTACAATACCCCTTCTTTCCGGGGAGTGGAGGAAACTGCTTTCATCGGTTTTCTGGCCAATGAAAACTTGGAAGGCAGTTGGGTGGCTCCGTCAAAGTTCCAACACCCTGCATCCATATAAACGGTGGCAGAAGTATCACTGGCTTTTCCGCTTTCGTCTATCCATTCCTTGTCTTCGTAGGTTACTTTCCAGGTCTTGTCCGTATTTACGGTTTTTCCTTTCACATAAATAGTGGGGGGAGTGGACTGATTCCACACTTTGATGTTCAGACTGTGTTTTCCTGCGGGGAGTTTCAAAGTGGAGGGCATACCGAATTGCAGTTTGCCGTCCAATTTCACATTGTATTTTCCTTCGGCGGCAATGAATATTTCTTCCGGTTCCGCCAGATCCAATTTCTTGCTGAATTCCACTACCACATAATGGCTGTCCGTTTTCCAGAAGGGAGGGAAAAAAGCACCGCGTTCCGTACGGCGGTTGTTCATCCGGTTGCCCAGCCATATCTCATAATCACCCGGATACCAGATCCAGGTCTGGGCGGAGGCGGCAGCACTCAATGCAAGTGCTCCGACTAAAGTGGCAAGTCTGTTTTTCATAATGGTATCACGTTTTATTTTTCCTTCAAATAGATATATTCCTTTGTCAGTCCGGCATTTGCCTTGATGCTGTCGTTCACCATCGGACCATTGTTTTCCCATGTATTGCCCGGACCGTTGGCGTTCTTCAGGAACTTCTCTCCTTCCGTCCAGTTGTCCTTGACGGTGATAAATGAAGATCCTTCGTCGGTGTAAAGATAGAACCAATGATTGGGATCGTGTGCATAACCGGGTGAAAAAATGTTAGAAACGCAATTTTCCGTAATCCAGCTATGGGGTTGTGAACCTAATGTATAAATACCGGCTACATCATACATGTGCTTGGCATAGTGATGAATCAGATTGGCGTGCACGCGGTTATTGCGCATACAGTTTACTGTACGTGTCCATCCCCATCCCAGACTGATGCCTGAATAGGATACATCACTGATTTCATTGTGCTCGATATTGATATCACTGACATAACCGGCGCAAATACCCAAGGTGCCCCAGTCTTCATTGGTCACATCGTTGATGTAGTTGTTGGAAATGGTCAGTCCGGTACAGACCTCACGACGGTCGGCAGGATCGTATGGAAGATGTGTTTCGTGAGCGGCAGGGCTGAAACTGCCCGCTACAATACCGTTCCCGGCAATATCACGGAACAGACAGCCGTTTATATGTCCTCCATCGGTGGCCCATTCATAATCAATGCCTGTAGAGCCCAAATGCTGGAAACGGCACTTCTCGAAATCAATATCCCAGGCAGCCTTGACTACGACTGCCGATGCCGGACGGCCCAACCAACCTTGATTATCCAGCTTATGATTGTTCTTACGAATCATGGAAGGACGGATTTTATATCCGTCTGTCATGTACATACCTGCCTGAAGAGGAACATGACCTTGCAAAGAGGGACGCATCCAGGTGGTATATTGGAAAGCAATATTGTCAAAACGGATGTGCTTTACCGGACGGTCTATCGTTCCTTCCACCCATACCAACGTTTCGATGCCGGGAACTACGGCTTTGCTTATCTTCTCTCCTTTCCGAGGATAATAATATATTTTACGGCTTTCAATGTCGTGATACCACTCGCCGGGTTCATCCAGCAATTCCATGGCATTGGTCAGATAGAAAGCCGAGTTGTGACCATCCTTGGTCACCATAGGACGCGGCCACGGGTGTTCGAACTGGATGCGGCTTTCAGGATGATGGAAACGCACGGCGGCACTGTCTCCCTGTATTTCGACCGACTTGATACGGAGATTTGCCACACACCACATTTCATGAAGGACCATTTCGGCATATCGGGCCTTCTGTATTTTCTTTACAGCAGCGGCAGGTACCCACAGTATTTCGTTTTGGGGGTCGTTGTTGATGATGCGGTACATCTTTTCAAAGTCTGCCACATCCCTTGCACGAACAGCCTTTTGCCCATTGATCCACAGTTGCCGGAAATCCAGCGGACGCCCGTTAAACATAGGGACATCGGCTACCCACAACTTTCCTTGCTTCTTCCAGTTCCTGATTTCCACCCCACCATTCAGAACGGCATTTCCATCCGAAGTGATGACGGTAGGTGAAGCTTCCGTCCCGCTGTCATCCGGACGGATAAAGACGGGTTCGTACAGATGGTAGTCACCTGCCTCCAGATGGATGGTGATGCCACCTTTTACACTTTCATCATTAAGACGACGAAGTTCCCTTGCCTGACGCAATGCAGCTGTAAGGGTGGCTTTCGGAGAGTCTTTGGTACCCGGATTCCGGTCATTGCCTTCCGGAGATACGAACAAATCGGCTGCTGACAGTGTACAAGCTATCAGCAGCGCGGCAGTGGTTATGAATATTTTTTTCATTTGTAACTAATTAGGGGTAAGTGGTTAGTGATTAGTCCGTGCCAAAGGCATCCATACCGTCATTTCAGCCTTTCCGCGGTTTCCCCATGCATAATAAGGAATCAGACGGATATGGACCGGTTTGTCGGCCTTTCCTACCTCGCGGTACAAGGTATCTTTCCATGATACTTCATCGACCAGACGGGCAGTACCATCCAATGCGACAATCGGACTGCCTTCGATGGTTATTTTTTTCGGAGTCAACCGGATATCGGCAGGTATCAGCACATTGTCTATCTTATGCCCGCCTTCTATATCCATACTTTCCAGACAGTAGACCAACGGGCCACGTTTCACCACTACCTGGTTACGGATTTCTTCGGCCAACGGATTGGCTTCCAGCAATTTTACAGGCATATCCATCACCCATTCCACACAATCCCCTTTCTTCCAGATGCGGCTAACCTCGGCGTATGTATTCGCTTTCCAGGTTCCTTGCACCGGTTCGCCATTTACCTTCAAAGTTGCCTTCTCGCACCAGTCAGGAACACGGAGGAACAAAGAAAACGCTTTCTTCTTTGACGGTTTCGGAGCTTCGGTTACAGTCAGCTTCACAGCACCTTCCCACGGATACTCCGTTTCTTGCACCAGCCCGATCTTTCCCGTTTCCTTCAAAGTTGTAGCCAGTGTATTCGCTCCATACAAATTGCAATATACCGCATTCGGAGTCACCGTATAAGCATAGTTCTGGGCTTGACAAACGGTGCGCAGCGTATTAGGAGGACAACAGAAGCAGCTGATATACTCGGTACGTTCTTTAGGCCAGCGAAGTGTGTATGGCAAATCCGCACTGATGCGCAACGGGTTGGTATAGAAATATTTCTTTCCATCCAGACTGACACCACTCAACACACTGTTGTAAAGGGCGGTTTCCACAATATCCGCATATTTGGCATCGCCCGTCACTTCCAGCATACGCCAGTTGAAAAGCATATTGCCGATATTGGCACAGGTCTCGTTATGCGCCGTACTATTAGGCAACTGATAAGGACGTCCATAGCTTTGGTGTACTTTCTGAATGCTGTCCGGCTCATAGCAGGTTCCATCCGGCGAAGTGCCGTCATACAGCGCACCGCACGCTCCTGTAACATACATCTTGCGGGTCACAATGTCTTTCCAGATGCTGGTCAGGTTTTTCATCAGTTGGTCTTCTCCTGTTTCGGCATACACATCGGTCACACCGGCATACAGGTAATTGGAACGCACGGCATGTCCCATCGCATTGTATTGCTGACGGAACGGAATACGGTCCTGATTATCATCGGTGCCATTTTCCACCATACCACGGATATCAATCAGATTCTTGGAAAGTTCCAGATAACGGGGATTCCCTGTAGCACGGTACATTTCCACCACACCCATATAATGGGAGGGACAAATGGCATTTCTTGCCAGTTCCGCAGAAGCGGTTTCATAGAAATGACAGAGGAAGTCCGTCGCTTTTACGGCAGCATCGAATAAAGTAGTCTTTCCGGTGGCACGGCGATGAATGATACCTGCCATCATCAGATGCCCCAAATTGTAGGTTTCAAAATTCAGACGATTGGCAAATGCACCTTTCTCGTCCTCACCGCCTACTTTGGTGCCAATTACCGTCTGTTGCTGTTTGTCCGAATGAGTGTCAATCCCCTTATTCTTTTCCTCGATGATGACAGGGGTATGGATGTAACCGTCCGCACGCTGGGCTTTCACCACATGTTCAATGAAGTGATCCATCAGTTTATCCAATTCGGGATCTTTCGTGACGGCATACACGGAAGCCACCCCTTCCATCCATTTATACATATCACCGTCATGAAAGGGAGGTCCCCAATGTTCGCCCTCGCAAACACCGGCAGCTATTTCAAAGTTACGGAAGCCATGCGAAACATCGGGATTGTTCCATGTATCCCACATACTTTGCAAGGAGGTATGGCTATATACATTGAAACGGTCGCCCCAAAAGCCATCTGTCCAATGCACGGCACCTAATTCCGTATTGGCCATCTTGGCAAAACGACTTTGGCTCATATCCGTCAGCCCGCCCGACTGGGCAAATGCTCCCGTAGTTACTCCGGAAGCCAGTAAAAGTAGTAGTCTAATGCTTTTCATAATAATCTGTCACTTATTCTTTTCTTTATAAAGGGAGGACGATAATAAGAAACGTTTGTACTCTATTTATAATTATTTCATATTCTGTATCTTTAGAAAGAGCTTTCATTGGCGGATAATGGGAGTCTGTTTTCAAAAAACGGGTATCTGATTTTTATTTCAGACACCCGTTTTTTTCAAATTCTCCAATACTCTCTATCAAAGAATTCCTTTATCCACAATTGTATTATTTCAGTTTGCTCAAATCCAACTCTTTATAAGCCACACGCTGACGGCGCCAGGTATATACGGCATGCAGTTTGCCATCCTTGCCCTGAATGATGGACGGATAAGAATACTGGCTGATGGGGCTGTCTTCCAATGTCATTACATTCTTCCAGTGAATGCCATCATCCGAAACCGCCACACACAACGGTGTACGCGGCCCTTTCGGAGTACCCGGCAATGTGCTGAAATCATTATAAATCAATACATGGCGGCCATCTTTCATGGTTACGGCATCCGTGCCCGAATTATTATTGGGAACATCAAGCAAAGTGACTTTGCTCCATGTTTCACCGTTGTCACTGCTCCATGAAGTGGCAATCTGTGCGTTACGTGTACGGCAAAGTACCTGCAAACGCCCATCCTTATGACGCAAAATGCTGGGCTGGATAGCATAAATAGGCTTCTCGCCTTCTCCTTTTATGGCTTCACCGCCTTCCTGATCGTCTACATTGGCCGCATTTGCCTTACGCAAAGCTGTAGGCACACTCATTTCCGCCTCTACAGGACCTACCATCTTCCAAGTCTTTCCTTTATCATCCGAAATTTCAAAATGGATACGCCATCCTCCATCGCCTTCCGTACTGGAAGGACAAATGATACGGCCATCCACATACTCCGGCTTATTTTTAATAGGACCTAAGAAACCTTTTGGCAACGGTTCACGTTGGCTCCAAGTTTTTCCACCATCTTTAGAACGTACCAGCCAACCACTCCAATCGGCTACTTTCAATCCTATTTTATAGAACAGGATCAGATCTCCGCCGGGGATCTGGAAAAGCACAGGATTCCAACAAGCCTTGCGGCGTGCCCGGGACTTGTCCCCTTTAAACGTAGAAGCCACGGGGCCGGCATCCGCCGGAGTGGATTCTGCCGTAATGCCTGCCAAGACAGCCTGCGGATCATCCAGACTAAACACCCCGTCGGCAGCCAGATAAGGTGCACTCCATTCCGTCGCGCCCTTCGGCTTGCGACATACCCAGATACAACAATCCGGATTACGCTCTTTAGTGCCTCCAAAGAAAGAAGCTACCAGGTCTCCGTTCTTCAATTCCACAATAGTAGCGCCGTGACATTCGGGAAAAGAAGCTTGTTCGTATAGGAACTGATCTTCCACGATACCTGCACGGTTTTTACCTGAAGAAGGGTCCATGCTAACCGAAAAATGATAGTTCCCCGAAGGAACACTCCATACGGTAGAGTTGCCTTCCCGACGTACAAAGGTAACGTCCTTGTCTTTTACCGCCTTCTCGTCCAACGTTGGAAGATAAACCAATGCAGTGGTATTACAAGGAATCGTAATATCCCATTCCAGATGCGTAAGGGTCTTCTTCCAGTTACTAATCATCTTGCCATATAAAGTGTTGTGCGAAGCCTTGACATGACTCAACTCCTGGATGGAAAAATCAGGTTTAAGGATGATTTGTTTGTAAGCGGGCTGTGCCGGATTAAATCCGGCTAAATCACGGAAATACCAAGTCAATAGATCACCCAATATCATCACATGGTTACAACTGTTCATCCAACGATTGGCGGTATCACCGTTCCACAATTCCCAAATGGCAGTAGCTCCCTTTTCTATCATATAGCCATAACTGGGATAAGTCTTGTTGCTTGCCAACAGGAAAGCAACATCGCCACGCCCCATACGGGTAAGCTCACGCATCATCCAGTTCATACCTATCACCCCACTGCTGATATGACCTTTATTCCGGGTGATAATGCCTGTTATTACATTTTTCTCCACTTCTTCCCTATAAGCCTCAGGAACCATATCGAAAGCCAGCGGCAGGATATTGGCCGTCACCGTATTGTTACCATAGAATATGCTGTCGGGATAAAGAACATGCGGCGTTTGTACCGGAGAAGTTCCCTTCTTAACCGTAAGGAAACGGGCGTTGAAGCAGTCTTTGATTTTTGCTGCATCCTTCTCGAATCCTTTCGCCTCATCTTCCAGACCTTGCAAACGGGCGAACTTGGCCAGCATTTGCGATACCTTGTAATAGTAGGCTGTAGCAATCAGTGCTCCATCCGTCTTGCGGGCAGGGTCCTGACTGTGAATCAATTCCGGTGATTCGGGAGGCATACACCAGTCACCGTATTTATCGGCGTTAATCACTCCATCCTCTGTGGTGAACTCACTGCGTATATGATGCATCCATTTCTTGATAGCGGCATAATTCTTACGAATAGGTTCGATGTTGCCGAACTGTTCATAAACCATATCACAGATTACCGGGAATGTGGACGACCATGTCATTTCCGATGTATAATAATTGTAATAAGCCGGACAAATATCAGGAATACAACCGTCTTCACGCTGCGCTTCACGGATATCATCCGCCCATTTGGCATAGGTGTTTCCATTGTTGAACATGAAACTTTCCCCCCACGTTCCCATAGCATGGTCGCCAAGCCAGGGCTGGCGCTCGTCACGCTGGGGACAATCCAAAGGCACTCCTTTATAATTACTGGAAATTCCCCACCAGGCATTCCGATAAACCCGGTTCATGATATCATTGGAACACTCGAAAGTACCGTTATCTTCCAAGTCATCATATACTACTTCAGCAACCAAATCTTCCGCTTTCAGATTTTTATAACCTGTCACTTCTACATATTGGAATCCATGATAAGAAAAACGAGAACTCCAGGAGGTGTTGTTTTCTTTACCGTTGCAGATATAATAATCCGTACTCTGGCTATGGCGGAGATTTTCCACATCCAGTTCCGTACCGTCGTTCTTTACCCGTTCGGCATAACGTATGCAAATCGTATCTCCCGCAGCGGCTTTCGCTATGTTAATACGCACCCATCCTGCCATATTCTGACCGAAATCAATCATATAACGGTCACCATATTGCTTGAAGACAGCCGGCTTCAGCGTTTTCATCACTTTCATGTTGGGAGCGGTATTGCCGCGGAGTGTACCGTACGGCAATGAAACACGTTGCGCCTTCAGCCATTTGGAATCATCATAACCGGGCTGTGTCCAGTTTCCCAATTCCATACGGGCATCGTAAATCTCACCATCGTATTCATTATTGCTACGTATAGGCCCTTGAGCCGTCAAACGCCATTTCTCATCACTGTTGATGCGCTGGATACTGCCGTCGGTATATTCTATAATCAGATTCAGACGCAACTTGGGGTAACCAAAAGTAGGAATCTTATAAGGTTTGTAATTTTGACGCATAGTGTAGAAACGTCCGTTGCCCAGGGTCACTCCGATGGCATTGTCGGCATTTCCTCCGGCAACCTGTTTGGTGACATCAAAAGAATTGTAAAGCACAGTACGACGATAATCACTTGGAGCCGGCGCCAATACCTGATCACCTATCCGCTGACCGTTAATGAACAGTTCGTACATACCCAAACCGCACAAATGAAGGGTAGCATACTTTATCTCCTTGGCTTGCGTTTTAAATTCCGTGCGTAAATAACGAGAGCTCAAACGGCTGTGTGAATCTTCCCGATCCCATGCAAACGCAGCGTCCCAACCTATCCATCGTCCTTTCCAATGAATCTCACCTAAAGGTCCCATCCCCCATCGGGCAGGCTCGCTCCATTCTGTCTCACCGCGATTGGTATAGCTTCTCACTTTCCAGTAAACACGCTGATTGCTTTTCAAACGCTTCCCTTGATAGGGAATCCATACGGACGCATCGGATTCCACTTTTCCGGAATCCCACAAATCTCCTTTATCCTGTGCTAAAAGTTCAGGAGAAGACGCAACCAAGATCCGGTAGGCGGTCTGCATCACATTTCTTTGAGAAGATTCCAACCGCCAGCTCATACGGGGAGCAGCAGTATCCAACCCCATGGGGTCTACCATCTGCTCGGTACGCAGGCCGGTAACCGAAACATCCGCTGCCTTCAACCACAACGGAAGTGCCAGAAGAATGATTAATAATACTTGTTTTTTCATGATATGCATATTTCTTACTTATTCCATTTCTGTATGGCATCCGGCAAGGCTGTCCAAGCTTTCTGCACATAATCCTTCGCAGAATCCACAACAATCAGAACCTGGTCATTACCGCTCAGATAACCGCTATCATGCTGGAAAGGAGTGACTTTACTGTCAAACTCACCGATATATTCCAACTTACCGTCCTTCGCGCTATACCACCATGCATTCTTTTTCGCACCGCTGATTTTGCTCAAATCGATCTGCATAGGACGTCCTGAGTAATTGTAAACCAGCAAATAGTCATTTCCACGGGTAGCGATGGCACGGTCATAGCGTTCGCCGTTAGTTCCTGCAATGACACTCTGATCGGGCACACGTTCAAAGAAAGGAAAAGTCAGCATCAAGTTCTTCAGATATTTCATCTGATTGAAACCGGGGTCTTCCAAAGCATCCCACCATGCTTTCTTACGTCCGTCGGCACCGAAAGAGGCTCCATATCCGGGACGGATAAATTGCATGATATCATTATGACCGTATGAGTGCCCGAATGATCCGGCAAATACCGACCAATAGGCATAACGACGTACATCGTGCTGATTCCAACGGGTTTCATTGGGATCATGCAGCCCCTGTGGAATGTCTTCATAAATAGGTTCGTCATCAATCACCGGTTTCAACGGAGTCTTTGCCTGACTGGCTTCCACAAAACGCCAGTTATCTTCTTCCGTATTCTCTTCGATGGGATAGTCACCATCACCGTTACGCTGCCCGTAACGACGGTGTCCGCTTTGGAACATATTGAAATCCAGCCATTCGCGGTCATTAAACCAAGTAGCCGACGTGGTACGTCCACGCGGATGGAAAGTCATCAGATGACCTTTGTCTATGCTGCGGATACTGTTTGCCAACGCATCCCATACCTCCGTCTTATTATCACCGCGGATATCCCCTCCTATCATCCAAATAATATTCGGCTCATCCTTGTAACGTTCTGCAAGAAACTTACCGTATGCCACGGCTTCTTTTTCATTCATCAGCCCTTGTTCCACGGGAGTTCCCCAAATACATACCATCCCTATATAGATGCCCCGTGAAGCGGCACTTTTAATAATATAGTCCATGTGGTCCCAATATCCATAAATCCCTTTGCGGTTGATATCTTTGAAATTAAAACCGTCTGTCATGGAATACTGGCCGTAAATATTCATGGAAGGCACACCGTTCAATACCTGCACCTGCACCATGTTATATCCAGCATCCTTGCACTTATTCAGATAGTAAGAAACCTCGTCACGATTCAAGCGTTGCGGCATCAGCCATCCGGTTTCACCCAACCAGAAGAAAGGTACTCCATTTTCATGCTTCAGGTAGCGTCCCTCCTCGGACACCACCAGTTTGCCGTTCTTCCAGGGAATATACGTTTTCGCTTTCTGCGCCGGCAACGAAGTAGAGCAACATAGCAATAAAGCCAATAAGGAAAGTAATGCGTGTCTGTTCATCATTGTATTTTCAAATTCGTTTATTAATTAATTGACAATCTCCAAACAAGAGCTTTTATCAAAACAACAAGGTGTTTAAAAAAGGTCCTTATGTTTACGGAAAAGATGAAGACCTTTTTGACAAATGTCCTCATCTTTTTCAGATTATTCCTACTGCTTCATTTTCTCATATTCAATAGCTGCCAAAATAAAGGAACCTACTGATTTCGGATCGTTCTCTATCACCGGCTCACCTATGTAATAAGCAAAACTTCCATCCCGGTTTCCTTTACCGCCTAATCCTGCAACAGCACAACAGTTGGTAATAGTGTATGAACCATCAGGCTCTTCTTTAATGAACTGTTTGATCAGGCCATTAAAACCACGCTCTGCGGCCGCTTTATACTCCACAGGAATATATCCTTTATTCACCGCTTTACACAAGAAATATACAAAAAGCGATGAAGCGGAAGATTCCAGATAATTTCCTTTACGGTTATTCTGGTCAGTCACCTGCCACCATACCCCTGTTTCAAGCTCCTGGTATTTTACAATGCCTTCGGCCAACGTATTTATAATCGTCATAATGCTGTCGCGTCCTTCGAACTGCGCCGGCATATAGTCCAATACATCCACCACGGCAGCGGCATACCAGCCTATACTGCGGCTCCAGAAGTTGGGTGAGCACCCGGTTTCCTTATTTGCCCAATTTTGTGTCTTGCTCTCATCCCAGCCATGATAGAACAAACCGGTTTTAGGATCATACGTTTTACGGGCAATCAGCTTTATTTGATTCACAATATCGGCATTGACCGTAGTATCCTTGAATACGTTACCATATTGAGCCAGATAAGGAGAAGCCATGAATATACCATCCAGCCACATCTGGTGCGGATATACCAGTTTGTGCCAGAAACCGCCTTCACTGGTACGGGGCTGTTCGGCCAGTTGTTTGCGAAGAGTATCCATCGCCACCTTATAACGCCCGTCTCCCGTCTTTTCATAAAAATCGAATAAAATCTTTCCGGCATTGATATTATCAATATTAAAAGAAAGATATTTCATGGTCTTTATCTTACCGTCGGTGTCTATCAGACTGTCTGCATATATTTTTGCATAATTATAATAGGCAGTGTCACCGGTATGTTTCCATTCCTCCAACATGGATTTCACCACCAGTCCGTGCGTATAGCCCCAACGAGGCTTTTTCGCTTTTTCTATCATCCAAGGCTCAGGGAAACGTTGCATTTCCGACTGAGCCATACGTTCGCTCCATTTGATTTCTTCGGTCTGTTTAGGAGTGGCAGTACATGCACACATTCCACCAGCCAGCAACAATGAGCAAATAATGTTTAATCCTGTTCTTTTCATATTTCTTCTTTTTACTATTTTTCATCCTTACAATCAATGCAAGAATCATCACTTACCTAAGAATATATACTCTTCACCTGCTTTGGTTTCCAGATCATAAAGATAAGTTTTTTTCAACTCAACTTTATTCAATTTCGCTTCTTTATTTATAATCGGCTGTAAGATTTCGGGTATGGCATACAATTTATTCGGATTCTCTCCTTTCGCCTTTCTCAGCCCTTTGCCTGCCAGCGGATTTAAAGAACGCAAACGACAGTTTCCCCCATTACGGGATTTCACCACCAACCGGCTCACTTTACCATTCTTCCAACTCAAATCCAATTCAAAACCTCCACGGGCTATAATCCCGTTCACGCTTCCCTCTTTCCATTGCGCCGGCAATGCGGGAAGTAAATAAATAAAACCATCGTGGCTCTGCATCAGCATTTCTACGATACCCGCCGTACAACCAAAATTACCGTCAATCTGAAAAGGTGGATGGGCATCAAACAAATTAGGATAAGTTCCTCCTTTTTTCTTCTCGTTACGTACGAGAGTCAACTGATCGGTTATCAGTTTATAAGCATGGTCACCATCCAACAGACGGGCCCACAAACATACCTTCCATCCCATACTCCATCCGGTAGACGGATCGCCACGATGAATCAGCGAAGTACGTGCCGCATCAAACAATTCGGGAGTACGGTAAGGAGAAATCTGATTACTGGGGAACAAACCATAAAGGTGTGACACATGACGGTGCACATCCTGCGGATTGTCCCAATCCATCATCCATTCCTGCAATTGCCCCCAACGTCCTATCTGCATGGGCGCCATTTCCTTTAAACGCTGTTCCAAACGGGTGGCAAATTCAGCATCCGTACCCAACAGACGGGCGGTCGTGATTATCTGATTCCACAAATCGAATATCAGCTGGTTATCCAAAGTACACCCGGCAGCCGTAGTCGCTTTCCCGTTACTGCCTGCATGAGTATTCTCCGGAGAATTGCTCGGACATACCACCAACCAGTTATGCAACGGTTCCTTCACCATGATTTCATCAAAAAACTTACCGGCTTCTTTCATGATAGGGTAAGCCGAGCGGAGAAATTCCATATCGCCTGTATAAAGATAACGTTCCCACAAATGACGGCACAGCCAGGCTCCACCCGTAGGCCATAATCCCGACGGAGCCTTGTCTATAGCTCCGGTAACACGCCATATATCCGTATTGTGATGCAATACCCAGCCATCCGCCCCATACATAATCTTGGCCGACTCACGCCCTGTTTCACTCACTTCACGGATCAGTTGTATCAAAGGCTCGTGCAATTCGCTGAGATTCGTCACTTCGGCCGGCCAATAGTTCATTTCAACATTGATATTACATGTATATTTACTATCCCAGGAAGGAAATAATTTATCATTCCAAATGCCTTGCAAATTAGCAGGCTGCCCACCCGGCTGTGAAGAACAAATCAACAGATAGCGGCCGAAACGGAAATAAGTGGCCACCAGAAAATCATCCTTCGTTTCCTTGAAATTCTGTACACGCATATCAGTGGTTACCCCTGCATATTTGTCTATGCCTAAATCCAAAGAGACACGGTCCATATATTGCTTGAAAAAATCGACGTGTGCCTTACGTGATGTCATATAATCTTTACTTACAGCCCGGCGCAGATAGTTCTTCGCACGCTCCACTTGGTTACCTGTTATATCCTTGTAATTAGTAAAGTTGGTAGCAATGGAAATATAAATCACAGCCTCGTCCGCCCCTTCTATACTCAAGACTCCGTCACGACAAGATCGGGTTCCTCCCTGAGTACGTGCAGTCATACGTCCCTGAAATTCAACCTTCCCTTTGAGTCCTTCATGCCAGGAAGATACGCCCGAAAGGGTAACCTCCTCCCCTTCCGTCGCAACCATCACATCCTGATGCGGAGTAGTAAGATTGGCGTTACAAGTAATCTTTCCGGGTTGGCTGGCAGTAAGACGCACCATAACTACCTGATCGGCAAACGACGTCAGTGTTTCACGCTGATAAGTCACCCCGTCCACCTTATAACGCACGATGGTACGAGCTGAATCCAGGCTCAGTTCCCTATAGTAATCGGAATAACGTGTATGCCCCGGAAAAGAAATATGCAGATCGCCAAACGATTGATAGGGCATACCGCTATTGGTCTTCGCCATTACTTTCTCGGTAGCCAACGTTTGTGCTTCAAGATATTTTCCCTCGAACACCAACCGGCGCACTTTGGGAATATATTCCAACGCATCGGGATTAGCATTATTATTGGGACGTCCTGCCCAAATAGTTTCTTCGTTCAACTGGATATGCTCCACACCGGGATTGCCGAATACCATCGCTCCCAACCGCCCGTTACCCAGCGGAAGCGCTTCAGTCCAAACCTGAGCGGGTTCGTCATACCACAGTTTATATTCCTGTGCGGCAGCCTGCAAGTAAGAACTTGCCCATAACAGCCCCCCCACTATCCATTTTATTTTCATATTGATCTCTAGCTTTTATTAAAGGGAGACGAAAAAAGAAGACGGATGTACTCTGTGGAAAGAAATAAAAAAGTAAATATCATGAAAAAACTTTCCCTGGCACCTCAACAAATCCGGCTTCTCTATTGTTATTAAAATAAAACCATCTTATAAAATTAGAATTATATGAAAATAGCAGAGATTAAAGGAAGAGAGATTTTGGATTCACGTGGTAACCCCACTGTGGAAGTGGATGTGATATTGGAATCAGGGATTATGGGCCGTGCCTCTGTCCCATCGGGTGCGTCAACCGGTGAACATGAGGCATTGGAGCTACGTGACGGTGACAAGACCCGTTACGGGGGCAAAGGCGTATTAAAAGCTGTAGAAAATATAAATACCCTTATCGCTCCGGCATTGAAAGGAATGGACTCTATGGACCAACGTGGCATTGACAAAGCCATGCTTGATCTGGATGGAACCCCAACTAAATCAAAACTGGGCGCAAATGCTATTTTGGGCGTATCCCTGGCTGTGGCAAAAGCTGCCGCCAACTATCTGGATATCCCTCTTTACAGATACATCGGCGGAACAAATACCTATGTCATGCCCGTCCCGATGATGAACATCATTAACGGAGGCTCGCATAGCGACGCTCCTATCGCTTTTCAAGAATTCATGATTCGTCCTGTCGGCGCAAAGACATTCCGTGAGGCCTTACGGATGGGCGCAGAAGTATTCCATGCTTTGAAAGAGGTGCTGAAAAAACGCGGACTAAGCACAGCCGTAGGAGATGAAGGCGGTTTTGCCCCTGCACTGGATGGCACTGAAGATGCTTTGAACTGTATCCTTGCCGCTATTGAAGCTGCCGGATATGAACCGTTTAAACATATCACCATCGGTCTGGATTGTGCTTCTTCCGAATTTTATCATGACGGCATCTATGACTATACCAAGTTTGAAGGCCCCAAAGGGGAAAAGCGCAGTGCCGCCGAACAGGTTGCCTATCTGGAAAAATTGAGTTGGGACTACCCCATTGATTCGATAGAGGATGGTATGGCAGAAAACGACTGGGAAGGATGGCGCATGCTGACCGAGCGTCTGGGCAACCGTTGCCAGCTGGTAGGTGATGACTTGTTCGTTACCAATGTGAAGTTCCTGGAAAAAGGAATCAGTGAAGGTTGTGCAAACTCTATCCTGGTAAAAGTAAACCAGATCGGTTCGCTGACTGAAACTCTGGATGCTATCGAAATGGCCCAACGTAACGGCTACACCACTGTGACCAGCCACCGCTCCGGTGAAACGGAAGATGCTACCATTGCAGATATCGCAGTAGCCACCAATAGCGGACAGATTAAAACCGGTTCACTGAGCCGTAGCGACCGTATGGCAAAATACAACCAGTTGCTCCGCATTGAAGAAGAATTGGGTAACCGTGCCGTATATGGATATAAAAAAATAGCACGCAATTTTAAAGCGTAAGCGGTTTATATCCCCAATTCCATAAATGAAGACTGCCTCAAGAGGGATCGTGACGATTCCGACTTGAGGCATTACTTTTGCACTATTATTTAATCTCAACTGGGCTACAACGTTTTTTCCTCCCATTCCTCCACCGTCATGGTTTCCGATGAAAAACTGACACCAATAGCCGTGACTTTGCGCGTGTCTGTCTGATAAGGTGTAGCATATTCTTTGTCCTCTATCTGCTGCAAGGCTTCAGCAGCCGTACCATCCAGTTTAAACTCAAATATATATACATAATCCTTTGTCTCCAATACACAGTCCACTCTTCCTCTTGACTGAGTTTTCTCCACATGCAACAGGCAATATACCCCAAGCAAACGGAGAATCAGATAGAAAGTATATTGAAAATGTTTTTCTGTCGCTTCAACCGTCTTTATCGAGCCATGAGAATCATAAGGTATATCCGCAAGGAAAGAAGTTAAAGCTGAACAAAAAGCCGTAGTTTCCCCTTCCTCAAGTAAAATGACGGCATCTACAATCCAGTTGGAAACTTCAAACTCTTGGGGTTTGAAATAATTGGCTGCCACCATGGTCAGAAATCCCTTTTTCACCTCATTATTTGGAAAGTCCAACAGGTAACGGTTTCTCCGGGAGTCGTATTCCTTGATCGTCAGATAGCCGCTTTGATAAATCATAGGCAGCGGTTTTTCCACATCGGCCTTATAATCGACAAACATCGAAGGATCATAGTAACGCCCAGTCAATTCATCCATCTGCTCGTGGTTATGCCGCAGAAGTTTGATCAAATAAGTAGGAGTACCTGATGCAAACCAATAGTCGCGGATATCGTTCATATCAAAAGCATTGAGCAGGCTGAAAGGATTATAGACACCAAGCAAGCCGCTGCCAAAATGATAGCCATCGTATTGCATTTTGAGTACGTCTTTCATTTCCTCCACTGTATAATTGAACTTTTCAGCCAAATTTGCAATAGGTTCTGCAAAATAATGTTCCAATTCCACCTGAGTCACACCACACAATGCTTCATAATGATTATCCATACTTATATCTTTAGGCTGGTTGAACCCGCTGAACACACTGACTTGCGAAAATTTTGTCACTCCCGTAAGCAACACAAACCTCAAGTATTCATCAGCCCCTTTGAAGGTGGAATAGAAAGCTTTCAAGATTTCGCGGTTGGCATCTTCCAGAGGAGTATCCAATGCATCGAGAATAGGCTTGTCATATTCATCTACCAGTACCACGGCACGATGCCCCGTTTGCTGATAGGCTAGAGAAAGTATTTGTTCGAACCGCTTCCCCATAGGAACCTCACGGGGAGTTTCTCCGTAGATTTTCTCCCAGTTGGCAAGATAATATTCTATGGTAGCTTCCAAGTTTCCTTTTTCCGTAAAGTTAACACCGTTGAAATCTATCTTGAACACAGGATACTGATGCCAGTCTTTCTCCAACTTCGCTATCATCAAGCCGTCAAAAAGTTCCTTGCGCCCCTTGAAATAGGCATCCAACGTGCTTACCAACAAGCTCTTCCCAAAACGACGGGGACGGCTAAGAAAACAAGTTTTGGTCGTCGTTACCAAACGATAAACCAAATCGGTCTTATCCACATAGACCCAATTACCTTCTATTATTTGATCAAAACTCTGTATGCCAATGGGATATTTCATCATTCTCTTTTTCTTAAATGGATTGTTAATGCGAAGATAACGACTTCTCTTCGCATTAACAATAAAAGTGGGAAAACAAATTCATTTCAAGTGAATTTTAAAGACAAGTCCTCCTGAAAAATATTTTCCGTTATTCAGTTCCGCCGATTCTTACAAGGCAGGGACAGTGGGGACAGCAGGGACAGCCCCTTTTTTTCTCACACACGTGCGCGCGATACAATAAGGTGGAAAATGAGTTTCCCAATGACACCAAAGAGGAAGAACAACTCACCGAAGGCTCCGAACCTTATTTCCCCCTGCCTGCCTTTCCACAGGATGACATATGGCCGGAGCTGCTAGAGAAAATCATCTCTTACAGTAAAAAAACCAAATAACACAACACACTGCTCCTGGGAGGCCCCCTGCATGCAGACCTTCGTATACGCACCGAGGTGAAAAAGGCGATGAAAACCTACCACCAGGAAAAGGCGGCCCAAACGGTTCACCAAGCAAGGGGTCCGATGAGTGTGGACGGTAGGGGGAACGTATCACAAGAGCTGACCCCGGCTTTATACGCGCGCACGTGTGTGTGAGAAAAAAAGGGGCTGTCCCTACTGTCCCCGTCGCCAGTTGCAACTAGTCTACCTCCACTTGGAGAGCCATGATTCCCCCCGCAATCCGCCAAGGGGTCAAAAGGGGGCGGAAGGGGTCACGCCGCACGGACGTGAAGTTATCTTTGCAGTGTCAGAAGGAACCAGCCGCACCCCGGCACAAGATTACAAAAATCCTGGTACAAGATTCCGCGGATCTTGTACCAAGTTTCACCGGACGCCGCAGCAGTGTGCGCCTTGTTCCTTCCTGACAACTTTTCTGATAATAACAACCCTTTAAAAACAAAAACGATGATCAATTATCACAACATTGTCTTCCCATTCCTCCACCGTCATGGTTGCCGACAAGAGGCTGATTCCAACTTCCGTGACTTTGCGCGTACCAGCCAAATAAAGAGTAGCATTCGTCAAAGTCATTCTCTTCGCATTAACAATAAAAGTTGGAAAACAAATTCATTTCAAGTGAATTTAATGCCCATGTTGTCGGCTATCAAGTAGAGGTTGTGTCAAAACGTTGGCACAACCTCATATACTAACGTGAAATCATACAAGGCAAAATTAATTTCGCCAACGAGTTATATTATACAGCCCTTACAGCTGTCATTCCACAACACAAGAATATTTTTCTTTCAATCCCTCCAAACTCATCCCCGTAAAATAATCCTCTATAAACTCCCATCGCTGCTCATCGCTCAGTTTTGTATTGCCAAAGAACAGCCGGAACAACTCTATCTGTTCCTGGAATATTTTCTCATTATTCTCCAGCACATGGTTCTGATAGTCCCCCGAAGCAGCTTCCTTTTTCAATATCTCCGCATCACGGACACGTACTCCAACAGAAGGAACACCCCCCTCTACGGTAAAGTCCACCACATTGAGCATAGACAACAAGTTGAGCAACATATTGAGATCGGAGAACGGAGTGACATAGAACAACAGCCGGTCTCCTTTCTTTCCTGTGATACGCTGGGCACACAACTTCTGGTAACGGGAAAGCAACAAATCAAAACCACGGGTAACGGTAAACATCAGTTTGTCTTCATCTTTCTTCTTGGCACTGGTGATGTAACTCACACTTCTGCCCTCCTCTACCCTGGACTCCAGTAACGAAGTGATAAAACGCTTGGCAGAAGGAACATCCATATCATACGCCGCAAAAATACTACGCAAATCGTCCTCCTCGAACTTTCCTTTATTACCATACAGACTCACCGTCAACAAATCTTTCAAACTCTTCAAGAGACTTGCCAGCTTGGAGCAGATATCCGCCGCACTCTCTTTTAACAAGACATCATGCTTACCCACAGCTGCCGCACGAACTCCCTCAAAGAGATTTCCATTGTATAAATCGCGCTTAAACTCACGGTATCCCATCTCCGAGAAACAATTCTCCCACAAAGATTCAAAAGCCACCTTATAGACTCCTTCAACCCCTTTCACGGGAACCATGTACTGCTTGTATTTTTTACGGAAAGCGGCATCACCCGTCTTTTCCTGCACATAGCCATCGGAAAACAACGTCTGTGAATTGATTTCAACAGGAGAACCGCCATGCCGGAAACTCAAATCCTCTTCTATCCATAACAAAGCCGTTTTGACGACTTGCTCCAAATCCGATTCATATTCCAGCTTGTTCTTTTTACGAGGCAACTTCACTGCAAATTCAAAATCGGATAAAGACATCTGCATTTCATCACTACAGCCTTTCATCAGATATATTTCCCAAACTTTCTTCAGAATCATCCCCAACTGTTCCTGGGAGATGGCACCCGCAGAATGCAGGCGTTTCATATAATAAAAGTCGCGCTCATTAAAATCCGTCACCGCCACACCCGTAATGTTCTTATCACGGGCAGCACGGCCAATCTCCTGAATATAATCGACAAAGGTGCTGGATGGAGCCACATGATATACACGGTCAATATCGCTGATATCCACCCCCATACCGAAAGCTTTCGTAGCAACGATTATTTTTTTCTCACCCTCCTTAAAAGCTTGTATAATTTCGGCTTTTTGCTCTTTATCCTTTTTACCATAATAAGATGCCACCCAATGCCAGTTAGCCGGATACACCCAGGTCTTCAGTTTCATATCTATACCTCCGGCAAAAGGATAATAAATGATAGTCTTATGCCCGTCCAGAAAATCCTCCACCCGGGCGGCAACAGTACGTTGCTTGGCCTTATCGTAGGTTTCCCCCTCCTCTATGGTCATGGCGGTAATGTCAAAGCCGATATTTTCACGCTTCACCGTGCCCACATACAAGGCACACGGAGCAAGATGCAACGACCGGATGGTATCAAAAATCATATCGTTCCCGCCTTCGGGATTCCACACAGCAGTGGCCGTCAATGCAAAAACAGGGAATACATACCCCAACGCATTCTTTAAAGCTTCCAAATGACGCCCTAGAAACCAATAATCCACCCGGAACTCTTTACCCCAAGTGGTCACGGTATGAGCCTCGTCAACCACTACCAGTCCGATACGGCGTTCACCTACAAAATAACTGATATCATACGCCAACAATAATTCAGGGGAAAGATAAAAAAGATCAACCTCCCCTTCACGGACACGACGATATACTTCGTTCTTTTGTTCAGGTGAAAGATCGGACGAAGCATACGCCACACGTTCATACCCTAGTTCCCGCAACGCCTCAACCTGGTCCACTATCAATGCTTTCAGCGGAGAAACCACAAGAGTAAGAAGCTTATATTCATTACCCAGATAAATAGCAGGGAGCTGAAACAACAATGATTTTCCGGCTCCGGTCGGAGCTGTCAGGAGCAAATTATGAGCAGACGAGTCACCCTTGATCCCTTTTTCGGCTTCCATAATGACCTCCTCAATTAATTGTCCTTGAGACAATTGCAATTTTTCCTTACCTCTGAACAAGTCATCATAAACTTCTAAATTACGGAAATCTTCATATCCGTACACTTCCTGCAAAAGGACTTTTACCGCTTCACGGCATTTAGACGGCAATACTCTTGCCACAATCTGTGACTCTATCATAAAAAAGAACTCTTAAATAACGGTTGTACCAACCTTAAAACTAATATCAACGCAAATATAATAAAAAAAAGCGAGAAGAATGAAGATTTCTTCGTCCTTCTCGCTTTTCCGAGCCTCTTGTCGGATTCGAACCAACGACCCCGAGATTACAAATCACGTGCTCTGGCCAACTGAGCTAAAGAGGCGGGGGTGGGTAAGCTTACTATATCGCGCCGCTACAACCAACTACCTTTGCTGCGATCAAGCCCTGGAGGATTCATCAGGAGCTGGCCGTATAGGACTTACCCATTTTTGTTTTGCGAGTGCAAAGGTAGACATTATTTTCAAAACTACAATACTTTCGAATACTTTTTTTTGATTTTAGCAGAAAAAATACATTTTTCACCCATAACTATAGGACGGATTCCCGTAAAAGAAGTACTTTTGTGCACTTATTAATAAAGAATGACGAATTATAAACCGACTTTGCAGGAATGCGCCATGCGCTATGGTACGGGCATGGGTCTTTTATGGGCCTTCAAATTCATGCTCTTCCCGTTAGGATTGAGAATACCTTTCCTACAATTACTTTTTATAGTCCTGACTATAGGAGTACCCTTTTTAGGATACATATTTGCCAAAAAGTTCAGAGAACGGCATTGTGACGGAAGCATCACTTTTTCACGTGCGTTTCTATTCACTACCTTTATGTATATGTTCGCCTCTCTGTTTGTTGCGGTAGTTCACTACATCTACTTCCGCTATATAGACGGTGGATTCGTATTCGAGGCATACCGTTCCATCTTAAATCAGTTCAAAGAAACTGCCGGAGCCGAACTGACAACCTCACTGAACCAATTCGAAGAAGCGATAGATTTACTGTCGGGACTTACCCCGCTGGAAATGACATTTCAACTGATATCACAAAATATGTTTTACGGGATGCTAATGGCTATCCCTACGGCATTGATCGTGATGCGTAAAAAGAAAAATGAATAAAAGATGGATATATCTGTAGTTATTCCTTTGTATAACGAAGAAGAATCTTTGCCGGAACTATTCGCATGGATTCAACGTGTAATGGATGCCAACCACTTCAGCTATGAAGTAATTTTTGTCAATGACGGCAGCACCGACCACTCCTGGCAAGTGATAGAGAAACTACGCTCGGAGTCGGACAACGTAAAAGGTATCAAATTCCGCCGGAACTACGGCAAGTCCCCTGCCTTGTATTGTGGTTTTGAAAAGGCGCAAGGTGATGTGGTGATTACAATGGATGCCGACTTGCAGGACAGCCCGGACGAAATACCGGAATTATACAGAATGATTACAGAAGATGGCTACGACTTAGTATCGGGATACAAGCAAAAACGCTACGACCCGTTATCAAAAACCATTCCGACCAAACTATTCAACGCCACAGCACGTGCCGTTTCAGGCATCAAGAACCTGCACGACTTCAATTGCGGACTAAAAGCTTATCGTCGTGATGTCGTAAAGAACATCGAAGTATACGGTGAAATGCACCGCTATATCCCCTATCTGGCAAAGAATGCAGGTTTTCCTAAGATAGCCGAGAAGGTAGTACACCATCAGGCACGAAAATTCGGTAAAACAAAATTCGGCGGATTAAACCGTTTCTTCAATGGTTATCTAGACCTCATTACTCTGTGGTTTTTATCCAAATTCGGTATCAAGCCGATGCACTTCTTCGGGTTTATGGGATCATTGATGTTTATTCTTGGTTTCATTTCCGTCATTATCATCGGAGCGAACAAACTATATGCCTTGTCACATGGTTTACCTTATATATTAATTACTGATTCTCCTTACTTCTATCTGGCCCTAACTTTGATGATTTTGGGAACCCAACTGTTTCTGGCTGGATTCATAGGAGAATTGATAGCCCGGAATGCTCCTGAACGCAATAATTATAAAATAGAGAAAGAGTTTTAAAATGAAGAAACTACCAGCCATTATCTTATTGCTCCTGATTACCGTAAGCACCTTGATGCAAAGCTGTGGGGAAAGCGATTGTCCGCTTACCACCAATTCCTTTGCCCATTTCGACTTTCTGGATGCAGAGACACACCAAGCTGTAAAATTCAGTCCGGCTTTTGACGTCACTGGATTTATCACTACCGATGTGATTGTACGTGACACACTGGAAGATGGAACTATTAAGGAAACCGTAGTAAAAGACTCATTGATGAATGACACGATATTCAATAAAGCGGAAAGCAGTATGAGCCTGCCTTTGAGTTATACATCAAAAACTACCTACGTATTGCATTATACGGAAAAGATGCGTGACACTATCACACTCATTCACCAAAATATCCCCTACTTGCAGAATATAGAATGTGGCACCATGATGTTTTATAAAGTGGAAGACATTAAATACACCACCTATAACCTAAAATCTATCGAGATTGTAAATTCGGACATCAATAATGAAGAAAAAAAGAATTTCAACATATATTACGTTGTTAACGCTACTGAGTAGTATGCTGTTGTACAGCCCCACACTGGCGGCACAAGAAAAAAAAACAACCATAGAGGAAGAAAAGGTACCCTTCTATCAGGGAACTACTATCGGTGTAGATATATTTGGCCTGGGAAGCAAAATTTTTGGAGGTGACATTACAAGTACAGAAATCAGCGTGGAGGTCAATTTGAAAAACCGTTATGTCCCCGTAGCTGAAATTGGATATGGAACCACCGACACTACTGATGACGGTACCAATATACATTATAAAGCCTCAGCTCCTTATTTCCGTATAGGCATGAACTACAACTTCTTTTTCAAGAAGCCCTATCTGCCTGGTTTTCTATATGGAGGCATACGTTACGGATTCACCTCTTTTTCATACGATGTAGATGCTCCGACAATGAAGGATCCTACATGGGGATTTCCTGAAATTCCTTTCAGTTATGACGGAATTAAGACCACAGTAACCTGGGCAGAACTGCTGGCTGGAATAAAGGTAAATGTGTACAAGAATTTCTACATGGGATGGTCACTACGTTACCGTATACGCATGAACATAAAAAAGGCGGAACACACCGAACCTTGGTATATTCCCGGTTTTGGAAAAAACAACTCGACTAACTTAGGAGTAACATACAGTTTAATATACAAATTACCATTTTAACCAATGACAACTTTAGAAATATGGCTCCTTGCCATCAGTCTTGCTATGGACTGTTTCACAGTTTCCATAACAAGCGGAATTATCATGCGTCGCATTTGCTGGCGCACTTTTTTTATTATGGCATTCTTCTTCGGCCTTTTCCAGGCTGTCATGCCGCTTATCGGCTGGTTTGCCGCCAGCCGATTCAGTCACCTGATAGAGAATTATGACCATTGGATCGCTTTTGGGTTATTGGCCTTTTTGGGAGGGCGTATGATAAAAGAGAGCTTCAGCAATGAAGACAAACGCTGCTTCGACCCCACTAAATTAAAAGTGGTTGTTACGCTGGCTATAGCAACCAGCATTGATGCTTTGGCCATCGGTATATCATTTGCTTTTGTAGGAATAAACTCTTTCACTTCTATTCTTTCTCCTATTGTCATCATCGGCTTTACCTCTTTTGTTATCTCAACATTAGGAAGTCTGATAGGTGTATTTTGCGGCAAGCGTTTCAACCTGCGCATGGAATTATGGGGAGGTTTGGTTTTGATTATTATCGGCGTTAAAATTTTAATAGAACATTTATTTCTTTCTTAACTAAAATACAGATATGAATAAAAAAAAATTAGCATGGCAATTGCCGTTTCTAGCAATTCTGATAATAGGAACAATTATTATTCTAAAAAAGCAAGCCCCTTTCCGTACGGATGAAGGCTTTGTATTCGGTACAGTATACAAAATCACCTACCAGTCCGAAGATAATCTGAAAGAAGAAATAGAAACTGAACTGAAGAAAGTGGACAACTCCCTCTCTCCTTTCAATCCGAATTCCGTAATCACCCGCGTAAACCACAATGAAAAGACGGAAGTTGACAGTTTTTTCGTACATGTATTCCATCTCTCAAAGAAAATATCCGATGAAACCCATGGAGCCTTTGATATCACCGTCGCACCTTTGGTAAATGCATGGGGATTCGGATTCAAAAAATCTACAGGAGTGGATTCACTGATAGTGGACAGCTTACGCCAAATGATAGGATATCAAAAAATAGATTTACAGAACAACCGGATTATGAAAAAAGACCCTCGTATAATGCTGGATTGCAGCGCTATAGCCAAGGGATTCGGAGTAGATGCAGTAGCAAGGCTATTGGAACGTAAAGGGATAAAAAACTATATGGTAGATATAGGCGGTGAAGTAGTGGTAAGAGGCAAAAATTCCAAAATGAACGCTTGGCGTATCGGCATAAACAAACCTGTAGATGACTCCTTGTCAGTAAACCAGGAATTACAGACTGTGCTTGCCATTAGTGACGTAGGCATGGCAACATCAGGGAATTATCGTAATTTCTATTACAAAGGTGGAAAGAAATATGCACATACCATAGACCCACGCACCGGATATCCAGTACAACATAGTATCCTGTCCTCCACTGTCATTGCAAAAGATTGCGCCAGTGCCGATGCATACGCCACTGCTTTCATGGTGATGGGACTGGACTCAGCCAAAGCATTTTGTGAAGCACATCCTGAACTGGATGCTTATTTTATTTGCTCAGGCGAAGGAGATAAATATGAAACTTATTTTACAGACGGAATGAAGAAATTCATCATCAACGAGAAATAGACACCAAAGGAGCGTATCAAAATATCAAACAGCTACCATTCAAATGGAATGATACCGGAACTCACCACAGATTAATATCCATTCAACACAAAGCAGTTGGTTTCCAATAAAATATCTATGGTGAGTTCCGACATTATTATCTGCAAAAAAACAGCATATTACTGAGCTTTCTGAAACTGCTCTATCAATAAAGTCAGATTAGCAGTAAATAAACGCGCTGATATTGCCAACAAAATGATTCCAAAAAACTTACGAATAACATAAATTCCACCTTTACCCAAGAAACGTTCGATGCGATCTGTCAACTTCAGCACCACATAAACCCAAACCATATTCAATATCAAGGCTATGACAATGTTGACAGGAGCATACTCCGAACGTAGGGAAAGCAACGTAGTAAACGCTCCCGCACCAGCCAATAACGGAAAAACCAAGGGGACTAAAGTCGCTTCCTTGATAGGACCTTGATTCTTGAATATCTCGATATCCAGAATCATTTCCAAAGACATGAGAAAAATAACAAAAGCACCCGCCACGGCAAACGAAGCAATATCAACTTGAAATAACTTCAGCATCATATCCCCTGCATAAAAGAAACCTATCAATAAAGCAAAAGAAATGCCGGTAGCTTTATTAGCATTGACATTTCTCCCTTTCTGCTTAAGATTCAATATAATAGGAATAGATCCGATAATATCAATGACAGCAAAAAGCACAATAAACGCACTTAAAAATTCTTGAAAATCAAATGATCCAAACATAAACTCCTCCTTTTTTTGAATGCAAATATATTTATTTTTTATACAGTCCGCAAGTATTCTGCTTTTAAACATTAGGAGACGGTAAGAAACAATAAAAAAAATAAAAGTTCTTCCACCTATAAATAATAAATCTCGTTTTATCGTTACCTTTGTATGTTAAACTATAACTTAACGAACAACAGAACTTATGGAAATTACAATGTATGATACACTTTTACAACTCCCTCTCTTCCAGGGATTATGTAAAAATGACTTCACCAATATCATAGGCAAGGTAAAGCTACATTTTCGTAAATACAACGCCGATGATATCATTGTGGAACAAGGTGCACCTTGCACTCAATTAATCTTTCTCTTAAATGGGGAGATAATCTCCCAAACAACCGATAACCGACATTCATACGCCTTATTTGAAACTTTTGGAAGTCCTTTCGTTATAGAGCCCTATTCATTATTCGGCATGCAAACCAACTATACAGCGACTTACAAAGCACGTACAGATATTAACATAGTTACCATAGACAAGTTATTTGTATTGAATGAACTGAACAACTACGAAATCTTCCGCCTTAACTATTTAAATATTCTGAGTAATAGAGCACAAGTGGCATACGAAAAATTATGGAACAGCCACATAGGTAATACAGAAGAAAAAATACTGAATTTTTTAGTGCTGCGCTCCATGAAGCCCGAAGGAAAAAAAATCCTTAAAATCAAAATGGAGGATTTGGCGAGTTTGATTGATGAGACACGAATCAATGTGTCAAAAGTGCTGAATGATTTACAGGAACAGGGATTGGTACAACTCAGCAGAAAGGAAATCTCCATTCCGGCGTTGGAAAAACTGACTGAAAAGAATAAATAATCAGGTAAAACCCCATAAAAATGAAAAGCATAGGCATTTCTGCTTGTGCTTTTTTATTTTTAACCTAACTATTTAATATACTTTGTTAAATAAGTAAATAGAATGAGGATAGTGATGCTTTTTTTTAGCAAATTTGTAAGTCAAATAAAATAGTGCTATGACTGAAAATAAAAATCCATTTTTAAAACCCTATAACACCCCTCATGACACGGCTCCGTTCCATCTTATCAAGATAGAACATTATGAACCTGCCTTGTTGGAAGGAATGAAAGAACAAAATGAGGAAATTGATGCAATTGTCAATAATCCCGAAGCACCGACTTTCCAAAATACCATTGTTGCTTTGGAAAAATCAGGTGCGTTGCTAGACCGCGTAACTACTGTTTTCGGCAATTTGATGAGTGCCGAGACCAGTGACGAGATGCAGGAATTGGCAGAAAAAATGATGCCCGTACTGTCCGAACACAGCAACAACATCAGTCTGAATGAAAAACTTTTTGCTCGTATAAAAGCCGTATACGAACAAAAAGACCAGTTACAACTGAAAGGTGAAGACGCCCAACTGCTGCAAAAGACATACGATGGTTTTGTAAGAAGCGGTGCCAACCTGACCGGTGAGGCAAAAGAAAAGTTCCGCCAACTGAATACCGAATTAAGCATATTGACCTTACGTTTTTCTCAGAATCTGTTGAAAGAAACAAATAACTACGAATTGGCTTTGACGGAAAAACAATTGGAAGGATTACCCGAAAGTTCATTGGAAAGTTATGCTCAAACAGCAAAGGATAAGGGAAAAGAAGGCAGCATCATTACATTGGATGCTCCCAGTTTTGTTCCTTTCATGAAATATTGTGATGACCGTTCACTGCGCAGAGAAGTCTATATGGCTTATAATACCCAATGTACACACAATAACGAATACAACAATGTGGACATCATCAAGCAATTGGTAAACATTCGCATGGAACTGGCTCATTTACTAGGCTTCTCCACTTTTGCCGAGTATAAACTGAAAAAGCGCATGGCCGAAACGAGTGATGCCGTATACAAACTGCTCAACCAATTACTGGATGCCTATACCCCTGTCGCCCTAAAGGAAGTGGCAGAAGTTGAAGCATTGGCACGCGAAATGGAAGGCAATGATTTCCAGCTGATGCCATGGGATTGGGCCTATTATTCAGAAAAGCTGAAAAATAAGAAATTCAATCTGAATGAAGAAGAGCTGCGTCCTTATTTTGAGCTGAGCCAAGTAGAGAAAGGTGTATTCGGTCTGGCTACCCGTCTGTATGGCATCACATTTAAAGAAAATAAAGAAATTCCGGTCTATCATCCCGATGTAAAAGCTTATGAAGTATTCGACAAAGACGGAAGTTTCCTGGCTGTACTTTATACAGATTTCCACCCCCGTGCCGGAAAACGTTCGGGCGCATGGATGACCAGCTATAAGGAGCAGTGGATAGAAAACGGAGTCAACAGCCGTCCCCACGTATCCGTTACCATGAACTTCACCAAGCCATCGGCTGGGAAACCGGCATTGCTGACTTTCTCAGAAGTAAACACTTTTCTACACGAATTCGGACACGCCTTGCACGGAATGTTTGCCAATACCACCTATTCAACCATGAGTGGTACCAGCGTATATTGGGATTTTGTGGAGCTTCCATCACAAATTATGGAAAATTTCGCCACAGAAAAAGAATTTCTCAATACATTCGCCAGACATTATCAGACGGGAGAACCCATTCCTGCCGAACTGATCCAAAAAATTGTAGATGCATCCAATTTCAATGTGGCCTATGCCTGCCTGCGTCAAGTAAGTTTCGTCTTGCTGGATATGGCATGGTACACCCGCCGGGAAACATTTAACGGAGATGTCCGCGCTTATGAAAAAGAAGCATGGAAAAAAGCGCAAGTACTGCCCGGAGTGGAAGACACCTGCATGTCCGTACAGTTCTCACATATTATGGCGGGGGGATATTCTGCCGGATACTACAGTTATAAATGGGCGGAAGTACTGGATGCGGATGCCTTCTCCTTATTCAAGGAAAAAGGAATCTTCAACCAGGAAGTCGCTGCTTCTTTTCGGGAGAATATTCTCTCGAAAGGAGGAACGGAACATCCGATGACCCTTTACAAACGCTTCCGTGGACAAGAACCCAGTATCCATGCCTTGCTGAAAAGAAATGGAATCATCAACTAAAAAACCAAACAATATGAAACTAAAGTCTATTCTTTATATACTAATGCTACTCCCTTTCTTATGGAGTTGCAACAATGAAGACGATGTAGAGGAAATCTTTGCAAGCGGCACATGGCATGTAGTGGATTTCTATGGTAAAGCAAATTGGGACAAACGGAACGGAGAGCCCAAATACAATGCAATGGCACACAATCCGGATAAGACTATCGCAACCGAAGGAAGAAAAGCCTTGGATATCATTCATGGTTTCAACATCACTTTCAAAGCGGATGGTACTTTTACAGGAAGCATACAAAATGGAACCATTGAAGGCACATGGCAAGCGGACGGAAAAGACCGGACAGTAAACATAAACTTTACCAAGACTCCGCCTTCAACAAGCTATAACAACGAGTTCATAGAAGCATTGAATAATGCAATATTTTATCAAGGTGACAGCAATGTTTTATTGCTAGCTCCCGAAGGGAAAAAAACTTATATTCAATTTGCACATAATAAGCAAGACTGAAATAATGGAAACGAAAGAAGAGAAACAACTCAAACTCGACAAACGATACATCCGCATGGCTAGTATTTGGGCGGAAAATTCATACTGTGAACGCCGTCAAGTAGGAGCATTGATCGTAAAAGACAAGATGATCATCTCCGACGGATATAACGGAACTCCTGCAGGATTCGAAAATGTATGCGAAGATGCCAACGGAGTCACCAAGCCTTACGTACTACACGCCGAAGCGAATGCTATCACCAAAATAGCACGAAGCAACAACAGCAGCGACGGAGCAACCATGTACGTCACCGCATCTCCTTGCATAGAATGTGCCAAACTCATCATCCAAGCAGGAATCAAACGTGTAGTTTACTCAGAAAAATACCGTTTGGAAGACGGGCTTGATTTATTGAAACGCGCAAATATTGAAGTAATCTATATCAATCCCAATGAATAATAGCAAATAAAGATATGAGCAAAAATCGAACATCCCGTTTTATGCCGGTAATCGTTGCAGTAAGCATCGTAACCGGAATATTGATTGGAACTTTTTACGCCAACCACTTTTCAGGAAACAAATTAGGTATCATTAATACTTCATCCAACAAACTGAATGCATTGTTGCGTATCATTGACGACCAATATGTAGATACAGTGAACATGGGTGAACTGGTGGAAGATGCTATGCCGCAAATTCTAGGTGAGCTGGACCCCCACTCTTCTTATATTCCGGCAAAAGACCTGGAAGCTGTAAATTCTGATTTAAAAGGAAGTTTCAGCGGAATCGGTATCCAGTTTACCATCCAGCAAGATACCATCCATGTAAACAATGTCATCCAAGGCGGACCATCAGAAAAAGTGGGTCTGATGGCAGGAGACCGCATCATAGAAGTGGATGACAGTGCCTTTGTAGGAAAAATTGTCACCAACTATGAATCCATGAAAAGACTGAAAGGTCCCAAAGGCAGTGAGGTAAAACTTGGCGTTTTTCGTCCGGGAGAAAAAGAAACTTTACATTTCACCATTGTTCGTGGTGACATACCGGTAAAGAGTGTAGATGCCGCCTATATGCTGAATGACAAATTCGGTTACATAAAAGTAAACAAATTCGGTGAAACGACTTATCCCGAATTATTGATTTCATTAGCCAAGCTAAATCAGGCAAACTGCGAAGGAGTGGTCATCGACTTACGCGGTAACACCGGTGGATATATGGGTGCAGCAATTCAGATGGTAAACGAATTCTTACCCAAAAACAGACTCATCGTTTATACACAGGGACGCAAGTCTCCACGCGAGAACTATACATCCAACGGAACCGGAAGCAGCCAGAAAATGCCCATTGTCGTATTGATGGACGAAGGTTCGGCTTCTGCCAGCGAAATTTTTGCCGGAGCTATCCAAGACAATGACCGGGGGACAATCATCGGGCGCCGCTCTTTCGGAAAAGGGCTGGTACAACAACCTATCGACTTCAGCGATGGTTCAGCCATCCGTCTGACAATTGCCCGTTACTATACTCCGTCAGGACGCTGCATACAGAAACCGTATGTAAAAGGTAATGACGCAAATTATGAAATGGATATCCTGACCCGTTACGAACACGGAGAATTTTTCTCACAAGACAGTATCAAGCAGGATCAAAGCCAAATCTTTGAAACTTCTTTAGGCCGTCCTGTATATGGAGGTGGAGGTATTATGCCCGATATCTTTGTACCACAGGATACTACCGGCATGACTTCCTATTATCGCATGGCTGTTAATCGCGGACTGACCATCCAGTTTGCTTTCCAGTATACGGACAACCACCGTGCCGAAATGCAAAAATATGAAACAGAGGAAAGCCTGCTGCAATATTTGAAGCATCAGAATATTTTGGAACAATTCGCCCGTTTCGCTGAGAACAAAGGGCTAAAACGTCGCAACATATTGATGTATAAATCACAGAAACTGTTTGAAACAAATTTATACGGAAACATCATTTATAACATGCTGGGCATGGAAGCTTATATAGAATACTTGAACAAGAGCGACAAGACTGTCCTCAAAGCATTGGAAGTATTGGATAAAGGTGAATCATTTCCCAAAGCTCCCGAACAACCCATAGAACCGAAAGTAAGCGATGAAGGAACTAAAAAAACAACTGCGCAAGCAGATAGCGCAAGAAAAGCGCCGTCACGGCATCACCGAATTAATAACGAAGTCCGCTGCTTTGCTTGAGAAACTGGAACAGCATCCCAAGTTTGCATCGGCCCGTACCGTTTTGCTCTATTATTCATTGGATGATGAAGTACAGACACATGACTTCGTTGAAAAATGGCACCGGCAGAAAACAGTTTTGCTGCCGGTAGTCAAAGGAGATGAGTTGGAACTTCGTATTTATACAGGCAGGCAAAACCTGAAAACCGGTGAGGCTTATCACATAGAGGAACCGACGGGAGAAGCATTTACAGCGTATGAGAAGATAGACCTCGCCATTATACCGGGTGTTTCTTTTGATGCCCGAGGCAACCGGTTGGGAAGAGGAAAAGGATATTATGACAAATTACTGCCTCTTCTTCATTCCTATAATATAGGTATATGTTATAACTTTCAAGTAAACGAAAAGCTGCCTGTCGAACCTTTCGACCGGAGAATGGATGAAGTCTGGACTGAGAATGGAATATTGAAATAGAATCTATCGTGATACGAACTGTTCCATAAGCTACTCTTACACATTACACTTCTTCAAGTGCGGACTTTACGAGAAAGATAAGAAAAATCCGTCAAAATCCGCACCTGACAAGAAGTATTGCAGGAAACTTCGGGGATACCAAAGAAACAGCAGAAGACCATCCTGTCAACGGAAAATAATATTGACTATCACTTGTGCGCCGACCTGCTTATTCAGATTTTTCACCAATAAATCACGCCCCATCATCAACTCTTGACGAAGCACGGATGAAGTGAGATGTACATAAAGAATTTGATTCTTAATATAAAGATTACTCGTATATTTAGTAATGGCAGGTCCCACCACATCTTTCCATGCCTGTATCAGACGATACTCGTTCAGTGGCGCCTCCAAAGCATTCTGCCGGAAGAATTTCCGAATCATTTCCCCTATTTGTTCCGCATCATTACGTTTCATTCAGCCATTTCCTTTCTTTCTGTCACTTCTCCATCTTCTACAGCAAAGACTTTGTATTCTCTTTCTATCTTCTTCAATATTTTATCCAAATGATCCCGATTGGTATCCGTAATGAAAATCTGCCCGAAACGATCTCCGGCTACCAGTTTTACAATCTGTTCCACACGAAAAGCATCCAGTTTATCAAAAATATCATCCAACAACAATAAAGGAGTAGTATTGCCGCCCGTTTTCTTCAAAAAGTCAAACTGAGCTAATTTCAAGGCGATAAGATAAGTTTTGTTTTGTCCTTGTGACCCCTCCCGCTTTATCGGAAAATCCCCCAACTGCATAATCAAGTCATCTTTATGAACTCCCTTCAACGAATATCCCATTACACGGTCGCGCCGACGGCTCTCCTTGATAATATCCAGCAATCCCCCACTCATAGCATGAGATTCATACGCCAGATTCACTTTCTCTTTATCTTGAGAGATATAAGAATAAAAAGACTGGAAAGTAGGTATAAACTCAGCAATAAACTCACTACGCTTCTTAAAGACGACCTCACCCGCAGATGCCATCATCTCCTCCCATACCAGCATTAATTCCTCATCGAATTCCTGTTCCGATTTCAACAAAGCATTACGCTGCGTCAATGCTTTATTATAACGTATCAGCGCATCCAAATATTCCTTATCATATTGCGATATCACCACATCCATAAAACGACGGCGCCCGTCACTACCTCCTGCAATCAGCTCCGCATCAGCAGGAGACACCATTACAAGGGGAATAAAGCCAATATGATCCGATAAACGGTTATATTCCTTTTTATTCCGCTTGAATTGCTTTTTCTGACGACGTTTCAATCCACAATATACCTCTTCCGGCTCACCTTGGTCTGTTTCATAGAAACCCTGAATTACAAAGAATTCTCCTTCATGACGGATATTTTGCGAATCAATAGGATTAGTGGCACTCTTACAAAAAGAAAGATAATAAACCGCATCCAGCAAATTTGTCTTCCCCATACCGTTTTGTCCGATAAAACAATTCATCTTCGGCGAGAATTCCAATTCCGCCTGCTCCAGATTTTTATAATTCAATATCGAGATGCGTTTCAGTATCATAGAACTTCTATTTAATTGAGGATACAAAATTAGAGATAAAAACGGGAAAAACTAAAAAAATATGCCCGTAAATTTCATTAATACATAGAAATGAACTACTTTTGCTGACCGAAAAAGAATATCCGAAAAATAATAAAAAAGTAAATATAAAAATGGCAGAACAAAAACACACTCAGGACCCATTAGATATGGAAGAAGCACTGAGTACCTCAGAAGCATTCCTTATCAAGTACAAAGGAAGAATCCTTGGAACTATTGCAGCAGTAGTGATTATCATAGCTGGTTTCATGGGATATAAGCATTTTATTTCTGACCCCAATGAAGTAAAAGCATCAGAAGCTTTATTTAAAGGAGAACAATATTTCGGAGCTGATAACTTTGAAACCGCATTGAATGGTGACAGTATCGGTTACAAGGGTTTTCTGAAAGTAGCAGATGAATTCAGTGGAACCGCTGCTGGTAATTTGGCCAATGCTTATGCAGGTATCTGCTATGCACAGTTGGGTAAATATGAAGATGCAGTGAAATATCTGGATAAATTCAGCGCTAAAGACCAGCTGGTGAGCCCTGCCATTTTGGGAACTATCGGTAACTGTTATGCTGAAATGGGACAATTGGACAAAGCTGCAGGAACTTTGCTGAAAGCAGCGGATAAAGCAGACAGCCAGGCATTGAGTCCTATCTATTTGATCCAAGCTGGTCAATTGTTCGAAAAGTTGGGCAAGAATAGTGAAGCCGTTAAAGCATACACTTTGGTGAAAGAAAAATACTTCAATTCTTACCAGTCAATGGACATTGATAAGTACATCGAACGTGCATCCATCAAATAAGAAAAGAATATACCTTAATGATATAAAGAGGTTGTCTGCACCTGTGTACAGATAACCTCTTTCTTTTATTAAACCACTAAAACTAAAAAACAATGGCAACAGCGTATCATAACTTATCTGATTACGATTTCAATTCAGTTCCTAATGCAGAAAATATGCGTTTCGGTATCGTAGTATCCGAATGGAACAATAACATTACCGGCCCCCTATTGGAAGGAGCCATAAGTACCTTAAAGAAACATGGCGCAAAAGATAAAAATATTTTAGTACAAACAGTACCCGGCAGTTTTGAACTGACTTTCGGTTCTGCACAAATGATAAAAAGTGGAAAAGTAGATGCAGTGATTGCAATAGGCTGCGTAGTTCGTGGCGATACTCCGCACTTTGATTATGTATGTGCCGGTACCACTCAAGGTATTGCCCAACTGAATGCCGAAGGAGATATTCCTGTAATCTATGGTTTGATTACTACCAATACTATGCAACAAGCAGAAGACCGTGCCGGTGGGAGATTAGGAAATAAAGGGGATGAATGTGCAATAACTGCCATCAAAATGCTCGATTTTAAAGAGAAATTGCAAAAAACACAGATTTTTTGAAAAAAAGTTCTTGCATAATTTGCATATTCAAAAAAAAGCCGTACCTTTGCATCGCAATTGAGAAACAAACCTACTCAATGAGAGAATTGAGATAGACTCTTAAAAGCGAATGGGCAAATACCAGAGTGGCCAAATGGGGCAGACTGTAAATCTGCTGTCTTTCGACTTCGGTGGTTCGAATCCATCTTTGCCCACAAAAAATTGCGGAAGTAGCTCAGTTGATAGAGCATTAGCCTTCCAAGCTGAGGGTCGCGGGTTTGAGCCCCGTCTTCCGCTCTATAGAAGAGATGATTTGATCATCTCTTCTTTTATTTTACACCGCCCCGTTTTTTTCATTACTCAACAATGTTCCAAACTTTTCAACTTCTAATTTGTTATATCAATAACAACATTCCAATAGAAAAGACATTAAGTTATGAAGACGATTATTGACAAAGCCAACACGAGAGGTTATTTTAATCATGGATGGCTAAAAACTTACCACACATTCAGCTTCGCAAATTATTATAATCCCAGACGTATACACTTCGGTGCTTTGCGCGTATTGAATGACGATACAGTGGCTCCCGGAGAAGGTTTGGCTCAGCGGAAATTTCTGGTTGTTAAGTTTTAAAATTAGCTATCTTTGCTTACCTTTGTTTTATGAAACCCGAACGAC
>OHGL01000063.1_pt1 | contig 84018 bp, 76 predicted proteins | sample 1567731 | NCBI WGS metagenome assembly OHGL01 (sample SAMEA3879606, study PRJEB24766) | human gut metagenome | biome: human-associated habitat; feature: feces | place: USA | collected 1985/1987 | reverse complement strand
AAGATTATTTATTCACAATAGAAGAAGTACCACCAAATTTGACGAAGAACCATTTTTCTTATTCTGGAGAAGCGATTGCACGAGAGAAAAAGACAAACTTACAGGCTTTTACTATGATGTCCGGCGAAACGCATAAACACCTGTGACAATCCTCCCTCCTGCCCTTGCAGCTGTACAAAGTTAAATTCGCGCAGCATCGGCATTCCTTTTATTTCGACTACACGGAGATTGCCAGCTACAAGCTCTTTATGCACCGAACGGATAGAAACAATTCCCATACAGTCCGTATGTTCCAAAAAAAGCTTGATACTCTCTGTACTACCGAGATACATCAATACATTAAAAGAAGAAAGTTTGAGATTATGTTGCAATAAGGCACGTTCAAACACATCTAATGTACCGGAGCCCCTCTCCCGCAAAACCAAAGGAATATTCAGCAAATCTTCCGGAGTAATCTCATCCGTGACAGCTAATTTACTCTGTGTATGCACCACGGCAACCAGTTCGTCTTGCAAAAATGGAGTATATTTCAGATTAGGTAAGCGGAAGATCCCTTCGACCAGTCCCAAATCAATCCGATGCTCTTGCAAGGCAGCTTCCACTCCCCGGGAATTTCCATTAATCAAAGAAAGATTGATTTGCGGAAACTTGGCTATAAAGTTCGCTAACAGAGGAGGAAGTACATATTGCGCAATCGTAGTACTGGCCCCCAATTTCAGTTCGCCGATATATTCATTATGCAACAGATGCATCTCATATTCTAATTGTTTATAATCGTCCAGGATTTTCTCGCTATGTTTCAGCAGCAATTCTCCGGCCTTAGTCAGTGAGATTTTGCTCCCTTGACGGTCGAATAAACGAGCTTGATAGTAAGTCTCCAGCTCCTGAATATGTTTGGTGATAGCAGGTTGACTGACAAACAATTCTTGCGAAGCCTTCGTAAAGCTTAGATTCTTCGCTACGCTCTGAAATACTTTTAAACGAAAATCGGACACGGCAATTATGATTAACAGTTAAGAAATCAATGACGAATAATGAATTACAGAAAGAATAAAAGCACAATAGTTATTGCAATTCTTCCGCTTTTATCCCCAACGCCTGCATGACAGGGAAAGCCAGCATATCCCATTTATAATCCACCGGAAGTTCGGGCTCATTCATACGGAATTGAATGACCTCTTTGCCTTTCACTTCATGCAAAGCATCAGTCACTTTCTTTCCATACTCCTCATTGAAAGAAATAACGATCATCCTTTTCACGTCTGCCGAATCGGAAACGATAGAGAGTAAATCCAAAAACAAATCTTCTCTTGACACCATTCCTTCCGACGGAACGCTGGCAAAAGAATATTCACCATAAGGGCTCTGAAACGCAACTCCATTCAATTCTTCCTGCAAATCGGAAGGTTGGCAATATTGCAATCGACTGGATTCTTTATCATACACAAAAAGAAATTGCACCTCGTTCTTCCCTTCTGTAATCCCTGCATCCAAGGTTATATAGGTGGTCAACATCGAAAGGTCTATCTCTTGTAAAGAACGATGCAAAGTTTCTTCAAAATATCCTTTTATATCTGTTATTACAAAATTCAAAAAAGCAGCGTCAATCAACACCACTGCTTCAGCAAGTTTTATTTGGGGCTTATCACTCATATACCATCTATATTATTACAGCGGATAAAGATACTACAATACTTTTATTTATCCACTTTTCAATATTTATTTTCTTTCATCACAGGCTAAGATTACACAAACAAGCGTATCAGGTAACAAATGATATTTTATAGCAAATTCGTCAGTTACTCCCAGATAAAAAGGTCATTTTGTCCTTTAACTCCTTAATACTCATGCTATTTTGTCATATTTTTATACTTGGCAAATCTTTTGCGCCCTCTTAGGTGTTATTAAAAACGTGAAATAAGAAAGGAGAACAAAGATATGAACTTTAACAATTTTACCATCAAATCTCAAGAAGCGGTACAGGAGGCCGTGAACCTGGTACAAAGCCGGGGACAACAAGCCATTGAACCTGTCCACATCATGCAGGGAGTAATGAAGGTGGGTGAAAATGTCACTAACTTCATCTTCCAGAAACTTGGCATGAACGGACAGCAGGTAGCTCTTGTTGTCGACAAACAGATCGACTCCCTGCCAAAAGTATCCGGCGGAGAACCGTATCTGAGTCGTGAATCTAACGAAGTATTGCAGAAAGCAACACAGTATTCTAAAGAAATGGGCGATGAGTTTGTTTCATTAGAGCATATCATACTAGCATTGCTGACTGTGAAAAGTACCGTCTCCACTATCTTGAAAGATGCCGGTATGACGGAAAAAGAATTACGCAATGCCATCAGCGAGTTGAGGAAAGGAGAAAAAGTAACGTCACAATCTAGTGAAGATACTTATCAATCATTGGAAAAGTACGCTATCAACCTGAACGAAGCTGCCCGTAGCGGAAAACTGGATCCTGTAATTGGACGTGATGAAGAAATCCGCCGGGTACTCCAGATATTGAGCCGCCGTACAAAGAATAATCCGATTCTAATCGGTGAACCGGGAACTGGTAAGACAGCAATCGTAGAAGGCTTGGCACATCGTATCCTTCGAGGAGATGTACCTGAAAACCTGAAAAACAAACAGGTCTATTCATTGGATATGGGAGCACTGGTTGCCGGTGCAAAGTATAAAGGTGAGTTTGAAGAACGACTGAAATCAGTTGTCAATGAAGTGAAGAAATCAGAAGGTGATATAATTCTGTTCATTGATGAGATTCATACACTGGTAGGAGCCGGAAAGGGTGAAGGCGCCATGGATGCTGCAAACATTCTAAAACCTGCCTTAGCTCGTGGAGAATTACGTTCTATCGGAGCAACAACCCTCGACGAATATCAAAAGTACTTCGAAAAGGACAAAGCTTTGGAGCGTCGTTTCCAAATCGTACAAGTGGATGAACCGGACAACTTGAGTACTATTTCTATCCTTCGTGGACTGAAAGAGCGTTACGAGAACCATCACCATGTGCGTATCAAAGATGATGCCATCATTGCAGCCGTCGAATTGAGTAGCCGTTATATTACCGATCGTTTCCTGCCGGATAAAGCCATTGACCTGATGGATGAAGCTGCAGCCAAACTGCGTATGGAGGTAGATTCTGTTCCTGAAGAACTGGATGAAATCTCCCGCAAAATCAAGCAGCTGGAAATCGAGCGGGAAGCTATTAAACGTGAAAACGATAAACCGAAACTGGAAATCATCGGTAAGGAGCTTGCCGAACTTAAAGAACAGGAAAAGTCCTTTAAAGCCAAATGGCAGAGTGAAAAAACACTGATGGATAAAATCCAGCAGAATAAGGTTGAGATAGAGAATCTTAAATTTGAAGCAGAAAAAGCTGAACGTGAAGGTGACTATGGTAAAGTAGCCGAAATCCGTTACGGTAAACTTCAGGCTTTGGACAAAGAGATAGAAGATACTCAAAAGCAGCTACGTGATATGCAAGGCGATAAAGCCATGATTAAGGAAGAGGTAGATGCTGAGGACATTGCCGATGTTGTTTCCCGTTGGACAGGTATTCCTGTCAGCAAGATGCTGCAAAGTGAAAAGGATAAACTATTGCACTTGGAAGAGGAACTTCATCAACGTGTAATCGGTCAGGATGAAGCGATTGAAGCCGTGGCAGATGCCGTGCGCCGTAGTCGTGCCGGATTACAGGATCCGAAACGTCCGATTGGCTCGTTCATTTTCCTCGGAACCACCGGTGTAGGTAAGACCGAACTGGCGAAGGCATTGGCAGAATTCCTGTTCGATGACGAAACGATGATGACTCGTATCGACATGAGCGAGTATCAGGAAAAGCACAGTGTTTCCCGTTTAGTCGGAGCGCCTCCGGGATACGTAGGATATGATGAAGGCGGTCAGCTGACAGAAGCTATACGTCGGAAACCTTACTCTGTTGTCCTGTTTGACGAGATAGAAAAAGCTCATCCGGATGTTTTCAATATCCTGTTACAGGTATTGGATGACGGACGACTGACTGACAATAAAGGAAGGGTGGTCAACTTCAAAAATACAATCATCATCATGACTTCGAATATGGGTAGTTCTTATATACAAAGTCAGATGGAGAAGTTGCACGGTTCCAATAAAGAAGAAGTGATTGAAGAAACGAAGAAGGAAGTCATGAATATGTTGAAAAAGACGATTCGCCCGGAATTCCTGAACCGTATTGATGAAACGATCATGTTCTTACCATTGAATGAAAAGGAAATCAAGCAGATCGTACTCTTACAAATCAAGGGAGTTCAGAAAATGCTTGCCGAAAACGGAGTGGAACTGAAACTGACGGAAGGAGCATTGGACTTCTTATCTCAAGTGGGATATGATCCAGAATTTGGAGCTCGTCCGGTAAAGAGGGCTATTCAACGTTATCTATTGAACGATCTATCCAAAAAGTTACTTTCCCAAGAAGTCGACCGCAGCAAAGCAATTACCGTTGACGCTGGTGGAGACGGATTGGTATTCAGAAATTAAGAGTTTCCATTTAAATAGAATGCCGGTATGCTTGATAAGAAGCATACCGGTATTATTTATATCCCTGAATATGTAAATCTCCGGACTTCCGGTTGGCAATTCGGATGGCTCATTACCAAAACATAGGTACCCTGTTGAGGGATTTCCATAGTCAATGAAGGCAAAGCAAATTTATGTTTGCCTTTTAATTCTCCCTGTGAATCGTAAAGGAATACCATTGTACCTGCCAACAAACCTGTCAGGCATAATGTCCCTTTTTCATTGTCCAAACGGACGTTTACTTCTTTATTTGTTATTGTCTCCATACCCTATATCAAAAACCGTCTGCTCCCCTAGAAGGCTATTAAAAATAAAAAGCGTGGGAACTTACTACAATTATCCCCCCCTTGACGCTTTAGACATCTACTAGCTAAATCATGCAAAACAACTAATGTTCAACCACATATTTACATACATGGCAGAACACGAGCGTTTAAACATTATTCCTAAGTAGTTCAATATTGTCCAGATCTCAAGTCTTGAATAATATCTTTATAACGCTTTTGTTCTCTATTGTTATTCACCGTTCACTACTGCTATTCCCAAGAATAGTGAACAGCGACAAAGATACATAAAAAAGCATCATTATTTATAATATAAGTAGAAGATATTTATTTTAGTAAAAGATTACCCAAATAATACTAATTTTTTTCTGAACATACAAGTGTTTATACGAAAAAACATGATAAGCATTTAAAATGCTTATCATGTTCTCTATTTTTGATTAAATAAACGGTACAGATTATTCTGCAGCTGCTTCTTCCTTAACTTCACCTTCCGGTTTAAATTCTGTGATTCCATTAGAAATCAAGATGTTATACCAAGCTACCAATTTCTTGATATCTGCTACATATACGCGTTCACGATCAAAGTTTGGTAATACTTCAGCCAAGTATTCACGCAATTGTTCAGGAGTAGCCTTTTTCGGGTCGATAGAAGCCTGCGCTGATTTCTCTTTCTCTTTTATAGCTTCCAGCACATCATACAAAGGCACTTCTGCATCGTCCGTATACATTGCTATATCGGCCAAAGAAATAATTTTTTCATTACCATAAGCGGGGAAACGTTTCTTCTCAGCATTGACTGATTCAACAATCAACATATTTTTTCCTTGCGAAATAAGTTTGTATAATCCCGGTTTACCTGAGATAGACAAGATAGTCTTCAACATAGTATATATCCTTTTATTTATTAATTATTTTTTGCGGAGCAAAGGTAATGATTATTTTTAGATAGCAAAGAAATAAGCTCCAAAACCTGCGGAATTAACGGTGTTTCATCATCATTGACTATCACGAAATCAGCATGACTTCTCTTAACTTCATCACTCATTTGTGCCTCAATACGCTTCATCACCTGTTCTCTCGATGAACAATCCCGTTTTATGGCGCGCTCCACTCTCACTTCCAGCGGCGCATACACCATAACCAGAAAATCAACTTCACTCCTAAAACCGGCTTCCACAAGTATGGCAGACTCCATACCTACCAATTGTTCACCACCAAACCGGGCAGCCCACCGACGAAAATCTTCTTTCACCTGTGGATGAATAATTTCATTCACTTTCTGCACACGATTCGGATGACCGAACATATAGGATGCCAGCAAAGAACGATTCAACACACCATTTTGAAACACATCCTGACCGACCAGCGCACAAAGTTCCTGACAAATCACCGGATCTGTCTGCGTGATACGCTTTGCTTCTATATCTGAAATATAAACAGGAATTCCCATTATTCCAAATAATCTGGAAACCACACTTTTCCCGCTACCGATACCACCGGTTATACCAATCTTAATCGACATTAGAAGTAATTTGTTCTATCAAGAAGTCTACTTGCTCAGGAACAATACGGATTTGATTGATTCCGCTCGGAAACGACTTCAATTTAACCGTATATTTATCAGAACCGAGCTTCAACAACTCTTCGTAAGAAATATTGATGATAAAATCGCTTGCTTTTATGCTGCGGAACCGCTTCAATCCCACCTGGAAAGTAATCTGAACTTTGGAAGGGAAGGTACGTAATGCCTTATCAGCCGGGAAATTAACTCCGTGTAATGGCACCTCTACTGTTTTCTCCGTATAAATATCTACCGGAAAGGTCATTTCTACCGAAGCCGGAACAAACTTCACTCCTCTTTCAGAATTCAGCGGAATTCGTCGCCGGGTTGTATCTGAAATATTCTCCAGGTTTATCTTTTGAGTATATGCGGTGGTAATAGTATCCAGAATTCCTTCCGGAGCATAAACTAATACAGAGTCCGGATTACAAATCGTATCTGATACATAATATTGAAGTCCGGCTGTCACTTTTCCCTGAAAGCGGACAGGTACTAACTTAGACTTTCCTTCAGAATAGATATACTCTAATGTATCCGGCTTGATTGAAAGAATTTTGGAAGACACATTCAATTGACTCAATATCTTTTTCTCAAAATCAGATGCGTAAATCTTCACATGATTATCTTTTCCTTTATAATCAAGAAAACCTAGATTTACCGGGAAAAAACTTTTCCCCAGCATATAATTGAGCAGCACCGTACCTTTATCTTTCACTCTGACGCGAAGTTCGGAAGGCGGTTCCGAAGTCAGCACTACATTATTGGGAACATCTTTCATTCGCACCGGAATGGAAAACTCCGCTTCATAGTCACTATTCAAAGTCTGAAGCAGCCAAAATCCACCGGCTATCAAGAAGAAAAATAAAAAAATTAAGAACTCTCTGCTCTTATCACTGAGCAGAAAATCCTTAATTTTCTTTGATAGTTTTAAATATGTATATTCTATTTTCCTACGATCAAACATAGGCACTTATTTATCAACTATTATTTAGATTGATTGCTAGCAGCTGACGCATCAGCGAAAATAGAATTCTTGTCTATTTTAATCTTTACATTAGAAGCAATCTCAAGTACTATGTAATCGTCAGTAATTTCCTTGATTGTTCCGTGGATACCACCTGCAGTAATCACATTCTGATTTACCTGAAGAGATTTACGGAAATTTGCTATTTCTTTTTGCTTCTTATTCTGAGGACGGATCATAAAGAAATACATGATAACAAACATAGCTATCAGCATGATCCACATCATACTTCCACCTCCGGCAGCACCGGCAGGAGCTTGCAATAATACAGTCAATACGTTCATAAATAATCTGTTTTAGTTTCTACTATATGGACAAAGGTATCAGTTTTTAGTCAACTTACCTTCTTTTTTTAATTGATTAACTATTCCATCCAGCGTACCGTTGATAAAGCTACCGCTTTTAGCTGTGCTATACAACTTCGCTATCTCTACATATTCATTTAACGAAACACTGACCGGAATGTTCGGGAAACTAAGAATTTCTGCTAATGCAGTCTGCATAATGATAACGTCCATAAATGCAATACGGTCCAGATCCCAATTTTTTGTATTCTCACTAACCAAATGACGGTAATAGTCGGAATTCAAAATAGTACGACGGAACAGACGACGTGCAAACTCTTGATCTTCGTCATCCTTAAATTCCGGAAGCAGTTCCTGGTTGGCACCCTTCTTTTCATCAAAACGTTTGATCGTTTTCAGGACGAATGTATCTACAATTTCTTTGTCATCATTCCAATACAGACTCTGATCTTCCAATACCTGATCGAGAGAATCATTATTAAAGATGTATGTTTTATAGAGTTTTCTCCATAATTCACGATCGGCCTCGTATGAGTGGTCGTCAGAAGCCATATAATCTTTATAGATATCGGTTTCTACAATTTTCTCATAAAGTTCCTTGATGAAGTCCTGGTCGTTTGCCCAGGTTCTTTTTTGATTGGCTATAAACTCTACCAATTGCTTATTGACTTCCAATTGAGCAATAAACTTGTTATCTACGAACTTCCTGTTGGGATACAACTCCTCTTTCGTAGGTGCCAATTTAGCTTTTGCCGCATCAATACGTTTTTGTGCATACTCTGTCAATGCTATCATCAGCATTAGCAAATAATTATAAAGGTCATACGCCTTTGAAAGACTAAAGAATAACTCTTTCTCCGCTGAGTCTAGATTTTTGCTGCCATTTTGATAATAGGCATATACTATCTGTATAATCTTAAGACGAATAAGAACTCTGTTGATCATAATTCAAATTAATACTGTTGTTATCGAACTGCAAAAGTAGATATTTTTAATGAGTTTCCACTAATAAATCACATTTTTTAATGCAGTATTTGATTCTCTGCGCTTTTTCTTTTGACAGTTTAAAAAAAATATCCAATTTTGAGGCCGATTATAAACGGACCGAAAGATATGGAAGATTTAAAAAAGAAAATGAGCGCAGACATGAATGATAAGGAGATTGTATTCTCCAAGTCCATTAAAGCAGGTAAACGCATCTATTACCTTGACGTAAAGAAGAATCGTAAAGATGAAATGTTCCTGGCTATTACAGAGAGTAAGAAAGTGATAACGGGAGAAGGTGACGATTCTCAGGTTAGTTTCGAAAAACACAAAATCTTCCTATATAGGGAGGACTTTCAGAAGTTTATGGCAGGACTCGAAGAAGCAGTCAACTTCATTGAGTGCAGTGATGCGAACGAATACATCGCCCGCCTGAACACCGAAGCGGATGAAGAAAGTGAACAGAAAGCAATCGAAGAAGCCCGGGAAAACAAGTTAGAGAACGAAATTAAGATCGATATTGACTTTTAAGAAAGTAACTCTTTGATATTTCAAAAAAAAGACGTACTTTTGCACCGCTTTTTTGCAACATCGTGTGATAATCCACATCGTGTGATGGTGAATTAAGCAAGCTAACTTAATTTAGAGTAACACAAATTTTTAAAGAAATGAAATCAATTGAAGTAAAAGGAACTGCAAGAACAATTGCAGAACGCTCTTCTGAACAAGCTAGAGCTTTGAAAGAAATTCGTAAAAACGGTGGTGTACCTTGTGTACTTTACGGAGGTAATGAAGTAGTTCACTTCACAGTGACTAACGAAGGACTTCGTAACTTAGTTTATACTCCGCACATCTACGTTGTAGACTTGGTTATCGATGGCAAAAAAGTAAACGCTATCCTGAAAGATATTCAGTTCCATCCGGTAAAAGATACTATCCTGCACGTTGACTTCTATCAGATTGACGAAGCTAAACCTATCGTAATGGAAGTACCTGTACAGTTGGAAGGTCTTGCAGAAGGTGTGAAAGCCGGTGGTAAACTTGCACTGCAGATGCGTAAGATCAAAGTGAAAGCTTTGTACAATGTAATTCCTGAGAAACTGATCGTTAACGTTTCTCACCTGGGATTGGGCAAGACTGTTAAAGTTGGCGAATTGAGCTTCGAAGGCCTTGAACTGATTAGTGCTAAAGAAGCCGTTGTATGTGCTGTTAAGTTGACTCGTGCAGCAAGAGGTGCAGCAGCAGCCGCTGGCAAGTAATTGAGATTATCCCTGTAAAGAGATATACTTCAAACGCAGATTAATGCAGATTAAAGCAGATGTTCAGTCTGCATTAATTTGTATTAATCTGCGTTTCTCTTTCTATATTAATGAACTGTTTTACGGAAAAACGATGATAAAATATTTAGTTGTCGGACTGGGAAACATTGGTCCCGAGTATCATGAAACCCGACATAATATCGGATTCATGACAGTAGAAGCATTGGCCAGAATTAACAATGCTCCTCCTTTTATGGATGGACGCTATGGATTCACCACCAGCTTTTCCATCAAAGGACGTCAGTTGATCCTGCTCAAGCCATCGACTTTTATGAACCTGAGTGGATTGGCCGTTCGCTATTGGATGCAGAAAGAAAATATTCCATTGGAAAATGTGCTGATCGTAGTAGATGATCTGGCTCTTCCTTTCGGAACGTTACGCCTAAAAGGAAAAGGAAGTGATGCAGGCCATAACGGATTGAAGCATATTGCCGCCATTCTGGGCACTCAAAACTATGCCCGTCTGCGTTTTGGAATCGGGAGTGATTTTCCACGTGGCGGACAAATCGATTACGTACTCGGTCACTTCACTGATGAAGACTGGAAGACAATGGATGAAAGACTGGAGATGGCAGGGGAAATTATCAAAAGTTTCTGTCTTGCCGGTATCGACATCACAATGAACCAGTTCAACAAGAAATGATGAACCTGTTCTATAAAAAATAAAGATAGCAATGAACGGTTAGCGATCAATGATAACGTCCACTAACCGACTAATTATTTATCACTAAATAACTAACTAAAATGGCTGAAGCAAGAATAGATAAATGGATGTGGGCTGTCCGCATCTTCAAGACACGGACGATTGCAGCAGAAGCCTGCAAAAAAGGACGCATTACCATCAACGGTTCGCTGGTCAAAGCTGCCCGTATGATAAAACCGGGTGACGTTATTCAAGTGAAGAAACCACCTATCACATACTCATTCAAAGTATTACAACCGATTGAGAAACGTGTAGGAGCTAAACTGGTATCGGAAATGATGGAAAATGTAACGACGCCCGATCAATATGAATTACTTGAAATGAGCAAAATCAGCGGATTCGTAGACCGGGCACGTGGAACCGGACGCCCGACCAAGAAAGATCGCCGGGAACTGGAAGAATTTACAACTCCAGAGTTTATGGATGATTTTGACTTTGATTTCGATTTTGAAGAATAGGATAAATAGAAAAAGATAAATAAACGATGAATCGTAAATAATGAACGGTGAACAGCCTGTGGATATAACGCAGGCTGTTCACCGTTCATTATTTACGATTTGTATAGCTTCCCACTTATAGAGTTGCAGTTCACCCTTTCTTTTTACAGATTCGCTTTAACAGCATCAATCAGCTCCTGATATTCTGCGTCAGTCAAATAAACCTTTCCCGGATTCATTTGGAATATACCTCCATAATCAGGTCCATCCACATATTTAGGTGCTAAATGAAAATGCAAATGAGACAATTTATCCGAGTAAGCACCATAATTAATCTTTTCCGGCTGGAAAGCTTTCTGCATGGCACGAGTGACACGCGCTACATCTGCCATAAAAGCATTACGGTCTTCATCACTCAATTCATTCAAATCGTTCACATGGTCTTTATAAGAAACAAGACAACGTCCACGGTAGGTTTGTTCCTTAAACAAAAACACACGTGACACACTCAATTGCGCAATCTCAATCATCAGATTATGCAACGTTTCATTGTTCTGGCAATACAGACATTCTTTCGGATCACTCTTCATGATATTATTATTTTAAGTTTTTATCGTTGCAAAAATAACTATTCCATCCTTATCCGGCTTGTACTTTTTCGTTTTTTTGATCGACTAATTGGTACACATCCTCTTTTTCGCCTACCACCCAAACAACATCGCCTTCTTCGAGCGGAGCATTTACATCAGGAACCATCAGTGTACCGTCTTCACTTTCAACACCGGCTATCATACAATGATATTTGTCGCGGATACCCGATTCACGAATCGTTTTACCCAGAAAAACAGAATCACTGTCAATGATAAACTGCTTCAAAGCCATCTCGCTCTTTTCATAGACCTCCCAGTCTATCTTCGCTCCGTTTTGCATCGCCTCATTAAACACACTTAATTGTTCATCCGTCCCTATCACCTGTATCTTATCCATCGGAAACAGGCGGACAGAACCACCGGGGATATTAATCCTCCTCTTTCCACGAAGAATAGAAGCAACATGAACTCCAAACTTCTTCCCCAGATTCAGCTCCATCAATGTCTTTCCCGCCCAACTGGATTCACCCGGAATTTCCATATCGGCAAGATGCAAATCATGCGACAACAAACGACCGGCATACTCCGGCTTTTTCTCTCCCAAATACTCTGCACGTACATCTCTGGAACGGAGATTCTGGAAGAAACGACGTTCAATCAATATCGATTGCTTTTTCAAACGGCGAGACCATACCATCAACAATACAATAAGTACAGCCACTCCAATAATCAATCCGATAGACGCCTTAAATAATCCGGAAATAACAAAGATGACAAAAAGTGCCGCTATCATAATACGAATCACGATTGTCGATACCAGCGGCGCGCGGTTGGCACGGCTATCATGCCATAAGGTCATAAACTCAACCGAATGATTTTTCTTCACCATAATGGCACGCAAGAAAGGAGCAATACACAGAATCATAAATACCGCTCCCAACAACGATGCCCAGAAATGAGGCAGATTCTCTTTAAAGAATGGCACAACAAAACGAAAAGAAAGTGCAATAATCGACATACTGACAATTGAATAAACAACTGTTATACGTACCATTGACAAGATTAGCTTCTTCCACAAATTCTCGTGATTCAGAGCTGTTTGCGAACCGGAAGAATAACGCATCATTATTTTTTTCCATGATTCCGGAAGATGAGCATCCACAAAAGTAGAAGCCGGCTCGGCAAAACGAATCATATAAGGAGTCAGGAAAGTAGTAATCACAGAAACCGCTACCACTATCGGATACAGAAAATCACTCGTTACATGCAAAGAGACTCCCAAAGAAGCAATAATAAACGCAAATTCGCCGATCTGCGTTAAACTAAAGCCGCATTGCATAGCCGTCTTTAAAGGCTTTCCGGAGAGAATAACACCGAATGTACCAAAAACGGCCTGTCCCAAGATAACAGCCAAAGTAATAACTATAATAGGTACGGCATATTCTACAATCATTGCAGGATCCACCATCATACCGACCGATACGAAAAAGATAGCTCCAAAAAGATCCTTTACCGGTTTCACCAGTCGGTCTATAGATTCCGCCTCAATTGTTTCCGCCAGAATAGATCCCATTATAAATGCACCAAATGCAGCAGAAAATCCTGTATGAGCCGCCACCACTACCATACCGAAACAAAGTGCCAACGACACAATAAGCAGAGTCTCCTCTCCCATCAATTTCCGGCAGCGTTTCAAGAATTCAGGAATCAGATAGATACCGACAACAAACCACAGAATAAGGAAAAACAATAATTTCCCGATACTCTCCAACATCTCGGTACCTTCAAAATGTTGGCTTACCGCCATAGTGGAAAGCATCACCATTAATACAATAGCCAAAATATCTTCCAAAATCAAGATACTCAACACAAGTCCGGTGAACTGCTTCTTCCTTAATCCTAAATCATCAAAAGCTTTATAAATAATAGTAGTAGACGACATCGCAATCATACCGCCCAAGAACAGACTGTCCATCCTGTGCCAGCCGAAACCCATGCCGACTCCTATTCCCAACAAAATCATACAAAAGATGATGGTACAGGCAGCAATGATGGCAGAACCACCCACCTTGACAATCTTCTTAAAACTAAATTCCAAACCAAGAGCAAACAGCAAGAAAATAACACCAATATCCGCCCAAGTCTTAATATTGGCAGTATCCATCACTGAAGGAGTATACGGCATATGCGGACTTGCCAGAAATCCGGCAACTACATATCCCAAGACCAGAGGTTGTTTCAACTTCTTAAACAACAAAGTCATAACACCGGCACAAATCAATATAAGTGCGAGGTCAGCTATAAGAGTAGGTAATTGAGACATTATTTTATCGTATTTGATGACAAAATTATATTATTTCTATGGGATAAACAACATATTTACGGATATGTTTTGCAATAACCATCATAAAATAAGTTAGCCCCGGATAGAGTCGTAACTTATCCGGGGCTATACACAATAACAAGCTTATTTTTTACTTTCTAAAAGGCGGTTTCACTACCACAGCTTTCAATTTCCGACCACGCATATCGATACAGATTTCCGTACCCACCTTACTATATTCCGGTTTCACATATCCCATACCGATACCAATCTTACGGGTAGGCGACATCGTACCGGAGGTCACCACTCCCACTTTCTCGCCTTCATCATTCACCAGTTCATAGCCATGACGGGGAATTCCGCGATCAACCATTTCAAAGCCAACCAGTTTACGGGTAACACCTTCCGCTTTCTGTTTTTCCAGCATCGGACGGTTGACAAAATCCTTGCCCTCCACAAACTTAGTGATCCATCCCAATCCGGCTTCTATCGGAGAAGTCGTATCATCCAGATCATTGCCATACAGACAGAAGCCCATTTCCAACCGGAGCGTATCACGGGCACCCAAACCGATAGGTTTAATGCCATACTCTTCACCAGCTTCAAAAATAGCCTTCCATATAGAATCAGCCGCAGACGGATAGAAATAAAGCTCAAAACCTCCCGCACCGGTATAACCCGTATTGGAGATAATCACATTCTCTTCACTTGCAAACGTTCCAACCTTAAATGTATAATAAGGAATAGTAGCAAGATCAATATCCGTCAACTTTTGCAGAACCGAAATAGCCTTCGGACCCTGTATAGCAAGTTGAGCTATGTTATCCGACGAATTTTCCAACTCGGCTCCCTCCGTATTGTGAGAAACACACCAGTTCCAGTCTTTTTCCATATTGGAAGCATTCACCACCAACATGTATTTTTCCGGTTCATACTGATAAACCAGCAAATCATCTACAATCCCCCCATCCTCATTCGGAAAACAAGTATATTGTATTTTACCCGGAGCCAGTGCCGCCACATTGTTAGATGTTATTTTCTGCAGAAAGGCCAACGCTTGCGGTCCTTTCACCCAAAATTCTCCCATGTGCGATACATCAAATACACCGACACCTTGACAAACAGTTATGTGTTCATCAATGATGCCGGAGTATTCAATAGGCATATTATAACCTGCAAACTCGTGCATTTTAGCACCAAGTGCTATATGTTTCTCTGTAAACGGAGTGGTTTTCATTATTTTAAAGTATTAAGTTTTAAGTATCAGGTATTAAGTATTACCGGAGCTTACCGTCTTTTTATTTGGAAGCCACCAGTTCTGCTATTTTTACGATCACTTTCATTGCTTTCTCCATATTCTGGATAGGCACAAATTCGTAACGACCGTGGAAATTCAGACCACCGGCAAAGATATTCGGACAAGGCAATCCCTTAAAAGAAAGCTGCGCACCATCCGTACCTCCACGAATCGGTTTTACATTCGGTTTCACACCCACGGCTTCCATAGCTGCAAAAGCAGTATCGATGATGTGCATTACCGGTTCTATTTTCTCACGCATATTATAATACTGATCGCGCAGTTCGAGTGTCGCAGTACCAGCTCCATATTCAGCGTTCATTTGAGCTACCAGACGTTCTATCTCTTTTTTACGGTTCTCAAATTTTGCACGGTCATGATCGCGGATGATATAAGACACAGTGCTTTGCTCCACATCCCCCTGAATACCAATCAAATGATAGAATCCTTCATAGCCGGTCGTATGTTCCGGTCTTTCCTGTGAGGGAAGCATCGTAATAAACTGATTGGCAAGATAGATAGAGTTAATCATCTTATCCTTGGCATATCCCGGATGCACATTACGTCCTTTAAAGGTTATTTTTGCGGCAGCAGCATTAAAGTTCTCAAACTCCAACTCCCCTACTTCACCTCCATCCATCGTATATCCCCATTCACAACCGAATTTCTCTACATCGAATTTATGAGCACCTTCACCGATTTCTTCGTCAGGATTGAAGCCGATACGGATTTTACCGTGTTTGATTTCGGGATGTTCCTTCAGATAAACCATCGCTGATACAATTTCCGCGATACCGGCTTTGTCGTCGGCACCGAGCAACGTTTTTCCGTTGGTTACAATCAAGTCTTCTCCCTTATGATCCAGCAATTCCGGGAATTGTGATGGAGAAAGGACTACATTCTCTTCAGCACAAAGCACAATATCCGAACCGTCATACTTTTCCACAATGCGCGGAGTGACATCTTTACCCGTCATATCAGGACTTGTATCCATGTGGGCAATAAACCCGATAGTGGGTACTTCTTTATTTATATTGGCAGGAAGTGTAGCAAAAAGATAGCCATGCTCATCCAAAGTAATATCTTCCAATCCCAAAGATTCCAACTCTTTTTTCAAGTATTCAGCAAAAATCATCTGCTTCGGAGTACTTGGAGTAAGCCCTGTCGATTCATCAGATTGTGTATCGAAGCTTACATACTTTAAAAATCTGTCTACTAAAGTCATATTGTTTTAATTACAAGTTACTAATTACAATTTACAAATTGATAGTTTATAGTGCCGTAAAGGTAAAAAAAGAGCCGTGAATTACAAAGCAATTCACGGCTCTTTTTATTGTATACTTTTATCCGGATACTTAAATATCCTATTTGACTACTTTAAAAATGGCTGCTACCATCAAAGCAATGTGTACAAACCTTGCATTTAGGTAATCCGATAGCCTCAATCAGCGTTTCCAGTGTATTAAACTTCAATGAACTGAGACCGAAACGCTCTGCAATAATACTAACCATCTTATCGTATTCCGGAGAACCGGTAGTAGCATATTTCTCCAGGTTCTTATTCTCATCCCCTTCCAGTTCCTTGATAATACGACGGGTAATCAACTCCAATGCATTTTTAGAAGCCGAAAAACCAACAAACGGACAAGCATAAATCAATGGCGGACAAGCGATACGCATGTGCACCTCCTTTGCTCCGTAATCATACAGAATCTTCACATTGTCACGTAATTGAGTTCCCCGCACGATTGAATCGTCACAGAACAACAAACGTTTATTTTGCAGCATGGCACGGTTGGGAATCAACTTCATCTTAGCAACAAGCGAACGCATCTCCTGATTGCTCGGAGTGAAGCTACGAGGCCATGTCGGTGTATATTTTGAAATAGCACGATGGTAAGGAACCCCCTTTCCTTCGGCATATCCTAAAGCCATACCCACTCCCGAATCAGGAATACCGCAAGCACAATCCACTTCCGATTCATCTGTCTGTCCCATTTTCAATCCGCTGGTGAAACGCACTTCCTCTACATTCTTTCCTTCATAACAAGAAGTCGGGAAACCGTAGTACACCCACAAAAACGAGCAAATCTGCATATCCTCATTGGGCTTGCGAAGCTGGTCAACATGATCGTCATACATACGGACAATCTCACCGGGACCTAAATATCTCTCAATCTCATAATCCAGATTCGGAAAACTGGACGATTCGCTCGTTGCAGCATAAGCACCGTCTTTCCTTCCAATCACCACCGGAGTACGTCCCCATCGGTCACGGGCAGCGATGATACTACCATCTTCCGTCAGAAGCAACATCGAACAAGAACCCTTAATGTGCTTAAACACATTTTCGATACCTTCCACAAAAGTTCTGCCTTGTATAATAAGTAATGCGATAAGTTCCGTCTGGTTGGTGTTGCTCGAACTAAGTTCGGCGAAGTGCATGTTTTGACTGAGAAGTTCTTCTTCCAATTCCTGGATATTGACTATTTTAGCGACTGTGACAATGGCGAAGCGCCCGAGGTGAGAATTGATGATGATAGGTTGTGCGTCTGTGTCGCTAATGATGCCGATGCCGGCGTTTCCTTTGAATTTGTCCAGTTCTCCTTCAAACTTGGTTCGGAAATAAGTACTTTCCAAATTGTGAATGGAGCGTATAAAACCTTTTTCCTCACTATATGTTGCGAGTCCTCCTCGCTTGGTACCCAGATGTGAGTTATAATCTGTGCCGTAGAATAAATCAGTCACGCAGCTAGTTTTCGAGACTGTTCCGAAAAAACCTCCCATGTTGTTCTCTTTATTGATGATGTTTTAAAAAAGATGGCGCAAAAGTACAAAAAAGAATTCGTCCTATAAAAAAAGCGCTCCGCAAAGTTTTAGTTTTCTTTGCGAAGCACAACTAATATTTATTAAAAAGCGGGGAATCCGGAAACAATCTTTTTACCGGAATCTTATTTCCATTTCTTGATCGTTTTCAAGTCAGCGGGAGTTGCTTCAATCAAACTTACTGCAAATCCTCCGCTACGTGCCAGCTTCACAGACATCTTATTCTTGTTTGTAACAAGCCCTTTTTTTATCTGGTAAGAAGTAGGATTCTTTTCAAAATCCGCCTCCTTTCCGTCAGCATAAAGAGTAGCTACATATTGTTTTCCCGGTTCGAGAAAATCAAGTGTAAAAGCAGAAGTGCGGGGATTCTCATCGGTGATACCACCTACAAACCAGTTATCAGTACCTTTTGCCTTACGTGCTACGGTAATATAATCTCCCGGTTCCGCTTCCAGATACTTGCTGTCATCCCAATCAACGGCTACATCCTTGATAAATTGAAATGCATCCATGTGACGTTCGTAACTCTCCGGAAGGTCGGCTGCCATTTGCAAAGGACTGTACATCGTTACATAAAGTGCCAACTGTTTTGCCAAAGTTGTACGTACAAAACTGTGGTCGCCTGACAGGAAAGAAAGTTTTGTATCAAAGATACCCGGTGTATAATCCATCGGTCCACCAATCTGACGGGTGAAAGGAAGCAAGGTGGTATGGAACGGCTTATTCCCTGCAAAGGCTTCATATTCCGTGCCACGAGCCGATTCATTACCGATCAGATTCGGATATGTGCGACATAATCCTGTCGGACGAGTTGCTTCGTGAGCATTTACACAGATCTTATATTCGGCCGCTTTTTCCACCGCATATAAATAATGATTGTTCATCCACTGTCCGTAATGATGTTCTCCACGCGGAATAATATTACCTACATACCCACTCTTCACAGCATTGTATCCGTTATCTATCATAAACTGATAGGCTTTATCAAGATGACGCTCGTAGTTACGTACAGAAGCGGAAGTCTCGTGATGCATCATCAGCTTCACTCCTTTTTCCTTTGCATACGCATTGAGCATCTTCACGTCAAAATCAGGATACGGAGTTACGAAATCAAAGACATAATCCTTCGAATTTCCGAACCAGTCTTCCCAGCCTTCATTCCAGCCTTCCACTAAGATCTGGTCGAATCCATGTTCCGAAGCAAAGTCAATGTAACGCTTCACTTTGTCATCATTGGCCGCATGACGTCCGCTCGGTTTTGTTTGGGAATAATCCGTCTGTCCCAGTTTCACAGAATAAACATCATCCGTGTACGACCAGGAACTTTTTCCGGTAATCATTTCCCACCACACACCGATGTATTTCACCGGCTTAATCCAGGAAACATCTTCGTAGGCACAAGGTTCATTCAAGTTCAAAGTCAATTTGGAAGCCAGAATATCACGAGCATCATCACTGACAATCACCGTGCGCCAGGGTGAACGGCAAGGCGTTTGCATATAACCTTTATCCCCTTTTGCATCAGGAGTCAGCCATGATTCAAAAATCAGGTTCTGATCGTCAAGGTTCAGATGCATACAAGAATAATCAACCAAAGCCGCTTCATGCAGATTGATATACAACCCGTCGGCTGTCTTCATTTGCAAAGATGTCTGCACACCTGTTGGTGAAAAAGGAGTTTGAGAAGCATTTGGAGTAATTGCCCCTTGCAACAATCCGCGAATCTCTGAAAGCTTGGATTCGGTATAGTCATATTCCTGCGTATCATAATCGCCTGGAATCCAGAATGCCGTATGATCGCCGGCCATAGCAAACTGCGAATGTTCTTCTTTTATAACGAAGTAATTCAGATTCTTTTGCTGCGGGAACTCATAGCGGAACCCCAAGCCATCATTATAAAGACGAAAACAAATAATCAGATTACGATCTTGCGCCTTTTGATTCAGGGTAACAGCCATTTCATTATAATGGTTGCGGATCGATTTCACCTCTCCCCACACCGGTTCCCATGTTTCATCAAAAGCAGAAGTTTTAATATCGGCCAGAGTGAATCCATTCATCAGTCCGGGATCATTTTTCAATTCCAGTCCCAGTTTCGAAGGTTTAATCACCTCTTTTCCTTTATAAGAGAGTTCATACACCGGTTCTCCTTGCATGTTGACAGAGAAATTAAGTTTTAATTGTCCGTCAGGAGAAGTGATACTTTCGGCCTTTGCTGATGTGCCGAAGAAAAAAGAGAGCAACAGGCAGACCCACATTGCAGTTCCTATTTTCATGTTCTTCATGATATAAATGAGTTAGTTAATAATCGTATGGCAAAGATAGACCGGAAATCCAAGTAGTGTTTTTCTTTATAAAGAAAATATAGAGGAATACAGATTCAAAAACGAAATAAGTACTTAATAATAAAACAGATAACACATTTTGTCTCCCCCCCCAAAATATAGTGTCTATGGTGATTAAATTAAAAGGATTAAATATGAATATTGCATAATCTTTCTATATTTGCAGATTATTATCTCAATCACATCAACAAACATTTTATTATTTATATGACACAACACCTTAGTTTATCCCGGAGGCTTCCAACAATTCGAAAAGGATTTTGAAGCCGCCTACAAATAATATCAATCTTTCAATCAAATGAGTAAAGAAGTTATCTATATCTTTATCGGTGGAGGAACTGGTAGTGCACTACGTTATTTTATCCAGTTGTTAATGCACGAACGAATCGTCCCTTATCATTTTCCATGGGCCACTTTCACGGTCAATCTTCTCGGCAGTTTTCTCATCGGTCTGTTCTATGCTCTTTCAGAGCGATTCCACCTTCCGTTCGAGGTCCGTTTGTTTCTGACAACGGGTTTATGTGGAGGTTTCACAACGTTCTCTACTTTCTCCAGTGATGGCGTAGGTCTGCTGAAAGGAGAATTTTACGGAGCATTTGTTCTATATACATTATTAAGTATAGGAATAGGATTAGCCGCAACGTTAGCCGGCGGATATGTGGGAAAACAGATTTAATAATTCGAATATAAATCCTACCTTTACGGCATGATTAAAAGAAACCCAACCAAACCCGTCCGCGTTGTTCCTCCCATGATGGAAGAGCAGGAAGTCAGTACTACTACCCTACAGGAATGGCTCGACAGAGAAGAAACCGTCTCTCATCTTTTATTCTGCAAAGGAAAAGAAGAAGGCATCGACAAATCTTACAAAAGTTTCAAAAACTGCACCTTTCAGCATCAGACATTCAGCGAATGTAAATTCCGTTCCTCTCAACTGAGCGATGTCAGGTTCGAGAACTGCGACCTATCCAACATTTCTTTTGCTGAAAGTTCGCTCTACCGGGTAGAATTCATTTCCTGCAAACTATTGGGTACCAATCTATCGGGAACAACGATGAATCACGTCTTGCTGCATGACTGCAACGCAGGTTATATCAATCTGGCTATGAGTAAAATGAACCAGGTACGTTTTGCACACAGCCAGCTCCGCAACGGAAGTCTGAACGACTGCCGTTTTTCATCCGTCGCATTTGAGAGTTGCGATCTCGTAGAAGCCGATTTTTCACACGCTCCGCTTCGCGGAATAGATTTGCGCACTTCCCGTATCAGCGGAATCACGCTTAACATCAGCGATCTGAAAGGGGCTGTCATCACTTCCCTGCAAGCAATGGATTTGCTTCCACTGTTAGGGGTTATTATCGAAGATTAAAATCCTGCAAATTCACCCCGCCGCACTCAAACAAAAAGCATCGTCCCGTTGTTATAGTACAAGGTCGGACTAACGACATATAGGGAATAGGCACAAAAAGAATACCTATTTATAGTGATTTCTCACTCCCCGTCAAGTCCGTACTTTTGCAGAAATCTTATTCAAAAACAATAGAAACGATGAAAATTGAAAAAATTGTAGCTCGAGAAATTCTCGATTCAAGAGGTAACCCCACAGTAGAAGTTGACGTAGTATTGGAATCCGGCATTATGGGACGTGCATCTGTACCGTCAGGCGCTTCCACAGGTGAACACGAAGCATTGGAACTTCGCGATGGTGACAAACAGCGCTATGGTGGAAAAGGAGTACAAAAAGCGGTTGATAATGTAAATAAAATCATCGCTCCGAAACTGATTGGTATGTCTTCACTCAATCAGAGAGGTATCGACTACACAATGCTGGCATTGGACGGCACTAAGACTAAATCGAATTTAGGTGCTAACGCTATTCTCGGCGTATCTCTTGCCGTAGCTAAAGCTGCTGCCAACTATCTGGACCTTCCTCTATACCGCTATATCGGTGGAACAAATACGTATGTAATGCCTGTACCGATGATGAACATCATCAACGGTGGTTCACATAGCGATGCTCCGATCGCATTCCAGGAATTTATGATCCGTCCCGTAGGTGCTCCTTCTTTCAGAGAAGGTCTGCGCATGGGTGCTGAAGTATTCCACGCTTTAAAGAAAGTTTTGAAAGACCGTGGCCTTAGCACTGCTGTAGGTGATGAAGGTGGTTTCGCACCTAACCTCGAGGGTACGGAAGATGCTTTGAACTCTATTCTAGCCGCTATCAAAGCTGCTGGATACGAACCGGGCAAAGACGTTATGATCGGTATGGACTGTGCTTCTTCCGAATTCTACCACGATGGTATTTACGATTATACCAAGTTTGAAGGTGAAAAAGGTAAGAAACGCACTTCCGCAGAACAAGTTGACTACCTGGAAGAACTAATCAACAAATTCCCTATCGACTCTATCGAAGACGGTATGAACGAAAACGACTGGGAAGGCTGGAAAAAACTGACCGAACGCATCGGCAACCGTTGCCAGCTGGTAGGTGACGACCTGTTCGTAACCAACGTAGATTTCCTTGCAATGGGTATCGAAAAAGGCTGTGCCAACTCTATCCTGATTAAAGTAAACCAAATCGGTTCGCTGACAGAAACACTGAACGCTATCGAAATGGCTCACCGTCATGGATATACTACTGTTACTTCTCACCGTTCAGGTGAAACAGAAGATGCTACTATCGCCGATATCGCAGTAGCTACTAACAGCGGACAGATCAAGACAGGTTCTTTAAGCCGCTCCGACCGTATGGCTAAATACAATCAGTTACTCCGCATTGAAGAGGAATTGGGCGATTTGGCTGTATATGGTTACAAAAGAATTAAATAATTCAATATTCTCTTACTTGAATAATTCATCCCCGGACAATTACATTATCCGGGGATTTTTACATATCAACCATCCACTATTTTTTTGTATCGTAAGAAAACTAGCTTCACTAAGCATCAATAAATATCTCCAATATTTTGCGAATTGGATTAATAAGGCTACATTTGCAACGTCTAACATATTAACAGACGGTGGGGAAACCTGCCTACTATCGCTGCGAGCATTTTTATGTTCGTATGTGAACTCTTATATGGGCGGTTTCGTACCCCCATAGAGAGTGTTAATGCACCTCTAAACCTGCCGTCGGTATGTTAGACAATGGGACAGGCGAAACCGCTTTTTTATTAGTACTTCTTCCTCTCCCATCAATCTATTATTCATCTTTTAAATTCTAATGATTATGGAAAACAGCCAATTAAAAGACTTACAGGAAGAGGTTTCAGAAGCTACGAAACAGTATATCCTGACTACATTCAATTCTGAAAATGGAATGAAAACGTATTATTTGCAAATGTCAAACATAATACGCTCTGCGCACATTAATCCTCCCATTGACACCGAATACAACAGTTTAAAAAAGCTAAGCAAAAAGCTCAAGCAATATTGTACTTTCATTCAAACACTTGGTGAACATGAATGGGATAAGGGAATAGCCGATATTCAGAAAGCATTAGGCATTTATCTAATGCAAAATAACATCGAAAGTAAAGAACGCAAACAAACGAACCAAGAAATTGCCTCTCAACTGCAATTCATCGTTTTTCTCTCCGGGAATATAAATATCATCAAGCAACTTCATGGAATATTGCAACGCCATTTATCCAATGTGATGCTTTTACTCAGATCCTATCCGGAGCATAATATACAAGAATGAATAACAATGATGAATCAAAAAGAAACTGTAAATCTTTGCTTTTCTTAAAAATGGGATATTACAACAATTAGGGAACTGTGTATTTCGATAATATGCGAATATATATAAAAAAGCATCCAGACTAATACCTGAATGCTTTTTTCTTGGATTTGTTATATATCCTTTTTTGAGCCTCTTGTCGGATTCGAACCAACGACCCCGAGATTACAAATCACGTGCTCTGGCCAACTGAGCTAAAGAGGCGGGGGTGGGTAAGCTTACTATATCGCGCCGCTACAACCAACTACCTTTGCTGCGATCAAGCCCTGGAGGATTCGAAGGGAGCTGGCCGTATAGGACTTACCCGTTTTGCGGTTGCAAAGGTAGACATTTTTATGTATTCTGCAATAGCTGCAGACAACTTTTTTACTAACAAAAGACTAACAGGCTACATTTCAGGCAATTAAAATTGCAAAAAAATATTCAGACAACAACTTCCTCTGCTTTATTAACTTTAACAACCAGATTTCCCCTACCAACCGATATTATTTGTACCTTTGTGCGCAATTTATAAATGAAGATGACAGAGAACAGAAGCTATTTACAAAAATATGCCATGCATTTTGGCACGTATATGGGAATCTACTGGATATTGAAGTTCATATTATTTCCGCTGGGATTCCACATACCTTTCCTTTCGCTTTTATTTGTAATCCTGACATTGTCCGTACCTTTCATCGGATATCACTATGCGAAAATGTACCGGGATAAGATTTGCGGAGGAAGTATCCAATTTTCACATGCCATGCTCTTTACCATATTTATGTATATGTTTGCTTCTCTGCTGGTAGCTGTGGCTCACTACGCCTATTTCCAATTCATCGATCATGGATTTATCATCAACTCTTACATCCAGTTGTGGGACGAACTGATGACCAACACCCCGGCTCTGATAGAAAACAAAGAAGTTATAAAAGAAACGATAGATACCGCCCGTTCACTTACTTCCATCAATATCACCATGCAACTATTGTCATGGGATGTATTTTGGGGAAGTATCCTGGCCATTCCCACCGCATTGATGGTAATGAAAAAGGCCAAACCGGAAAATGACGGAGTGTCTCAATCGTAATTTGTAATTCGTAAGTAATTAGTAATTAAAAAATGGATATATCAGTTGTAATCCCATTATTCAATGAAGAAGAGTCACTACCCGAACTCTATGCTTGGATAGAACGGGTAATGCAAGCCAACGGATTCTCATTCGAAGTGATTTTCGTTAACGATGGAAGTACCGACCATTCATGGGAAGTGATCGAAAAGCTTAAAGCTCAATCGGAACATGTAAAAGGTATCAAATTCCGCCGTAACTACGGTAAATCACCTGCACTCTACTGCGGATTCGCTGAAGCGGAAGGAAACGTAGTCATAACGATGGATGCGGACCTACAAGATAGCCCGGACGAAATCCCCGAACTTTACCGGATGATTACAAAGGATGGCTACGACCTGGTATCCGGCTGGAAGCAAAAGAGATATGATCCTATTTCAAAAACACTGCCCACCAAGTTGTTTAATGCTACTGCCCGCAAAGTATCAGGCATCAAAAACCTGCACGACTTCAACTGCGGATTGAAAGCCTATCGCAAAGAGGTCGTAAAACATATCGAAGTGTACGGTGAGATGCATCGTTATATACCTTATCTGGCAAAGAACGCCGGATTCAAGAAAATCGGTGAAAAGGTGGTACACCACCAGGCGCGTAAATACGGCACAACAAAATTCGGACTAAACCGTTTCGTGAACGGGTATCTGGATTTACTCTCTCTTTGGTTCCTTTCCAGATTCGGCATCAAGCCGATGCATTTCTTCGGACTGTTGGGATCATTGATGTTTCTGATAGGAATGATTTCTGTCATCATCGTAGGTGCCAGCAAACTATATGCCATGTACAACGGTCTCCCCTACCGACTGGTGACCGACTCTCCCTATTTCTATTTGTCACTTACGGCAATGATTATAGGTACGCAATTATTCTTAGCCGGATTCCTTGGCGAACTCATCTCGCGCAATGCACCGGAACGGAATAACTATCAGATAGAAAAGAAAATTTGATTCACATTCAATAAACTGACTATGAAGAATTTAATTCGTATCTTTCTCATATTGACTATCATTGGCGGTGCAGTCAGCTTACACAGTGCCTGCTCGGATGAGAACGATTGCTCATTGGCAGGACGTCCGATGATGTACTGCACAATATATACCATTAATCCGGATAACCCTACTATTGCATTAAAAGACACGCTTGATTCATTAACAATCACAGCATTAGGCACCGACTCTATCATTCTGAACAATGAAAAGAATGTGCATACCCTGATGTTACCACTACGATACACAAGTGACACTACTGTGTTCATATTCAGATACGATCCCAAACGTAGAGAAAAAGATTTTGACACATTATACATTGTACAACAAAATACTCCTTATTTCCAGTCCATGGAATGTGGTTATATGATGAAACAAAATATAATCAGCGCTAAATTTGGAAAACCGGGAAGACCGGGTAACCCTCCTCCCTATGGCAACGGGCAGCCGGACCAGATAGATTCTCTTCATATAAAAAATAAAGAAGCCAATACAAATGAAATCGAGAACTTGCAGATATTCTATAATTATCGGCCAGAACGCACACCTGATGAAACGACTAATTAGTCTGCTTCTGCTCTTTTGCATTGGGCTTCCGTTGCTGGCACAACAGCAACGTCCGGCGCAAACGCCCAAAAGAGATCAGAAGAAAAAAGAGGTTGCCGAGATAGATACCATTCCGCTCTACAATGGTACGTATGTCGGTGTGGATTTATATGGCATTGGAAGCAAGCTGCTGGGAGGCGACTTTATGAGTTCTGAAGTCAGCGTAGCCGTTAACCTCAAGAATAAATTCATCCCTACTATTGAGTTTGGTATGGGAGGAACAGATACCTGGAGCGAAACAGGCATACACTATAAGAGCAAAATGGCCCCATTCTTCCGAATCGGTGTGGACTACAACACCATGGCAAAGAAAAAAGAGAAGAATAGCTACTTGTATGCAGGACTTCGCTATGCATTCAGTTCATTTAAATATGATGTTTCCACAATGCCGGCAGATGATCCTATCTGGGGAGATGTAATAGGTAACCCCAGTTTGGAAGACGGTTATTGGGGAGGAAGTGTGCCATTCAGCCATCTGGGTATGAAAGGATCGGTGCAATGGCTGGAAATCGTTTTAGGCGTCAAAGTACGTATTTACAAAAACTTCAACATGGGGTGGTCGGTACGTATGAAATACAAAACCAAAGCATCTACCGGAGAATATGGAGACCCATGGTACGTGCCCGGTTACGGAAAGTTTAAATCAAATAACATGGGAATCACTTATTCCCTTATTTATAAATTGCCTCTTTAGAATACAATGACAGGACTAGAGATTTGGCTGCTTGCAATAGGTCTGGCGATGGATTGTTTCGCTGTCTCAATTGCAAGCGGTATTATTTTGAAACGTACCCGTTGGAAACCCATGCTAATCATGGCTTTTGCTTTCGGCTTTTTTCAGGCAATCATGCCATTTATCGGATGGATGTGTGCAAAGACATTCAGTCATCTTATAGAAAGTGTAGACCATTGGATTGCTTTCGCGATCCTTGCCTTCTTAGGCGGACGAATGATTTTAGAATCTTTCAAAGAAGAAGAATGTTGTAAACTGTTCAATCCGGCAAATCCGAAAGTGGTATTGACTATGGCAATAGCCACAAGTATTGATGCATTGGCAATCGGCATTTCCTTTGCCTTTCTGGGAGTTCAGGACTATACCGAAATCCTTCCTCCTATCAGCATCATCGGGTTTGTTTCATTTGTCATGTCACTCATCGGTCTGATCTTTGGTATCCAATGTGGCTGCGGCATCGCCCGGAAACTGAAAGCAGAGTTATGGGGAGGTATCATTCTAGTCATTATCGGACTAAAGATATTAATTGAACATTTATTTCTTCAATAAAACGAGTTTTCTCATCAAATAGAAGAGCGTATGAAAACAAAAAAAAGTTTCCTTTGGCTGGCTTTCCTGATTTTGGCAACTATCTGGATATTAGTCAGACATAATCAACAAGTTGGCTATTACAGTGTCAAAGGTTTGGTGTTTGGGACAGTATATAAAATTACTTATCAGCATGACGGTGACTTAAAACCGGAAATAGAAGCTGAACTAAAACGCTTCGACCAATCTTTATCGCCATTCAATGACAGTTCTGTTATCAGTCGCGTCAACCGCAATGAAGAGCTGGTGACTGATAGTTTTTTCCAGAAATGCTTCCATCGCTCGATGGAAATTTCCCGCGAGACAAAGGGTGCTTTCGACATTACAGTAGCCCCTCTTGCCAATGCTTGGGGATTCGGTTTCAAAAAAGGTGCTTTTCCTGATTCATTAATGATAGACAGTCTGTTACAAATCACCGGATATGAAAAAGTGAAAATGGATAACGGCAAAGTTATCAAACAGGATCCTCGTACTATGTTAAGTTGTAGTGCCGTGGCCAAAGGGTATTCGGTAGACGTAATTGCACAACTGCTCGACCGTAAGGGAATAAAAAACTATATGGTAGATATAGGCGGCGAGGTGGTAGTGAAAGGGAAAAATCCTTCCAAAGGCTTATGGCGCATTGGAATCAATAAGCCCATCGACGATTCACTGGCCGTAAACCAAGACTTACAGACAATTCTTGAGATAACAGATTTAGGCTTGGCTACTTCCGGAAACTATCGCAATTATTATTATAAGGATGGGAAGAAATACGCCCATACGATTGACCCTAGAACTGGCTATCCGGTACAACACAATATCTTGTCCTCTACGGTAATCGCCAAAGACTGTATGACTGCCGACGCCCTTGCCACCGCCTTCATGGTGATGGGACTGGAAGAAGCGGAAGCTTTCTGCAAAGCGGATACAACGATTGACGCCTACTTTATTTATAGTGGAGAAAATGGAGAGTTCAAGACTTATTATACGGAGGGAATGAAAAAATACATAACTACTCCGTAATATATATATATATATATATTATACAAACAGAGGTTCTACTTGAGTAAAACAGAACCTCTATTCAATTGGCAAATATCTATTTCATAAACACGAAATACACTGCTGCAATCAGACAAATAAATGCAGCCAGATGATTCCAATGTAAAGCCTCACCTTTAAAGAAGATGGTAGTGAACACTGTAAAAATAACAAGTGTTATTACCTCTTGAATGACTTTTAGTTGCATCAATGAAAACGGGCCTCCATTGCCTATAAAGCCAATGCGATTGGCCGGTATCTGACAGGAATATTCAAAAAAGGCGATCGCCCAGCTGAACGCAATCACACCGATCAGCGGAAGAGCTGCGAACCAACTGTACTCCTGTTTCATCTTTAAATGTCCGTACCAAGCAAATGTCATAAAGACATTAGATACAATCAGTAACAAAATGGTATAGAATCCTTTCATAACAATCTATTCAAATTAATCTATTTTATCTGGTAATAATTCCTCCTGTACATTAGTCATACTGCTCCAAAGGCTATAACGAGCTTCCGGGTTCATCGCTTCCAACTGCCGTAAAATTCCTTTCATATCACTCCGGCTGGACTGCGATTCATAAGGACAATTCTTCACTTGCTTCTGATAATGACGCAAAGCTGCCAATTCTACCAAATCAGCTTCATGGACCAAACACATCGGACGAATAATTGTCATATCAAACTTCTTCATCATCAACCGGGGCGGCATTGTACTGAAAGCTCCCTGATAAGTGATATTCATCAATAAAGTTTCCAAAATATCATCCATATGGTGACCGAGAGCGATTTTATTGCATCCGTGTTCCTTGGCAACTGTGAACAGGGCTTTCCGACGGTTCCATGAACAGAGGAAGCAGGGAGATTTACGTGTGTCGGTAGCAGGATCAAAAGCTGTCTCATACTGCACAAAGGGAACTCCATACGTCTCACAGTGCGCTTTCAAATATTCCGTATCACTCTGATAAGGAATATTCTTCATCACTACATGGACGGCAACGACAGAAAAGCGAGGTTTATAGATACGTGCGCGTCTCCCCAACAGTTCCACAAGCGCCAACGAATCTTTTCCTCCCGATAGTCCGATAAGGATTTTGTCTCCTTCTTCTATCAATCCATATTGCACCACTCCTTTGCTAAACCGCCGTTCAATGCGGCGAATGGTTTTCTCTTCTTCCGTAAATTGTGTCATATCTTTAAAAATCGGCTGCAAAAGTAAGCGAAAAGAATGATTTAAAGAAGAATTAACATAATAGAATCACTGAAAAAGGGTTTATTTCTAATAAATTTGTACTTTTGAACAATTGATAAATGGACCGGTGCCCGAAAGCAGCAATGTTTTCAATCTACCCGTCACTCATAAACGCTCAAAACGATGAAAGGAAAATATATTCTATTTTTAATTTGCAGCCTCTTCCTTTGCGAAGTCTCTGCACAAACGTTGGAACAGGCACGCACCTTATTTACCAAAGGTGAGTACGAACAAGCCAAACCAGTTTTTAAGAAGTATACTAAATCACAACCGTCGAACGGGAATTATAATTATTGGTATGGCGTATGTTGCCTGAAAACCGGAGAGGCAGAAGAGGCGGTGAAACCTCTTGAAATAGCGGTAAAGAAACGTATCACCGGTGGACAACTCTATTTGGGACAAGCATATAATGAGACGTACCGCTTCGAAGATGCCGTGAACTGCTTTGAAGAATACATCGCAGACTTAAGTAAACGCAAGAAACCGACGGAAGAAGCGGAGAAACTTCTGGAGAAAAGCAAATCTGACCTTCGTATGTTGAAGGGGGTTGAGGAAGTATGTATCATCGACAGTTTCGTTGTGGACAAAGCAACTTTCCTGAACGCTTACAAGATCAGCGAAGAATCGGGCAAACTGTTTACTTTCAATGAATTCTTCAAGACAGAAGGAGATCATCCGGGAACTGTTTATGAAACAGAAATCGGAAATAAAATTTATTATAGCGAAAAGGGCGAGAAAGGTAATCTTGATATCTTTTCAAAGAACAAGTTGTTGAATGAATGGAGTGACGGACGTCCGTTACCGGGTAGTATCAATGCTTCCGGGAATGCGAATTATCCGTTTGTTCTATCGGATGGAGTCACCGTTTATTACGCCAGCGATGGCGAGGGATTGGGTGGCTATGATATTTTTGTCACTCGCTACAACACGAATACCGACACTTATCTTGTTCCGGAAAATGTGGGTATGCCGTTCAACTCGCCGTACAACGATTATATGTACGTCATCGATGAATACAACAACCTCGGATGGTTTGCTTCCGACCGTTTCCAACCGGAAGGAAAGGTATGTATTTATGTATTCATCCCTAACACTTCCAAACAGACTTATAATTATGAAGCAATGGAGCAGCAAGAGATCATTCGTCTGGCACAGATTCATTCGCTGAAAGAAACCTGGACGGATAAACAAGCGGTTACCGAAGCACTGCAACGATTGAAAGCTGCTATCAGTCATAAGCCCAAAGAACGCCGTGCCATGGACTTTGAGTTTGTCATTGACGACCATACGACTTACTATCTGATGAGCGACTTTAAATCCGCAAAAGCCAAGACACTTTTCCAACGCTATCAGCAGATGGAAAAAGACTATTATCAACAAGAAGAAAAGCTGAACGGCCTTCGTCAACAATATGCCGGTGCCAACCAACAGGGAAAAGCCAAAATGGCTCCTGCCATTCTCGACCTCGAAAAGCGGATACTGCAAATGTCCGAAGAACTCGATGCTCTCGAAGTGAATGTACGTAATGCAGAAAAAACAAAATAAATAATAACTCTGAACTATGGATATACTCATTATCGCCGTTCTCATTATTGCCGCAGTCATACTGTTTCTGGTAGAACTGTTCGTCATCCCGGGCATTAGTCTGGCCGGAATTTCTGCATTGGTTTGCATCCTGTATGCCAACTACTATGCATTCACCAATTTAGGTATGGCAGGAGGATTTGTCACTCTTGGCATATCAACGGTTGCCTGTATCGGATCCCTGATTTGGTTTATGCGATCGAAAATGCTGGACAAACTGGCGTTGAAAAAAGATATCGATTCAAAAGTAGACCGTAGCGCAGAAGATAGCGTCAAAGTGGGTGATATAGGAATCAGTACTACCCGCCTGGCACAAATCGGTTATGCCGAGATTAACGGAAAAATTGTAGAGGTAAAGTCAATAGACGGGTTCCTCAATGAGAAGACTCCGATAATCGTAAGCCGGATCACCGACGGTACAATCATGGTTGAGAAACACAAAGAATAATATTCACTTAATAAAAACATCAATGGAATCATCTTTCTACTTGCCTATCTTTCTGATAGCCGGAGGTATTATCTTCTTGATAATATTTTTCCATTACGTGCCGTTCTTCCTTTGGTTGTCGGCTAAAGTTTCGGGAGTTAACATCTCGCTGATACAACTATTCTTAATGCGTATACGTAACGTTCCGCCGTATATCATCGTTCCGGGAATGATCGAAGCCCACAAAGCCGGTCTGAAAAATATCACCCGCGACGAACTGGAAGCCCATTATCTGGCTGGCGGACACGTAGAAAAGGTAGTTCACGCCTTAGTATCGGCATCGAAAGCCAACATCGAATTGCCTTTCCAGATGGCTACTGCTATCGACCTGGCAGGACGTGACGTATTCGAAGCTGTACAGATGTCTGTAAACCCGAAAGTGATTGATACTCCTCCTGTAACGGCTGTTGCGAAAGACGGTATCCAGTTGATAGCTAAGGCTCGTGTTACAGTACGTGCCAATATCCGCCAGCTGGTCGGTGGTGCAGGTGAAGATACGATCCTTGCCCGTGTAGGTGAAGGTATCGTTTCGTCTATCGGTTCTTCTGAAAACCATAAATCGGTATTGGAGAATCCGGATTCTATCTCTAAACTTGTACTTCGTAAAGGTCTGGACGCAGGAACTGCTTTCGAGATTCTGTCTATTGATATTGCGGACATCGACATAGGTAAGAACATCGGTGCGGCTCTGCAAATCGATCAGGCTAATGCAGATAAGAATATTGCACAGGCAAAAGCTGAAGAGCGCCGTGCTATGGCAGTAGCTTCCGAACAGGAAATGAAAGCAAAAGCACAGGAAGCTCGTGCCAAAGTGATCGAAGCAGAAGCTGAAGTTCCTAAAGCAATGGCTGAAGCTTTCCGCAGTGGAAACTTAGGCATCATGGATTATTATCGCATGAAGAATATCGAAGCTGATACTTCCATGCGTGAGAATATCGCCAAGCCGACAACAGGCAATGCTGGCAATCAGCCATTGAGCAAATAATCGTTCACAAACGCCGGAATCCGATTTTATTTCAGTCGTAAGACGTTCTCCCCTTTCCTATGGAAAAAGAAAGAGACTTCTTCTGAACTTAAATCCGGTTCCGGCGTTTCTATTTATAGATACAATCCTATTATAAAACTAAAACCTTTCAATGACATGAAAAAGTACTTTCCATCCTCTGAATTGATAATCAATGAAGACGGTTCAGTATTCCATCTTCACGTAAAACCCGAATGGTTGGCAGATAAAGTAATCCTGGTAGGTGACCCCGGACGTGTAGCACTCGTAGCTTCTCATTTCGAAAACAAAGAATGTGAAGTGGAAAGCCGCGAATTCAAAACCATCACGGGTACTTACAAAGGTAAACGGATTACGGTAGTCTCTACAGGAATCGGTTGCGATAACATCGACATCGTAATGAATGAATTAGATGCACTCGCCAATATCGACTTTGTCACCCGTGAAGAAAAGGATCAGTTCCGCCAACTGGAATTAGTGCGTATCGGCACATGTGGCGGTCTGCAACCCAATACGCCTGTCGGAACTTTTGTCTGTTCACAAAAGTCCATCGGTTTCGACGGGTTACTGAATTTCTATGCCGGACGTAATGCCGTATGCGATTTGCCTTTCGAACGTGCTTTCCTCAATCACATGGGTTGGTCGGGAAATATGTGCGCTCCTGCTCCTTACGTCATTGATGCCAATGAAGAATTGATTGACCGGATCGCCAAAGACGACATGGTACGTGGAGTGACAATCGCTGCCGGAGGTTTCTTCGGTCCTCAAGGACGTGAACTTCGTATCCCGTTAGCAGACCCGAAACAAAATAATAAGATTGAAGCGTTCGAATATAAAGGTTACAAAATTACCAACTTCGAAATGGAAAGTTCAGCTTTGGCAGGACTTAGCCGATTGATGGGACACAAGGCTATGACCGTCTGCATGGTGATAGCCAACCGACTTATCAAAGAGGCCAACACCGGATATAAGAATACAATCGATACGCTAATTAAGACAGTACTTGACAGGATATAAATCTATATTCAGGAGAGTTAAATTGTAATCGAAAGAATAAAATTGCAATTAAAAGAATGTATAACGGCTTGAATCTTTCACTGATAATATGTGTAGATTCAAGCCATTGTTTTTTTATTAATAACCAATTGTAAATCTCTCCTGATGATGTTTCGGATATTCCAGTTCATCAATCATGGCGGCGGCATAATCTTCAACAGAGATATGGCTGTTTCCTACAATATCTACAATCATATCATCTTTTCCCAACCGATAACGTCCTGTACGTACTCCCGGACGCATATCCGCTGCCGGAGAGAAAAATACCCAGTCTATTTCCTTTTCTTTCTTTAAAAAGTTCAGATAGAACTCTCCTAGAGCTTTCACTCCCGGCAATATATTTTCAGGTACTTCACCGGAATCCATCAGACGCAAGCCCGGAGCGATAAACAAAGAACCGGCACCGCCTACCATCAAAAAGCGATTAACACCCGCTTTCTTCACTCCATCAATAATGGTCAGATAAACTTTGATTGTTTCATCGTATATATCAGGATTATTCCATCCCGGATTGAATGCACTAATAACAGCATCTGCACCCTTACAAACGGCAGCCACTTCATCAAGCGCGGAGACATCGGCTTTCACCACTTTCAGATTTTCATTCTCTATCTTTATCTTTTCCGGATGACGAACCACTGCCGTAACCTCGAAACCACGATTCAATGCTTCATTCAGAAGGGCAGAGCCCACAAAGCCGCTTGCCCCGATAAGGACTATCTTTTTCACTTTCTCCATATTCTAATATATTATAATGTTACTACTATATAATAAATAACACTACAACATTCAGAATGTTAGTTCTCTTTTAGAAAATTAATTATCCGATATAAGATTCTATTGTCTCTTTCAACCTTTCCAAAGAATAGGGCTTTGAGATAACAGCGTTGCATCCTGCCTGAATAGCCTGTTGCTGTTCAGTATAGAAAGCATACGCGGTCACTGCAATAATAGGCACAGTCAGAGAAATAGTACGGATCTTTTCAGTGGCTTGAATACCGTCCATGATCGGCATACGAATATCCATCAGAATCAAATCCGGCTTTTCGCGGATAAAACTATTGATGGCTTCCTGTCCGTTGCGTACCCATGAAATAATATATTCCTTATTCAGAAGAATATTAAGTTGGACAAAGTTCGACTCAATGTCTTCTACCACTAATATCTTTTTACGTTTATCCTCATCAACGTTCTTCTTATGTGAGAGGCTTCTTTCAGCAACTTCTTTCGGTACTTCCTGATAAGGCAAATAGAGTGCAAACGTACTCCCCTGCCCCAATTCTGAAGTTACCTCGATACGGCCGCCCAGTCGTTCTACAATGCTTTTACAAATTGAAAGCCCTAATCCGGTGCCTTGCACAAAATCATTCAGTTTCTCAAACCGGGTGAAAATTTGAGGGAGTTTCTCTTTGGATATACCGCAACCCGTATCGCTGACATACAGTTTCAGCCAGGAGCCTTCATGTTTCAAGCCTAAAGTTATACTTCCCTTTTCCGTATTTTTAATTGCGTTCGACAAGAAATTGAACAATACCTGCATCACACGGTTACGATCAGTAGAAGTCCAGTATTCTCCTTCGGGACGAATCACTTTCAATTCTACATTCGACTTCATCTTCAGCTGGTGCACTTTTTCCACTTCTTCCACTAGTCCTGCGATCTCAACCTGCTGGAAATGCATTTCCGATTTGCCGGATTCAATACGGGAAAGGTCTAAAATATCATTAATCAACTGCAGTAACAGGTTGCTATTTCTCTGAATAATTTCCAGATACTCCATTTTCTCTTCTTCACTTTCTGTCACTGCGATAATCTCCGAAAAACCGACAATAGCATTCAACGGAGTACGAATTTCATGGCTCATATTAGCTAAAAAGACCGACTTCATTTTATCAGCATCTTCCGCACGACGTTTAGCTTCGATCAATTCCTGCGAACGCTGAATCCGGTCTCCGATATCATGTATCAACGCAAGTACCCTGTTTCCTTCAAAGGGGGCGATACGTGCCTGAAAATAATGCAGACTTCCATCCACTTCAAGCGGATATTCTATTTCCTTCAACTTACCATCACGCAAACATTCCCTAATGTTACAAATGAACAAGTCGCTAACCTCCGGTGAATAAATAGATCGTCCATCTGCTCCGCGTAGCACTTCCACAGGGTGAAGCAATATCGTTCCCGGTGCCATCAGGACATCGGTAATAAAGAAATTATCATCAAAAATAAAAATGAATTCCGGCAATGCTTCAATTATTTTGCGATTATACTCTTCCAGATATTTGATATGTTGCTCCTTTTCGCATTGTGAAGTGACGTTCACCGTATATGCCAGCAGTTTACCCGGATGACTTTCGCAACTCTCTTTGTAAGACAGAAAATGATCTTCCAGCCAAATTACTTTCCCTTGTTCACTTATACAACGAACTCTAATTTGTGAGGTCTTAGAGTCTGATGAAAGCATTTCTGCAAAGGCTTGTTTATAGAATTCAATATCTTCCGGATGAATAAACCGATAGAAATCATCTATATCTTCAAAAATGATCCCGGCATCCTTTAATCCCAGTGTAAAAAAATAATCGTTTGAAAAGGAGCATTTGCCCGTAATGATATCATATTCCCACAAAGCTATTTGATGAGCTGCAAGGACAGAAAGTATTTCTTGTGAGTTCTCCCGTATGAGTTCACTCTTTTCATTGGAAGAATATAAATTAATCGCTGGTTCCATAAGCATTATTGTTTTATTTTGTTTGGTGTACCACTGCATGGCAGCAAATATAAACAAATAAAGCACAAGTTGTGCTCAATTTTCTGTTTTTTACTTAGAAACAATTATCTTTGCTCATCCAAAAAGAAAAAAGAATGATTCAAGATACTATCTGTGCCATCGCTACCGCTCAAGGCGGTGCTATCGGAAGCATCCGCGTTTCCGGTCCGGAAGCTATTTCTATTACCGGCAGCATCTTCAAGCCAGCCAAAGCTGGCAAATTATTGAGCGAACAAAAACCATATACTTTGACATTCGGGCGTATTTATGACGAAGACGAGATGATTGATGAAGTGCTCGTCAGCCTTTTCCGTGCTCCTCATTCGTATACGGGAGAAGACAGTACGGAAATCACGTGTCATGGTTCCACTTATATTCTTCAACAGGTAATGCAGTTGCTTATTAAAAACGGTTGCCGCATGGCCCAGCCGGGAGAATATACGCAACGTGCTTTCCTCAATGGAAAAATGGATTTAAGTCAGGCAGAAGCTGTGGCGGACTTGATTGCTTCTTCATCTGCTGCCACTCACCGATTGGCAATGAGCCAGATGCGGGGTGGATTCAGTAAAGAGCTGACAGATCTACGCAACAAGTTGTTGAATTTCACTTCCATGATTGAATTGGAGTTGGATTTCAGCGAAGAGGATGTGGAATTTGCCGATCGTTCGGCATTAAGGAAACTGGCAGATGAAATTGAACAGGTCATTTCGCGGTTGGCTCATTCATTTAGTGTCGGGAACGCCATTAAGAATGGTGTTCCCGTAGCTATCATCGGTGAAACAAATGCCGGAAAATCGACTTTACTGAATGTATTATTGAATGAGGATAAAGCCATTGTCAGTGATATTCACGGGACAACACGTGATGTAATCGAAGATACTGTCAATATCGGAGGAATCACTTTCCGGTTCATTGATACCGCCGGAATCCGGGAAACCAATGACACGATTGAAAGTTTGGGTATTGAACGTACTTTTCAGAAGTTGGATCAGGCGGAGATTGTTCTTTGGATGGTAGATGCTGTGAATGCCGCTTCTCAAATTGAACAGTTATCGGAGAAAATAATTCCACGTTGCGAAGGAAAACATTTGATTGTTGTATTCAATAAGGCTGATTTGATTGAAGATAAACAGAAAGAGAATGTATTATCTTTATTAAAAGACTTCCCCAAAGAATCTACGGAATCTATTTTCATCTCGGCCAAACAACGGAAGAATACAAGTGAGCTACAAAAAATGCTTATTGATGCCGCACACTTGCCTACAGTGACACAGAATGATATTATTGTGACAAACGTAAGACATTACGAAGCTTTAAACAAAGCTTTGGAAGCTATTCATAGAGTACAAAACGGACTTGATTCGCAGATTTCCGGGGATTTTCTTTCGCAAGACATACGAGAGTGTATCTTCTTTATTTCGGACATAGCGGGGGAGGTTACGAATGATATGGTGCTTCAAAATATCTTTCAACATTTTTGTATTGGGAAATAACGGCTTGTAAACAGCCATAACCAACCATAACTATTTAGAATAAAGTCGCTGTATATCAGCGACTTTTGTTTTTATGTACTTTCCAGACCGTATTTGGAAGTAACGGTTTTTATCCATATTTTTCATACGTATTTCTACCGTGACAGAAATTCACGGTTTGCCCAAATATCACAGTGACGCATTAGTTGACGTGTGTTGACAATGGTTTACATGTGTGGACAAAAAGGGAAATTAAAATTCATGTAAAATGGCAGAAAATAGGACGAAAATATGGAAGTAAAAAGAATTTGTCAATGGTGCGGAAAACCGTTCATCGCACAGAAAACAACTACTTGTTATTGCAGCCCGCAATGCTCGAAACGGGGTTACAAACACCGCATGATGGAGCGGAAGATGGAGCTGCGCCATATGCAGGAGATGCAGGAATTGCGCTCGTCGCTGGAAAAGCAGGAATACTTCACTTTTTCGCAGGCAGCACGTCTGATGGGTGTAAGCCGACAGTACATCTACAAACTGGTAAAGGAAGAGAAACTCCGTGCATCCCGGCTCAGCGGAAAGATGTCGTTGATACGGAAAGCCGACATCGAGCTCATGCTCAAAAGCAAACCTTATGAACGGCTGGTAGCAAAAAACGACTTTGACATCACCGAGTATTACACTGCCGAGGAGATTGCACAGAAATATAAGGTTAATGCCAAATGGGTATGGACCTACACACGGCAGCACAAGGTCCCGAAGGTGCGCATCCGCCAGTTCAACTATTACAGCAAGAAACATATTGATGCCGCCTTTGCCAAATATGAGGTGGATTCCGACCTGACGGAATGGTACACTCCCGAAGATATTCAGGAGAAATACGGCATGACACGTGTCGCCATCCGTTCGCACGTCTACCGCAACAATATCCCATCGAAAAAAGAACACGGGCAGATATTCTATTCCAAACTCCACTTCGACCTTTCGAAGAACTCTGCAGAGGAGAGCAAGGCCGAATACTACACCGTCAAGGAGGCAATGGAAAAATTCAAACTCTCCCGTGACTCAGTTTATAATATTCTGCAGTTCCACCAGATTCCCCGAGAAAAGAACGGGCGCTTCGTCCGCTTCCTGAAAGTGGACTTTGACCGGGTGATGGGTGTCCGTAAGTGACGTGATTATAGGCTACCGTAAATTATTCCAAAATTAATCGTCACTGAAGGTGGTCTGCATGGTTACATTACTGTGATTTGCCAGCGAATTAATAACAACCATAAAAAATATAACATTATGAACGATTGTAAAACCGTAACATTAAGAACACGTCCTTTGAAAAACAGGATGCTGTCGTTTTATCTGGATTATTATCCTGGGTATAGAGACAAGGAAACAATGAAAGTTATCCGTCATGAATCGCTTGGCATTTATATTTATGCCAATCCGAAGAACAAGCGGGAACAGGATTTCAACGAGGTAATGGCCGAGAAGGCTGAAGCCATCCGTTGCCGCAGGTTCGAGTCGGTAGTGAATGAACGGTATGATTTCTTCGACAAGTACAAACTCAAGGCTGATTTCCTGGAGTATTTCCGTAATCAGCTCCGTAAACATGACCCAAAGTGGGAATTTGTCTATCTCCATTTCAGCAACTTCGTGCATGGGAAATGTACTTTTGAGGAGCTCGACATTGATCTCTGCAACAAGTTCCGTGAGTACCTGTTGACGGCAAAGAAACTCAAGCGTAACGGACACATCACACGAAACTCCGCATCGGGATATTGGTCTACATTCAGGGGACTTCTGAAAATCCTCTACCGTAACGGGCTGATCCGCAACAACGTCAACGACTTCCTTGAAAAGATCGAGACCGAGGATGTAGTCAAGGATTATCTTTCGGTGGAAGAACTCTACAAATTGGCCGAGACACCTTGCAAGAAGCCCGTACTGAAAACGGCGTCGCTCTTCTCCTGTATGACCAGCCTGCGCATCAGCGACATCCTCGCCCTCTGCTGGGAGGACATCGTGGACTATTCGGCCGGTGGCAAGTGCGTACACATCATCACTAAGAAGAACCGCTCTGAGGACATCATCCCCATCAGCGAGGAAGCACTGGACCTGATCGGCTACAGCCCCGACAAGCGGGGAATGGTATTCAAGGGATTACAGCGCAGCTGGACCCAGACCTACATGAAAGGGTGGATCCGTTCGGCTGGAATCACCAAGAAGATTACATTCCACTCCTATCGTAGAACATTCGCTACGCTGCAAGCGGCTGCCGGAACGGACATCCGTACCATACAAAGCATGATGGCTCACAAGAGTATAACCACAACCCAAAGGTACATGAAAGTAGTGGACAGCAACAAGCGTGAAGCCAGCAAGAAAATCACCCTGATGCGGAAAGACTGACAGGCATTTTGACCACCTGTTTTAGCGGATATAGTTTGATTTTGAGCGAAAAATCGGACTATATCCGTAATTTTTGTGTAAAATCGGACGATTATAACTCATTATTTATCAGTATCTGGAATAACGCACATAACTTTGGCGTACAGTAATTCCAAATAGTGATAGAAGATGACAAATACAGAACAAATCCGAACTAAGAAAATAAGTTTTATCCTTGCGCTATCCGTTATCATTTTTGCGGCCATAGCCACTTATTTTACCCTTTGCCATGACATCAACATCATGCGCATAACAACTCCTGTAATTCTCGGACTGGCGATGTCCATCATATTGTGTGGAGTCCTGCAGAAATTTTTCTATAATTGGCTGACGAAAAATCCCATCCACTTCTCTTTTGGTGAACAATCCTCCCCTGTTATAGAATCAGAGAGCACCACAGAGCCTGTTTGTATTGCCGAAACACTCTCTACTGAACAGTCGGCGGATTCTTCTGAACAGGAGTATTCTCCATCCGCACAGTCAAATCAAGAGCCTGTCGTCCCCGATTGTTCCAATGAATCTCATTTGGAAAAGTATGATTCCATTCTGGAAGAACTCAAAGAGAAAGAACTGAAAAGGCAAGTAAAAGTTATGGATGCGATTCGGGAATATGTAACCATCAAGACTGCCCCCTATCTCTCCAAAGAGGCTATAGCGACTCTCATTTCCAATATTGAGTACATGGCTTGTGATCAGCCGGAACTCTACAAACCGATTCGTTCCAATATTGACAATCCGCTACGGTCACCGGGACTTCGTCATCTGGCGTGGAATGTCGGTGAACGATTGAGAGTTCCATTGGCGAAAAGAGCCGTCTTTATCAAAGAATCATTTCCATACGAACTTGAAAACGCGAGTATTGAATATCTCAGGCTTAATTTGCGGGATCAGGTAGCAAGTCAGATTCCAATTGATGTACCTGAAAAGGGAGACTATCGCTTCCATTTGGAAACAGATAACGATGAGTCGTAACAAAAAACGTATGCAGATGAAATAATTAATCCGGTCTGTATTGTTCTGCAAAGCTTCATTAGGTTGGTTCGCAGCATGTTAAACGATTAAAAAGTTATAATATGAAAACAGACCAACTTACATTCAATGACTTGCCGGCAGTAGTCGGCGAACTTTGCGACCGGATAGCAAGCATGGAAAATCTGCTGACTGAAAAACTGTCCAAGCAGCATGAAGCCAAAGAAAACACGCACGTCCCCATGACCGTGCAGGAAGCTTGCGCCTATCTCAAAATGCCGTTATCGACATTTTATTACAAGGTCAAAAAAGATGATATTCCAGTCATCAAGCAAGGGAAACATCTATACATCTACCGGGATGAACTGGACAAATGGCTGGAATCCTCCCGAAAGAATCCGGCTCCGCAAACTTTTGAGGAAGAGAACGAAGCCATGCTCGCTTCCCATCGCCGTAAACCTAACCTTAAAAACTGGTAATGATGGAGAAGACGGACGAAACGATACCTTCACGTGAGGAACTGGCTGTTTATATAGAGGAAGCAGCCGTGAGCGTCACGAATAACTATGAAGAAGCGCCAGCGGTGTTGATGGTGGATGATGCTGTTATAGGCACATTGGGGAATTTCAGCGCTTCCATCGGGAAAGCCAAAAGCAAAAAGACTTTCAACGTTTCGGCCATTGCCGCATCAGCATTGAGTGGCCGCACTGTTCTTCGTTACCGTTCCATGTTCCCCGAGAACAAGAGGAAGATTCTGTATATCGACACGGAACAGGGACGCCATCATTGTCAACAGGTACTGAAGCGCATCCTGCGTTTGGCTGAAATGCCGGATGACAAGGTGCCGGAAAATCTGATCATGCTGTCTCTGCGCAAGTTTGCACCAAGAGTGCGTCTGTTGATAGTCGAAGAAGCTATCGGCACCACACCTGATTTGGGTCTGGTCATTATAGATGGCATCCGTGATTTCCTTTACGACATCAATTCATCCAGTGAATCTACCGAAGTTATCTCGAAATTCATGCAGTGGACGGACGATAAACAAATCCATATCCATACTGTCCTGCATCAGAACAAGAATGATGAACATGCGCGTGGTCACATCGGCACGGAACTCAACAACAAGGCGGAAACCATCCTGCAGGTAGAAGTGGACAAAGAGGACAAAGCCATAAGCGTGGTCGACGCCGTGCACATCCGGGACCGGGACTTTGAACCTTTCGCATTCCGCATAAACGAAGATGTCCTGCCCGAACTGGTAGAACCATATCTGTCCAAAGAGAAGAAGAGCGGGCGACCAACCAAAGAACCGTTCGATCCGGAGAGGGAGATTCCGGAGGATGTACATCGTGCGGCAGTGGATGCCGCTTTTGCCCATGGGAATATCGGCAGTTACGATGACTACCTGGAACGTCTGAAGGAAGCTTACGGATTGCACAATGTAAAGCTCGGTTACAACAAGGCTGTCAAAGTAGCCACCTTTCTTGGCAATAGGCAGATGGTCATAAAGGAGGGAAAAAATTATATTCTCAATCCGGAATGCCATTACTGAGTCCAACTTTACTTTATTGCAGGGGCGTATATATTAGAATAAAGCAAAGTCGGCAGGAAATCATCATGTGAGATACTCATTTTCTCCCCTCTTTTAGCGGATAATAATATCCTGCATTTCCTTGTCCAAGTGCCAATTCATTATACGCATCCGATATAGCTTGCGGGGAAGGATAAACAGGTAACTGTTTCGAGATATGCCAAGGTATAACCTCACTGCGTTACGGTTGTACATTGGCGCTCTTGACTGCTCAGTTCCTTCGCCAGTACGGTACTCGCAAGCTCGCACCTTTTCAACCATTATAACAACGATTCAAATGAAAGAAAATATTGCCAATACATCAGCTTCCCCGAAAGAAACAAGAAGCGTCTTTGTCGGGGCAAAAGTCACTCCCAGCCAGAGAGAACATATAAAATCACTGGCCGAACAATGCGGCATGACCGTAAGCGACTACATATTGTCATGTGCGTATAACTTCAAGCCAAAAGCGAGGCTCACGAAAGAAGAGGCGGCACTGTTGCAGAATCTGGACAATTGTCGGTCTGATCTCGTAAAATATACCTCCGCACTTCACGGAATGTCCACAAAGCAGCGGATGGTAATGTTCAATCAGATTCCGTTCATGGTCGGCTGGCTCGGAGAACTTTCCAATGTTGCCGAAGGCGTCTGCCAATTTCTGGAAGCCGTAAAGGAGAAAAACAAAATTCCGTCCAACCCTCAATCCGAAGAATAATGATTGCAAAAGCCAAAGCCATATCTTACGGTATCAATGACCTTCGTTATATTACCGGCGAATCAAAACACAAGAAGCATCCGGAAAAAATATATCGGGTATTGGACAATCTGTTGCCCCCGGATCTGGACGCTATGGGGATATGGAACTCCATGCAGTTGACCCTTTCCCAGCATCGGCCGATAAAGAATTCCATAATCAGAATAGAGTTGAGTCCATCGCCTGAGCATACCAGTTTCTATGACATTGAGGACTGGCAAAAGCTCTGGCACGAATTCGCCGAAGAGTTCGACAAACAAACGATTACCGGCAAGGACGGGAAAGTCCGTTCCTGCCCGACCAATCTGGCCAACAGCAAATATACGGTTTACCTGCACATGGAATCCAAAGGGAAAGTTCCCCATCTCCATGCCGCAATTTGCCGCTTTGATGAAAACGGGAACATCAACAATGACCATAACATTCATCTTCGGGCACAACGTGCAGCCGAGCGAGTTGCAGTGAAACGTGGCTGGAAGACTGCGGAAGGAATCCGAAGTCGCAACATTCCGGAAGTAAGCAGAGAGTGCATGGAGGTATTGAGAACCATGCCATCGTGGTCATGGGAAGAATACAAGAAAGCACTTGCCCGGAGAGGCTATTCCGTATATGAACGGAAAGACAAGAAAGATGTTCTCCGTGGATATGCTATCCTCAAAGGAAATACCAAATACAAGGCTTCCGAACTGGGAGTGGCCCGTAACCTGATGATTTCCAAACTTCCCCGAACCTGGCAAAAGCTACACTACCGGGAGAGACTTGCCGCTCAGGTCAATACTTATCAGAGCTATCGGCCGGAACCTGTTCAAAGACCGGCAGCTGATATGGATTATACCCACTACCGTTCCGGCTCGGTGTCCTACACGCTTTCTTCCCATAGCGGAACGGAACAGCGTTTCTATATCCCGGAGCGGGTACTTGACTATTTCAACGATGAGTTCGACTACCGGGAGGTTGCCAACAGCAGCGAACTGACCGACATAGCCGTAGCATTCTTTGTCGGGATGCTTGATACACCTGTCGTATCTACCGGAGGTGGCGGCGGAGGTTCTCAAAGCGATCTTCCCTGGCGAGACAAGGACGATGATGACCTGCAATGGGCCCGCCGCTGTGCCCGTGCTGCTACCCTCCTATTGGGCAAGAAACCGAGAACAGGATTAAGACGATAAAGTCATGGAACAGTCATACAAAAAGCGGCCGCCTCGTGCGACCGCTAATAGTCCGCCAGTCTTGGCGGATATGGGGGAAATTTACTTTATAAATCTAACAAATTAGCAAAATCATCAGTTTACATTCAAATCCTTTCTGTATTTCCAACTATATCCGTATGCGCTTTTTTGACGACCAGTAAGGACATTTTTTACATTGTCTGCTCTTTTGACATTGAAATAAGTGGCTATTTCATCGAATGAATAAAATTCTTTAATAATATTCCCATTTTGATCTAAAGCAACAATAGCGTTTGTTTCAGCATATTCATAAAGAGCTTGTTCTGCTATATAAGGACCATTTTCTTTCAAAAACTCTTGAAACTCTATTTGAGTTTCTTCTTCAATATCTACTCGGACACAATCAAGTGTTTCTTCTATTACAAAACCATCTTCATTTTCATCAAGATTATTTTCTTCCAGTTTCTCTATATTAAAGGATTCTGGAAAACAATAAAATTCATGGTTAATGCATCTTTTTGTAACAAAATCCTTTTCATCCTCATTAAGAGGTAATTTTGTATTCCATATTTTATCACTTACAGATTTATAAATCGCCATTCTTTCCTCATAAAAAGCTTCGTACAGTGCACTTATCTTATCTCTAATAATTTTGGCATCCCTTGTCAAATAGTTAGTATGTGAATGTCCCCACATTTGTTTATTGTAGCCATATTGAGGATCATTTGATTTATACTTAATTATAAATTGTGTCTCAGCGCAGTTCAACATTCCAACTAATTTCTCAATATCATCACACTCGAACTGATGAATTATCTCAAATTTGCATTCATGAAAAGTTGAATATGCTTTCCAAAACCCACCATTTGTAGGACCTGTTACTGGACTAATATGCTCACGATGTCGTATAGCCGGATCACGCCTTGTTTGTCCAATATACACCTTGCCATCTGGAAAAGTGTATTTATAGATGTATCCTTTCATACTAATAATATTTTATTCGATATAATTATGTTATCTCAATATTTTAGCAGATTGAATATTGTATTCGTTTGCTTCTTAGGAGTTTATATTTCATCGAACAGTGGAGGCCTTGTATCTGTGAAAAGGCTCTCTACTTTTTTCTGATATGCACATATATCTTCTTTAATAGGGTTGTAAAATACATCTTCGAAAGAACATAATGTGCTTGGACTCGCATATAAATATATAGTCCTAAGATGTGAGAATGTCGTCATATAAATATTAATATCATTAGTTGTTGGAAATTTCTTCATTTTCTCCAACAGATTATATACATCCCTACTTCCCATCTGTGGCAATCTTGATAAAACTACAATGCCTTTTTTTATTTTATGTGTGTCAGAATACTTAATTATATCACCCAATATTCTTCTAACGCATTCCAATGAATCATCTTTGTAATCAATTTCTACAAAGGCTTCTTCTCCCTTTTCAGAATACACATAACCATCAAATGATAATGAGTTATTTCTATTGGTATTGGCTGCAAAACCAAATAAACCGTTAAGGTATAGGCTTGTAACAGCTTTTATTTGCAAATTTGTAAGATAACCAAATGCAGAAGTATTCGCGTTGTAATCTTCAATATCCAAATTCTGATGGGAACAATGCTTTACGCATAACCCACATTCAATGCAAGAAGTTCCTTTTTCTGCTATAATAAATCGCTTTTCAATGCTTTTTTCCGAAGGCCCACTTCCACCTATTGCACTCGTCGGACAGATTGTAGTTTCTGATGAAAGGTTGAAAAACGCATGCTCTATACTTGCAAGGTTTATAAACGAGCACCTTTTTGATGTGCATTTTGCACATACTTCTATGTCTCTTATATTTATCTTCATTCTTAGTCTGTTAAGATACCATGTCTTGTTAATATATGCTCAAAATCAAGAGCTTTTTGTTCCAAGATTCTGCGAGTTGCCATTTGAGACAAGCTAAGCAGGTCACAGGCAATAACTCTAATCTGAAACTTATCATATGCTTGGTCAATTAAGCATCTAATCTCCGTATCATTGTCTGGATGCTCATACCCAATAAGCAAAGAGGCATAATTGATGTCATCTGTCTTGCCTTCATCGTAAGACAAAATCTTGTTTTCTATGGCTTGTCTAATTCCTTTTGCATTATACGCATGAGTTTCAGTATAGGATTTGATTTCAACGGGTATGACATGCCCCTTATAAATACAATATGCATCGTATCTACTGATTTCTCCTTTACATTCCAAACCTATGATATTAAGCAATGCGTGAACAAAAGGATAAAAATCATTTTTATCAGCGTATTGATATTTTGTACAAAGATGTGAAGCAATGTTTTTTACGTCAATATCACTGATAGCCATGTTGGATATATCTTCGAGTACTGATTTCATCATCTGTGTCTCTGTGGTGAATTGATTTCGCGCTTCCATATAGATTGCTTTCAGTCGCAAATCCCTTATGGATATTTGGCTGTTTATGACTTTGAGCCTGTCATATTCTTTATCTGGATGCTTTCTTATATCCTCAATGTTACTTCCCATCAACCATTCAACATTAGTTTCAGGGAGCATTTGATACGGAGAAAACAGTTTGTCACTATCGGGCAAAGAATCATCAATGCCACTTCTAAACAGAATGGCATTATATGCAGCAACACACATCTTTTTTTGTTCTGCTATGTTGTTTATTTTTCGAAATTTATAAGCAGTCCAAAATTGTGTGGTCATATATCTTTGCTTAATTGTATCTACATATTTCCGACCGTCCTCTGTGCATACATAGTAGTTGACATTGCCTATCCTTTTTTGTTTCGGTTCGATAATACCGCAAACACGCAAAATTTGATTAATACTTCTTGTTAAGTTGCTTACCTGTTTAATAGGCTGGTTCCTTTGAGTCTTTGGATAATGAGGATGCGTCCTCGTGAATGTTTTTCCCTCTTGCCTATTCAAACGTGCTTCCTCAATGAATTGGTCTATATCTTTAATGTCATAAGTCGTCAATAGTGGCATTTCATCAGATGAAAGGCAATATTCTAACTGTGACAGTGCATAGCAAATCCCGAAACCCAAGTAACAATTAAAATCAATCGCACAATTATGTTCGTATATCTCTGTGGCTGTGGTTATATTCACAAATAATTCCCTCAATATGCCGTAATTGGGGTTATTGTTTAGGACTTGGCTTATAACCAATTTCCCTAAGCGAGTAATGGCATAGACTTCTGAACCATAGTCGGCAGAAACCAAGCCTAGAACTCTGAGGATTTGCATTCTTGCCTTTGCATTCTGTAAAGGAGAGTTCCTGCTTTCGTCGCCCTCTGCATTGATAATCCTGTGAGCTTCTTCGCCAACGCTATTCCCACTTGTAATGATAAGGGCATTTACGCCAATTTCTGCAACGCTCTTTTTGGAGTAATACCCTTGTGAATCGGCGTAGTCCTTCGCTATATCCATTTCATGGAGCAAGCGAATGTTTGAAATTATGTTTCCTTGATTTTGTAGCTTCAAGTAATCTTGTCCTACCATAACTTATTATATTTCTGATAAGCGCTTCCTTGCAATGTCACACCATTTTTTTTCTAATTCAATACCAGTCCATTGTATATTATGACCAGCCTTGTTCAACTTTTCGCAGCACACGCCAAGAGTACCTGACCCTAAGAATGGGTCAAGTATATTCCCTGAAAACACATTTCCATTCATAGGGCAGAAAGCCTTTATTATTTCGGCAATAAGAGCCTCTGGCTTTTGTGAGGGATGTTCAGTGCGTTCCTTTGAAAATGCTTTTCCGGCCAATGTGGGGAAGTCCCATACATCGCCCCTCATAGCCCCCTTTTCAGAGGGCTTCCAGATTTTTTCGTTCCCGTCCTTATCCTTGTATTTTATGGCAGATTTGAGCCGCTCCGTACTTTTATAAGGAACACGCACTTGGTCAGTATTATAAGTCCATTTCCTAGGATCTTTTGAGAACCATAGAAATGGCTCATAGTGAGTAGATGGCACTCTTGTACTTCTTGAAAAACCATTTTTATAGTGCCATATATTCATCCTACGGTAAAACAGACCGGCTTGATACATATAAACTTGTATATAGCAAATATAATCATGTATTCCAAACCAAATTATACTGCCAGTATCGGACAGTAATTGTTTGAGCAGATCAATTCTATGATACATACTTTTGAGAAACACGTCAAGAGGTAATTTGTCGCTTGTGTTCCCGAAATCTTTTCCAATATTATATGGGGGATCCGTAAGTATCAAGTCATACTTAACACCATCGTCAATCATCTTTTGCAAGACGACATCGCAGTCTCCATTTATAATTCCTTTATATCTGTCCAAAATCATTACCTTTTTCTGAATATTAAGATATATTGGTGATGAATGTTTTCAACATAAGAAAACGGATAACCATAAGGATGAAGTGATTTGTGATTTTGTATCAGTACTTTTGTGCCTTGCAGTAAAAGACAATCCCCTTCAGGAAGAACTGTTTTGTTTAACTTATGAATCAAGTCTGAATGAAAGCTCACAAAATCTCCTTTGTCTCTGAAGTCGGAGACTATTATAGCCATATACTTACCTTTTCTCAATATCCTGCCGCACTGCAAGAAAATCTTCTCGCACAATATTGTAAGGAAATGTTCATAGTCCTCTATATTTCCCAAATCATTTACATCATCTGAATATTGAGTATCAAGATTATATTGTACACGATTCTTTTTTACCTTTTGGTCTTGTTTATGTAATATGCCCCAATATGGCGGACTGGTAACTATGAAATCTATACTATTGCTTGCCAACTGTGGTAAAATAATACAAGAATCTCCATTTATCAAATTATGATGTTTGCTTGCTCCTTTGCCTACCTCACTTTCAAGACGTTCTATTGAAAGATTATGGTATTTTTCAGACAATTCAATACTTGTACAGATTCTACTTAATAGTTCACATGCTTTTGCCGTAGAGCCGACCCCACCGAATGGGTCTAAAACGGACATTCCTGTCTTAGTGAAAAATTTCACAAGGCTTTCTATGTCTTGAAAAGAGAAAGGAGCCGGATGTTGTTTTTCTATTTGCGCATGGGGATGAGAGGCACCCAAACCTTTCTGAAACATGTAACTCTTGGTTTCGGGTATCCACTCTTTTCCCGTCAAATCATTGAGACTATTCCGTTTATCAACTACACCATTCAGCATTTCATGATACGTTTTTGTATTCATAAATTTCTGAATATCAGTTTCATCATATAAGAAAACATCGTTTGATACAATCTTCCTTATATAACCGTTTTCTACACACTTTTCCAGATTATGACGAGATAAGCCAAGCATTTTTAGTGCCTCGCTTCTCCTGACCATGATTGATTGACCGAATACATCATAATCAGAAACAACAGAGGGATTATTGTTGGTACTATATGTTTCCATTTTATATTCATTTAATGTCTTTTCTAAGCAATTCAAGAATGCTCACTTCTAACATCTTTGAAATCTCTACCAATGTTTCCAAATCTGGCTGAGCCGTATTTGTACACCACTTAGAAACAGTGGAAGGGCTAACATTTAATTGCTCTGAAAGCCATTTGTTTGTCTTTCCTTTTTCGACAAGAACAACTTTTAATCGATTTAGATTTTCCATACCATTTAAACCTTTGCCGACAAAGATAGTGATTATAATTCAATTAAAATCGTATTTCTAATATAAGATAGACGTATAAGAATATATTTCACTTCCTTTCATTATTAAAGTTGCAGATCAACAATTCAGTGTTTTTTTTCTTTTGGCTGCAAAATCTTCGTTGATGCATCTTGCTTTTAGTTGACTCATGGTATAATAAATTCTTGTTAGACTTTTTAGCACATTGATAAAATATTATTTTTGTAAAACTTTGATAGGCTTACTTTCAAATTTGAGTCGGTTTTCTGCACTCAACGTAGGTACATTGATAAACAATCGTTTAATAGCACGACTGGCAGCCACATAATATACTCGATGCACATTGTTGCCATACAAGTCTGGTGATAGTAGGAACTCTATGTCATCTTCATCTTTCAAAATGATAAACACATTATCAAATTCCTCTCCTTTTGATTTATGGATAGTCTTATGCTTATCATTTGAATCACCATACTTCACCCCAAGGGCTGCATCGGCGTATGTATGATTTACATAGAAATCCTTGATAGTTTTACCTATTATCTTAGTCATTTTGACATGTAAATCATTTACCAGAAATTTATAGAAATCCATCAGACTTCCGTCTTTATAGTTCTTATAGCCATCAAGCAAGCGTCTTAGAAGTACAATGGTTTTTGACCTATCGCGATTGATAATATCTAACTGATGCCAAGCATTTCGTAGATCATTCATTCTCGTATATTCCACAGCTTTTATCAATGCCTTTATCACCATCTGACGCCCTGCATTGCTGTCAAAATCCATCTCTAATATTTTTTCGACCTCTCGTATCCCGCTCTTTTTACGCATCGAATTGGCAAGGACATTTTGAAAGGCAAGCGATTGTATCTCATCATTTCCACTTTCTTCTATGCTATATTGGTAACAGTTAAGCATATCGCCTACAAGCAATTCTGGTATCATTCCTTCTGCCCCATTCAACCAATCTTGTGAAAAATCTGTCCTGATAATATTTAGCAATTCTATTATCTGCTTCGTACTACGTCTATTCCCTCGTATCTCATACTCCTGTAAACCTGGCAGAACGAAATTGTCAAATTGCTGCACCGTAGCACCGAGAAAGTCGTAAATTGATTGAGCTCTGTCACCAACCACACCAACAATCACCCCATCATTGCCTAATTGAATCAGAAAATCAACAACAAAAGGAATTGTATCCTGAAATTCATCCACGAAAATATATGGATATTTGGCCTTTATTAACTTATATATATTCGGGTATCTCGAAAGTAGAATATAAGAGAAATACAAAATGTCATCAAAAGATATATACCCTCCACTCCATAGCCATCTTTTGAACCCCATATACCAGTCATTACCCACATATCGCTTGCCTCTCTTTAGGTTATAAGCTTGTGCGTAATCAGGTTTGTAGTGTTTATACTCATGGTTTTCATAACGCCACATGGCTCTCTGCAAACCTTTCAGATAGATTTTGGCATCTAACCATGATTTACCAATGCGGTTTAATACTAATGTTGCTGTTCCTTCTGATTTAAAATTAGAGTCATCTATAACCACAAGCTTGTCTAACTTCAATTCGAAGTCCTCAGCTACCAAATGAATATAGGGTTTTACAACATTTGCATACAAGAAACTGTGAATGGTACATACTTCAACTACATCATTCCCAATATTCAAACGTGAAGTTATTGTATCAATACCCACGTTAGTATAGGTGATACAAGCCACTTTCTTCACTATATCAAGTTTATGGCTGTTTGACACTACATTTTTGATATGACTTATCAGCCAATGCGTCTTTCCTGCACCAGGTCCAGCACTTATTTTAAACGGTTCGTCTATAGGTATAGTTTGTTCAGATGTTATGATAATAGCCATGTTAATGCGTCAACAATATATTGAGGTACGTGGAACTCTATTCTATCTGCTTCAGGTTTCTCCAGATTAGTCATAAGCGCCACGTTTAGTTCCAGCGCATTGCTGCCTTTTGAAACGGAGTTTAAATAGCGGGATGCGAGTACGGCTTTCCGTTTTTCTTCATCTGTCCAACCCGATGCGTCTATTGATGTCTTGATACGTGTATTGGTATCACTTTTTCTCAATTTATCTATCATATCATTAAGATTCTGCTCTGCCATCATTGCCTTTATTTCTGATATATTGGATACAGAATCAGTCAACAGCAGTTCACAATTGGGGTTCTCACGCATTATGTCATACTCAAGCGTCTTTCCATACATTGGATCCTGCCTGTAGAACCTAATGTTGGGATGGCTAGCATATTGAGCCACTTCTGTCTCCGCATGATGCATATAATTGTAGTTGACTGTATCTATATTGTACTCATATGGGTAGCAGGCTTCATAGTCCGCATTAGGTAGATTCTTTTTTCTACAAGGATCAATATCTGTTAAGCAGACAATCTTCTTGTTGATGGCGTATGCATTATTCGTATCAAACAACTTTAGGAAATGGTTGAAATAGCGACCACCCATATTCACCACCAGTACATGCTCGTCTGTAAGGTTCTTACCCAAATATTTTGCAAAGACAGGAAGTAACAACTCTTCTGCAACGCCTTCTACGAATATCAATCTATTCGCAAAAAACATATCAGCTTTGGTAGCATCCAAAAATCTCTGAACATATTGTTTGGACTTTACATCATTGGCATTATTTCCATTATAAATGACACGTGGATAGCCAACATCGATCTGCCCTAACTTAGGTGAAGTTAAGCAAATCAAGTCATCTAATTTCACAGCTGAGGCTATTTGGGTAGAATGTGTAGTCATGAAAATCTGTCGTACATGTCCATTAGCTTTGTTGTCCTGCAGAAACTGTAAGAACTTGTACTGCATGGCTGGATGCAAGTGTGCTTCACATTCTTCTACAGCGAGAAAGGTGAGTACTTTGGCATTGCGTTTCATGTAGGTTATGCTACTATCTGCCTGCATTTTTGCAAGCAAAAGTGACATATAGATCAGATTGTTATAACCTAACCCATTATAAGTTGCTTGTACTTCTATACCAATAGCATACTTGATAATCATTCTCAATACTGCAAACATCTCATTCTCTGTCACCTCTCCATCAAAATCCGGCACAGCTCCGTTGAATGTTGCACCTGTATCAACTGCGTACTTCAGAAATACGTTTTTGCCATTCTGTAACCTACTTTGTAAAGTATGCATCAATGGAGCAGACTGCCGAACAAAATTATCTCTTAAAGTTTTCAATTGTTCCTTTATCTCATCCTCAGTTTTTTCTGCATCATTCTTTACTGAGTAATCAATGAAGAAATTCAGCACATCCCTCAAAAGCGGATTATAACCGGCGTATAAGTCATGACTTACATCACGGATGGCATCAAGGAACTGGAAGTCAATTTGCCCCAAAGCGTCATTCACACTAATACCTGCAGCTTGATTACCACCAGAACGACTACTTCTGTAGAATCTGATGTAATCATGATCTATGATTTTCCATATTTCCTTGGCAGTAGTTGCTTCTGCAACATCTGCCTTATAATTGTCCTCTTGCGTATCTGCTAATTTAAACTCGTATCTCAATTCAGCCTCTTCGCTTAATGTAGGGTCTGTCATCATACCGGAGAATAGCCCCATTTCTGCAGAATCTAGGTCTTCACCTTCACTTCTATGAAGAACCAGAGTTATTTGGATACGTGGTGACTGCAGCTTTAGAGTTTCCACATTTGTATCATAAAATATATCACTCGTACCTAATCTATGACCATCACTAAAGCCAAGCACTAACCCTATTGCACGAAGTAAGTTACTTTTACCTGTATTGTTATGTCCTAATATGACATTTACGCCTTCATGAAAGGGGACCGAAGCTTCCTGAAAGTTACGAAAGTTCGAAATTTTTATTTCCTTAATATACATATGACATTACTTCTTTTATCTGAAATATAGATAATTCTATTACTTGCACTAATTCTTTACTTATTATTTGATGTTATGTGATAGCCTTTATTTCATAAACAAAACAGCATTTACCGTTTTTCGTTCACCGACAATAGGCAACCGTTTGTTTATTTTATACATCTTTTGAAACAGTATCATTTTCTCTACAAACTCATATCTTTTATGATATAGCTTCTAAAAAAGCAAGTGCAGTCTGTATACGGTCTTTACCGGGGAGATCAAGAAGCACAAGACCATCAAAACTGAAGATATTTTCATCATCCCTAAAACCAATAACATTTCCTTCAGCGTTTAAAATAGTTTCAAAACGATTTCCAAACTTTCTCGTAACTTTCTGCCTTTTGTCCCATATGCCAATCTCCCAACCTTTGGGATAGCATTCCATATACATGGCATTAGAATCCGAACTCTCAGTCCTTATGTACAATGCTCCATGTTCCGAATTCTCACTCCAATCACTGAGTTCATATTCATTACTTCCTTCACCTTCATAGAGCTTACGTACAGTGTAGGCATATGGGTCAGTATTAGTTCCCTGCCGTGGTTTCGTTTTTGGAGATTTAATGGTCCACACAGTAAATTCATTATCTACATCATGCCTGAAATAATGGCGCATCACACCTTCATTATTTGCTTCTACAAATTCTTTATAGTTCACCATATAATAGGCCATGCTGTCATAAGAATAACATATGGGGCTACCACCGTTCATCAAATGAGTAAAAGCTTCAACCGCATTATCAAAACCTCTATCATCTTTACCTATTGTAAAGATATAGTCCCATCTTCCTGTCATTCCGAAAAACCAGCAATCCACATATGGTCTGATACCCTTGAAACCACAGCCTACAAGGCTTTGAACCCGTTCAGTATCGCTCATAGCCCAGAAATCATAGAATCTCTTTATATAGCCTTTTATATCAGTGCAGCTTACAATGGAAGGCATCAGAAGCCCGAATGAATAATAAAGAGGTCGGCATGTAGACAATTCCCTGATAATATCGAAATTTTGCGTACCATACAATCTGGCTTTAACTCGTTCATCTTCAAGTGATTTCTCTGTCGTTTCCAACAGGACATCAAACATATTGGTTGTAGAAGAAAGTTTATTCGAAATAACGTCTGCTTCATGGAAATCCGACAAACGGGCATTTGCTCCAACCTGATATCCATTCGTAAGACGCTGTCTCATACCCCTTACCCAACCGGTCATAACACGCAAGTAATCTGTAAAAGCTACCATGTCAGAATCTGGCAGCAGTTCCTCCGGATGAGAAAGCATCCACTGTAAGAAACTCCACAGGACTATCTGGGATGTAATATCCATATCAGTCCCCATTTCCAGACATGTTGAAACAAGGTCTATATTACAGTCAAACAGGTTGACCTTATGTCTCTCCACCTCTTTCTCCAGACGTGCAGTAGAAGAAGTTGCAATAAAATAACGCGACATGAAAGTACCAAAATCCCCACACTTACTGTAGATATCCACAAGAAGATCAAGAATCCTGAACAGTTTTATCACATTTTCCTCCTCCTTATACACTTCAATCCTTGAACTGTCTATTTCATGAGCATAAAGGTCCCTCATGTTTTTCAGTCCGCTGTTCTTGTAAACAGACTCTGCATCCGGCATAGCGGCAAACATAAGGAACTGCGACACGTAGTCAAGCAGGTTCATAAACCATTCATCAATGGACGGATATAGGATTTTCTTCTTTTCCTCCTCGCTTTTTGCATTCCAGCATTTGTACGCTCTCGGCCAGAGTATATCACACCAGTCATGTTCTATTGAATATTCAAAGTATTCTTCCAAGGTAGGCGTATCCGGTATCCCTGGAATATTCCTGAACGGATACTTTACGTCCTTGAAATTTTTACCAAGAAAATCTTCGAATTCCGCTTTCCAGTTTTCGAATGGTGTAAGCAGTTTACCTCTGGCATTCATCTTGACATACAAGTCATCATTCAGGTCCAGGTTCTCCATGTCAAGGCTCTCAAACTCAAACGGAGAATCATTGAAGAACGTTTCCGCCATATCCTCTATATGGTCTTTATATCTCTCAGAGCCAAGTAGGGAATCAGCCTTATCAAGAAATTCAAGCATGGAATTTATCGAAGAATCCAGTTTCCAGGATTCAGAAAACCATCCGGGAACATTCTTGATGTAATCGGATATCCTGGTTCCAGGATTTTCCGGCAGTTTGAAGTCACGCATAAGCTTGCAGAACTGTTCTGTTGACGGACGTGAAGTATATGTAAGCGGCTTCAGGCAACCTGAATATTTAAGGCCGCACTTCTGGTTCAGCAGCCAGCCTATAAGAGCAAGTGTAGTAAGCCTCTGCTGACCGTCCACCGGCTGAAAATACGGTTCAGACGGTTTTGTCACATCCGTAGAGCCATATATGAAATGCAGTTCACAAGTTTCACGTTTCAGCAGGGCATCAAACAGTTTCTTGATGAACTTGTCACGTTTCTCGAAGTTAACATCCGCCCCTTGTACGTAGTCACGTTGAATGATAGGGATCGCCACACCGTTTCTGCCAGCGAACTTATTGTATTTTTCAGTATTCTTGTTGAGCATATACTTGTTTATTTTGAGGTGTAATAATTATATACGTCATAAATGACTTTAAAATAGTTGTTCCTGTCTTCCGGACGCCATAAGCGCATATCACCAGGAGAGCATCTTGAATACTCTTTACAGAATACCTTACGTGTTGCCGGAGGTGCATAAGTACCTTTTAGATTTTTCGGATTGGAAATGTCACAACTGTCATGACGGCCCATAAGGATGGAGCGTTTCCTGTCCAGCAGGTAATTCTGCATGGCTGAATTTGTTTCTTTGTCAACCAGGGCCAGATTCCTGATACTATGCATCTCTTCCGGTTTTATCCCGGCCAGATCTCCGAAAAATCGGTCCAAGATTATAGCATTTCGGCTCAGTTCGCTGTGGTTGTAATCATCGGAAAAGATTTTTTTGTCAGATGTAAGAGACTTCAAAACACTGATAGCCTTTTCAACTTCCTGTTTCTTCTCAGTTATTCTCCTGTCTATGGAATCAGAATCCGGACTATCAGATACATCATTCTGGAGCAGGGCACGTAATTCAGCATCATCAAGTTTGTTGAAATCCTCACTTCTCCTTTCAAACCACATTCTGAAATCCTCGAAACCGATGTCGGATGTAATGTTCTGCGGATGGATATGTTCAAGCGATGTCACATTGAATATCTCAAACAGATGAAAAGCAAACCTCTTTTCCTCCGTATTGTCATTGATTGCTTCCTGTACATTGAGCAGTTTTAATACTCTTATTATGGCATCGTTGTTTTCATCATAACGGAGGCTTTCAAGAGTAATGCCCTTACCAAGTCTGACCAGTCTGCCTACTTCCTTTTCAAGTCTACCGGTAAACTGCGGTCTATCAATAGGAGTTCCGTTTTCATCAACAGACATCTTATAGATATACTCGACGAAATCCCTACGTTTTCGTTGCTTTCCGATTTGCAGTATACGACAAAGCCCTATCAGATGATACCAATGCCTGTTAGAGTACCAGTTCGATATAAGATTGAAAATTATCTGTATTCTTTTCCATACGTCCTCTACCGTATCGCTGCTATTGTCATTCCTCCTCAGATATTCATTGATTACCTGATAATTGAAGTCATCCCTGGAATTCTTGGACTCCTTGCGTTCCACGGGCCTGTTACCATTCTCGTCAGTCATTTCATTGTTCAGTCCGTCTGCCACAAAATCCAGAACAAGTTCCATGTGAGACAATGTACCATCATTTGCTTCTGCCAACATCGACCATAAATAAGGATTCTGTAAAGCATGCTCCATTGCGTCCCACTCAAGTGCTCTGCGATATGATGCCCCCCTACTGTAATGCCCGGAAGAATTTGTATTCCTTTCCTGCAGCAACAAAGCCTTGACAAGTTCCGTCGAAGTAAGTGGTATTTTGCCATAGTTCAGTTCACGGAAAGCTCTATGAGCTTCCTTGCTGCTGATTTCGTACCAAATTACGCGGACATCGTTTTGTTCCTCGTCCTCATCCGGAATCATAGCAAAAATATCTCGGATTTTTCCCTTATACCTGTCATGCCCGTCTCTTGAGAACCACGCTACAATTGTAGAATACGCTTTCTTCACATAGAAATTGTCTATGTTGTCAATATACTTATTATCATCCTCCATGAATTCAAGTTTGGCCAGATATTCATTTTGGATATTCCTGCTGGGAAGAGAGAACTCATATACGGGGTAGTCATAATCACTGTTCTTCGACAGATAATGCAGAAGGATATATATCGTTGTAAGACGTTGCTGGCCGTCGACAACAAAATAAGTATCTACATTTTTCGGATGACTTACCACTGCAATGGGTTGAAGACAATAGTACGGTTCACGGCCTTCATTATTACGGTTTCTTTTTGACTTCAGAGATTTTACAAAATCCAGCAGGTCATCAAGAAGTTCCTCTACCTGACGTGATTCCCAACGATATCCACGTTGATACGGTGGTATAATGAAATGCATTTTTAACAATTCATGAAAAGGTTTTGGTACAAGAGACATATAATATAGTTTTTAATAGTTGATTATTTATTTTATCTTCTGTCGAATTTATTATCAAGACCTAGGATTATATAATCCTATTTGTCGTTCAAAAATTGTATAGAACATGTTTTGTTCAGTTTTTATTATCCCTAATCGGTTTGCCAGTGACTGCCAATATTTAACCGCATTCAGTACTTCACTAATGATTTGCTGAGCAATATGCTTCCGTAACATATATTCTTCACAAGAATTCAGCAATTCATTCAAATCTGATTTATTGGTATAGCTGTTGATTAACAGACTCTGATACTCATTCAGCGTTGGATTAATATCGTAAGCCGGAGCCAAAGTCCACCCCTTGGCAGTTAGAAGAAAACCGTGATTTCTGAAATGGTCATCGCTATTCCCAATGCAGATATTGAATGCAACTCTGCGATACAGTTCTTGCAGATTATCCTCCACGTTGGTGCAGTTCTGAAGTATGAAATCAACAATATCCAGATAACCATGGCCGGTATTGGCATTATCCCCATCATTTAAGCCCAAAAGAGTCATAGCTGAAGCAAAGTGTATGCGCTTACCGTCTTCCTTCCTGTCAAATCGTCGGGAAAGCAATGTATGATATTTGTCGTTTGTGAAGATTACTCTTGTCTCTGCTGCGTGTATGCCGGCCTTCTTTGCCAATAGGTGTGAGAAATGTTCCCAAAGCCCAATATCATAATCATCTTTGCGGGACGGAAACTTTGCTATATGCAGAATTTTGTTCTCGTCAATTACGCTTGCCTTTGGACGCGCCCCGCCAAGGGAGGAACCCGGTTGTACAAGCTGCTCGATCCAGCGTCTTTCAGGCAGGTGGTTCTCCTCTTCACTTTTTTCAATCTCAGAACTTGCAGCAATCAGTTCACGTATATCGGTTAGTGGCGGAATCCGCAGAACTTCACTTGCATTGATGTATTCTCCGTCCAAGGAGTCCTTAAAACGGAAACCACCCATGCGGGAGTAGTCTTCGATTCCGACAAGATAGTCAAAGGATGAAAGACGGCGGACTGGACGCTTCTCCTCTTTCGCCAGAATCTGTTCCCTGCGATTTATCAATGTGCGGCCCCATCTGTCTGGGAGGGCATCAGAAAAACATCCGAAAATATCCTTGCCTGGAGCTGTATATTGCTGCCCTGGATAGTTATTCAAGTCATCACTAAGAAACAAATTACCATAGTCCCTTAGCCAGTCATCACTATAACAAAATCCATAACTGTCTGAGCCACGAAGTGATTCATAGCTCAACTCTCCAACCTGCCTTGGTGCTTTTAGCCAATCAAAATCAGCAAACACATATAGTCGTTTCATGGCTTATTCTTTTTTAGATGCTCTTTCTCGCTTTTTCAAACTTAAATCCTGTAAAGCCTTTCCCATTGCGTCTTCTTTGGCAAGCAGAAGTATATCATCATCCAGCTGAAGCGCATAGAGGACTCTGAGATAAATGCCGATAGCTACTGTAGGTGCTCCCTTTTCTATCCGGCCAACCGTAAGCGGCGAGCAGGTTGCGCGTTCGGCAACCTGAGCCATGCTGAGATTCCTGCGCAGTCTAGCCAGTTTGATTTGCTCACCCACTATCTGCATCTTCTGCTCCAGCTTTCTTGGCAACTTGGTGCCCATTGTATTCTTTGCCATATTCAACATATCATATAATATGCAAATATACTACTTTTCATCTATTTAATGATGTATTATAGGTAAAAATCGCAAGAATGGAAGATCTGATATTTAAGCGGTTTTACACTTTTTCAAGCGAATAAATCGAATTCGTCACACTATTTCCAACGAATCAGAGTTCCTTTATACACTTTTCCATCAAAATTGAGGCTTGAAAACTACACTTTTCCATGAAATCATAACCCTTACTTTATCCTCGTATTCATATATACGTTCATTAAAGTAAAGTCAAAATGAGAACATAAAAGAGGCCATGATAAAATACACCAAAAAATCATCTCTTTTTTAATGCATCAAAATTACTTAAAAAACAAAAACCTAACCTAACAATTAAGTCTAGAATCTACAGATCTATCATTCAATCCCCTCAATCATCTAAATAATTTCATTATACTTATCTTTGTAATCTATAAAATGTTTAAGAAACAATTATATGGATTATACAGAAATCAGAAACATAAATAAAACAATACTTTGCGTACAAAATATAGATCCTTCTTTGATTGATATCTCTTCCACACTATATTATGATGAAACAAGTAATATAAAAAAATTTGTTGTTAGAGAAGATTCCTTTAATGTGGATGCAGACACTCACTTTGTGTTAGGTGGTATAGTGGGTCACATAGATCTTGAGTTTGAGGATTTGAAGCAGAGACTTAAGGTTCAGCAATCTATTACAAAAGAAATCAAATCCAAACATATATATAAAGGGCCATTCGAATGTTGCTTAAAATCAGCAAAATTTGAAACTTTTTTAGACTTGATTCTTGAAAAAGAACTACATGTACATTTCCAAAGTCTCAATATTCTGTATTGGTCTGTAGTTGATATTTTAGATTCGATTGAAGCAGCAGTGAATAGTCCTTTAATACGTGAACTGAAAGCTATGCTTTATCGAGTAGCCAAATATGACATTCAATCGACAGCTAAGCTATTTTACGATTATGGGTATCCAGATTTAAAAACAGCAGCAGATTTAAAGAACTTTATGAATGGGCTAATAAGTTTGTGTGAGCAATATGTAAAGGTATGTCCTTCTCAACAAAAAAACACTTATTATGTTTTTAATTCATATATTACAAGAAGGTTACAAGCAAGATAAGGCAACTTTTATTCAGAATGAAGCTGAGAAAATGTTAATAAACGAGCTAACCAATTTCTACGAAGTTGAGATATATAAATACATCAATTGTAATCTAATATTTGATAACGAATCAGACATCGTCAATGTTATCAATAAGAGAAAATATGTAATTGAGAATAAAGAGTTATCCAACTATAAGTTCGTAGAGTCAAATTCAGATGTCATGATCCAACTTTCAGATATATTTGTTGGAATCATGGCAAAATACCTACATGCAATAGATGTGAATATTGACAATCTAACAAATTATATTAATAGATTCGATAAAGAACAATATAGACGCTTCTGCAAATTGAATAAAATAATTAAATCCTCAATTGACTATAACCCAACATTTATACATCAAATCACAAGTATTGAACTACATACTACATTAATCCAACTTGTAACTATGTATAATAATTTCGTCTAAAGCAATTCGCAATATAGAACAAATATCATAAGGTAATAATAGATAAGCTATCAATAATAAAATATTAACAGTATAATTAATAAGTTATTGTTATACAAAATCCACTTTACTTTATCCCCGTATTCATATATACGTTCATTAAAGTAAAGTCAAAATAAGGGAAAAAAGAGATGGCTGCGCCTTGAAAATGGACTCAGCCATTTTTCTCTTTTGGATGCAAAATTTATTTGTGCTCCTGGTGTTATTAAGGCCGAGCAAAATACCTCTTCGACCAGACGCAATATCTCCACAATTGGAACCCGAAAATATTCGTGAATCCATCCTCGATTTTACAGCCCATTTTGGCGAAATAAACCCCGACATGCCCTATCTTTGCAGACGGGGTCAGTCGGGGCCTGAAAAGGCCGTTTTTGCCTTTTTCCCCTCTGTTTGGAGAGAGTCGATGAAAAAAAACGTTAAATCTTCGATTTTTCGCAAAAAAACAAGTAAATTTTTGAGCAGTCTACCTTTTAAGACGTAAATCATTGATAATCAATGAGAATATGATGATGCATCGGTAAGTAAGAAGCGCATACTATCATTGCTGCAATAAAATAGATCGTTTAAAGAAATCACTATGCCCATTATAGAAATATCATCCTTAACAGACTCCGGAGTAGAAATATTCAGTACCCTCACCGAAGCTCAATTACGGAATCGTATCGAGCCTGATAAGGGATTGCTTATTGCAGAAAGCCCCAAAGTTATCCATGTAGCTCTGAATGCTGGTTATGAGCCTTTAGCCCTCTTGTGTGAACAGAAGCATATCACTGGTGATGCGGCTGGCATCATTGAACGTTGTGGTGATATACCTGTCTATACCGGTGAAAGAAAGTTACTTGCCACATTGACCGGATATACACTGACGCGCGGTGTCCTCTGTGCCATGCGTCGTCGGGCACTACCAAGTGTAGAGGAGGTGTGTCGGAAAGCTCGACGGATCGTAGTCATTGAGGGCGTGGTAGACGCTACTAATATCGGAGCCATCTTCCGTTCCGCAGCCGCCTTGGGAATAGATGCTATATTATTAACACGCAATTCTTGTGATCCGTTAAACCGACGTGCAGTCAGGGTTTCGATGGGTTCTGTCTTCCTGATACCATGGACTTGGTTGGACGGTTCTCCCAATGAGTTGCGTAAACAGGGTTTCCGTACAGTCGCTATGGCACTCACGGAGAAATCAATCTCTATCGATAATCCTATCTTAGCAACCGAACCCAAGTTAGCCATCGTAATGGGAACAGAGGGGGATGGTCTTCAAAACGAAACAATCAATGAGGCGGACTATGTAGTCCGCATTCCTATGGCAAACGGTGTCGATTCTCTCAATGTAGCCGCCGCATCCGCTATTGCTTTCTGGCAACTTCGCGTTCAAAATGACACAGATCTGCCACCATCACCGGATGATGTACATATATGATTTTACTTATATTCCTACTCACACCTACAATACGTATTTGCGCCACAGGAACAGCGAGGTAACAACTTTTCCATCAATTCACTTCGAAAGAACTCATACAGTTCTTTATGCATGATGTCATATAGTGCCCTAACCCGTTCTTCCTGCTCATCTTCTACATGAATTCCTCCCTGAAAGGGATCTGTAAAGTTGAAAGAAACGTATTTTCTCACTACACCCTGTATTTCCTTTTGCACTTCCTCTGCTTCCGGACAAAGGGTAATGACATAATCCCACGTCTGTTGGGCATACGTCGCAACATCACAGGGCTTTCTACGCGAAAAGTCATATCCATTTTGTTCCATCACTTGGCAAACAACGTCAGGGACAGAATTTCCAGCCAAAATACCGGCAGTACTAATCTTCATCCCTCTACCGAAGGAGTTCAAAATTTCCTGTGCCATACGACTGCGGCACATATCATTATTACTTACTATAAGTATATTCTTCATACACAAATTCTATTTTTATTTATTTCCTGATATAGCTACTTTAATAACTCCATCTAATTTGTTTTCAAAGATACGATAGGCCTCCTCAATCTCATTCAACGGAAATCGATGTGTAATAAGAGGAGTAGTATCAATTTTACCTTCCTCAATCAGCATGAGAATCTCGTTACAATCGCAGCCATCCACTCCACCTGTTTTAAAAACCAAATTCTTGCCATACATATCAGGTAAAGAAAGAAGTTGTGGTTTATCATAGAGGGCTACAATCGTGACAATAGCATTAGGACGGGCACAATCCCAAGCCAAATGGAAGGAATCGTCACTCCCTGCCACTTCCAAAACGACATCTGCACCACCATGGTCACTGTTCTTGAGAACAAAATCCTTGCAGTTTTCCGGTTCAGTCACCAACACATCAGGATAATGCTCGCGGACAAACCGAATTCTTTCAGGAGACTTCTCACAGATAATAATGCGTTTTGGCTTCTTCAGCATCACACACAACAAAGTACAAATCCCGGTAGGTCCGGCACCGATGATAAGAACAGTATCTTCCGCGGTTATTTCCGAGATGCATGCTGCCCAAAAACCTGTTGCAAGCACATCACCGACAAACAAAGCTTGTTCATCACTCACTGTATCCGGAATACGATTCAAACCTTGATCCGCATAAGGAACTCTGACATATTCCGCCTGACCGCCATCAATTCGACAACCTAAAGCCCAACCGCCATTAGGATCAGTACAGTTATTCACATATCCATGCTTACAGAAAAAACACTCACCGCAGAAAGTTTCGACATTCACAGTCACCCTGTCACCAGGCTTCACCGAAGTGACATCAGCCCCTACTTGTTCTACCACACCTACCATCTCATGCCCGACAGTTATTCCGGGCACAGCACGCGGCACACTGCCATGTTTAATATGAAGATCACTGGTGCAGATGCTACCAAGTGTTACACGCACGACTGCATCCCGTGAATCCTTTATTTCCGGTCTTGCTTTCTCCTGCAATTCAAACTTTCCGTGTTCAATATATGTGTATGCAAGCATAATATCCTCCTCGTTCATTAATATATACCTTGCAAAGATAATGATTTCATTGGCAAAACAAATCTCTTTTATCACGTTCAATACTCCCAAACCGAATCTCACTCTATATTTATAACAATACAAAGCTGAATAAAGTCATTCACTGTTTTTTCTACTTCAGTTTTGATATTCTGGAAAATATTCTTACTTTTATATCCAAAATAATAAATAAAAACACCAGCACGACTTATTATATTTACACACAAGCCTATGATAGATACTTCCGAAAATCTGATTATTATAAAAGGTCAAATCAGGACTCCCGAAATAGAAAGCTGCCAGAATTATGATAGCAGCTATAAGATAGTATTCCAAAATGTTCCTAGTGCGTATACTTATAAAGAAGAAAATGTCCTTTGGCTGACTGATCCAGACAAACCGGACCCCAATAATTATCAAATAATCAGTAAAGGGAGAACTTTATCAAACATTAAAGCCTTATCTATTTTCAAAGCCGGATCACACAGCTATTGGCACATTTGTTTTCAGAATGGTAAAGAGTATGATTACAGAGAAAAGGACTTAAAAATTATCGAATCATGCTTGGGAGAGAGTCGTTCGAAAAGTATATTCGAATATTTGAAGAAAGTTGCCGATGCGAACGAATTGAAAGCTGATGACGGAACGAAGCTATTGGCAAAACAATATGAAAAGATTCATTTCATCGCAAACAACAGAGCTATTGCTGTATATCTGAATCCTCAAAAATATAAAATGCAGACCCGGACTACCTCAACCTTGATTTTTCCTTTCGGTTGTAATGCAAGCCAGCAAAAAGCAGTCCAGGCAGCTTTTGAGAATCAAATCAGTGTTGTGCAAGGACCTCCGGGAACCGGAAAGACCCAAACGATTCTGAACATCATTGCCAATATCCTTGTGCGTGGTAAGACTGTTCAGGTAGTATCTAATAATAACTCCGCCATCGTCAATGTACTTGAGAAGTTATCCAAATACGATATGGGATTCATTGTTGCATTGCTTGGCAGCACAGCTAACAAAGAGAAATTCATCGAGAATCAAGAAGAGGAAAAACAATATCCGGAGAACTTTGAGTCATGGCATGATGTGGATGCCGACCAACCTCAATTTCTCGATCAGATACATCATCAGACAGAAGAACTAAAAAGCATATTTTCCAAACAGGAACGCCTTGCCATGGCAAGACAGGAAATACAAGCTTTAAAAATAGAGTGGCAACATTATCAGCAAGAGTTCGGAACAAAAGAATTTACTTTCCAACAACGGAAAAGTTCCAGTTCGGCAGACCTTCTGAATTTATGGAATGAATGTCAACAATTTGCAGAAAAAGAACAATCATCAAGTCTTCGGGGAATAGCAGCTTTTATTCAACGGTTGAAATGGTTCTTCTTTAAATTCAGGAGCAAAACGATTTGTAAAATCCCCGATAAAAATTTCTATAAACGGGAGATGAGTTTGATTATCGCCGACTTCCAAATCTTATTCTACCAAACAAAGTATGCAGAGCTGGAAGCTGAAATAGACACATTAGAAAAGGAACTTGCCAACAAAGATGCAGCAGAAATGGCTAGACAAATGGCTGATACATCAATGAAATATCTAAAGAATCAGTTATTTCAGACCTATGGCAATAATCATGACAAGCCCATCTTTACGCTCCCTGATCTAAGAAATAATTGGCGAGAGGTACAAAAAGAATACCCTATTATATTAAGTACGACCTTTTCATCATTAAGCAGTCTACAGCGAGATGCCGTATATGATTATATCATTATGGACGAAGCATCGCAGGTTTCCGTTGAGACCGGAGCTTTAGCCTTGTCATGTGCTAAAAATGCAATCATTGTCGGTGACACCATGCAACTTCCCAATGTAGTCACAGAAGAAGATAAGGAAAAGCTAAACTTTATCGCTAATGCCTGCCTGATTAAGCCGGAATATGATTGTGCCAATATGAGTTTTTTGCAATCTGTTTGCAAAGTTATTCCGAATGTACCACAGACCTTGTTACGGGAACATTATCGATGCCATCCCCGAATCATCAACTTCTGTAATCAGAAATTTTATGGTGGAGATCTCGTCATCATGACACGTGATAAAGGAGAAGAGGATGTCATTTGTGCCATACGGACAGCCAAAGGTTACCACTCCCGCAGCCACATGAATCAACGGGAAATAGATGTTATCAAAGAGGAAGTACTACCGAATCTATCTTATGAAACAGATGAAATTGGCGTCATAGCTCCATATAACAAACAAGTAGATGCAGTTAAATCCGCACTTGAAGAGGATATTGATGTCGCAACAGTCCATAAGTTTCAGGGAAGAGAAAAGGATGCTATCATTATGACCACCGTCGACGATGTCATCACTTCCTTTTCCGACGATCCAAACCTGCTCAATGTTGCTGTTTCGCGGGCTAAGTCACAATTCTATTTAGTCGTATCGGGAAACGAACAACCCAAAGACTGCAATATCAGCGATTTGATTGCTTATATCGAATATAACAATGGCACTGTTTCCACCAGTAAGATTCATTCTATATTCGATTATCTATATGAGCAATATACAGATGCTCGAATTGCCTATTTGAAAAAACACAAGAAAATATCCGAATACGATTCCGAGAATCTTACATTTGCCTTACTCGAAGATATCCTGAAAGAAAATATCAATATGCGTCATTTGAATATCATTTGCCATTTACCACTCTATATGTTGATTCAGGATTATTCTCTATTGAATGAAGAGGAAAGCAAATATGCTGCAAATATAAATACTCATATTGATTTTCTAATTTATAATCGTGTGAGTAAACAACCGGTATTGGCTATTGAAACAGATGGTTATACATTCCACAAATCGGGGACAAGTCAGTCAGAACGCGATATTAAAAAGGATCATATTTTAGAGTTGTACGGAATTCCGTTGGTAAGATTGTCTACTATCGGTAGTAATGAGAAGAAAATTATTGGAGATAAGTTAAGCGAAGTATTAAACTTGCATTAGAATGTTCATTGCAAATCATTTTTTTGTTAGAATAGGAGTTTCTGCATATTCTAACAACCAAAAGAATAAATTTTACTCCAACTATAACAATCACATCAATAATAATGCCTACATTTACTTCTCATTTAAAGTACGACAGCACTATGGAAATTATTTTCTACTTTTGCATCAACCTCATTAAAAGTTTCTAAGAACTTAAAGTGAGTACATAAATAAACATTAATCACAATGACAAAAAACTATCTCATCGTAAAAACATTAATTAAAATGCGGATAAGATACAATACATATAACAATAAGAATCATCTGTTTTACAAAAATAGGCAGATAAATAAACCGCATTTCGACCAAATACTAAGAAATGATCAGGAAAGTATTAGGTTAACAATTCTACGCGACACACTTCTCCCGAAGCTGATGTCAGGAGAACTAAAAATTAACGCAACTGAAGTATTATAGATTACGATGAACAAGTCAATAAACATACTTGATAAAGAATACTGCAATGGGTGAAAGACCTTTGCGGTCGCTATCGTCAAAGCCAAATAAAGGCAGCGGTGAAAGTAAATGTGGAACAGTTGAAATTCAACTGGCTTTTAGGTCGTGACATTGTTGAATTGCACGTAGAAGAACGCTGGGGCGAAAGTGTTATCACTCAATTGAGCAAAGATTTACGTGAAGCTATACCCAATGCAGCTGGTTTGTCAAAGAGCAATATCTACTATTGTAGGAAGTTTTATTTGTTATATAAGGATGCTCTGAAAACTTTCCACCAAGTTGGTGGAATATTTGAAGTCCCATGGAGACACCATTGCTTGATAATGGATAAAGTGAAAGACGATATAGACAAAGCTCTGTTCTATGTTCACCAGACGGTGGAGAACGGCTGGAGTCGTAGTATGCTGCTCAATTTCATTAGCACCGACCTTTATGAGCGGCAGGGCAAGGCACTGACTAACTTTACAAAAACATTGCCCGATGCGATGAGCGACCTTGCACAGGAGTTGACCAAAGACCCCTACAATTTTGCTTTCACGGGTATAACTGGGCGTTACAATGAACGATTGCTCAAAAATGCTCTACTGAATAACATTACCCGATTCCTGATGGAACTAAACTATATCGCACGTTTCATTACTCAATCAATACGATAAACGATACATAAAATAATATTTATATTGCTAAATTTTCCCATTTACAGGGTCTTTACAGAGTCAAGTTCTAAATCAATATAAAAAATACGGTCCTGCTGACCCGTTGCATTACATATCTATGCCGAAGCCTAGGATACAGTGGGGGCATTAACCCTCCACACGGGGACAGAACCGTAATATCGCGAAACTACGAACATATTTTTAATATGTTCGTAGTCGTTTACGACTAAAGGCTCCTTGGCTTCCAGTCGGCAAAATAGACATGTAATGCCCTACAAAGATAAGACTATTTCCTTATAAAGCCAATAAAATCAATGTTTTATTATAAAATAATGCAGAATGGTATATAAAAATCTCAATAAAAAGATACGACCCTGATCCCCCGCTGCATTACAAATCTATTAGCCGCAGCCTAGGATATGAGTGGGGTAATTAACCTACCACACGAGGAACACAGAGCCGTACTATCATTAACTGCAAAGTATATATATACCTGCAACTGACGACAACTAAGGATCTCCTAAGACATATAAACGACTTAAATATTGTAATGCAATACAAAGGTGAACATAAAATCCGAGAAAACCAAAGCACCAAGCATTATTCTTATAGCAAATGCACATTATATATCGCCTAAGATAAAATGACTGATATTTTAAAGAATTGAATCTAAACAGAAAAATCACCTTTGAAACACAATGTAACAAAGGTGATTTATTTGCACTAATTTCATTTCAAGATATTATTCCCGAAAGCTACTCTTTATTTTTCTGCGGTACTTCAATCCCCTCCGGCCATATAGCAGTTGTATAAGCCACAGCATCATTTCCATTACCGGTCAAGTCTTTTGCAATGTTATTTCCTTTACCTTCGTTGAACTTCCAGTAAGCTTTCAAACCAGTAGTTTGGGGATCAACATCATACATATTCCTGTAAATTTCTTCTTGTGAACGGAGCACATTCCATATACGTACTTCACAAATCTCTCCATTTAATTGCCGACTCATATCGTCGGGGTCTCCATAAGAGTGTCCTATCTTAAACATAAAGTCTCCTTTCTTCTGTTTTCCAAGGTTTATGGCTTCCCCATTTCCGTAATCGTCAATGCGGCTCTGCTCTTTACCATCTACATACATAATAGCAGCCTTTGTCTCCGTGTCATAAGTAACGGCAACATGATACCACTCACCAGGTTGCAACAGTTTACCATCATTGGCATTTGGAAATTTCATTTCATTAACCGCAAATTGCAATTGCTGTCTAGGAAAGCCAGAATCACCAAAACGTAACAAACAATATTGCTCAATACCCATAATGGATGAGATTTCAGTAAGAGGATCAAATCTATTCACTCGAACAACAGCTTCGAAAGTAAGTTGCTTCAATCCGTTTACTACATTAGCAGTAGGACTACCGGCAACAAATCCCGGTATCTCAAAATAATTGTTAGCAAGACTGACAGCAGTAGTTATAGCACTGGAACGACGCACTATGTAACAGATATTTTTAGATCCGCCCAATATGCTCATCCCTCCTGATGCTTCTCCAATAGTAACAGGTAATAGAAAGCTAGTGTCAATATCCAAGTCTATCAGGTTGGAAAATTCAATAGTTACCATTTCCGAATCTACACTTCCCTTAGGAATGACAACATGCTGGGTGGAGAACTTATAATACTTAGCATCCAACATTGCATAATTATTCCCTAAACGTGCATTATAATAACTTATCAATGAAGGATCTGTCCGAAAGCTGACATCTATATCCTGCTCAGCAGGATATGCCAATACAGCAGAAATCTGTTGCTGTCCATCCTGTTTAAGATTATTAAATGTAAAATTAGCTATATCCTTCACTTTCGCCGCATCAATATATACACTATTACCAAAAGGAGATTCCTTAGTATAATCTTTGTTGTCACAACCTGTTATTAATAACAGGAAAACCATGACCAAACAATTATTACTTATTTTCATTATATTCTTGTTTTGAATTATCAGACTCATTATATCTTTAGTTTTAAGATTCATTTTATTTCTCACATTCCGGACGGACGTACCCATCCTTTTGAATACACATTATACATCTGGCGCAAAAGCCAGTCCAACGGTTTATAAGTATAAGAATACTCACCGGAAATAAATCCCCAATCATAAGGAGGATAGATGGATTGCCCCCAATAAGCACCATCATCCATCATAGCGTTAATGCCATCTCCTATCGCGATATCGTTCACCATTCCTTCATACATATTTTGCTCATTGGCTGTAAGATCAAACGCATATACAACAATATTATTTTTTTTACGCTTATTCATTTTCCAATCCACCATCCTATATTGCGATTTATCTCTCAAAGGATTTTCTCCTTTTTCATATAATGGAATAACCAAACTTCCATAACATTCCGGTGCCAGCCCTATAATAGGTTTACGAGTATATTCACTATAAGGATGCTCTGCGTCCCATGGTTCTATAATCTGTACCACTTCTTTTCCACTATCATACGCATGCCACGCATAGTCTATATACTTACCTACCTCAATGCCGCCACATCGATTTACATCATAAAAATATTCAGTAGCTTCTCCCTTATCAACAACTGTCAGCAACTTTTCAGGAAGTGCATCCCGCAATGCTTTTATTAGTTTAGGATAAGAGACTGTATTCATAGCAAACATACCTTCCTTGTTATAAGTACTCACTTTGTCCCAGAGATTTATTCCATCCAAACGATAAAGTTCTACCACATTTTTCACCTGTTGAACAAAATCTGCAAGCTGCATATCGTTTAAATTACAAAAGCCAAACCCTTTATTACCATTTTCAATGCTAAGACATACTTTACGTCCGTGTTCCTGAAGCGGACGAATAAACTTATCCGCCTTTTCCAACACATCACGTATGTCACTACTCAAATTGAGCAGTGCACGTCCTGTTGCAGACTCATAGTCCATTGTCACAATTCGTAGATTCACGATACTACCTATATTATGTAAAGCTTGAGTATAATCTATCTGATTAATTTTTTGAATTCCATAAACATCAGCTATCAACGGTTGATAAGTTGAAGTATTCACATAGAAAACAACAAATGCATCAGGTAGCATTGGCGGCATATCTATTTGTTCATACTGGTTATTAGGATAACAAGTCGTTATTCTTTTCCGAATATTTACAATATAATAAAGCACCTGTTTCTTAGTATCCACCTTTACTCCTGTAGGTATTTCTTCCATAGTTAATGGCAAAAGATATGGAGTATCAGTATTCAGTCCGGCTGTGGATATAGTAAATTTGATTTTGGCAGATTTTTGTTCTCCAGCATCTATTGAAAGAACTCCGCCATTTTCGAACTGCACATTCCCAGCCGGCAATGTATTCAATTTGGAATTGTTTTCCTCATTATAATCTTCTACAAGCTTCTCGTTTACAACGGCTGTGACAGTCAACCTGCTTCCGGCTGATTGTGACAGTGAATAGAATATTTCCTCTGTGGCAGATTCGTCCCCTTCCGTCAACTCAATAAATGCTTTATTAGTCAATGTAGTTGTGTTACGCAGGGCACCTGCAATATTATCCATAGCCGTCTCGTCAGGCATTCTGTCCGCATTCATTGAGATAGTCTCTTCGGTACACCCTGTTACTCCTATTTTCAGTAACAATACTAATATAAAATGTATGATAAGATTCTTTTTCATATTAATTCTTTTTTATTTCGATGGGTTCATTAGTTGAATAGCCGTTCGTGTAATCTCGTAATTCCTTATCGGGCTATAATAATCATTGCCTATAGCATAAATTCCCAATCCAGCTAATGGACCAAGAGCAACCACACGGTCAGTCATTAAAGTTACAGCCTCTTGTTTTACACCAGTCTCATCAATTACTTGTCCGCCCATTTGAACAGATAACAATAATTTATCTTTAGACAATAAACTATTGGCAAGAATCCCCGTCACCTGCAATTTCAAATCGGTTACATTGGTCAACTCTGCAGTATTCAACACAATATAATTCAATTTGTCAAAGTCTGCTTCATCAACGAAAGCCGGATTTCCTTCCAATACCAATAATTTATCCTGTCCCGTAGCAGTAGATAATTTAGAAACAATCAGCCGTGATTTCTCTTTATACGATGCCAATTCAGCATCAGTTCCATTATAGAGCGGAAGACCGGTAAAAGCAAATCCGTCCAGATTGAGTTCGGCCGACGTAGCAATTTCTTTATCCAACCAACTATTTAATGCCGTGATATCTGTTAAGGAAGAGGCGTGAGCTACATAATCTATCAAATAAAGCACCCGGATACTCTTTTCCTGCAATAGAGGGATATCCTCCCGATCATAATCAGAGATTTGGTGAGAATTACCCAAGGTCACAATATCCAACGAATCCGGCAATGCCCGAAGATAACTACCTTCATTTAGCGATTTTTCCGGAGAATTATCAAAGTGCGCATATGACAAGTAATGTTTACTTTGTTTGTAGGTACGTAATGCCTGCATATAACGCGCCCATAGTTCCGGATTCTGTTCTTTCGCACTATTAATATCAATATCTACAATTTCAGGTTCATTCCAGTCATCACAAGCAACAGGCAATAAAAAAGCCGTTAAAAACAGAAGACTATAAATGAATTGTTTATATATTATTGTTTTCATATAAATTCTTTTTCATTCTTTTATTCGTATTCAAACTCTCTCGTCAATTGAGATAAGATTTCTTATCCCACCACAATCTCGTTCCCCCATTGTCAGGACCTCCTAACATACCTATCGCCAAATTGATATTCGAAAGATTTTCAGTATATTCTGTAGGCGGATACCACAAACGACGGATCATATGCTCGGAACTGATGCTACCACCACTTTTGTTTTCTATAACCGGCATAAGATGAGGATATCCTGTACGGCGGAGTTCACTCCATGACTCAACACCTAAAGGGAAATTAGCAATCCATTTTTGAGTGATGATACGTTCAAGATTACGTTCAAAATTATCCGCACCATCTTCCCAAGCAATAGTAATAGTACTTCTCGGACCTTCCCAATCAGTATAGGCAAATGTCGGATCATTGTACGCTTCCGGAGTGTCAGTCGAATTCTCCGCATAGGTTTCAGAGCCCGACAGACCATATTGTTCAAAAGAAAGAGCTATCGCCATATTATATAAATCTTTAGCTTCCCCACCCATATTCCAGCCTCGCAAGGCACCTTCGGCACGTAAGAAAGTGATTTCTGCGGCATTCATCCATAAAAAAGGACTGGTACTGCTGATAATCGGTATGCTGTATGCATTTACCATCTCATCCTTGGTAGTCACATCAATGCCAATACGAATACCCGCGTATCCATCAACCTCTTGCGGTTGGAAGTTTTCATCATATACAGTCATTTTCACTGTAGTGAACATCTTTTCCCGACGCGGATCTTTATAACCATTCATATATGAGATAATATCAGCCCCCGCACGCTGGTCATTCCAGTCATTAAAAATCATAGCAACCCTATTTTCTTCCACTTTCAAGAAAGCGTTATCATTTATTTCCGTCATTACGCCTGCCGTTACAGCTCCTTCGGCTATTCGTTGTATTTCCGCCTGCATTTCCGGTACATAAGTCAAGCGCATGGCCATACGCAATTTGAGTGAATTAGTAAATTTGAGCCATTTGGAAAGATCGCCTTGATATACATCATCAAATTTACGAAAAGCTTCCGCACTCAAATTGAGATTATCCCTAAGGACATCACTCACTTCGTCCAATTCACTGAACATTTGCTTATATACCTCTTCCTGCGAATCATAAGGTACGGTAAGAGAAACCTTACCTGTTTTAGAAATGATTTTTGAATAAGGAATCGGACCGTACATATCTGTCACACGCTGCATGATGACCACACGAAACAGTTTTCCCAGTGCCAACGCCACAGGATCGTCTGTTTTGTCCAACAAGTCCCGATAAAACGGATAAGTACGGGTGACTAAATCGGAAAAAGGAGCTTCTTGCCAATCTATTGGCGGATTATACGTTTCAAACTTAGCCGTCCATTCTACAGTACAACCAATGTAACCGGCAAACGCACCTGCGCCAAGTGCTTCAACAAACTGATAGAGATGTTCTTCCGTAGGAATCACCAACCCTTGTAATCCTTTAAGACTGGCGCCTACGTTATAACTTTCACGCCCCAGTTCTTCTTTGTCAACCTGATAATCCTTCCGGTTGATTTTATCGAAATTATCCGTACAAGCGTAACCGACAATAAGCAATAGTGCTAGCGAAAGCAATTTTATGATAGATGTTATATATTTCATAGTAACTACTTTTTATCTGTTAAAAGTTGATTTTCACATTCAAACCGACATTACGGGTACTCGGCAACATGAAAAAGTCGATCCCTTGATAATAGTTACCAGTCGTTGCAACGGCTTCCGGATCAAAAGGAGCTTTATTATAAATCATACAGAGATTGCGTCCCACAACAGACAACTGAATATCGCATACATCATGCAACCATTTACGTGGAAGCGTGTAACCGATAGCCGCCTCCTGCAATCGAATATTGGTAGCACTATAAGTATAATACTGTGGCAGACCACTTTGTGAACCGATAGCCGTGAACCATGTCTGCGCATCCACCCTATTACGTCCATTCACTAATACCCCACCATTATCACGGGCAACCGCCGAACTTTCAGATACCCCATATTGATCCATGGCCGCTGCAGTAGCCGAATAAACAATACCACCTATACGTGCAGTAACTAAAGCACTGATATTAAACCCTTTCCATGAAAACTGATTGTTCCATGCCAAATTACATTTAGGGAAAACACTTCCTAATTTAATATCAGGTCGATTATTCACTGTTACTAATGTACCCGCAGGAGAAATTTCTACCATTCCATTGTCGTCCCGCTTCAAATCAGACTGTGTGTAAAGGTCACCCAGCGAACCTCCTGTTTTCAATATGAATCTGGCCTTTCCGAGTCCGCCTACATCCAGCCGATCTTTATTTATAGGCTCACCAGTCTCCGGATGTATATAGTCCTTTACCAATTCTATAATTTTGTTCTTGTTATGGCTTAATGTAAAATTACTTTGCCAGCGAAAATCTTTCTTCCATGTATGTCCGTAACCAAATGAAAGCTCTACTCCCTGGTTACGTACATATCCTGTTTGAAGGTAAATGGTAGTATATCCGGATGATACGGAAATTTTCGGATCGAACGTCTGATTAAACGTATTAGCCAAATACCATGACAAACTGAGATTAAAGTCCTTGAAAAGCCGCATATCCAAGCCTAATTCCCATGAATCGGTCCGTTCAGGTTTAAGGTCACCAATGGGATAATGTGTTTTCGGCTTCCACGTTTGAGTAGTTTCGTTATACTCAAAAGTAGGCGATGTCAAGTTACGAGGATAAGGCATACCCACCGAACTAAACGAACCACGTACCTTCAGATAATCCACGAAAGAAGGTAGTTTCACCATCTCAGAGACGACAGCCGAAAGTCCAATTGACGGATAAAAGAAACAAGTAGAAGATGAGTTTGCCAACTGTGACGCCCAGTCATTACGTCCGGTCAGCGTAAGATAAAGCATACTCTTCCACCCTACTTCAGCACTGGCAAATATAGACTGCGTCTGCTCTTCCCATTCATCCTGACGTGCTTTCTTCTGAGTATTGTCAAGATCAAACACATTAAAAACATTGGGAATACCATTGGCACGTATCGGCCCACGATAACTCAATTCGTCATACTTATTATCTACGATGCTCGCCCCGATATTGACCACAATAGAATAATCACCCAAACGTTTATTTATATTTGCCAACGCATCAGCATACACTTGTGTTTCGTCAGGTTTAGATATAGCATAAAATCCCTGCGCACTACCTTCAGTAAGAGTAGTATTGGAACTTGCATATAATTTTTGTTCATATTTGGTACTGGAATTATCAACCCGAACACGCCCTGAAATATTCAGCCAGTCTGTAATATCATAACTTAAAGAGGCAGACAGCATATAACGCTTCTTGTCATTCGTCCGTAAATTGCGATAAGCGATCCAATAAGGATTCTGCATCCGCAAGTCTCCTTCCCCTTGAGGCCAAAACATGGTTTTAATCTTACGGGCCGGATCCCAACGTTCGAACACTTTTATCAAATTAAAGTCGTCGCCACGTGGAAACAAATAAACAGGAACTATCGGATTTGAGTAAGCACCTTGATTAGTCATATTGCGGTCATTCTGAATAATATAACTTGCACCTACATCAAGCTTCATCCTGTCATTCAGAAAGTTTGTAGTGTTACGGAAGGTGAAATTAAAACGGTTGTAACGGTTGTTTGGTACAATCCCTTCCGAATTAACCGCAGCAGCAGAAAAGAAGGTCTGATTCTTATCTGTTCCCGTTGATAATGTAATGGAATTGGTATAAGTTATCCCCGTATCAAAGAAATCACGTGGTTCATAGTTTCTACGAGATGCGTCATTTAATAAAGTCCCCCAACTCAACGTAGTAGAATTACCTGCTTTTCCCGAACTGCCTGTACCATAGCGATTTTGAAAATGTGGAAGTACGAATGGTTTAGCGAATTCGGTATTACTAGACACAGAAACCTGCAATTTACCAACTTTGCCACGTTTCGTATTAATAACGATGGCTCCATTTGCCGCATTACTTCCATAAAGGGCGGCAGCTGCTGCTCCAGTCAGCACTGAGATACTTTCAATGTCATCCGGATTGATGTCGGCAATGCTCTCAGTCACTCCCTGTGAACCATTCTCCATACTACCGCCACCTCCGAAATTAAACATGGGAATACCGTCAATAACATACAATGCATTACTGCTTTGTTCTATCGACTTTGTACCACGCATCACCACCTTGCTAGCTCCACCTACTCCTGAAGAACTACTGTTTATATTAACTCCTGCGACTTTACCATTCAGGCTATTAATAAAGTTTGCATCCTTGACATTTGTCAACTGGTCGGATTTTACCTGTTGTACATTGTAACTCAGGGCCTTTTGTTCCCTCTTGATACCCAAGGCAGTTACAACTACTTCATTTAGCGCCTCTACGTTAGCAGACATTTGTATATTGTACACATTCTTATCTGCTATTTTTACATAAGACGAAATATAGCCAATATAAGTAAAGCTTAATATACTACCTATAGAAGCTTTTATGACGTACTTACCCTCCAAATCAGTAACAGTTCCATCATCAGTCCCTTCTACCCGTATATTTACTCCTATCAGTGGTTCATTTTTCTCATCAACAACCCTTCCTGTTACCTGTTTAACAACCACAGTTCCAGTCTTTGGTTGAGGAATAATATTAATATAATTTCTTTTAATTCCATAAGTAAATCCTGTTCCTTTAAGGATAATCGAGAGGGCTTTTTCCAAATCAATATTTTTCAAATTGAGATTGATAGCCGGTTTATCAATTAATTGCGAATCGTTATATCCTACTGAAAGCTTTGATTGCTTCTCCACTTCTTTCAGTGCTTCAATAACAGTTATATTTTCTTTTTGAATAGTAATTTTCATACCACCTTGGGCAAAAGCTGTAGCTTGTATTACAACCATAAATAAAAACAACACAAATCTTATCCCTTTTGCCTTCTTATCATTTTTCAATGTATAACTGTGTAACATGAATTTTAAGTATTAGTTTGCTAACTTTTTTATTCGCAACACATGTCTATCTGTTTTAATTTTCGATTTCATATCCAAGGCAGAAAGATTCCTGGCATAGATACTTTTTCACATATATCTTTATTATTAAGCAGTGCCTATCAACAAATGAAAGGCATCTGCAGTTTGTATATTCAGGTTAATTTATAAAAGACCGGAAGTGTCCTTCTCTGAAAGTCTATCACTTCCAGTCTTCAATTCATTCACATGGAGCGTCCTGATATCTTAATAATTCTTCGCATAGATAGTCGTCGTACGAGATACGGTCTTGCCTCCCCAAACTCTTGAAGCAAAGTTATTCATTAAGCTTGTTTGACCGGACTCGCGTAGATTGAACATCATAATGGCGCCATAGCCACTATAATTTGCAGCACTACTTTGTATCACGCCTGCACTTGGTCTACCATCCGTACAGTGTATTGACATCTTTGCCCATTTGCTATTCCCTAATCCGCCCGGAGTACTCCAATCCGCTCCGAAATCAGGCCACATGTAACTAATGGCATTCATTGTAGTCGCATCAAAATTTGTATAACCACCAAAACTGAATACTGTAATCAGTTTATCAGGCAACAACTGACGCACTCTTTTTACAAGATTTCCAAAAATCATAGTACTTGGTGAAGGCAAATTAGAAGGTGCCTTCCAATAGTCTGCATATTCATCATCAAAATCCACACCATCTAAATTGTATTGCTTAACACAAGCGGCAATCTGTTGTGCAAAACTTTCAATCATGGCCGGTGTCAAGTTACAGAACCCCACTCCGGTGTGATCACCTAACAGCCCTAAAGAGACTCTGATACCTTTCTGTTGTAAAGGAGCGATAAGCGTACCAGCGTTGGTCAATATATGAGACTGATTATTATTATGATACAATTGAACAGTACTAGCCGTACCCCGAATATTAGAAGCAAACAGAATCACATTATCAATCACCTGCTCTTGCGGGTCCGTACCAGTAAAATAGTACTCTCCTGCATTTAGAGGATTTACATCATTAGTTTCAATATAAGTAGTCAACTTCGGCATCTTGTCGCTGACACCGCGAGTAGTTGGCGAAATACCTTGTTGTTGTGCCTCTCCCATGTAGTCATCACTACTGCAACTTATGATCAAAGTTCCTGCCACCATTGCTACAACGAGTAACAAGAAGTATTTCAAATTTTTCATATAGTATTACTTTTTATATGGTTACTATTTCGCTTAGGTAATGCGTTCTAAAAGCTTAATAATTCCTCCTTTCTCCGTTTTAGTTATTCGACATACCTTCCACCGCTTTAACTTTCTAATATCAAAATTATTTCTGCATAATATAGCATTTATCATGTTCTATCTTAAAACATAAATCTCCTGCTACATCAACAATAACATCCATAACTTCAGACAAAGGTGGATTATCTTTAAACCTGAAACTATAACGATCATTCTTTAAGCTATGCTGATTATAAAAGAACTTACAATCGTACTTACGTTCCAATATCGTTATAATCTCCGTTATAGTCTTTCGATTAAATACCAACTCACCTTTTTGCCATGCTGTCACATCTTTCATATCAGGATAAGTCAGAGTATCTTGACGGCTCTTCCTATTATACACCAATTGTTCATTTGGCTTAAGCAACTTCTTTTTGCCCAAGTCGTCAAATTCCACAAGAACACTCCCTGTTATTAGAGTTGCAAAAACATTATTATCTTCAGTATATGCGGATACATTAAACTCGGTTCCCAAAGCTGTTATTTGAAAATCATTGGTTTTGACAATAAACGGTTTGTTTTTATTAGCTTTTACTTTAAAATTAGCTTCGCCAATTAGAAAAACACTACGGTACTTTCCTGTAAATTGTTCGGGATATAATAACATACTCCTCGAATTCATGCTTACCCGACTTCCGTCAGGCAAAAAAAAGGTCTTCATCTGAGTGCCCGATATGCATTGCTGAGTTATTCCTGAATCGTCTTTTTCTGTCTTACAAAGCAGATATCCTAAAGATATAGATACTATTAATAATATAACAGCTACCGATTGCCACAATCGCATAAACAATTTTTTATCGGACTTTTGCTGAGATTGAACATGTGTAAGATTGTTATCTAACTTCCAACGTTCCAGTGATTTCTCCAGGTCGAATACTTTTCCTTTTTTTCTTGCTTCTAGATAAAGCTCCTGTAATGCTTCATCCTTTTCTTTTTCATATTCATTATCAACCAACCACCTGTAAAACATTTGATTTGTTTGTTCCGAATAATTATGTCGGGCAAAAAGGGATAATATTTTCTGAAAATAATTCTTCATGTTATCGTTATATTAGATTTCGGAATTTCATATATAACGATTGAAACATTCCAGCTACTTAAAGAAAATACAGGAAAAATAAAATTAAAATGATTCTCTTTAAAACTTGAAGCGACAAATATATCTGATGCTCTATTGTACGAACAGAAAGATGTAAGGATAATGCAATCTCCTGATTGCTCATATTATTGAAACGGCTCATCTCAAAAATCCTTCTGCGACGTTCAGGAAAGTTTTCAAGAGCCATTCTTATTATTAGTTGTATTTCTTTATAATAAAGCGAATTTAACGGATCTGAGAAGCCTAACAAATCCTTAATTGTACTTTTCTTTATTTGTTCCTCCCGATAATCATTTTCCAGTCTTTTGTGCTTGATAAAATCAAATGCTACATTTTTTGCCATAGCGTATATATACCCTTCTTTTCCATCATTATTTTGCCACGTCTCAAAATTAGTCCATAATTTGGTAAATACATCTTGAGCCAAATCTTCCGCATCTGCTTCCGATTTAAGAAACATATTGATAAAAAACTTCACTGAAGAGAAATGAGCTCTAAATATCATTTCAAACTGTTCTACTAAACAATGGTCTTGATTCATATAAGGTTACACTTTTGTTTGTGCTACCTTACAAAGATAGAGTAACTTATCTAGAATTAAAAGTAATAATGATTTTATTTTTAATAAAATACAACTAGATTATTTCTTCGTTATACCATAAGTGTTTAAAATAAGCATACCATCCCCATAGTGTGTTGTCCCGCACAGTCGAATTATGGAAACGACTATACATATAAGATACAAAATCCAAATCCCTTATTGGAGTTACTACTGCATCCGCATATTCTAACAAATAAAAAATAGTCCTTTGACGGTTTCTATCAGAAAATTCCTTGGTTGGATAATCAACATCAAGTAACAGTTCCACTAATAAACTTCTTTCTATACTATTCTCTGGAAACGAACGCATGTCAAAGACAACAGAAAACTCATTAAGTTCAGACTGTTTAACCAGTCCAGACTGAACAATATATAAAAACTTATCTGCCTTATCCTTCGTTACAGATTCTTCGAACGATTCGGCTAAATCAATTCCTACATTCATTGGTTTATACAATAAAGTAGGCATATCATTAGTATCTTTAATAGAACCAATGATCCCTATATCAAGCAGTGAGCGAACATAGTACTGAGTAAAAACACCGCCCGGATTTTTCCAATATTTCTTATTTTCCTAATCACCATTCACACCAGCATCAAGCACATATTCGTTTTGTGGTACTGCTTTTTGTTTAATGGCATATGTACTTCCTGGTATTCCCGTCTTATCAGAATTTATTAATGCTAAAAGATATTCTGCTTTCTTATAATAAAACTGAAAATCTGAAACTTTAGCTTCTTCTATTCCTTCATAGAAGCGATGTAAGCATCCGATAAAGTACCCGTTTTCTTTGTTATATTTTCATTGCACCTTTGC